>Ga0247727_10002928_pt1 | contig 38465 bp, 27 predicted proteins | sample WisWelCaveWW1625_FD_202498 | JGI IMG/M metagenome (GOLD analysis project Ga0247727, IMG submission 202498) | Biofilm microbial communities from Wishing Well Cave, Virginia, United States - WW16-25 | ecosystem: Environmental > Aquatic > Deep subsurface > Groundwater > Cave microbial mat | place...
ATAACAAATCGCCAGAAATACAACAGCGACAAACGCCCCATGTTTCTTCTGGATTTCGCGCGACGCGAAAAAAACCGCCAGACCATTAAGAACGGCCATCATTGCAAGCGCGGCTTGCAAGTGTCCGTCTGTAATCGAAAGCAACACGGCGAGGAACCCGCCAAAGAGCGGTCGGCGCGCCGCCCATGCTGTAAGCTGTCCCGTGTTCATCAACGTATATGCGCCGGAATAGTAGTCTTGCGCGTCCGACCAGGGCAACAGGCCTCCCAACAGGTATCCTTGGTACCCGGCAGTCTGCCATTTATGGATGAGCGGAACGCTAAACAGGATCAGAGTCAATGTCAGGCTGATCGTGTCCCAGACAATTCCTTTTCGATTGAAAACCGTGCCAAAAAACAGGACCAGCAATAGCGCTATTTCGAGATGAAAGTTGAATAAGACGCGAGTCAATGAGACCGGCGGAGGGATCAGGACTACAACGACATTGATCGTCAATGCAATCGAGAGAGCGAGCAATGTATTGAATATTTCCCGTTTGGGCGGGTTCCAGCGCATGGCGGTTAATCGTTCAGGATCTGTTTTTGGCATGTTCAACGCTTGAAAGAAATGCGCCGCTTTCAGGGCGAGTTCAATATTTTCAAAATAAACTCCGCCGTCCTTTTCCCGGACATTCCATCGGTAAACGTGATTTCGTCTTCGACAAACTTGCGGCGTTGTTTTGCGTCAACGGATTTATCTTTCAGATACATGTTCAACATATCGCGCAGTTCATTCTCGTTGGTCGCGACACGTCCCGCTTTGGCATCGCGGAATCTTTTATGCGTGGGCCAATTACCTATCTCTTTCAGAGATAAAGAATATTTCTTGCCTCTATTCCAGCCGCCTGGGACATCAATCGTCGCCGCGATCATCGGCGTATCGTGGACGGCGGTTTCCACTAACATGGTTGAATAAACAGTGACCACCACATCGGAATACGCCATCATGGAGGATTTCTCGTCCATGTCTTCGCCGCCGTAGTAGCCGAGTGAGCCGCCCAATGCCACAGGCTGGACAACATGCACATGCGGAAATTTCTTCTCCAACTCGAAAACGCGTGCGCGTTCGTCCGCAAAGATTTTCGGCTTGTCCTGAAAATGACTCGGATGCAAACGAATCAACAACTGCGAAGGTTCTGCTAAAGAATCAGACGAAACCAGTTTCGCCAGCGCTTCGATATTCGGGAAGTTCGGCGCAAAGTGGACAAAACTGCTGGCGTACGAGATCAACTTGCGGTTGGGGTCAAGCCCGTGCAGTTTGAAATACGAGTCACGCGGCATGAGCCACTGCTTATGGAAATATCCGTCATACGATGGGATGCCTCCCACATGTACGCGCTCTGGATTCCAATCCGAACCTTTGACGAGTTCCTCTTTTTGCAACTCAGACCAGCACGTCGCCCACTGTACGTCCGCGCCTGAGACGTTGTACGACGATGAATTGTCCCAGCCGACGATGACGGTCATGTTTGGGATTCCGCGCTTGGCGGACTCGCGCAGGAGATAACGATCCAACCTCCAGCCTGGAGTCGAAGCGATGATCATGTCGGGGTGGTATTTGTCGAAGAGGTCGGTATAAATTCCAGGGTCAGGCGTGAAGCGGTTTTGCATCCGCACTAAAAGTTTGCGCGCCCACGAAAAATTTCGCAGGAGGAGAATCATCAGCGTGGACGGAATCCAAATGCCTAAACGGAATTTCCAACCGTTCTCCGCCCAGACTTCCCAGATGTGGCTGTCCATGGCTTCGGTGTTGATGCGGCGCGAGCCGCCGACACGGCGCAGGTAGGCGAGCAGCCATTGAAAACGAGGGCGGATGGCGTTGGCATATTGATTGGCTTGTTTGAGGCGCAGGCTTTCAAACGTGAGTCCGTGTTGCGTGTTGCGTGCTGCAAGTTTTGTTTTGATTGCCTCATCGGTGAGGACGATGACTTGGACCCCCGCATCGAGCAGGGTCGGAACAACGTCGCTTTGCAGGAAGTAGATGACGGAAGTGCCGTGATCGGCGGAGATGAAGATTTTTTTAGTCATTTAGTTTGATAGTTGCGTGGTCGTTTAGTGGATAACCATTTTACCCGCTTCGAGATTCGGCGGGATAAATCCCTGCCTCAGTTCGTGGAAGTCCACTCAAGTGGACTCGTTGTGCCAGCGCGAAGCGCTTCCATGTGCTGAGCGTGCGGCCTAGCGATTGCCATGCCGTGGTCGGCGGAGATGAAGATTTTTTTAGTCATTTAGTTTGATGGTCGCGTAGTTGTTTAGTGGATGACCATTTTACCCGCTTCGAGATTCGGCGGGACGCTACGCAGTCCCTGCCTCAGTTCATGGAAGTCGGCTAAAAGCCGACTCGCTCCTCAGCCCGAAGGGCTTCCATGTACTGAGCATGTGGCTTTAGCCCAGCGATTGCCATGCCGTGGTCGGCTGAGATGAAGATGCGTTTGGACATAAATTCTTTTCAGATATGAAGTTGCCCCAAGCGGGCTTGGAACTGGTAGCCAATTAATTAACTGTTTGCTGGACCCCACCTGATTTGTTTCTAGTGAAAACACAGAAAAGCAAAATAATGAAGGGAATAATATACTTCGCAAACCCATCATTCGACAGGGCGTCTGAAAAACAATCTATAATAATGAGACCCGCCATCTGAATCATGAAAGGCAACGGACACTAATTCCCAACCGCGCTTACCCACTTCGTTAGCATAAACGGAAGGGTACATCTTTTTCCAATTAGCTATCTCTTGACCATTTTCATAACGGACACACCAAGTACCCCAGCTTAACTCAGCTTCTGCAAATACATATTCCCATTTCTGCATTGGATTCTCCTTTTGTGATGTGGAGATTGTACAACAAAATCCTGCCGATTAGGTTTATGCCATACATTGTCAGAAAAAACCTTGACTTAAATCGTATACGATATTACAATTTTTACATAATCGTATACGATTTGACTTATGGATACTATTACCCCTTCTCTAAACTCCACCCCTGTTACTGCAAACGAATCAATCGCGGACTCTCTGCGCGCGGATATTCTGCGCGGGAAATTAAAAAGCGGGCAGGCTCTCAAACAGGATGAGATCGCCGCTCAATTTGGGGTAAGCAAAATTCCCGTTAGAGAGGCTTTGGTCCAATTAAAAGCGGAGGGGTTGGTCAACTTTTATCCGAATCGCGGGGCGTTCGTCTCGGAAATATCTGCTGCTGAGGCGGATGAAATCTATGTCATGAGAATTGCGCTGGAAACCGCTGTCCTGGCGCGGGCGATTCCCCATCTGACTGTTGCTCACTTGAAATATGCCAAAGAAATTCTTGACGCAATCGATCAGGAGGAAAATATTGCAAAGTGGGGCGAACTGAATTGGGAGTTTCATGCGACATTGTATTCCCCTGCTTCGTTGCCGCGCCTCATGGACACAATCAAAACATTGCATTCGAATATCGCCCGCTATTTGGTTCTGTACCTGGCAGGGATGGCTTATCAAAAAAAATCCCAAAAGGAACATCGGGCGATTCTCGAGGCGTGCCGTCACGGAGATACAGAGAAAGCCGTCGCCGTTCTTGTAGATCATCTTCAAGGCGCTTCCAATCATTTGGTTGCATTCCTCAATAAACAGGAAAACTCATAACTCACCTTACGGAAAACGTCCCGAAGGTTGTCGTGAACCAGGCTTGGTTTTTTCCCAAACCCTTCGACAGGCTCAGGACAACGCCTTCGGGACGGTGCATACAACAAACAGGAAACTTTATAAGTAAAGAAAGGAAACAAAATCATGAAAACCGAATCCACTCAATTTGAAGTCCATGATCGGGAAGTGTTGGCAAAAGCCAGGTCCATCATGAGCGCGACAGAATCTCCAAGGATGTGGGCGCAGGCTGTCATCGACGCGGTCAAGCGAAATGAAGAATGGCGCGGCGAGCGTTGCCTCAATTTACTCGCTCCTGAAGCGCCGACCAGCCCAATGGTACGCGCCCTGCTTTCCTCCGAAATTGGGACGCGCGCGGCGGAGGGGCATATTGGCAGAGTCAATCGCTGGTTTGCCGGAACTCAATATATCGATGAAGTTGAATCGCTGTGTGTTGAATTATTGAAGACTGCCTTCCGCTGTAATTATGCCGATCATCGTTTGATGGGCAGTATGCTCGGCAATATGACGGTCTATCATGCGTTCTCCCAGCCAGGCGATGTGATTATGTCTGCGCCGCAGCCTTTTGGCGGACACTCCAGTAATCGTTACGATGGTCCTGCCGGCACACGCGGCGTGAAAATCTTTGACGTGCCCTTCAACATGGATGAGCTTGAGGTAGATCTCGACGCATTCGCAAAACTTGCACGCCAGCACAAGCCAAAACTCGTGGTCATGGGCATGTCCATGACGTTGTTCCCGCTGCCAGTCCGTGAGATGAGTCAGATCATCGCAGAGTGGGATGGAAAATTTATTTTCGATGGCGCGCATCAGGCAGGCTTGATCGCAGGCGGACAATTCCAGGATCCGTTGAATGAAGGAGCCGTTATTTTGACGGGTTCCGCTGGCAAGACATTCAGCGGACCGCAAAGCGGCATGATCCTGTGGAACGACCCGCAACTTACCAAGCCGATCACTGATACTATTTTCCCCGCATTAGCCGCCACTCATCAAGTTAATCGCGTTGCGGCGCTCGCAGTTTCCGCGGCAGAGATGATCGAGTTCGGCAAATTTTATATGGCGCAAATTGTAAAAAATTCAAAAGCACTTGGCAAGGCGCTCGACGAACGCGGAATTCCCGTCCTGTGCGCGCATAAGGGCTACAGCCAGAGTCATCAAGTGATCGCCCGTGTCAAACAATTCGGCGGCGGGCTCGAAGTCGCACATCGTCTCGCACAGGCTAACATCATCACAAACAAGAATCTTGTCCCCGAAGATAAACCCGAGGATTGGGATCGCCCAAGCGGTCTCCGCATCGGCACCATCGAAGCTACCCGTCTGGGAATGAATGAAAAAGACATGGAAACCGTCGCAGGCTTTATCGCGCGTGTCCTTGTAGAAAAGGAAAGCCCGGAGGAAGTTGGCAAGGATGTCGTGGATTTCCGTCTGCCCAGGCAAACTCTGTATTACAACTTCGATCACGAATATCCTGCATGGGCACAGGTATAAACGGATAATAAAGACGGATGCAACTGCATCCGTCTTTTCTCTAGCTTTCAACTCTCCTCTCAAAGGGAGAGGGCAAGGCGCCGCAAAAGTTGACTTGAATTCATGGTTATAAATGAGTATAATAGAAGTATAAAAGTCGAAAGACTTTCCTGCCTCGCGAAAAGTCGCCTACTGTGGCGGCCTGCCCCCATCTATATGTGATGGATCGGGATAGCGAGGCAGGTTGGCTTTAAGCGCCATATTCCACAAGTTTCTTGATTTTTCGTTCGATTATCTCATACGCGCCAGTGTCATTATTTGAATCGCGCCGCCAAATAGCGCCCGCAACCAAATCAGCGATCTGGATCAATGGCTCACTCTGGGAACGCCGAATTGAGATTCGCCGAAAACCATGTGTAATATTTCGGGCTTTCAAAATTCGCTTCAATTCATCCTTGGTCTTATCGGGATAACCGAATTCATCCAATATCAATGTTCCGCCAGCGCGTTTTTCTTCTGGAACCACCTTAATCAACTCCGCAACAAAAAAGAGATAACGCTCAAGCCCCGTCATAGATCTGAGTTCTTCTCCCAACAGCGTCTTGTCAACAAGGATCGCCCACGCCTCAAAGTCGGCTCCCGACAAGGCAGTGAATACTTTATCGCGCAACTTTACGGATGCCAGTTTGTGAAAACCAAATTCGTAATGATCTGCCAGTCTCAAATTCTTGCGAATGTTTTCAAGATGGTCACGTAAAGAATCGGGAAACTGAGTAGCGACAACGGAAATGACAAAATACCTTGACGCGCCTTTTCTGAAATTAAGACTCGGGTCACCAGATTCATCTGCCGTGAACGTAAATGTAAGCATTGTTTTCATCTCTACGAATAATGCCAACTGAAAATCTTGTTATACACTGCCAGCAATATCTTTTTGATAAACCCAACTTCCAACGTAAGGGCGATCATGAGTTTCCTTTCGACGCTTTGGAGATTAGGATCAACAAAGTAATGTCGTCAAACGGGGTTCTTTCCTGTGCGAACGCGGACAGGTCATGTAGAAGATGATCGAGCAAGTCAGCCGCGTTGGATCGAGAGGCGCGCGCGACAGCCTGCGTCAAGCGCGTTGTCCCATATTCCTCCCCCAGCGGATTCAGCGCGTCTGTGAGTCCGTCTGTATATGCAACCAGCGCGTCGCCCGGCGCGAGCGTCAGGCTGATATCGGATAGAGCGGGATCATCCTTAACGCCCAGCGCGGCGCCGGTGCGCGTCAACATTTCCATTTCGCCGGAGGCGCGCATAAGCGCCGGCGGGTTATGTCCCGCGTTGGCGTAAGTGAGGACGCGCGTCTCTGGATCCAGGATGGCGTAAAACATGGTCACGAACATATCGGAGGATGAATGGGCGTTGAGGCGTTGATTCACTTCTTTCAAAGTCGCGGCGGGGCTGATATGTGAAACTGCGCTGGCGCGGACCAGGCTGTGAGTCATTGCCATGTACATCGCGGCGGGCGCGCCCTTGTCCGATACGTCTGCGATCGCCAATCCCCAGCGTCCGTCCGGCAAAGCGAAAACATCATAGAAGTCGCCGGCCATTTCCGTTGCAGAGCGCCAGTCCGCGGCCAGGCTGAAGCCGGGGATGCGCGGCAGCGTATCGGGCAACAGACTCTCCTGCACTTCACGCGCCATTTGCAGTTCGCGTTCGAGGCGCGTCCGCTGAGTCATCGTCAGGTCATAGAGACGCGCGCGCTCGAGCGCGATCCCAACCTGCGCGCCGATGGCGGAGAGCAATTGCAAATCCGCCGCAGTGAGGAATTGCCATTCCTGGGTCGCAACGTTGATAATGCCAAGCGGCTTGCCCGACGCGATGATCGGCACGCTGGCGTGGAACATCAGCCCCTGGTTATCTCCCTCCGCCGCCGCTGATTTACGCAGGCGCGTACATTCCACCACGTTGACGGCACGCGTCATTTTGCCTTCTGTGAGCATGCCCTGGCAATGACAGCCGTCTGGGTTGCTGAGATGGTAGCGATCCTGACTCTCGAGTCCGGGCGGCAATCCACAGGCAGTCGCCAGCCGAAAGTCGCGGACTGAAAATTCCCGCGCAGGATTCGCCGGATCGTCTTCAGACGGAAGCAGGAACGCCCAGCCGGTTTGCAGATCCATCACAGCGACCATTGTCTCCAACGCGGACGAGAGAGTTGTCTGCACATCGAGCGAACGGTTCAATTGCGCGGTGAGTCGGTTCAGCGCGCGCAGGCGGGCAATTTCCCTTTCCTCAGGCGAGCCGGTGATCGTCTCCTTTCGCCTGCGGATCTGATCGCGGCTCAAACGCGGACGCTCGACGCTATATGCCTCAAACGGATTTTCCTCAAGCAAGCCCTCCTTCACCGCCCAGTTGTAAAAACTACGCAGGGAAGCCGTTCGCCTGCGCTGTTCGGATGGACTTACGCCCGCCGCCTTCATGCTCAACAAATAACCGCGCAGGGCGACATCGTCGTACATACTAAGAGCAAGATCGTCGCGCGACGCCATGTATTCGCGGACGTGTTGCAAGGTCTCAGCTTCTTGTGAATTCAAAGTTTCCGCAAAGCGCGTTAACAGTTCCATGAGGTTTCCGGTGATATTCTAGCGCTTGTCAGGCGTCAATGGATTACAAAGTAATCCCCCTATGATATGTCATTCTATCGTTTCGTAATCGGACCAGTTGCGATGGGCAAAAAGACGTGTCCTACCATGCACTCGCGTACTTGTGAGTTAAATCTGTATTCTACGAATTTATCATGGGATTTGGAAAAAATATATCCAGAAACCGACCACGGATCCAACAACCGTGCTGGCAATCGCTCCGATGATTAATCCAGGCAATCTTTTGGCAGGGTTGAATAGAACGCCAGCCAGGCACGCAATCAGGAAGCCAGCGGCGGCGCCAATACTTGTTACACCCACCACGTTCCAATCCCAGCCAATGTCATTGAATAGGATTGGGAATAATACGATACCTGTCAGCCATGAAATTATTGAAATAATCAGAATGGGCTTTATCCTGCCCCGGCGGGACGTGATGTTTTCAAGGTATCGCCCACCCACCCCCATACTGATAAATCCGATCAATAGTATGGAAGGCATTGGGCTGATAAATGCGCCCTGAAAAGAAAACATAATCACGAAAAAGTCGAACAATTCGTCCAAGATTGACCCTTGAAAGTAGAACATCCCAACCCGGGACCCAAAACCACTCATCAGGATCCCAAAGCCGATTATTCCAACCACAGCGCCCACCAAACCATCTCTGGCAAACCGCCATAAAGAATTCCTGGAATTCATTTTGTTCTCCTTGTCTTTGAAAAGCGGCAGTCGCCTGCGAGATGACTGTCACTTGCCGTGAGGGCGCGTCGCGCCAGACGGGGATGATTTGCTTCTTAAGTCTTCTTACAGGTTCAAGGCTGTTGGGATATCCCACCCCATTTGATAGTGAACATCCCAGGGTAATAACCAGTACGCCTAAACACATGAAAACTATCACACGCAACTTTAGATGTTGGGTTGGCATAGAAGCATCCTGGTATGAATAAACAAAGACATTATATCGGAGGCGGATTTAGGTAGGAAGAACTTTATCTCACGAAAAGGTCGTTTGAGGAGAATCAGGTTCAAGTTAAGAGAGATGCGGTTTTTATCCATTCGTAGACGACAGACCACAGACGGTGGACCGCCGTCAATCCGAATTAGAGTTATGTTAGATACCCAATCGGGCGCTTGACTCACGTCTGGCGCGGTGTAAAAATACAAGCATGGAATACAAGGACTACTACAAAATCCTGGGCGTGGACCGCAAAGCCAGCGACGACGATATCCGCAAGGTGTACCGTAAACTCGCCAAGCAATACCATCCCGATTACAACCCGAACGACAAACAAGCCGAGGAACGCTTCAAGGAAATCAACGAAGCGTATGAGGTGTTGAGCGATTCCAAAAAACGTTCGCACTACGACAGGCTCGGCTCCGATTATTCACAATGGCAGAGGCGCGGCGCGCCGGGGAATTTCAACTGGGATCAATATGGCGGCGGTTTTCCGGGCGGCGCGCGCGTCAACATGGACGACCTCAACGATGCCTTCGGCTTCTCGGATTTCTTCAACTCCATTTTTGGCATGGGCGGCAGGCCGGCGCGTCCGCAGGCGCAGGGCTACCAGCAGGAATTTGAAGTCACGCTCGAAGAGGCGTATAAGGGAACGACGCGCCGCATCCAGACTGAGGGCAGGGAAAAAATTGTCCGCATACCGGCGGGCGTCCGCACCGGCTCGAAGGTACGCGTGGCGGGCGCGGGTCCCAACGGGCTTGATCTATATTTGATCGTGCATGTGCGGGAGGATCAACGCTTTGAACGCCAGGGCAACGACCTGCACACCAGCGCGACCGTTGACATCTTCACCGCCATTCTCGGCGGCGAGGCCGAAGTTGAAACCATGGAAGGCAAAGTCAAACTCAATATCCCCGCCGGCACGCAGCCCGAACAAGTCTTCCGCCTCGCGGGGCGCGGCATGACGCATTTGAAAGACCACAAACAAAAAGGCGATCTCTTCGTGAAGGTGAAAGCGCTGGTTCCAAAATATCTTTCGCCCAAACAGCGCGAATTGTTGGATGAGGCGTCGCGGATAAAATTTTAAGTTAACAGCGCGGGGAGATTGCTTCGTCGCTCGCTATCGTTCGCTCCTCGCAATGACATTGAATGAAAAGAAAGGAATTTATGAAACGCGTTTTAGTTGTTATTTCCATTTTGACGATCGCGACGCTGGCTTGTTCGGTGACGGGACTCACGACTCCCTCCCAGCCTGAAACTGCCTCGCAGCCCCAAACCCTCCCCACCCTGCAAGCGGAACATCCCGCCGAAGCCATCGCGCAAGACGGTTCGCTCGAAGCATTATACGAAAGCGTGATTCCCGGCGTCGTCGCCGTCATCACCGATACCGGACTCGGCTCAGGCTTTGTGTTCGACGGCGAGGGACACGTGGTCACGAACAATCATGTCGTGGAGGGCGCCAGCGCGGTCGAGATCGCCTTCGCCTCCGGTTTCAAAGCGCACGGCACAGTGATCGGCACAGATCCCGACGCGGACGTGGCGGTGATCAAAGTGGACGCGCCAGCCGGGGAAATACATCCCCTGCCGATTGGCGATTCAAGCGCGCTCAAAGTGGGTCAATCGGTTGTGGCGATTGGCAACCCCTTCGGCTTGAGCGGCACAATGACTCTGGGAATCGTTTCGGGGCTCGGACGCACACAACCCGCTCACGAAGCGACCAGCGGCGGATTCTTCAGCACCGCCGATATCATCCAGACCGACGCGGCGATCAACCCGGGTAATTCGGGCGGTCCGTTGTTCAACTTGAACGGCGAAGTGGTCGGCATCAATCAATCCATTCGGACGACCAACGTTGACCAAACCACCGGAAACGCCGCCAATTCGGGCGTTGGATTCTCCATCTCGATCAACTTGGTGAAACGCATCGTCCCTGTGTTGATCCGCGACGGCGTATATAAATATCCGTATCTGGGGATTTCCTCCAACAGCGACCTGAGCCTGGATCAAATCGAAGCGCTGGGACTGACCACCTACACAGGCGCGTACGTCGTCTCTGTGGTGGAGGGCGGTCCCGCCGATCAGGCCGGCATCCGGGCTGGCGTCGCTCAGACGCGCTTTGAAAATTTGTTTGCCGGGGGCGATCTGATCGTCGCCTTCGACGGCAGACCTGTGACCACCTTCGATGAAATGTTGAGTTACCTGCTCACGAGCAAATCCCCCGGCGATACGGCGGTATTGACCGTCTTACGCGACGGTCAATCCATGGATATTACGGTGACGTTGGGCGAAAGACCATAAATAAAAGTTGATGCGGCATTTGAATTGCCGTATCAATGATTGCGCTAACCAAACCGTTCCTCCCGCCACACATCCGCGCGATTGTGATAACCAGCCTGCTCCCAAAACCCGCGCCGGTCACGCGACATGAATTCCAGCGCGCGCGCCCACTTCGCGCCCTTCCACAAATACGGCGTTTCCAAGTCTTCGCGTCCCGGAATGAAGCCGACCATGCCGCGCAATGGATAGCCATGATCGGGCGTGATCGGTTCGCCGTTCAGGTGAGTGGCGAGCAGGAAGTTATCCTGCAAAACGACCTCCAGCGGCAGGTTGACGGTGAATCCATATTCGGCGTGTTGCATCACGTGAGTGGCGGCAGGTTTGATTTTGATCAAACCGTTATCCGCCATTGTCTTGACCGAGACGCCCTCCCACACCGTATCGAACTTGCTCCAGCGCGTCACGCAATGGATGTCCATCATAATCTTTGCGCGCGGCAATTGGTTGAACTCGTCCCACGTCCAGCGCTTTTCCTCCTCCACTTCGCCCCATACGCGGAAGTCCCACGCGGCGGGGTTGAAATGCGGCACAGGTCCATAATGCAGTACCGGGAACTTAAAAGTAAGCGCCTGCCCGGGCGGGAGGCGTCCCTCTCTGCGGACACGCTCTTCTTCCCTGCGTCGGTCGGGTCCTTCAAATGAAAACATGGCGATCTCCTCTCTAAATTATATCAACAAACAATGTCGTCCTGAATTGATACGGAATAGACTCGCCCTGCGACGGGATTGTTACAGAAAAACTGTTACAATTTTCTTACGCGGTCTGGTTTCCCCTGCGCGGGCGCGGACTTACTCCGGGCGGGGCAAGTTGGTACTATTTGGACCGGTATCGAATCCCAGACACTCCACAAATAGGTATATAATAATGGCATCATGGATGCAACTGCTATGACCTCCGGTAACTTTTACATTGCGAACGGCGTCTTATTAATGGAGCCTGAAAGCGGGAGCGGCGCTCGATGATCAAAGACAGCGTTACACTGCTCAAAGCCGCGCAAAAACTGGACGAAGAGGCGCTCACAACCATTTTCGATGAGTTTGCGCCCGCCATTTACAAATACACCCTGCGGCTTTGCCACGACGCCATTGTGGCGGACAATATCGTCGGAGATGTGTTCGCCCAACTTCTGGAGCAGTTCGCCGCAGGCAAGGGGCCCCGCACAAACCTGCGCTCATATCTTTATCAAACGGCGTATCACCTGGTGGTTGACCGTTCCCGTTACAACCAGCACACAGCCCCGCTGGAAATCGCGGTCAACATGAACGACAAGAGCCGTCCGCTTCCGACGCAGACCCAAATCGAAGAACGGGTCCTGATGGAGGCTCTCGTTTCCGCCATGAACTCGGAGTTAACAGAAGACCAACGTCATGTTATCATATTGAGGTTTCTCGAAGATTTCAGCCTCAAAGAGACCGCCGAAATCATCGGCAAGGATGTGAACAACATCAAGGTGATTCAAAACCGGGGCATTGCCAAGTTGCGAAAATCCCTCGGAGTTCACATGGAAGATGAATAAACATGGAACATTTACCGGAAGACCAAAAAGTCGTTGACCTGATCTCGAAACTAAAAAAATCCAACGGAGCGTATCCCTCCGATATGCTCGCGTCGCGGCGCCAGCAATACCTCAAACAGGTTGCGAATGTCGGGCTGGGCATCGGCGTGGGAGCGGGTCTCAAGCATGCTGTAAAAAGCGGCGGCAACGGCGCGGGAACAACCGCGACCCTGGGCGGCAAAGTCCTGGAGACCGTCCTCATCGCCGCAATTGTCATCGAAAGTGGGACAGCCGCCTATTTGTATCGCGGCAAAATCGCGGATTGGATCCAGTCATTTACATCGCCGACCGTCCAGCAGGCGGCGGCTCAATCGGAGGATGCGGCGTCTCAAAACCTCGAACCGGATGTAGTAATCGTAGCCCCATCGGTCGCCGCGTCCAATACACCCTCAGCGACGCCTTCCGGGACCCCGGCCCCGGGAGTCGCGGGAAGCAATAACGATAACTCCTCAAGCGCTGGTTTCAATGCCACGCCCAGCCCCGATGGAAGCGTCAATGGAAGCAGCGGGAACAATGGGAACAATGGAAACAACGGAAATCAATATGGACTGACTCCCAAGCCTGACCGCGACAAAGACAACAATGGCGGCGGTAATGGCGGGGATGGCGGCAATGGCGAGGGCGGAGGCGGCAATGGTGGCAACGGAGGAGGAGGCAATGACGGCAACAACAATGGCGGCGGGAACAAAAAGCCGTAGCGCTTGACGGAAAATTTACAAAAACAACGGCGTTCATCCTGTAAGGATGAACGCCGTTTTGCTTTCACACGGCTTTCATTTATACTTCGCTAACACACCCATGCTATAATTTTCCTCTCTCAAAGGAATACCATGCTGAAAAGTTTTGTCAAAATCTTCGGGGGCGACCCCAACAAAAAGACCATCGAACAACTGAGACCCGTCGTCGAAGAGATCAATTCGCTTGAGTCTGAATTCGAATCGTTAAGCGATGACGCGTTGCGCGCCAAAACGGATGAATTCCGCGAACGGGTTGCCGAAAGCATTGGCAACGTCGAAGGTTTGGATGTAAAGGATCAGTTCAAGGCTGAACAGGAAGCGTTGGAGGAGCTCCTGCCGGAGGCGTTCACGGCGGCGCGCGAAGCCTCCAAGCGGACGATTGGTTTGCGTCATTTCGACGTCCAGTTGATCGGCGGGACGATTCTGCATCGCGGCTCCATCGCTGAGATGCGGACAGGCGAAGGCAAGACGCTCGTCGCCACCCTGCCGATTTATCTCAACGCGTTGCTGGGCAGGGGCGTGCACCTGATCACGGTCAATGATTACCTGGCGCGCCGCGACGCGCGCTGGATGGCGCCGATCTTCGATATGCTTGGTTTATCCGTCGGGGTGTTGCAAATGGCGGCCGCGACCGAGAACGGCAAGAAGGCGTTCCTGGTTGATTTTGAAAAAGAGTCGCCGCACGAGGATCAACATCACTTGCGGATGGTGGATCGTCGTCTCGCGTATGAGGCGGATATCACTTATGGAACGAACTCGGAATTCGGCTTCGATTACCTGCGCGACAACATGACCATGCGCTTAAGCGACCGCGTGCAACGCGGACATCACTACGCCATCATTGACGAAGTGGACAACGTGTTGATTGACGAAGCGCGCACGCCGCTGATCATTTCCGGTCCCGCGTCGGGGGATTTGGAATGGTACGGCAAAATGTCGCAGATCGCGAACCAGTTGAAAGGGGAAGATTACGAGATCAATGAAAAAGATCGCAACGTCTCATTGACGGAAGTGGGGCTGGCGCACGCCGAGCAATTGTTGGGTCTGCAACTGCTGGACCCGGACCGACCCGAAGACATCACGCCCGAGCAGGCGCGTTTGCGCGGTTATCTCGAACAAGCCATGCGCGCTCAATTCCTTTTCAAGCGCAACAAGGATTACCTGGTGCAGGCGGGCAAGGTCGTCATCGTGGACGAGTTCACAGGCCGCCAAATGCCGGGACGCAGATGGAGCGACGGTCTGCATCAGGCGGTGGAGGCAAAGGAGGGCGTGCGCGTCGAGCCGGAAAATGTCACCTACGCCACCATCACGATTCAAAATTATTTCCGCATGTACCAGAAACTGGCGGGCATGACCGGCACCGCGCTGACCGAAGCGGAGGAGTTCCACAAGATTTACAAACTCGAGGTCGCGCCGATCCCGCCCAACCTCGAATATCTGGCGTTTGGAAAAGAAGCCCCGCTGGTCGAGATCAAGACCAAAGACGAGGACGGTTATGCCTTTTCGTATTTTTCAAAACGCGACGATACGCAGAAATCTCCGCTCTACTTTCGCCGCAAGGATTATCCCGATGTGATCTACAAATCGGTGGAGGCGAAACTGCGCGCAATGGCGACGGAGGTTGTGCGCGAACACGTTCTCGGACGACCACTCCTGATCGGCACCACATCCGTTGAATCTTCTGAAAGACTTTCGAGTCGACTCAAAGCCGAGCCTGTCCGCCGTTTACTGCAAATCGCCCTCGTCCGGCGCGTGTGGATGCAGGCGAACGACCGCGAAGAGGACGGGCGTCTCATCCCCGAACTGGCGCAATTCAACGAATCGGTTGAAAAGATTTCGGCGGACGCGCTCCGCAAATTCATCCAACCTTTTGGGATCACAAACCTCAGTTTGGAGGATCCTTCCAATCTCGGAGTCATCCTTGATATCCTGCGACTCGATGAGCAGGATGCGAGCCGACTGAAGTCGGCGCTACAGGGCGGCGTGCAACACCAGGTATTGAACGCGCGCAGGCACACCGAAGAATCGCAGATCATCGCCGGCGCGGGCGCGTTCGGCGCAGTGACCATCGCCACCAACATGGCGGGGCGCGGCGTGGACATCAAACTCGGCGGCGAAATCGCCGAGGAGGTCATCTCGGCTGTGAACCGCGTGCTTCGCAAAGCGGGACATGAAGATGCGTTTGATATGACTCTCGAAGAACGCCGCCAGCATCTCAAGAACGTTGACCCATCGAATTATGGCATTTACGGCGCGGAGGTCAAACTCTTCCTGCAATATTTTGAAGACATGGAACGCGTGAAGGAACTCGGCGGTCTGCACGTCGTCGGGTCCGAACGTCACGAAGCGCGCCGAATTGACAACCAGTTGCGCGGGCGCGCCGCGCGCCAGGGCGACCCCGGCTCATCGCGTTTCTATCTTTCGCTCGAAGACGATCTCATGCGCGTGCAGGGCGGCTCGCAGGTCAGCAGTCTGATGGAACGCCTCAAAGTGGACGACTCGCTGCCGCTCGAAGCGCGCCTCGTCGGCAGCGTCATCGAACAATCGCAGCATCGCATCGAGGGCGCGAACTTCGACGTGCGCGAACACCTGCTCAAATACGACGACGTGCTCAACAAACAACGCTCCGAAATTTACGGCCAACGCGACAGGATTTTCGTCAAAGAGGATTTGAGCGAGGACATTGAAGAGATGCTGGAACTGGAAATCAAACAGCGCGTCGACGCGGGATTTGCCGACGAAGAAGGACCGTGGAAACTACTCGCCTGGCTCGAACAAGTCCAACCGCCGTTTATGACGGGCGAACGCCTCTTCCCCAGTTTTGGCTTGACTCTGCTACTCAAAGAATTATCCGCGTCCGACGGTTCTTCGTTTGACCCCGGACAGGTCCTTCGACGTTCGACCTTAGACTTAATCGCCCGCGCCGTCGAAGCGGAAAACGCCCACCACTTGAACGCCATCGAAAATATGATTGACCGCGCCGAGGAGGCGTTCACGGCGCAAATCGAAGCGCGCATGGATGCGGCGGACGCGTACTTCGACGGCTTGCGCGACATGGAGGAAACGCCCCGCCCGCAAAAAATGCTGGAGGAGATCAACGCGCTGACCGGCGTGCAGGTCAAACTTCCGAACGAGCGCCTCCGCAATTTTGGAGAAGATGTTTTTGAAGCGAAGGAAACGGTCAAGAAATTCGTCACCATGCAAATCACGGGCAATTACGCGGCGCGGTTAATTTCGTCCATCCAGAACCGCATCGGCGAAGCGCTGGGCGACAAGTTCGAGATCAAAAGTTGGGACGAGGCGGCGGATCTGATCTCAGACACCGCGCGCAAGGCGTTGGATCGCCGCCGCGAACGATTGGTCGGCGGGAACGGTCAGATCGCAAACGACGTTGACGGGTTGATGCCGTCCGTTATCAACGATACGACGAAGGCTCAATTACTGCTTACCCTCTCGCAGGGCGCGCGCACCGTCTTCGACCAGAGGACACACCGGCAGGTGAAGCAGGTTTTCAATCGGTTCAGTTACATCTTTCTGCTCGCGCAATTGCTCGAGGACTATGAAGCCGGGCAACTCACCGAAGAAGTCCTGACTCATCTCGATGAAGCGGATGAGGCGTTGCGGTTTGCCATCGGTCAAAGCGAATACAACCGAATTTCCGCAAACGCAACCCGCCTGGCAGACTTTGGTCCGGCGGCGAAGACGGCTTTCGGGGAGGATCGGCTCAATGAAACGGCGGCAGGCATCGGGGAGTCTGATCGGGAGGCGTTGATCGAGTCCATTGGTAAATACGTCCTCAATGAAGTCCGTCGTCAGTTGTTATTGGGCGCCACCTCCGAGTTATGGGTCGAATACCTGACGCGCATCGAAGCGCTGCGAGTCTCCATCGGGTTGGAGGCTTACGCCCAACGCGACCCGCTGGTACAATATAAGGCGAAAGCGTCTGAAACGTTCGCGCAGTTGGTGGAGGATATTCGAGCATTGGTTGTGAGTCGGGCGTTTGCCATCCAACGACGATCCGTGGACATCACGCCTGTTGAAACTGTCGAAGCGCCCGCGAATACGCAACGCGCTGAATCGGATGACAGCGGCCGGAAGAAAAAACGCAGGCGACACTAACAAAACGTAATAACGACTTTAGTCGTTTGGTGAAAGAGCGACGAGAGCCGCCGCTACACCTTGTAGAATGACAGATCGAATCACCGCTTCGCTCAACACATACCGCGCCCTCCCGAAGGTGGAATTACACCGCCATTTGGAGGGCTCGTTGCGTTTGGACACCATGCTGGATGTGGCGCGGCAGCACGGCATCGAGATCCCCAAGGATGTTTTGCGGTTGAGCACGCTGGTGCAGGTGCAGGAAGAGGACAAGTTCACCTTCCAGAATTTTCTTTCCAAATTCAACACACTGCGGATGTTCTATCGCACGCCTGAAGTGATCCACCGCGTTACGCGCGAGGCGGTCGAGGACGCGGGAAAAGATAACGTGCGCTATCTGGAACTGCGCTTCACGCCGGTGGCATTGAGCCGCGCCGAACGCTTCCCCCTGCATGAAGTGATCAACTGGGTGACGAGCAGCGCCGGGGAAGCCGCCAAACAATATGGAATCATCGTGAAGTTGATCGCCTCGGTGAACCGTCACGAAAGCGCCGACCTGGCTGAACAGGTGGCATGGCTGGCGGCGGAACATTTGGGCAATGGAATCGTGGCTCTCGATCTGGCGGGCAATGAGGCGGAGTTCAAGTCCGAGCCGTTCTATGGAATCTTCAAGGAAGCCAAACAAGCCGGCCTGCACGTCACCATCCACGCGGGCGAATGGGGACCCGCCATCCACGTGAAGGAAGCCATCGAGGAGCTCGGCGCGGAGCGCGTCGGTCACGGCGTGCGCGTGCTGGAGGATGAAAGCATCACCGCGCTGGCGCGTGAACGGCAGACGGCGCTGGAAGTGTGCATCACGAGCAATTATCAATCCGGCGTCGTTTCGTCGCTCGAAGAGCATCCGTTGATGAGACTGATGGACGCCGGACTCAACGTCACCATCAACACCGACGACCCAAGCATTTCGCGCATCACCCTGAGCCACGAATATTACGCCGCCTGCGAAGACCTGCACATGCAACCGAACGCCTTGAGGAAACGCATCGTCGCCGCGGCGCAGGCCGGCTTTTTGGCTGAAACAGAAAAAGAGACTCTTGTGACGCAACTGAAAAAAGATCTAAAGATATAACGCGCCACACAGGCAAGGATAGCAAAGGCGCTCCTTTGTATCTTTCGTAAGTTTGTGGCGACCTCACCCCCAACCCCTCGCCTTCCTTCGACTTCGCTCAGGATGGGAGAGGGGAGCGAGGGGCAAATCGCCAAAGGAGTACCCAATGCAAGATTTTTTCAACGCACGCGACGTATTAAAGGTTGGGAATAAGAGTTACGTCATCTTCAGACTCGACGCGCTGGAAAAAGCGGGGCTGACTCAACTCAAGCGGCTTCCGTTTTCGATCCGCATCGTGCTGGAGGCGGCTCTCCGTCAATGCAATGATAAAGAGATCACGCAGGCTGATGTAAAGAACATCGCCGCCTGGACCCCCACAGGCGCGCGTCCAGGCATTCCATTCCTGCCGGCACGTGTCGTCATGCAGGATTTCACGGGAGTCCCCGCAGTGGTGGATCTTGCGGCGATGCGCGCGGCAGTTGCGCGTCTCGGCGGCGACCCGAAGAAGATCAATCCGCTTGTGCCAGTGGATCTGGTCATTGACCATTCCATCCAGGTTGATTTCTTTGCCACAGCAGACGCGCTCACGCGCAACACTGAAGTTGAATTCCAGCGCAACCGAGAACGCTATGAGTTTTTGAAATGGGGACAAAAAGCGTTCAGCAACTTCCGCGTCGTCCCGCCGATGACAGGTATTGTGCATCAGGTCAATTTGGAATATCTCGCCGATGTTGTGATGACCAAACAGCATGGCAAAGAGACTCTTGCATTCCCAGACACACTCGTTGGAACAGACTCACACACCACCATGATCAACGGTCTCGGTGTGGTTGGCTGGGGCGTGGGCGGAATCGAAGCCGAAGCCGTAATGCTCGGTCAGCCAATGGATATGCTCCTGCCCGATGTGATCGGATTCAAACTCTATGGCAAATTACGCGATGGAGTTACTGCAACCGATCTCGTGCTCACAGTCACGCAAATGCTTCGCAAGAAAGGCGTCGTGGATAAATTCGTCGAGTTCTACGGCGAGGGACTCAACTCGATGTCTCTGCCTGACCGCGCCACCATTGGCAACATGGCTCCCGAATACGGCGCGACGATGGGTTACTTCCCTGTAGATGCGGAAACGATCCGTTACATGGAACTGACGGGCCGACCTAAAGAAGTGATCGAACGGACAGAGGCCTACATGAAGGCTCAAGGACTTTTCCATGAGCCTGGTATGCCTGAGCCTGAATATACCGATACGCTTGAACTGGACCTTGGGGCTGTTGTGCCATCACTGGCTGGACCCAAACGTCCGCAGGATCGCGTACCGATGGCAGAACTCAAAGAGACGTTCAAAGCCGCTCTCACTGCGCCTGTCAAAGATCGCGGCTTTGAACTCAAGCCTGAAGCCGTAAACACCGAAGCGACATTTGTCACCCCTGCACCTACGTCGCCGGGGCAGGCAAACGGCGGCTCGATGAAGATGAAGCATGGCGCGGTTGTTATCGCGGCGATTACATCCTGCACGAATACATCCAATCCATCCGTGATGGTCGGCGCGGGATTATTGGCAAAGAAGGCAATCGAAAAAGGATTGAGCGTCAAACCTTACGTCAAAACTTCTCTCGCACCAGGTTCACGCGTTGTGACTGAATACCTCAAACAAGCGAATCTCATTGACCCGCTCGCGCAACTCGGATTCAACATCGTGGCTTATGGTTGCACGACCTGCATTGGCAACAGCGGTCCCCTCCCTGGCGAAGTGGCAAAGGCTGTTACAAGCAATGATCTCGTCGCCGCGGCAGTGCTCTCAGGCAACCGCAATTTTGAAGGGCGCATCAATCCTCTCGTCAAAGCCAGTTTCCTAGCCTCACCTCCGCTGGTGGTTGCCTACGCCCTTGCAGGAACGGTTGATATTGATCTCGACAATGAACCGCTCGGCACAGGCAGAGACGGCGCGCCTGTTTATCTGAAAGATTTATGGCCTACTCAACAAGAGATTTCTGAAACCATTGCATCCAGCCTGAACGTCAGCATGTTCCAGGATCGTTACGCGAGCGTATTCGAAGGCTCGGAGATGTGGAAGCAGATCAACGTCTCTGGCGGCGATTTGTATGAATGGGATGAGGCTTCGACGTACATTCATCACCCGCCCTACTTCCAAAATTTGACCCTTGATACATCGTCAGTGAATGACATCAAGGGAGCGCGTCTTCTCGGACTGTTTCCTGATTCTGTTACAACCGACCACATCTCCCCCGCGGGCAACATCGCCGCAGATTCCCCCGCAGGGAAATATTTGCAGGAACGCGGCGTCCAGCCAAAGGATTTCAACTCGTACGGTTCGCGTCGCGGCAATGACCTCGTAATGGCGCGCGGGACTTTTGCGAACATCCGTATAAAGAATTTGCTTGTTTCTCCGAAAGAAGGCAATCTCACAAAACATTTCCCCGACGGCGCGGAAATGTCAATTTACGACGCGGCGGTGAAATATCAAAGTGAAGGATTTCCCACAATCGTGATCGCGGGCAAGGAATATGGCACCGGCTCCAGCCGAGATTGGGCGGCAAAGGGTCCATTGTTGCAGGGCGTGAAAGCCGCGATTGCTGAATCATTCGAACGCATCCATCGCTCGAATTTGGTGGGCATGGGCGTCCTGCCTTTAAAATTCATGGACGGTCAAAACGCCGAATCGCTTGGCTTGAAAGGCGATGAAGTCTATGACATCGAAGGTTTAAGCGATACTATGAAGCCGAAGTCAATTGTGAATGTGAAGGCAACGAAGCCTGATGGTTCAGTGATCGAATTCCGAGCCACCGCGTTGCTGAATACTGATGTGGAAGTGAATTACTATCGCAATGGAGGCATTCTCCACACGGTGTTGAGGAATTTGGTGAAGTAGGTTTGTATTGCGTACTGCGTGTTGCGTAAAAACGAAGTGGCTGTCATTTCGCAAAGCGGATGACAGTCACTTTTTGTTGGACCTCTTTTACCTATCGTACCGTCTCATCGTAAGCGACAAACTCCAGTGAATTCCCCTCCGGGTCGGCGAAGTATAACGAGCGAACATGCAGCCATTCGTGTAAAGTCGCATTGACCTTCATCCCCAAGCCCTCAAGGCGCATCTTCTCAGTTTCGAAATCTTCAAGCGCTACATTGAGCGCAATGTGATGGAGCGTCGTCCCTTCCGGGCTTAGTTCCAGAGGATTGGTCGTATCAAAAAGGGCGAGATTCTGTGTGTGACCGCCATAACCTTCTGCGACCTTGAAGAAAACAAAACTCTCGTCCCGCCTCAACACTTCGAGTCCGACCACTTCTTCGTAAAACTTGTGCATGGCGTCCAGGTCTTTGACGCGAATGGACACTTCACCTAATCCTTTGACTCGACGGGAGTGGTCTGACTTGTTCATGGCTGCTCCTTTACCGTATACTCTCATCATGACTGTTGAACTCGATCAAGTTCCCTTCGGGATCGAAAAAGTAAAACCTCGAGGTATCTGAACTTACGATCTCGATGCCAAGCTGCTCTATCCGTTTCTTTTCAGACTCAAAATCATCGAGCGCAATGCGAAGGGCAAAATGAGAAAGGGTAGTCAGCTTCGGGTCGATTCGAGGAGATTTATCTCGCGTGAACCAATCTATCAATTTCTCTTCGAAAAGCGCGAGGTGGTCATTCCCTGCCCCGACGGTATAGAATACAACGATAACTGTGCCATCGCTATTTTTGATTTCTCGCAGAACTTCAAGACCTAGCACTTGTTCGTAGAATTTTCTCATCAAGTCAAGGTCGTGGATACGCAACGCTATTTCAGCAATTCCTGTAATCGATTGGTTTGACTTATTCATGGCTTCTCCTTTTAGGGTGGTTGGTTTCAACGGCGTTCTTCACCTGCTTCGATAATTCAGATGAAATTGATTCGCCGCCTCAGCGAGTTGTTAGGTTGCATGAATGGTTCTTAACTCAAGGCTCCAATTGCCCGTTTATATCGCTCAGCAGATCTCTGCACAACGCTTTTGGCATCCGCCTCGATCTCCAAGCCGAAGAAATGACCATAGATGCGGTCGAACCTCAGCGGCATGACTTTAGCAACAATGCGGTCAACAGTCGAAGCTGAGAGAGGTATGAAATTGGGGTAGCTATACATGAACGATACGTGGCGACGATCTGGGGCTACATACAGGGTATCTCCGCTCAACAGCGCCCCTTTGCCTTCCGCTCCATCGGGCCACAGCAGAACAGTCGAGCCTTTGAAATGTCCGCCGCACCGATGCAGTGTGACTCCTTCGTCCAACTCAAGGAATTCTCCCTCCCAGAAATTGATAACGGGGTCGGGTCGCTGGATCCACTGCCTGTGGTCGGCATGCAGATGAATTGGCGCATTACCGAACGCATGACTCCATTCGACCATACTTCCAACCAGGTGGGGATGAGACATTGCGAGACTCGATATCCCTCCCAGGGCTTCCACTGCCTTGATAGTAGCATCATCAATGAGGCTGATGCAATCCCACAACACGTTGCCTCGGGATCCCTGCACGAGGAGAGCGCGCTGTCCGATTGCAAACTTGGGCTCAGTAGCGATGCCTGTTAAACCCGTTTCCAACGGCTTCACGAGATTGTGATGCCCTTGAGCCATTTCATCCAGCGTAGTCCAAGCCTGACCCAGGGGGTTGACATATTGGCGGGCATCTTCGCAGATTGGACAGTGAGGCGGCGGCTCATTGCTCTCTGCAAATTGATGTCCGCATGTAGTACAGATGTAATTGCGCATTCGTAATCACTCCATCTTCTCAATGCAGCCTAATGGTTCGCTTCACCCGCTCGGCGGTGAAGAGCGGCATCCGTAGAGCGGGAAGTTGGTTGGCATCGCAGTCTATTATATGCCCTTAACCTGCTTTGAATAAACTTATGACCACCTGCGCACTGTACTGAGGAATTTGGTGAAGTGAAAGTAGACAACGAAAATCTAAAACAGCCCTGCGAGTCGCGGGGCTGTTTTGTATAACGCTTTATTTCAGCGTAGTGATGGGACGGCACTGTAACAAATACAACTCGCGACTTGCATAAGCACATTCAACATCTACTGGATGTTCCATTGTTACTTCCAATGTCAGAGCAAGCTTTGCCATCTCAATAACTTGCTCATCATTCAATGATGATTCATTGCGAAGGAAGCGCGGCACTTCCACCTCATGCGTTCCACCTGGCACGGAAACGGTCATGTGCTGTTTGTCCGCGATGGTGCGGCTGGTCACCGACAAGTCAGACTTTCGGACAATGAACGTATCCGGCGTGACCGTGCCGCCAACGATACTTTCTCCCAATCCCCAACTGGCATTGATCATGACTTCAGCGCGACTGCCTGTGACTGGGTTGGCGCTGAATACAACGGCAGAGACATCGGCTGGGACCAATTGTTGAACGAGCACAGCGAGTTGCGGACGTTCCAATGAAAGTCCCTGCTGGCGGCGATACTCCAGGGCGCGGTCGGAGCGGGCGGATTCCCAGCAACGAGTCACGGCTTGGATAATGGCATCCGCGCCGACGATGTTGAGATACGTTTCATGCTGACCCGCGAACGAAGCGGTTGCTCCATCTTCATCCACGGCGGAGGAGCGCACAGCCGCGATAAAGTTGTCGAGGCTGTGGCAAGCCATAAGGTCGGAGATTGAAGCGGTGATTTCATCCCGCAAGTCAAGGGGATGCGCCTCGTCCATCACAGTCACGGGGATGCAAAAGCCATCCGGTACGCGGTGGTACAGGCGGGCAAGGCGGCTGAGATTAGCCGCCTTGCCGCCTACTAAAGCTACATCAAATGATTTTGGATCACCCAGCCAGAGCAGGTTCACGCTCAATTTCCTCAATCTCAACTTCCTCAACGACCACACACACGATGCCGGCATTTCCATCCACTTCGAGCAGTTGCCCATCGTGGAATGTGCTCGTCGCTTTCCCTGTGCCAACCACCGCCGGGATGCGATACTCGCGGGCGACAACGGCGCTGTGCGACAACACCCCGCCGCTGTCGGTGACGATGGCAGAGGCTGTGGCAAACAGCGGCGTCCACGGCGGCTCTGTGGCGATGGCCACCAGTACGTCGCCCGGCTGAAGTTTGCCCGCCTCCGCCAGAGAGCGAATCACCCTGGCCGTGCCGCGTGCCACCCCCGCTGAACCGGCTAACCCTTTTACCTTGTTCGCCTCACCGTTGCCGGTGTTGGCTGGGCTCATTTCACCCTTGAACATTGCGCGAATCATAGAGCCGCCATCGGTCATCTCAAAAGCCGGCGCGGTGCCCAACATCGGCGGCGGGGCTACGTGGCTGAACTGTTCCATTTCTGTTTTGCGCTCCCGGACTAATCGTTTCATCGGAACGTCTCGACCGTTCTGCAGTTCATTCGACGTCAGATAGAACACATCGTTCACTGCTTCCAGTGTCCCGGCTTGCGCCAGACGCTGCCCAAATTCAATGATAAGCCGCCGAATGTGATAGAACAGACGCTGGTCAATCCAGAAGTTGTGGTCTTCATGGACGATGGTGGCAATCTGCGCTGCTTTCAATAACGTCTCAAAGCGAGCGCGTACAGACTGTGGATAACCGGCGAGTTTGGCGCGTGCCTCAGCCACTGCCTTCTCGCGCTCGGCGACCAACGCGGTTGGATGCATTTCAGGGCGGAGGTTGGGCATAGCAACATACGCTTGCAAATTTTGAATGGCGGGAGTCGGGTCTTCGATCCAACTTGGCTCGCTGAGGGCAAAGACAGAATTGAGGCGCTGACCATATCGAGCCAACCAGGCGCGCAGGTCAGTTAAGAACTTCTGATTCGCTGTAGATTTCTCCAATGCGGGGATCACATCACCCGCCAGGTGGCTGGAAAGAATCGCCTGCACTTCGGGAAATGATCGGGCGGCGCGGCTCAACTGCCACAGGGCGCGGTCGCCTTCCATGGTCAGGTTATCAAAGCCTTGCGTGAGTCGCAGGGCATCCAACGTGCTGGCGTCCGCGAATAACTCGCGGTACAACTCCTCAAACTGGCTCATGGCAAAGAGCATCGGCATGACGACCCCATGCAAAGCGCCCATGCGTTCCCCACGCTTGAGGGCTTCCGCCAAATGTGCGCGCAACTGATCGAGGCTCATGCCGCGCAAGTCGCAGCTTTCAAAGTAAGCGATGTGCTGTTTGATCTCTGGCAGGAGTTCATCGTACCAATAGGGCTCGAATCTTTCGATGATGGGATTGAGGGCAGCCTCTTGTTGTTTTGACATTCCAGCCCCGACCTTGCCCATCATCATCTTGAAAACGCCGGGCGCGGCGCGGTTAAGCAAGCCCATGCCTTTCATCACCACCTCTGGCGGCGCGGCTTTGGGTACCATGCCCATGTACGGATAGGTGTTGATACGCTCCACGCGTATAGAGAAGGGCAGACCAGCCTGCTCCATGCCGGCATTGCCGCCCACCAAGAACGCGCCGATAACGGCATAGATCAATGGCGATATTGGGGTCTTGAATTGGGGAGGACTCATCCAGGTGAGTTTGGCGTCGCGGGGGTCATCCCAAACGACTGGGAAATCGGATACAGTTGGGATGGGCTGACCGGGGGTTGGCGTTTGCGTGCTTGAAGTAGACATTGTAGGCTCCTTTAGTCTGATTTGTTATTAGCAGTATATGTCGCAAGCACACAACCCGCATCGGTAACTTACCTATTCCGCTTGCCTATTTGGGTTGCCTATTTTTCTGTAGATGTCATTGCGAGGAGGGTGCATTTCCCGATACCATCCCGAATGTTCTTGTCGGGACGAAGCAATCTCCTCGTCGTGCAGGGGATTGCTTCGGGCAAAACCAAGAGCGCCCTCGCAACGACATACCGTTAGGAGATTAACCCCCGCTCCCTCGCCACGCGGATCGCCGCATCGCGGGATTTGACACCGAGTTTGTCGTAGATCGAGCGTAGGTGTGCATCCACCGTGCGGCGGCTGACGACGAGTCGCTCGGCGATTTGGGGATTGCTCAGGTCTTGGGCGAGCAGGCGCAGCACTTCGATTTCGCGCGCGGTCAGGGATTCGGCGGGGGCGGAGGATGAAGCGGACTGCCCTGAGCTTGTCGAAGGGGGAGCAGGCTCAGGCGGGTGAGGAATCGTTCTCAAATCATCCAGCCTCAGCAGATGCCCTGCTTCTATCTCACGGGCAAACGCTTCGTCACCTAATTGAGCGTGTAGCTCGGCGCGAATTTCACCGATGCGGAGGAGTTGCGCGAAGGCTGCCGCCTCCGTGCTGATTTGACCCGTTCCCTTTAATGCCTCAGCCAGGCCCAAGACCCGCGCCGACCAGGCATCCAGACCTTGCTTATGCAGGATAATTGCCAGAAATAGCAACCCAGAGGGCATGTGATGGTCACCTCTGATGACAGCGTGCTGGAAATCATTTTCCAGGCGACGGCGCGCGGTGGCGAAATCGCCTTCACGTATATCTAACTGCAGGCGGCTCATGGCTAAGCGGGTATGGAGGTGATCATCGCCGAGCTCGATTATCAAGCGCTCGGCTTCATCAAACCGAGATGCGGACAGGCTGTAATCTCCTTCCCATAACGCGCGATTGGCTTGATGGAGGAGGACAAACGCCACACCGGACGGGTTGTTTAGCGCGCGATGGATGCGTTCGCTTTCATCCAGATAGCGGGCGGCTTCGGGAGACAATTGGTTAATGCTAGTACCCACCATCGAAATGACCATGTCTATATAGGCATACGCTTTCACGACGCTATCGGGTAAGGTTTCGATTAGGGAGGCAGCCTCCGCCAGAAAAGATTCCGTTGAAGTTTGATCCCCTTGGAAACTGCTGATGCGAGCCAATTGCACGAGCGCGATGAGCGCCCCGGCTTTGTCGGCGAGGGTACGATACAACTTCAGGCTTTGTTCGCACAACATCCGCGCGCGGGCAAAGTCACCCTGAAAGCGGGCTAACATACCCGCTCCGTACAGCGCGTTTGCTCGAATGGATTGATTCAAAGCAGCGTTCGACTCCATCGCCAACGAATCTTCCAACCAGCGACGGCCCTCGCTCCAACGTCCGCGCCTAAACCAGAACGGTTGCAGCGCGCCTGCCATGCGCTGGGCGAATTCAACCTCACGATGATCAATAGCCCATTGCAACGCCGCCCGCAGGTTGTCCTGCTCACGATCTAGCCGTTTAAGCCAAGCCTTTTGGTCAGCGCCCGTCAGGTGCGTCTCGGCTTCTTCAACGAAGGACAAATAGTAGTTGGCATGAGCGCGGCGCGCGGATTCCAGTTCATGCGTGCGAGTCAACTCATCCAACCCAAACTCGCGGATGGTTTCCAGCATCGTCAATCGCGGCTCACCGTCGGTTTCGTGTTGACGTAAAAGGCTCTTGTTCACGAGCGACGTGGCGAGATCCAAAGTGAGCAGTGACAAGTGATCAGTATCTGACTCTTTGCCACTGATTACTGCTGACTGATTACTGGTCACTATTGACGCCGCTTCCAGCGTACATCCACCCACGAACACCGACAGCCAGCGGAACGTGCGCTGCTCGTCGGCGTTCAACAAGTCGTAACTCCATTGGATGGCGCTACGCAAAGTTTGCTGGCGGGCAGGCATATCGCGCGCGCCGCTGGTGAGCAGGCGTAGGGGCGACTCTTGCAGTCGCCCCAGCATCGCCTGCGGAGGCAGTAACTTGATCCGCGCGGCGGCAAGTTCAATCGCCAGCGGCAGACCATCAAGCCGCGCGCAGATTTCAGATACAGCTCTCGCGTTGTCGGCTGTCAATTTGAAATCGGGCTGAATGGCTTGCGCGCGTTGCGCGAACAGCGAGATGCACGAATAGTGCAACACGATTTCGGCTGATGACTGATCGGGCAATGTGAGCGGCGCAAGGGGAAACTCATGCTCGCCGCGCAAGCGCAACGTCTCGCGGCTGGTGACCAGCATCTTTAACTCCGCACATGCCGACAACAGCTCGGTCAGCAAGGGGGCGACGGAGATGATCTGCTCAAAATTATCGAGCAGTAACAGGGCTTGCCGGTCACGCAGAAATTCCTTGAGACTATCCAGCAACAAGCGGTTCGGGGATTCGATCACGCCGAGGGTATGCGCGACCGTAGGAATAATAAGGGTTGAGTCGGTAATCGCGGCAAGAGAAATAAAGAAGACGCCGTCAGTAAAGGCGTCTTGTAAATCATGGGCAACCTGCAAGGCTAGACTTGTTTTTCCAACGCCGCCGGGGCCGGTGATGGTCACGAGGCGAATATCATGGCTATGAAACTGTTGAGCCAGAGTCGAGATTTCTCGCTCGCGACCGAGAAGAGGCATCACTGGCGCGGGAAGGTTAGTTGGCATCACAGTCTATTATATGCCCTTAACCTGCTTTGAATAAACTTATAACCGCTACACTCTACCGAGCGCAATTGAATACCGACGCGGAAACGAATTATTATCGCAATGGCGGTATCCTCCATACGGTGTTGAGGAATTTGGTTAAGTAAATCTGACTGACACATGCCAAATTTCTACACACAACATTATCTTTGGCAATAACTAAAAACACAACGACTCAATATGATGTTCAACGGTTTTATCTTGATGGGCTTGATGATGCCAGAGCAATAATCCCGCATATTGCTATAGCGTAGATTAGTGTTACCAACCCTGCTGCCTTCCAATTGATATTAAATTCCCATGCCCCTACCGACTTTCCCTCGCTTAATTTTTGGGCAACACCATATGCGTCGCCTATGCCAATAATTTGGACAAGGATGCCAACGAATACGAAACTTAGCAAAAAGGAGGAAACTATTAAAGCAAGGCCTTTTTTCCACTGCCCTAAATAAATTTGCCCTGCGCCACCTAACAAAAAGAAACTCAATACAGCCGCCCCAATAGGCGATTTGTTAGACGCTGCTATTGTAGGCCGAATAACAACTGTTTGTTGAGAAATTGCAGGTTGAGTTATGAAAGTTGGCTCGCTCACCAGTCGCGAAAGGATTTCGGCTTTCTGAGTATCGTAATCTTGTGCTGTAATTAAGCCACTATCATACATTTCTTTGAGTTTCCCTAGCTTGGCGACGGAGTCTTCTTGCAATGTACTTGGGACAACGGGTTTTGGGGTGATGGCAGGTCCAATGACTGGCAGATTGTTGGCATTGGAATAAGCGATGCTTGCGCCAATTGCTGCGCCGATCAGGGCAATGATATACACGGGCAGCCCCTGCTCGCCTCCCGTGATCACCGTGCCGATAATCACTCCCAGAATTTCACCGCCAAACCACCATGCGACCGCGCCCCACTTGTACCCTCCGCTTTTATGTCCTTTGGCTTCGACAGTTTTTCCAATACTGTTTGTCAAAGCCACTAGAATGAGGATTTCTAACATGGCACATTCTCCTTCTTATAGATTGTTTCAACTTGGCGCGATTTTTTGAAGCATTCTTTCTGGTCGTCAATAATCCATAATTAGCATCCTGACTAATACTTGATTGCCCAACAGTGTGCGTTATAGACGGGCCGAGCATCGGCCAACTTAGAGGCAGGTGTGCTTGACCAACCTGACTGAGAAAGAAGATCGTTGTGACACTCGGCTTGTCGTGCGGCCAGCAGGGGCGCCCCCCAATGCCCCGTAGGCTTCAGAAACTCAGAAATCCAGAATACAGAACCTCAAGGAAAATATGAGCGAGCGCAACGAAAACCAGTGTAGTCCGTAGTCAACGAGGAGTCAGCGCCAATGTTCCAATTGAAGGATCCCAAGCCCCACCAGCTCTCATCTCTCCACGAGCCGCCACGCCACATCCTTCCGGTTGGATTGGGAATGTTTACCATCCACTCGGAGACGTTTCCAGACATATCCTGTGCGCCTACCCACGATACCCCGCCTGCGCGGCTACCAACATCGCAGGTTCCTCCGCTACAACTGTTGAGCCAATATACAACATTATCAGCGATTTGGTCATTACCCCATGGGTATGTAAGGTTGTCAGGTCCACGCGCTGCCAACTCCCATTCCCATTTATCCGGCAGACGTGCGCCACGCGCCTCGCAAAACGCTTTTGCATCAGTCCAGCTAACACTGTCCCTTGGCTGGTTGGGATTTGTAAAATATCCTGCTGACCCATACTGCGCATTGGTCACTTCATATACATCTACCCAGAAGGGGGTATCGAAACAGTGAGTAACTGAATAGTAATCCACAAAACAGCCCGCCGGCGCCATAGCCATTAGCACACCATTGAAATTCTGTGTGATCGGTGTCCAATCGGCATTTTGCGCTACTGGGGTAAATCCAATCCGCATATCCGAACAAATAATATTGCCGTTTTGGTCAAATCCAACCACAGCCAGAGATGGTGGGCACATTTGTCCAGCCAGCGCCAGGTTGCCAGCCAGACCTTGTGGGCCCTGGACACCTTGGATACCCTGGTCACCCTTGGGACCTTGCGGGCCAGCCGGACCGATAATACCCCAGTCAAGTGGGTTCTCCTTCGAGGAGCATGTGCTATTGGCGCCAACAATCCTGATCGAACCTGAATTTTTGTTGACACAGGCGTGAATTAGACTGAGGTCGCCACCGTGAGCCAGGGTTGCGGTAACGCTGCCAAGTACGATCACCATGACCAGTGTCAAGGCGTATAGAAATCTTTTTTTCAAAAACATGATGTTTTCTCCTTTTGTGGTTGATGTGTGTCTCATCCCGAGACGCACTGTAAATCAATGTTCTCAACTCATGCCAATTCAAGGCACGGCGAAAGCCAGCAGAGAGGGATGAATGCTTCGTGCGGGGTTGGGTATCGGATTTAATTATTAGGCATGAATGAAGTTCACCTCCAGCGCAAGAATTTGATTAGTTTCCCGTTATGGACTAGGACGATAACATCAGTGATAAGAAGTAACTTATTCCGGGAACAGATCAATCGGCGGTTTGTTCGGCTGGATGAGTTGATATTGGTGATTAGAAGATGCCCCTACAAAAACCAGGACGAGTTGTCCTGTTTCGTTTGATTTGCCTTTCACAAAGTCCAAGCGTGCGCCAGTCTCATCCATTACATAGGACTCGTCATTGAGAAATGACATTCCTATCAATGCAGAACCGAACAAACTACCACCTTCGTCCGCTACAACGACACCAAGCAGGTTGCCTTCAATTGCGGACTTAATCACTTCAAAAGAGAGTGGTGTCTCAGTAGGGGTGGATGTCAATGTCGGAGTCGAAGTCAATGTTGGTGATGGAGTTAATGTTGGCGTGAGAGTGATTGTTGATGTAGGAGTAAATGTTGGTCCAAACATTTGTCCCGGTCCACAAGCTGAAATAATAAGACTTGCAGAAAAAATGAGGCTTACCAAGCTTAGACGCTTTTTCATTTTATCATCCTGTCTATTATGGTTATTTTAGGGATCCTAAATCTATCTGATTGCTCAGTAAGCAAAAATTATTCGTACCAGAAATCTGGTTTAAAATTGACAGGTACATACCTTTTTCTAGTTTTCCGTCACCTAAGTCAAAAGTAAGCTTTTGTGCATCCGAACTTGGCGTAAACGGCTTGATTGTTATACTGAAGAAAGATTCGCTTTTTGTTTCGATACCCATCCTGGCGTCCTCTACAGTGGCTTCAGGATTCAAATTCACAGTGAAATTTATAGCGGATTTGCCATCGTATGTTACGCCAGAAATGAAAAAAGGAATGCCCAAATCAAATGCCATCTTTTGGTCGTCAATTTCAACAACACCACTTCCCTCGGTAAATGCTGGAGAGCCTTGGTATTGGGAGAGAATGCCTTCTGAAAAGATTCCATTATCAATAGCAAAAAAGTAAGCGGTTGCATCTTTGGTGTAGCCGCTGGCAACGCTTACTTTGATATCATAGTTGCCCCAGACAGCCGCATCTAAGTTACAACGAACAAATTCTTGGACACCGCCCTTATCAGATACAATCTTTGCCACACTTGCGTTTACCTCGTCAATACTGAGTGGCTCAGGTGTTGGGGTGAACGTCGGGGATGGGGTAAACGTTGGCGTATGAGTGAATGTTGGGGTAGGCGTGAATGTTGGAGTGAGAGTAATTGTCGGTGCGGGAGTAAATGTTGGCCCAAACATTTGTCCCGGACCACAACTTGAGAATACAATGCTCGTGATCAAAACTGCTACCACAATCATTCCCTTATTTATTTGTTTCATACGTACTCCTTCTATGTTAATGATGTACAGTACTCATCTATCTGTCTGATGGCGGGCAGGTAGGTCCCTGATCTGTAATGTGCGCTTGCTCACGTTCTTCCTCTGTGAAGTCACGCAGTAGTCGAGTGCAGACATCCGCTACAAAATCCCGATAATCCACTTCCCAGAGTCTGGCTGTGCCGTCAAAACTGCCCGTCAGGATATATTTGCCATCGGGCGAAAAGGCGGCGCTCCAGATGGCGCTGTCATGTCCGCTCAAGGTACGCAGTTCTTTACCGGTGGCAACATCCCAAATTTTGGCTGTGCGGTCAGCGCTGGCTGTCACAACGTACTTGCCATCGGGAGAAAAGGCAACATCAGAAACCGTGTTCGTGTGGCCGTTCAATGTGCGTATTTCGTTGCCTGTGGAAACGTCCCACAATATCGCGGTGGAGTCACCGTTGCCTGTCAAAAGATATTTGCCATCGGGAGAAAAAGTTACAGCAAAGACGATGTCTGGACCCTTGAGGGTCTGCGCAACCTGACCGCTAGCTGCTTCCCAGACTATGGCGGTGCCGTCATCGCCGGCTGTTACCAAATAGTTTCCATCTGGCGAGAAGGCTGCGGTCAACACCTCGGCAGTATGCCCGCGAAAGGTTCGTACTTCTTTCTCAGTGGAGGCTTCCCACAACTTGGCGGTCTTGTCTAAACTTGCAGTTAACACATAGGTGCCATCAGGCGAAAAAACAGCGTCATATACCGGACCGCTATGACCAGCAAACCTATGTACCTCTTGACCAGTGGCTATATCCCACACTTGAGCTACCCCGTCCTCGCCACTGGTCAATGCATACTTGGCATCAGGTGAAAAGGTAACGCTATAAACGGGTCCGCTATGTCCTGAGAATGTGCGTATCTCCTTGCTTGTGCCAATGCCCCACAACTTGGCCGTCTGATCTAAACTGCCTGTCAATGCGTATTTTCCATCTGTGGAGAAGGCAACGCCATAAACCTCGGCAATATGACCTCTTAGGGTGCGCCCTTCGCCAACGGCAAAATCCCATAGCTTGGCTGTACCATCGGCGCTGCCCGTAATTATGTATCGGCCATCTGGTGAAAAAGCTATACTCCAGACTCTACCAAAATGGCCGCGCCAACTGCGTACTTCCTGACCAGACATCACGTCCCACAACCTGGCTGTACGATCGGCACTCCCCGTCAAGATATATTTTCCATCTGGTGAAAAGGCCACACTTCTTACAGAACTACTGTGATCACCAAGAGTATACACTTCCTCGCCGGTAGCAACATTCCAGAGCTTGGCTGTGTTGTCCAGGCTTCCTGTCAGTGCGTACTGGCCATCTGGTGAAAAAGCCACACTGTAAACCCAACTGCTATGACCACGAAGCGTATGCACCTCCCGTCCTGTGGAGGTCTCCCAAATCTTAACTGTGTAATCATCATCATTGCTGTTGGACATGACATACCGGCCATCTGGCGAGAAGGCAGCTCCGTTTCCAAGTTTTCCTCGGCCAAATGCCCGGACCTCGTGACCTGTAGCTATGTCCCATAGTTTTGCAACTCCATTACTGTCGGTCGTCGTGAGGATGTATTTGCCATCTGGTGAGAACGCTACGTTGAACACCACGTCATCATTGCCGCTCAATGTATATATTTCCTCGCCGGTGGTCACGTTCCACACCTTTGCCGTTGTGTCTGCACTGGCGCTAACTATGTACCTGCCATCCGGTGAGAAGGCTATACTGGAGATCTCAGCTGTGTGTCCCTTGAACGTGCGCACTGGTTTTCCAGTCACGGCGTCCCACAGTTTAATGGTTGTATCTGCGCTGCCTGTTAGCACATACTTGCCATCTGGTGAGAAGGCTACAGCCCTGATCTCGTCAGTATGTCCGCTAAATATTCTCAGGGGCAGTCGACTTGCTGCCTCCACCAACGCTGCATCGGCAACAGAATCATATTGGACGTTCAGCGAGCGGATCGCCAGTAATGCGGCAAACTCGTCGTTGCCAAGCGGCTTCTGCACTTCGGCGAGAGCCTGCGCTGCCAGTTGGCGCGAGAAGGCAATATTCGCTTGAGTGAACGCCTCGTTCCGCTGAGTAAAGGCATACCTTGATAGCCCAACTGCCACAAGTAGAAACACAGTCAAGATGCCAATGATCCAACGCTGAAAATTCAGCACGCGCCTGCGCTGGACTCTACGTTCGCTCTCGCGGCCCTGGCGTTCAGCAATACTGGCATTCAGGTATGCGCGTTCCTCTTCGTTGAGCGCCAGATCTGATTCCGCTGAGAAGACCTCGAACCGCGCCAGCCGCGCGCCGGTTGCCAGAAAACTCGGGTCACGCCGCGCGTTGACCCATTCCCTGGCTGCCAGCGTGAGCTGCCATTGGATGCGCAAATCCTCGCGGCTCTCAGCCAGCCAATCCTGCAAGCGGCTCCAAGCACGGATCAGCGCCTCGTGCGCGATCTCGACGGTGGGTCCGCGCGTCGAGGGATCACGATCAAAGGTGAGCAGGCGCGCCTTGCCAAAGGCATCTAAAACAGATTGGACTTCCTTGGAGCCGCGCAGATCGCCTTTGTTTTCCGGTTTGGTTAAAGACTCAATCTCTGAGCGAAGCACGCGGCGGCGCGTGTCTTCAACGTTCTCGCCCAGTGTAACCAGCCGCAGGAACAATTGACGCGCTGTGTTCTGGCTGACTTTATCCAACCCTGCGAACACTTCCTCCGCGCGTCTTCCCAGCGCGCCGAGCGCTCCGCCAACAGATTGATAGGCAGATTTCGTCACTGTGTTGCCTTCACGCTTCTCGAAAAGTTCGGTGAGCGTATATTGAAGCAAGGGCAGGGTCCCTGGTTGATCGCCGAGATCGCGCACGATGGCTGAAACGACGCCTTCATCTATCTGCAAGCCCACACGTTCCGCTGGGCTCACGATTGCTCGTTCCAATTCATCCGCTGTGAGCGGAAGGACAAACTCAGCGCGCTGGCGAATCAGTTCACCGAAGTCCACATAGTTCAATGGACGGTCCACGAAGTCTGCGCGCAGTGTAAGAACAATGCGCACGCGGCTGTGTTCATCCAGGGTGGCGGTCAGCAAGTTATCAAGCAGGTGTAAACGAATCGCTTCATCCTGAACAAGTGTGAAGAGTTCCTCAAACTGATCAACCACCATCACCAGTTCGACGGCAGGATCGTCGGGCAGGCAGCGGTTCACCGCGCGCAACAAGCCGCGCTTGTCCTCGCGCAGTTGATCGAGCAGGCTGGAAGGCGGGTTGATCGCCACGCGCAAAAGCGCCGCCTCAAGTTCTTCGAATGGATTCGCGCCAGGCATCAATTCGACGATGAACCAATTCTCCGAGCCGGGCAGTCCGCCGCGCCGCAGGGCAGGGATCAAACCTGCCTTGACAACGGACGACTTGCCGCTTCCGCTGGGTCCTGCGACCATAAGAAAACGCGCCAGGTCTCCGCCCTCACCCAGACGAGCAAGAAGTTGCTGCGTAAGCGTCTCGCGTCCGAAGAAATCTGTTGCGTCGAACTCATTGAAGGCGCGCAAGCCTTTGTACGGATTGTCGGCGGCAGTCAGCGCAACGCTCGGGCGGGGAGCAGTCTCATGAGTTTTTACTCGCCATTCAGCGCTGATGGCATGGCGGAAGTCAGCAATGAGGCTTTCGACATTCTCGTATCGCTCAAATGGATCCTTGGCTGTCGCGCGTTCGATTACTTTGTCCAGCGCCTTGGGCAATCCACTACGATTGGCGGCTAACGGCGGCATTGGCGCAGTAAGATGATGGTGCATGGTTTCAATGGGTGTCGGCCCGCGAAACGGCGCCGTTCCGGTAAGAAGTTCGTACATCATTACACCGAGGCAGTAGATGTCGGTCTGTGGGCGAACGAACTCCGACCGGATCTGTTCTGGAGAGATGTAGTTGGACGCGCCGATAATCCCATCTACTTGTGTTTCGGAAGTTTGGGGATTGCTGAAGTACTTGGCAATGCCAAAGTCTGCGAGGTACCCATTCTGATCATCATCCAGAAGCACATTTGCTGGTTTGAGATCGCGATGGATAATGCCTGCGCGATGCGCGGCCCCGAGTGCCGAACCAATCTGTTCAAGGATGCGTAGCGTTACTTCTGGCTGCAGCGGTCCGTTCTGCAAGAGTCTTTGCGCATTGCCGCCGCGTAGCAGGCGCATTATGAGGTAGGCTGCATTCGGCTCACGCCAATAATCGTACAGCGGCACAATGTGAGGGTGCTCCAGCCGCGCCACTAATTGCGCCTCTGCTTCAAAGCGGCGGATGAATTCGGGATGATTGGCGTACTTTGGCAGGATGATCTTTATGGCTACTTCGCGCTCAACCAGCGGTTGCGTAGCGCGATAGACTGCCCCAAACCCGCCACTGCCGATGCGTTCGCCAAGCGTATATCCTCGAATGGCGCGTCCGCTTAAATCTTCAATACCGATCTCTTCAAGCGTAGGCGAAGGTGTGGGTGGCGGCTCAACGAACGAAACGCGTGCTGCTCGCGCCTGATGCACAAAGGCTGCCCGCTCTTCCAAAGGAATATTGAGAGCCATCGCCAGCCTTTCGGCGATCTGAATGGAAGGACGGAGATCATCATATTCAATTTTTCGCAGTGTGACGGACGCGCATCCAACGCGCCGGGCGAGTTCATCCTGAGTGAGTCCCATTTCATGGCGATGTGTTTTGATTACCTGGCCAAAAGTTATTTCCGCGCTCATCTCGATCTTCCATAAGGAAATTGCAAGAAATTTGACGACAATTATCTGATTTGACTATAGCATAGCGGGCAGGCAAATACAATAGGTTTATGGCGTTTGTATCAGTTTTGTATCACCCAGAGTTTTGTGTGTGGGAATCATTGATGGGGGCATCCTCCATACGGTGTTGAGGAATTTGGTGAAATAGATTCGTTCTACATAATGCGTAAAAAAGAGACTCGCCTTTTGACGAGTCTCTTTTTGGTTTTCATCCACATGTAAACAATCAGCCGCTCACCTGAAAAACACATACCCCAGCGTGACGACGATTGTAAGCAGGGTGACAGCCAACAGGAGGAGAGCCTGCACCCACCCGCCCATCAGGCTGACGATCAAGGTTATGGCAATCACGCTCCCTAAAAAAGTCAAAGGTTGGATCGCTTTTTCCACGCGATTGGAAAGAGGTTTTGAGCGGCGCAACAAATACAGACCGCCTCCCAGGCCCGCCGCGCCGATTATGATCATCAGGACGACTAGAACGTTCCCGCTCACGGGCAGGTCAATGACAAACGTTCCGCAGGTCGCCTCCCGGTCGGGGATGGGATATGAAGCGAAGACCAGCGCTTTGGCAAAAACGAATCGGCCGAGATCAATATTTTCGGGTCCAATGGTCCATTCCATTGTTCGCGATTCGCCTGGTTCGAGTGGAATCGAGTCCAGCGTGGAAGTCGGAGTCGAACGCGTGCTGAACTCCGCTTTCACCGAGGGAGAGAGTTTGCGATCGGTCGTATTGGAAATCCTGACCGAAACAACGCCCGTCTCGTTTCGATTCATCAGGATCGGACAGCGCAGCCCCTTGAGAGGCGTACTGGCGCGGCGATCAAATCCATAGAACGCGGCTTCAATGTCTCCCCACGTCGCGAGGACGGCCAGCGTCAGGCTGAACAACGCTCCGAGTATGTATGCGATCACAAAGAAATTGGATGAAGGTTTTTTATTTTCCATGGTCCTAGAATCCCGTTTTTCAC
>Ga0247727_10002929_pt1 | contig 38451 bp, 44 predicted proteins | sample WisWelCaveWW1625_FD_202498 | JGI IMG/M metagenome (GOLD analysis project Ga0247727, IMG submission 202498) | Biofilm microbial communities from Wishing Well Cave, Virginia, United States - WW16-25 | ecosystem: Environmental > Aquatic > Deep subsurface > Groundwater > Cave microbial mat | place...
CTTTGACTAATTCCCAAATCCAGCGGGCGCCATCGGCGATGACACAAAGCCGCACCAAGTCGTCGGGAATAAGGCCATGGGCTTTGCAAACGCGAAGGGCTTCAGCCAACTCCTCATGGGTTTGAATTTGGTGCCAACTGGCGATCTGGACAATGCGTTCGCCATCGACCAAGTACAAGCGAAAGCCTTTGGCTTCCTGCCACTGGCCCTTCCAACGCGCTCGGCGAGCGCGCTGCTTCTTGCGGCCTGGACGAGTGCCTTTGGCCTCTTCTGGACGAGTCGGCACATGCGCCCCATCAATGGCTAAAACCATAATCGGTCGCCATTTTTTATCTTTGGCCAACGCCGCGATCTTGTCGCGAATCTCTTGTGCTGACGGAACAACATCGCGCATCGTTAATTCGCTGGTCACCTCCGCCACGATGGCGTGAGCGGTGTGGTCGCTCAACGAGATGCCGGTCAACTCTTGAAAAAGCTCGCTCCCGGGTTTGTAAGGAATCTCGGCGCTCAGGCTACAGGCGGCTTTTTGAAGATCATTTTGCTTTTTACGAGCACTCAAATCAAGCGCGCCGTCGAGGGGATAGAAACCTTGTTGGCAGTCAATACAGTAGAAATAGGGCCGCTCAATGGTTATCGACCCAATGATCGTTTCGACCGTGCGAGGATGTTTTTTACGGGCCTTGAGAGCTTTCCCACAATGCGGACACTTGGTATATTCTTGCTCGATCAGCTCGGCGTGGGTTTGTTTCACGATCGTGGCCGTGAGTTGTCCCATCAAATCGTTGCGCTGGGAGAAGATCGCTGCCGTCAACTCTTCAAGAGTGGGCTTGGCTTGACTCATTTGCGGTTCCAAAGCGTCTAAAAATAAATCGAGTTGGCGATGACACGCTTCACGGAAAAGCTCTTTTTGAGCCGTTTCGCGGTAGTGGTCCAGAGTGTAAATGGCGGCTTGGCCCATGTTCTTCCTTTATCAGATAGTTCAGACAATGGACTGTGCCTATAAATTTAACTCCGTAATCGCTAGAATTCAAATAGTTCAATTAAAAATCACGTAATGCACCCTTCTTAGGCCAAATTATCTTTAATATTTTAGAAGTAGGCATGGTTTTAATAATGCAATCTGATTTTTAACAAATGTAATGAGAACTTGATTTTAATATGTTATCTGTACCCACTAAACCCCAATCATGATAAGGCTTGTCGCTGGATTCGGGTTTACATGACCAATTTTGGCTAAAACGCGGAGAACTTCGTTGACGGAATCAGAGTCGGGAAAAACTTCTGCAACGCCGGGTGACAGCACAACAATGTTACTCCCGGCAGCGAGGCGTTTGACATATTTGCCGCGAATGCCTTTGCTAAAATCATATTCATCCAGCATATCGGGATCGCGCTAGATTTTATTGGCCCTCTTCATATTTTCAATATAGCACAAAATCCGAATGATGCAAACTTTTCGTAGTAGGCCCTTCAGGGTCAGCGCCTGAAGGCGCGACTACAAAATTAAAACTCCGGATTTACCCACAACTGCTGTTTGTTATAAACTGCAAACACCTGTCCCGTCAACTCCCATTTATGAAACGGCGTATTGCGGGATTTGGAATAGGTTTTCGTTTTATCAACCGTCCAGATTTGGGTGGGCGAAAAGAAAGTCAAATTTGCCGGTTGGCCTTCTTTGATTTGCACGGCGGGTAAATTGAGAATGCGGCGCGGCGCGGATGTGACTTTCGCAATCGCCTCCGCGAGCGAGAGCAGATTCGGTTTCACCAAGCGCGTGATGATCAAACCCAGCGCGGTTTCGAGGCCGGTGATGCCGAACGGCGCGGCGGCAAACTCGGTATCTTTCTCTTCAATCGAATGCGGCGCGTGATCGGTGGCAATCGCGTCGATCGTTCCATCTTGCAATCCCGCAATCATTGCCTCGATATCGCGTTGTGAGCGCAACGGCGGGTTCATTTTCGTATTCGTGTCATAATTTGAAATCGCCACCGCTTCATCCGTCAATGTAAAATGATGCGGCGTGACTTCGCAGGTCACCTGAATGCCGCGCTGTTTCGCCCAGCGGATCAGGTCCACCGAACGCGCCGAGGAGAGATGCGCGATGTGCACGCGCGCGCCGGTATATTCCGCCAGCAAAATATCGCGTGCCACAATGATGTCTTCCGCCACTGTCGGCATGCCGGGCAAGCCGAGCCGCGTTGAGAACATGCCTTCGTTCATCGCGCCGCGATCATCGAGGCTCGCCTCCTCCGCGTGTTCGATAATCGGAACGCCGAGCATGTTCGCATATTCCATCGCCCGTCGCGTGATCTCCGCCGTGGCAATGGCGCAACCGTCGTCGGAAAAGGCGACGGCGCCGGCCTCGACAAGCTCGGCCATCTCCGCCAGTTCTTTGCCCTCGCGGCCCTTTGTTGCGGCGGCAATTGGATAAACGTCGACAAGTGTTTCGTGGGATTTTTTAATCACCGACTCGACGATCTCGCGCTTGTCCATTGCCGGCGAGGTGTTGGGCATTGGGCAGGCGGCAGCGAACCCTCCGGCGGTCGCCGCCGCGCAGCCCGTTGCAATCGTTTCTTTGTCTTCGCGGCCCGGCTCGCGGAAATGCACGTGCATATCGCACCAGCCAGGCGTCACCACGAGATCGCGGCCCTCGATCATTTCAAAATGCTGCGGCGCCGTGAGGTTATTGCCGAGGCGGGAGATGATGCCGTTTTCGATTACCATATCGGCGTGTTGGTCAAGTGATTGCGCGGGATCGATTAGGCGCGCGTTGCGAATCAGCAAATTTTTTATTGGTTTGATTTCAAGTTTGCGTGGCATAGGGCAACCTTTTTTATTGAAGACGGATGATGGATTTGACGAATTTACGCGGATTACATTTTCATATCAGGCTGTCATTCTGAAAGAATCTTTTTTGAAGCCAGGCGCCGTGCCAGATGAAAAAAGATTCCTGCGGAATGACATAAAGAAAAAGCAACAAAAAATCCGTGCGAATCTGTGAGGTCCGCGTCATCCGCGTTCAAAGCTTTTGATTTTTTTCCAAAGCTCCCAGACTGGCAGTCTGGGTTACGCATTGCCATTCATGACTTCCTGCTCACCGCCACTTTTCTGGAATAACACGGCCATGCGCACGGCGACGCCGTTGGTGACCTGATCGAGGATCACAGAAAACTCGCTGTCGGCGAGATCGCTTTCCAACTCGACGCCGCGATTGATCGGGCCGGGATGCATGATCACCACCTCGCGCTTTGCCTCCTCGAGGCGTTGTCGCGTGATGCCGAAGTGCAATGAATATTCGCGCACCGACGGCAGCAGACCGGTCTTTTGCCGCTCCAATTGCAGGCGCAACACATTCACCGCATCGGCCCAGCGCAGCGCCTCGTCGACTTTTTTGAACACGATCAAATCCCGGCCAAACGCCGCCGGCAGATCGCGCGGCAAAAGAGTAGCCGGGCCGCATATCGCCACCTCAGCACCCATCGTCATCAACCCGTGGATATTACTGCGCGCGACCCGGCTGTGTGTGATGTCGCCGATAATGGCGACTTTCAATCCCTGCAATCGTCCAAATTTTTCCTGCAGTGTCATCATATCCAACAAACCCTGCGTCGGGTGTTCATGCTGGCCGTCACCCGCGTTGATCACGCCGGCCGCGAGGCATTGCGTGAGAAAATGCGCCGCCCCGGCAGCCTGATGCCGAATCACCACCATATCGATCTTCATCGCTTCGATGTTGCGCACCGTGTCTTTCAGGGTTTCGCCTTTTGCCACGGATGAACCGGAGGTGGTGAAATTGAGACTGTCAGCGGAGAGACGTTTTTCGGCAAGCTCAAAAGAAAGGCGGGTGCGGGTGGAAGCTTCAAAAAAAAGATTGACGATGGTCTTGCCCCGCAAAGTGGGAACCTTGGGAATCGGCCGGGTGAGAACTTCTTTAAAGGACTGGGCCGTTTTGAGAATCAGGGCAATCTCTTCACGTCGAACACCTTCGAGGCCCAACAGGTGTTTAGAGATGATCATGGCGACCTCAGCAATTTGCAAGTCGCAAAGGCTAAGCCCGTCGGGGCAAAATCCAAGATGTCAAGCGCTGGGGTCAACGCCCTTGTCAACTTTGGTGAGTGCATCAACCAAACTTTTTGATTTTTTTTCATCCGTTGGCTCGACTAAATAAACGCCGTCTTCGCCGTCGATATTTTTCAATTTTACGCGCACTTCTTCGCCGGCGGTGGTTTTCACCTCCTGCCCGATGAAATCCGCTTTGATCGGCAGCTCGCGGTGGCCGCGGTCGATCAGCACCGCAAGCTGAATCCGCGCCGGGCGGCCGAAATCCATCAGCGCATCGAGCGCGGCGCGAATGGTGCGGCCGGTGTACAGCACGTCGTCCACCAGCATCACCACTTTGCCGTCGATGTCGAAAGGAATGTTCGTGGCTTGCACGCGCGGTTTTTTCAGCGAGCGCAGCATATCGTCGCGATAAAACGTGATGTCCAACATGCCGAGCGGCAAGCGGCGGCCTTCGAGCGACTCGATTTTTTCGATCAGCCGTTCGGCGATCTGCACGCCGCGCGTGAGAATGCCGACGAACACGAGATCCTCCGCGCCGCGGTTGGATTCGACGATCTGATGTGTGAGGCGCGACAACGTGCGATGCAGCGACCGTTCATCCATCAGCACCGCTTTGGTTTTGTAGTCGCTTGCAAACATTTTTGCTTTCACAGAAAAGTTGTTGAAGCCGGCCGCATTAAAGCATAAAAAAAGGCCTGCCTAAAAAACTTCCGGCAGACCTTCAAAAACACGGCGGCGAAATTTTTTGCATAAAAAAAGCTGGCCAACAAAGGGCGCAGCTTGGTATTTTCTTTTTAACGCACATGGTTTTCCTTTCCATTTTTCCCCGAACCTGCTTTCACGACCAATCCCTGATCGGACACACTCAAACCTGATTTAATTACAATACAAAATTTTTCCATCAGAGTCAAGCACTGTTTGACAGATTTTTAAAATTTGTTACAACGTCTGGCGCTTGACTTTGCAGTTTAATTTTTGTACGATTGGATAGAACTTTATGCGTCGTTTGTTGAAAAAAATATTTGCGCGATCAGGCCGGGGTGATCAAAAAGCTTTTGCTGGGGTTGGTGATTTTTGTCGGCGCCGCATGCGGTGTTGAAATTTTTTCCAACTTTGTGCCCCATGCGGGAAAATTCTATGTTCTGGAAGTCTGCATCGAGGAGCTGGGAGAAATGGCCGGCGAAACGTTTTTTATCTGGGCCGGGTATGAGTTGCTGCAGTCCTACGTTTCTCACTGCGTTTCTCCGGAAACGAGCCGGCGTTTGGCCAGGAACCGCAGCAGACTTTTTATGTGTCTCACGGATTAATCTTCTAACGCTTTTCCAGCGCCTCGCCAAACAGGAAATACCAATCGTCATAGTTCGCCAAAATATCGCGCAGGGCCGCCGCGGCGTCATCGCCAAAAACTCGCATGACTTCTTCCCACCGCTCTTGAAACGCTGCCGCATTTTGCACGTGGAGAAATTGCACAAATTCATCAAAGGCGGATTTGCTCGCGACCGGTTTAAAACGAAATTCGCGCGCTAAAAAATCCGGTTGCCGTTGTTGCAAAATCTTAAACTCGCCGGCGGCAACGCGTTGCGCTTCTCGTAAAGCGTTTTTGCGGGAAACCCAAATTGGCGATTGGGCCACGAGTTGGAGCAATTCTTTTTGGCTTTCGGTTAAAACCCGCGTCGCCAAAACCCCGGAATTGATTTCGTTTAACAGTTTGCCCACCAGCCCGGCTTCCGCGAGCAAATTCGCCAACTCCGCATAATTCATTTCGCTATTGGCCGGCGGCGGCGGCAAATCCGGCAGCCGCAGACCAATGGCATTCGCTGTTTTCGTTGAATCATCCAACTGGCTCGTCAGCCGCATGCCCGGACCACTCGGCGGTGGAGCTATGTTACGGGTCGGCGTTGGGATTTTCGGCCGGTCGTCACGGCGCGGTCGGGGTGACGGCGGTTCTTCCGCCGTTTGGTCGAAGCCGCGCGTTTTGAGATATTCATTCAACGTCAACGTTCGCCCGTCGCTCAACCGCACCGCCGCAACTTTTTCAACTTCAATGAAGTCGCCGTATTTGTAAGTCAGGCTTTTGGTGGCGGCTTCAAAATAGACGTAACCGTGCGCCATGCTTTTAATTTTGCAGGCGATCTCTTCGCCGCCCTGCAACAGCAGCGCGGCTTTTTCGGTTTGCGCGTGAGACAGGGCCGCGCCGCAAATTAGAATGAGCGTGACGCAGTCGAAAATTCTTTTGAGTTGCATGATATAAAAAAATTTTATTCCAATTTTATTTTTTCAATTTCTTCAACAGCCATTCCTGTCCATTTGGAAATCAATATTAAATCGACGCCATCTCGCCGCATAGAGCGGGCAATTTCACGCGCCTTGTTTTGCTCCGCGCCGTCAATTCGGCCGCGTTCATCCAACATCACCAATACGCTGTCCTCATAGTGCGCAAGCTCCTCCGGCGTCATGTTGGCGCGATTGGCCAGCGCAAAGGCTTTGCGAAACGCCGGTTCATTGAGCTTCGCCGGCACCTGATCGAGATGGCGCGTATGCTTGATGAAATAGATCCACTTATCAATTACCGTTTCCAACGCCTCTTCGGTTTTGCCAAATTTTGGCAGCTCGATAAAATAATAGCGGATTTCATCGAGATAAGAATTTCCGGTCATCGTCTCCTGAATTTGATGGCAAGAAAGATAGTGCACAAAATCATCGAATAAGACAAAATCCAGCACGTTGATAGAGATGACTTGATTGAGTTTTGGATAAGCTTCTCCCACCAGCAGTTGATTTCCATAAGCCTTACTCGCGTTGTAAATGACGCGTTTCTCGAAGCCGGCAACGTAAGCCACCTGCATCTCGACGATGTAGCGGATGCCGCGCACATCGACGCATTTGACGTCCACGTAGCTGGCGCGCATGTATTTGGTTTTGGGCGCTTCGTAGGGATTCAGAATGGTAACGTCGGCAACGGCGTGCGCGTCGTCCAGTCCTAAAACGGCGTTGAGAAAGCTGATTAAAACCTCTTTGGCTTGGTCGTTGCCGAAGATTTTTTTGAAAGCAAAATCCGTGCGCGGATCGGCGAAATGCATGGCAACCTCTCGTGTTACATTTTGGGCATCACCTCTTCAATAATATACAAAACTCCCATGGGAATTTCAAGCATCAAAAGAAGAGCCGGCAAATTTCACGAGTCGCCAGGCGCAACCCCGATTATCCCCAACAAACAGAACCCCGGCTCTCTTTTGAAGAGTCGGGGCTCGAAACTATTGGAAAACCTGCCTTCACGTTAGAAACGAAAAGCGAGCGAAGCGACAATTTTATTCAAGGTAATTTTCTCTGAGATTTTGAGGATATCCGTGTCGATCTTGCGATTGTCACTATCCGTGCCATCATCAGGATCCCCAAAATCAGTTAACTCTGATTTGTAGTCCGTCCATTTGCCGGAGAGCACGGCAACATCAAGCCGGACTTGTTTGTCCAGAAAAATTCCCACCCCGGCGGTGAAAAATTCACGATCCGCATCCTTCGGCAGGCCCTTAATAATCGTTGGGTCAATAAAGTAACCGCCGCGCACTTGCAGATCGATAATCGGCAAAGTTAACTCCGCGCCAAGACGGTAGCGCAGCGTGTTGCGATATTCGCGTGCCAGCCGTTCGTTGGCTTCAATTTTGGAAGTACCCTCGAACGGTGGCTCGGTGAGATAACGCACTTGCGACCAATCGTTATTATCGATACTTCCCGCCAGGAGCAAGTTGGCAACATTCAGCGAAGCGCCGGCGCCAAACGAAAACGGGGAACGGATTTTATATTCGAAGCTGCCGCTATCCGTCCCCTCTTCAACGGTGTTGTCGTCAAAGGTGGTGCGATCATTTTCACGCCATTCATCTTTGACCGTGTAGGTGACCGGAGAGCCGATGGTGAAACCAAGCCGGAAATTGGAAATTGGCCGATACAGGCCGCCGACCTTGAGATTATAGCCGGAGAACGATGAGGTCAGGGTGTTGTCGATGCGGAACTTATCAAAAGTGTAGAGATCGAGCGGAACGCCGGCTGCGATAAAATCGTCGGATTCGATAAAGCTTAAGTGATAATCATCGGTGCCGCTCCAAACATTCAACGCGGCGCCAAGCGAGAAACTCGGCGCGATTTCGACCGCGCCGGCAAACACCCAGTTGTTCAGGCTGCCTTCTTCCAATTCACTCCATCTCTGCGTTACGGAATCCAAAGGCGTGTCGTTCTGCAATTCTCCAAAGTTCAAGCTGGCTTCAAAGGGTTTGATACGGTGATAACCGAGTGAAAACACCAGGCTGCCTTGATACGTCGGCACGGGATAAGCCAGACCGATACTGTTAACCCGGGTTGACGTGAGATCGTCGTCGGTGTTGAAACCGGTTCTCAAATTGTAAAGACGGCCCTGTTGCTGTTTGTCAAATGTTCTGACGCTGATCAAATCCGCTTCATTTTTGTTTTGCGCGTAAGTCAACGTGCCGAAACCCTCAAGCCGGCGAATCTGCGTGAGGCCGGCCGGGTTCCAGAAGCTGGCGCTGTAATCATCGGCGACGCCGATGTACGCACCGCCCATGCCGAGCGCGCGCGAGCCGATGCCCAACTCGACGCCGCGCTGAAAAACTTCTTCCTGCGCCGTTGCCAGCGAGAGCCAGCCGCATAAAATTCCGCAAACTAATAATTGGCGTTTCATGTTCCATCATCTCCTGAAATCAATGAATCAAGCAATCAAGCAATCATTCGTTGGGTCAAATTGTGTTGCTGTTAATTTCGGCGCCGGCGCTCGGAGGAGCCGCTGTTGCCCGAAGAACCGCCGGAACTGGGAGGCGGCGAACTTTTTCCGGAGGAGCCGGAGGGAGGCGATACACTGCCGCCACCCGAAGAGCCTCCAGAGCCGCGCCGTTCGGTATTTCCGCCATTAGAAGTTGGTTCCTTGCGGCCGCGCCGCTCAACACTGCCCTTGCCGCTGGAAGAGTTGCCGTCGCTGCTTGGACGACGCACGACGGTTTTATCGCCGCCGTCGTTGGTGGTGCGCCGTACCGTGCGGCGGCCGCTGTCGCTCGTATTGCCGTTGTCGCGATCAATCACATTCGACGCTTCCGTGGTTGAACCTGGCGTTGTCCCGGTCGCGTCGGTGCGCCGAACGCGCCGATAACTGCCGTCATTCCCGCGCGCGTACGTTCCTGAAACCGGGCGCGCCAAACTGCCGCGACTGCCGCCAGTCGCATACGTTCCCGCGGAGCCGGAGTTGTCATCGCCCGGGGTTGAACCGCGCCGCGTGATCGTGCGTTTTCTTTGATCGGCGACGCGATCGCGATTAACCTGGCGAGGATAGTAAAATGGATCATAATAATAGGAAGGACGCCAGCCATGATACGGACCCCAATAACCGGTGTAATAATCATCCCACGGATCACACCCGTTCCACGTCGTGCCGCACCAGCCCCACGAATCGTACGGATCGTAGTAACCAAAGCCGGTGGAAAAATAAAATCGTGAGCGAGGATAACCGTAACCATAGCGTGACGAAAACGCCCAATAAGGCCGGCGCCAGCCCCACTGGAAATCATCGTACACATAAACATTCGTGACGTGCTGCTCATCCGTATAGCGTTCGTCATCTTCGCGGTCGCGCGGCGCCTCGACAGATTCTTCCTCGGTGGTTTCGGATTCATCTGCGACTTGTGTGTCTTCTTCCCGGTCCGGGCGGGCTATTTGCGTGTAGCATCCATTCCACACCAAACCGCTCAATGCCAGACCTGCGAGCAAAAATAAATTTTTCGTTTTCATAGATCAGGTCTCCTGTTCGTTACAAATGAAAATATATCATCTCCACAATATTTTACGATCACACCAACTTGCGCTGCTGATCAAACGCTACTTCTTAAATGGCTGAAAAAGAAGATTGTTCCCCATTTTTTAATGCAATTGCGATGCCAGTTACTGCGGAAGAAATGTACGCATTTTCCAGCGAGAAAAGCAACAGCTATTTTGTTGTTGATCCAAAGTTTACACGCCCGCTGAACTCGCGCGCCCTTAGAACCGGTTACACTTTACATTTTACCAACCGTGTCGCTCAACCACGGAAATGTATAGCGCGTAAACACAACACGGCTTTAACTTCGCCTTGCTTGCATTTAACAAAATTTCTTCTTGCATCTTCCTGCCCTTTTAAATATCTTACTTCTCAACTGGTAAACATGAATTGACCTGAAAGTTTTGATCTCTGTGCATACAACATCAATTTCGCTTCCCATTATTGATCATCCCACCACCACGCCTTTGCCTGCTGATTCTACAGCACCAAATAAAATCTCGCTATTGCAAAAAATTGATCTCGGCATCGGCCAAGAAGTTTCGTTGACGCAACTATTAAAAAAGCTCACCCTGCGCCGTGGGTGGAATGCCGCCAAAGTGCTCACTTCGTTTTTGCTCTCCGCCCTCACGAAAAAACCCATCGTTTGGGGTGTGCCGCCGATTCTCACCATCGAGCCGACGAACGTTTGCAACTTGCGCTGTCCATTGTGCGTCACCGGCAACGGCTCGATGGAGCGCGCCAACGGCCGCATGGATTTGCCAACTTATCAACGGCTGATCGACGAGTTGGCCGGTCGCGCGCTTTACGTCGTGCTCTTTCATCAAGGCGAGCCGTATCTCAACCGGCAGTTCAACGAGTTTGTCGCTTATGCCAGCGCGCGCGGCCTGTACGTCACCACCAGCAGCAACGCGCATTATTTTGATACGAAAACCGCCGAAGCCACCGTCGCCAGCGGCCTCGACACGATCATCATTTCCGTCGACGGCGCGACGCAGGAAACGTACCGCCGTTATCGCGTCGGCGGCGATTTGCAAAAAGTGTTGGACGGCACGCGCCAGCTTGTTGCCGCCAAAAAACGCTTCCGGAGCAAAACGCCTTACATTTATTTGCAATTCATTGTCATGCAACATAACGAACACGAGCTGGCCGCGATGGAAAAACTCGCCGCGGAATTGGGCGTTGATCGTTTCTTAAAAAAAACCGTGCAAGTGGAAACCTTTGCCGAAGCGCAGGAATGGCTGCCGGCTGCCGAAAAGTTTCGGCGCTATCATTTGACCGCGGAAAATTTCACCGTGAAAAGCGGCGGCAAAGGCGCCTGCCCGCGGCCGTGGCTCACCACGCTGGTCAACTGGGACGGCGCCGTCGTGCCGTGTTGTTTCGATAAAAACGGCCATCACGTTTCGGGCGACATGAAAACCGCGCCAAATTTCGCGGCGATCTGGAAATCGGCAGCCGCGGAAAATTTTCGCGACACCCTGCTCAACCGCCGCGAAACGATTGACATGTGCCGCAATTGCAATCAGGGCATCGGGTTGTTCGTTTAGCGTCAAATAAATCTGAAAGTTTGCTCCGTTTTCAAAAAAAATGGCCACCGGATTGAAAAACGACCAACGGATTTAATTGGCAAAGCTTTTTATCCGTTGGTCGTTTTTCAATCCGTTGGGAAAATTTTGGAATTCATGTGAAATCCGCATTTGAGAAAAAAATTAAAATATTCACTGGCTTGCTTTTCCTGGCATTCAATTTTCCACTATACGCGCAATACGATTTGACACTCGCCGCCTCAGCCACGGTTCCGCTCGAGCATCCGGTTTATCCCTTCGTGGAAAAGCTCGTCGCGTTGCTGCCGCAGCACACACTCGATCTGCACGTTTTGCCGCTCGACCGCCGGCAGGTTCAAAAAATTTTAGCGAGCGCAAAAACTGATTCGCTTTCGCTCTCGCGCGCCGATGAAAATTTGCTGCAGCAGTATCGCACCGAATTTACCGATCCCGCTATTGGTGAAATGGCCCCACCCCGCGCCGAGCGGCATTTCATTCGTTACGAAGAAAATGACACGCAACTTTTCGCCGATCTGTTTGCGCACCAACGCTTTGAGTTTCGCCGCGGCGCCTCGAAAAGCGGCGAGGCGAATATTTCGCAAACTCGTGCCGGTGTTCGTATGCGCGTCGCGCTACACCCGCGTCTGCTCGCCGCCGTCGATGTGAGCAACATTCTCGAGCGCGGCGCCAAAGACAGTTTGGAAAATTTAACCCCCGGCGCCGGATTGCCCGTCGTGCTTTCCGGCGCCTCCGCGTTTCGTGAAAAAGCCCTCGCCTATTTTCGCCTGCGCCTGCCGTGGTTTGAAATCGAAGCCGGACGCAATCAGCTTGCGTGGAATATCAGCCCGCTCACGCAGCTCACGCTTGCGCAGGAAAATGAGCCGCTGGATTTGCTCAAGCTCGACCGGCGCTGGCGGAAATTTCGTTTCACTTTTGTGCACGCGAAACTGCGGGCTGCCGGGCGCAAATTTTTCGCCGCGCATCGCCTCGAAATCGCCGCGCATTCGCGCCTGTTCATCGGCCTCGGCGAATCGGTGATTTACGGCAATCGCGGCGCCGAATTTGAATATCTCAACCCGCTCATGCTTTATCACGCCGCCGAACATTTGCTCGGCGACAAAGACAACAACACGCTGTCCATTGATTTCACCGCGTTCCCGTTTCGCGGCCAGAAATTTTACGGCGAAATTTTCATCGACGATCTGAGTTTGGAATTTCCCCTCGGCACCTATTGGGGCAATAAGCTCGCTTATCTTGCCGGCTGGCATTGGGCGCAACCGTTCGGTTGGCGCAGCAGCGAGTTGCGTGTGGAATATGCCCGCGTCGATCCGTTCGTTTACACGCACAACGACTCCGTCAATGTTTACGAGCAGGATGGCGACGGCCTCGGCGCACGCTTCGGGCCCAATGCGGATCGTTTCACTTTGCAGGCCGCCTATCAGCCGCACCGCGATTTGCGCTTTGTTTCACAACTCGATTTTCAGCGCAAGGGCCGCGGCGAGATTTTTCGCGCGCATCGTCCGGAAGACGGCAATGCCAAAAGTTTTCTCGCCGGCACGGCGATCAACTCGACCTCGTATCAATTTCAATTCGAAGATCAATGGCGCCGCGATATTTATTTGAAACTGGAGTTGGCCTGGGAACGCCGCCACCACGCCGATTTCATTCGGGATCGCAACAAAACCCAGCGCCGCGCCGTGTTTTCAGTGCGCGCGGATTTTTAAACGCTCAAAAAAATCCGCGCGAATCCGTCTTATCCGCGCCATCCGTGTTCAATGATTTTGCCGCGATGATCATTTCAATTTTTATTCTTACTCTTTTTTATCTCATCATTTTGCTCTGGCTCGGTCTCGGCCTGCAGCGTCTTAAAAAATTGCCGCAAGCTCCCCCTCGCGAGTTCCCGACCGTTTCCCTTATTGTCTGCGCTAGAAATGAAGAGCAACGTTTGCCGCGGCTTTTGCCGGCATTGGCACAACAAGATTATCCCGCCGGCAAATTGGAAATCTGCCTCGTCGATGATCGCTCCAGCGACCGCACCGGCGAGCTGATCGCAAAATTCGCCGCCGCGCATCGACATGTCATTCCGCTTCGCATGGACGACACGCTGCCGAATTTCGCGCCGAAAAAGCGCGCCATTGATGCGGCGATTCGCGGCACCACCGGCGAGATTATTTTGCTCACCGACGCCGACGCGGAGCCTGGCTCGTTGTGGATTCAGGAAATGGCGCGCGCGTTCACGCCGGAAACGGTGATGGTTTGCGGTTATTCCCCCTATACGCCGCGCGAAACGTTCTGGCAAAAAATCCTCGCGCTCGAATATTTTTCTCATGCCGCCGTTTCCGCGGGCGGCACCGGTCATGGCCGGCCGTTGACCTGCACCGGCAGCAACATGGCGTATCGCCGCGACGCCTATTTTCGCCTCGGCGGCTTCGATGGCATCGCCCATTGGATTTCCGGCGACGACGATTTGTTGCTGCATAAAATGCGTGTCGCGCGTATTGGAAAAATTCATTACGCCGCTCACCCCGCAACGCACGCGCCCGTGCGCCCGCCAGGTGCGTGGCACGAATTTCAATCGCAGCGCACGCGTTACGCCTCGAAAAGCCTGCATTACGAGCCGTCGCTGACGCTGGCGCTGGCGCTGTTTTTTTTGTTTAATTTGTTGATCGGCTTCGGCCTGTTTTCCATCTTTTTTTTGAAGCGGGATTTTTTTATTCCAACGCTGCTCGTCGTTTCGGTTAAAGCGACCGGCGAGTTCTTTTATTTGCGCCACGCCGCCAAAATCTTTGGCGAAAAAAATCTTTTTGCCGCTTTTCCGCTCGTCGCTTTGCTGCATCCGTTTTATGTGATCTACTTTGCCGCGCGCGGCCAATTTGCCCGCTTCAACTGGCGCGGTGAAAATTTCGCCGCGCGGGAAACCAGCGTGGCGCAATATTCATGTTGCGTTTTCCCATGTTAATCATTGCGTTGCTAACCGCGGTTTATGTTCTCGCCGCGCTGCTTTTATTTTATGGCCTCCGGCGCCGGAATTATGCGCAAACTTCACCTCAACCTTTCGTCAGCGTTTTGATCGCCGCGCGCAATGAAGAAAAAAACTTGCCCGCCTGCTTGCAATCGCTGTTGCGCGCCGAATATCCCGCCGATAAATTTGAAATCATCGTTGTTGATGATCGCTCGACGGATCAAACGCGCGCGCTGGCGGAAAAGTTTTCGCACGAATATGCAAACGTGCGCGTCATTTCAATAACGCAACGGCTCGAAAACCTGTCCGGCAAAGCCAGCGCGCTGTATCAAGGTATGGCGCACGCGCGTGGTGCGATTATTCTCATGACGGATGCGGATTGCCAGCCGCCGCCGTCGTGGATTTCGCAGATGGCCGGTTATTTCACGCCGGACGTCGGATTGGTCGGCGGGTTCACCCTGCTGGCGCCGCGCGAGCAAAATCATTCTTTGTTCGCAAAAATTCAAACGCTCGATTGGATTTACCTGCTCGCCGTCGGCGCCGGCGCGGCGGGACTCGGTAAACCGTTGTCGATCATCGGCAACAATTTTGCTTTTCGCCGCGCGGCTTATGACGCCGTCGGCGGCTACGAGAAAATCGGCTTCAGCATCATTGAAGATTTTGCGCTCATGCGCGCGATCAACGAGCGAACAAAGTGGCGCGTCATTTTTCCGATTGATGCCCGCACCACGATAACCAGCGCGCCGGCGCGCAATTGGCGCGAATTTTATGAGCAACGCCAACGCTGGGCTGCCGGCGGCAAAGAAGTGGGTCCGCTCGCCGGAATATTTATGCTCATCGCCTTTCTCGGCCATCTGGCGTGTTTCGCCGCATGGTTCATATCAACACCGTTGGCGCTCATTTGCCTCTTCACATTATTGAGCAGCGATTTTTTATTGCTCCGAAAAACAACCATCCGTCTCGAGCGCAAAGATTTGCTGAAAGTTTTTCCGCTCTTTGAACTGTACTATTTTTTTTACAGTTTCATTTTTGCCCCCACCGTGCTCTTGCCCGCAACCGTGCGCTGGAAAGGCATGCAGTATCGCTGGAATTTTCGGGGGAAAATCAAACGGGTTGAAGAAAATTTATGAAAATTGCTGTTGCGTTTTGACGAGATATTGGTTATTTTTGTGCAGCACAAAAATTTAACGTGAAGAGCAGGTGAATGCTATGAGTGAAATTGCTTTAAAAGAAGCCAGAAAAAGTCTTGCCGCCATCAGAGCTAAAGCCCAGCCTAAATACTCGAGTAAAAAACTCGTGAGTTTAGGCGAGAAACGATACACCGAGCTCAAGGAACGACTGGAGGGTAAAAACAAGAACCAATTTGTCGTGATCGAGGTTGATAGCGGCGACTATTTTATCGACAAAAACCACCGGAACGCCGTTCTTAAAGCCAGAAAAAAATATCCAACCGAGATATTCTATCTTGCAAGAATTGGCAGTCGGGCGGCTTTTTCAATGAAAGGCAACGTTTCCCTATTATGATTCAAGGTCACGTTAATGCAGATTTGCAAGCCAAGATTCCCATAGCTGTCGTGGGCAAAAGCGGCAAGAGGTCAACTCTCGAAGCCGTCGTCGATACCGGTTTTAGCGGCGATTTGTGCATATCAATCTTCGCGAAGGATAAAATCGCCCTCGCCTTTTCGCACGTTGAAAAGTTTGAGTTGGGAGACGGGAGCGCGCCGGATCAGTATGTTTATGTTGGACAACTGTTTTTGACGGGCAGAAGCTTGGCGTTGATGTTCTCGTATCCAAATCGCGTGACACGCTGATCGGCGCGGCGTTGCTCGCCAATAAAAAATTGGCGGTTGATTACGCCAATATGCTTGTCCGCATTCGAAACAGCCGAAAGAAAAAATAGAATGGCATGCGATGGAGAATGATTATGCCCAGATCTTATAAAAAAGCCGCCGATTTGCTGCACCAATACGAAAGACTTTACGGCAAGAAAATTTTAAGAATTATCGGCGTTGCCAATCAACATATTTTAATGAACTGGGGCGATGGTCTGGCCGCCGGAAAACCCATGCCGGTTGAAATGAATGGAAGCCGTATTTGGAACCTGTCCATTGTTCTGGCTCCCAAATGCGGCGGGCCGGCCGAAGTCGGTTCGGTTTTTGTCGATGATAAATCTTTCCAGATCGTCGGCGCAACTGATACTCGGCAGGTCATGCGTAACATAAAGGCGCAGGCTCGTGAAAAGGTTGCGCTGGCATAAACAAGAAACTTCTTCATCATGTCTTCCGGCGTGTCTGCGGATGGTGTTGGATTTCTACGACATTGATCAGCCGGAGCGCATTCTGCGACGAATGTGCAAGACCAAACCCTTTGGGACCCACCCGGTCAATGTCGTTTACGCCGTGAAAGAGTTCGGCCTTGAATCTTACGCCGATGTCGTCGAGCTTCATCAACTTGCCGAATTATTAAAACAGAATATCCCGCCGATTGTAACCATTTTTGACGAACAGGAAGAGACCATCATATCGCATGCGCTCGTTGTGCAAAAAATTGACAAGCGCTATGTTGAAGTTCTAGATCCAGAAGTTGGACTGCGCAAACTGCTACGGGCTGAATTTGAAAAGCTCTGGTCTGCTGCGGGGCGACTGGCTATCATTATTAAAAAAAATTAAGGGCTTGGGTTGGGCATTAACGATCTTTTTCTCTCGTCTTTCTTCTTTCTCCCCCTCTGGCTCTACGCCGAAATTCATTACTGTTTCAAATTCATTCCCAGCCGGTTGTTTTATCACCGTCCGGAGATCGTGGTGGATGCGCCGCATCGCATTGAGCCGGGACAACCGTTGTCGGTTTTGCTGCTGATCAAAGACGCGAATCGTTTCCCCATCATTTTACAGCAAGTCAATGCCACGATAAGTTTTGCTCAACAAAAGAGCGAAACTTTTTCTCTGTTTCATTCCGACGAGCGCATCGACGCGCCGTTTGGGTGGAAAGTTTTTTATCTCGACATTCACGAGGACTGGCGAGGCCGAATGGCGCAGGTCAATGTCGAAGTTGTTTATAAAAACAGCGAAAAAGAGTTTCGCTGTTGCAATGATAATTATATCGGCACCAGCCATGCGCCCTTGCAAATTTATTTTGCCGACGCGCCTCTACCAACGCTGCCGAATTTCCGCCACGGTGAGCTGCACTGCCACACCGACGCCACCAGCGATCAGGTTGAATTTGGCGCGCCGCTCGAAGCGACGGCGGAGCTGGCCCGAGCGCAGGGATTGAATTTTTTTGCCGCCACCGATCATTCGTATGATCTCGATGACTTGCCGGAGAGTTATCTCCAAAACGATCCGGCGCTGCGCAAATGGCGCGCCTTGCAGGAGCGCATTAAACAGCAGAACGAAGAAAATAAAAATTTCGTCATCATCCCCGGCGAAGAAGTTTCCGCGGGAAACTCGGCCGGGCGCAACGTGCATTTTCTGATCTTCAACCATCCGGAATTTTTGCCCGGCAGCGGCGATAGCGCTGAACGCTGGTTGCGCACGGCGCCGGAACTGTCGATCCCCAAAATTCTCGTGCAAATAAATAATGATACACTTGCTTTCGCGGCGCATCCGGAAGTGTCCGCGCCAAGGCTCGAATGGTTGCTGCTCCGTCGCGGCCAATGGGAATGGCCGGATTATCAGCACGAACGCCTCAACGGCTTGCAAATTTGGAACGGCTCGCTCGCCGGAATGAACGAGGGCCTCGCGCGCTGGCGGGAATTGCTTCTTGCCGGAAAAAAATTGTTTATTATCGCCGGCAACGATGCGCACGGCAACTTCAATCGCTTTCGACAGGTCGAGATTCCCCATCTCAAAATGCGCGAGCACCATTGGCATCTGTTTGGCCGAACGCGAACCGCGGTGTTGCTTGACGAGCCGCTGTCTCTTTCCTCGCTGATGTCGGCGTTACGTCGCGGGCGAGCTTGCATTACCACTGGTCCGCTACTCGATTTGCAAATCGTGTGCGAAAGCGGCCGGTGCGCGCGCCTCGGCGAAACCGCTGATGAGGCGCCGCACCGTCTCGAGATCGCAGCCGCAAGCTCGGCGGAGTTCGGCGCGCTGACGCGCGTGACGATCTGGCTCGGCGATTTGCAACATCGAACCGAACGAATTTTATTTGAGACAAAAAACTTTCCCGAACCGTTTCGATTTGCACATTCGCCAGCGCTCGCTTTGCCGGCGGGAAAATACTATCTCCGCGGCGAAGCGTGCAGCGCCGGCAGCGAATTTTTGCCGGCGCCGGCCTTGCCCTGCGGCGCGTTAACGAATCCAATCTGGGTTGAAACAGGCGCGGCTTGAATTCTACGGTTTTTTAAAATTAAGCCGGATATTCCGCCACGTGCCGGACTTTCTGCAGCCAATCATAATACGTCAATTTGATTTTGCCGTTTTCCAGCTCCATCAGGCAAAAGCCGTGATTGCCTAAATCCGGCCGCGGGTTTTTCCATTCCGGGCGCCCGGGAATATGGTCGGGAAATTTGGGACCGTCTTCCACCCAGAGCGCCGGCGGTATGGCGCTGCCCTTGCGCACAAGCTCGGCATGTTTGGCCCGATTATCAATAATCTGCTGGCGGTAAATCGGATGCCCGCCGTGGCCGATGCAACTGCCGACAAAAGGCGCGGCCTCGTTTTTTGCATACAAGGCGCCGTAATGGGCGTTGCCCCAGAACCAAAAATCAATGAGCCGGTTGTCGATGATTTTTTTGAGATCGCGATACAACGGCGTGAAATTCTTCTCGCCCAGATCGTAGGGTTCATTCTGGCTCAACAAAATATTGCAAAGGGGCGGCGAAGATTTTTTTCCTTCTTCCAAACGCTGCCGCAGCCAGCCATTCAGCTCGGCCTTATGATGCCGGCCGATTTCATGAAACGCCGTATCGATGCCGATGATTTGATAGCGCGCGTGGCGCAGGCAAAAATAGCTGCCTTCTTGTTGCAGCTCGGGGCGTTGGCGCGACTGGCGTTGCGCGAGGAAATTGAAAAACGGCTTGCCGCCGGAGAGCATCTCGTGGTTCGCATTGAGCGCCAAAAAACGGCTGGCCGCGAACACCGGCGATAGCGGCTCGTTGAAATTTTTTTCAAACTCGGTTGAGCGGCCGGCATAATAAACGTCGCCGAGATGAATGGCGTAATCGGGTTGGAGCGCGGCCATGTGCCGGGCAATGAAGCGCGAATGATAAAGGCCGGTGCCAAAATCGCTGAACAAGGCCATGGAAATTTTTTGTTCCGGTTGGCCGGTGCGATTTTTTAAATCGTAGATAAACGGATTATCGGACGTGTGCCAGCCAAACTTGCCTTTATCGTTCATGAGCTTGAGCCGCTCGCGGAGAATAAATTGATAGCCGGCATTGACGATCCAACCGACCATGTCGGCGCGCGGCTCAAATTTGTGGCTCTGCGGGTCGATGACGATATCATTATAAAGCTGGATTTCCGGCGGAAAGTCGGCGCGCGCACCGCGTGGGCGCGGCGGCCTCTCCTGGCTGCGGGCGGCGCGCCGTTTTTTGACGTAAGCGTCCGGATCGGTGAAGGCCTCGCGCGTTTCGCCAAACGCCTGGCGCAGCTCATCGTTACTCACCGGCAATTGATGGGCTTCCCGAAATTCGGCAAGAAACGCCTTACCGTCCCGGCTCAACATTTTTTCAAGGCGTGCCAGTCCTTCATGATCCAATGGCGGCAAGTCCTCCGCCCCGGGAAAATCACGTGGCGTTCCGCCGCGAGTGCGCGTTTTCGGGGCGCGTGGGCCGCGATAGCCCAGTTCTCGATACAACGATTCCAGATCGGGTTTGCGTTTCGTAGCCATAAGCTTTCTCCCAAATCGTTTGAGGTTCGGAGCATTTTTCCCAAGTGCCGGCCGCAAATCTGGCTTACCACCAATTTGAAGCGTTGGCCTGGGATTAAAGTTTAATTTCCATCATTTCTCGGGTGATCGGGTTAATATGTAAGACACTTTTTTTCCGGGAAAGCGCATATTTGACGGCGTCGCCGGTGCCGCCCAAACCTTTGGCCGGCTGGCCGTTCCACACGGCGATGACCAAATCGGCAAGATCAACCACGCGCTTGCCGGCTTCGAAGAAAGCGATTTCTGCCGGCTCGGTAAAATTCAACGTTTCGCGCGCGGCGGCGTTTTGCAGCAAGCGGCGATAATTCTCCAAATGCGCCGGCGTTTGAAAAGTTTTTTCGATCTCCCGGCACGGCAACACCGCGGTGTAGGGAATGTGGTGCTCGCCCAGAATTTCGGCGAAGAGCTGATCCGCGCCGATGGCGAGCGAGGTGAAACCGTGTTGAATCCGGTATTGCGCGAGGGCTTGTTTTAAATTCTCCGCCACCCACACAACGGTTTCCGGGTTGCCGATATTTTGATGGCCGGTGATACCAGCTTTCATATTCTTCCTTCTTTGGCGAGCTGCCAGTAAAATTGACCGAGCGGTGTCAATTGGCAAGATTTTCTATTCATTGCGGCATAATACAAATGCTCTTCTCCGATCGGCACCAAAAGCCGCGCAGCGCGATATTTTTGAAAATTTGCAAAGATGGCCGTATTTGTTGGATCGGGCTTTTCCGAGCTGGGCTCATACGAAGGGTCGAGCGCATATTCGAGATCAACAAGCTCAAAATAATCCGGCAATTTGCGTAGAATGGCAAGATCAAATACGGGTTTGCACTTGCGCAGGGGAAGCAAGCGCGAAACATTTGATTTGAACAACGGCCGCTGATCCCACACGCCCAGGGCTTGATCGACAAAGGCATAAACGCCGGCAACGGTCACATCGCCGACAACGTCGGCGGCCCCGCCTTCCAAGGCGCCGCAGATCAGCGTCGTAAAAAGGCCGCTGCCGTCTTTTTCAACGGACAACTGCGAGGCGCGACTTGCACAGAGAATTGAAACGCCTTCACGCAAATACGCCTGCTCGTTTTGCAATGCCGGAATCAAGCCGAGCGCACCGCTGTGGCAGCAATCCAAAATAATCACCACTTCGGGAATGTCGGATTGATTGGCGAGACTCAACAGATCGAGCATCGCCACGCCTTCGTCGTTTTCTTGAGAATCTTGCGTCATCAGGTAACCGCCAAATTTCGTCACCGTGCCGTGGCCGGCAAAATAAAAGAGCGCCATATCCGCGCGATGACCGAAAAGGTCTTGCAGTTTCGCCCGTAGCTCGGCGCGCGTGATTTGCAACTCCTCCGAAATCAATTTTTTGCAGGTGAAATTTGGTGAGCCATCTTCATGTCTGGCAAGAACGGCGGCGATGTGGTTGGCGTCATCAACACAACCGTATAAACGTGCATTCGGATAATCGTTGATACCGACGATCAAAGCTCGACGCATCATACAAACCTCCATTCAGGTAAAATGTTCTCTCCAGCAACTATAATTTTTTGACACTGGCTTTTGCAAGGATAACCTGGAACCCATAAAATTCAATCAAAGATAATTGATTGTTGCGGCAATGTCAAGATAAAAAATGATTGGTTTTCGCGAATAGATTTTTTATATTTTCTTCACAGTTTCCTTGCCTAAAAAAGCATTTATGACAAAACCACGATCGGCATGCGTGAATTCAACGTCGAAGGTCCGTGTTATCCGGACTTGCACTACATGGTCCGGCGCGAGGCGCTGATTCAACAGGGTCTCGCGAAAGTCAACAAGGGCAAATACTTCACCATTTTCGCGCCGCGGCAGGCGGGGAAGACGACTTATTTTCTCGAGCTGCTGCGCGAGATCGAGCGCACGGCGGGCGGAAATCTCCTGCCGGTGTGGATGACGATTGAGGGGTTGCAACAAACGGGACCCTCCTTTTTTCATCTTTTTAAAATTCGATTGCTCGGCAGGATTAAAGATGCGGAAGTTCGCAAAATTCTGGAAGACGCGAAGCTCGAAGATATAAGCGACTTTGACCGGTTGATGCGGGAAATTTATGCACGCACCCCAAAGCGCCTCGCTTTGGTCATTGATGAATTTGACGCCATTCCCGACGACCGTATCAGCGAAACGATGCACGTCTTTCGCAGCATGTATCATGAACGCGACGTACACAGCCTGCAGTCGCTGATGCTGGTCGGGGTGCGCAATCTTTCCGGCGTGGTGTTGGATAAAGCCTCGCCTTTCAATATCGCCGACGAGCTGGAAGTGCCCTATTTTACCAAAGTCGAAGTCGAAGAGCTGATCCAGCAATATGAAGAGGAGAGCGGGCAAAAATTTCAGAAAAAGGTTGTCGACAAAATTTATGCGAGTACGCTGGGGCAACCGGGCCTGGTCAATGCCCTGTGCCGGGAGTTGGTGGAGAAATATTGCACGGATCGCAACAAACCCGTGGACGTGGCCAGCTTTCGCAAGCTGCTGGATTATTTTTTGACCGCGCGGTTCGATCGCAACATTTCCAATATCGTCAGCAAGGCGCGCGAGCACAAGGATTTCATGATCAAGGCGCTATTCGGGGACAGCCCCATGCCTTTTTCGGTTTACGACGAGCAGACGAAATTTCTTTACAGCCACGGCGTGATTGCCAGAGATGAGGAGGGAAACGTAGATGTGCCGATCCCCCTTTACAAAAATGCGCTCATTGCCGCCTTTCGCCCTCGGGCCAATGGCGAGGCCGTGTATTATACCGATCCGAATGAAAAGTTTGAAAATTTTTATTCGGCTGAAGGCCTCAATATCGATCAAATCATTCGCCATTACATCGCCTATGTCCAGCGGCGCGGCTTCCGTGCTTTCGACACCAAAAACCTCAAAGAGTCCGCCTGCCATTACTCCCTTGACACGTACATCAACTTTTTTGTCGAGCAGTTGGGCGGCAAAACTTTTACGGAAGTGCCCACCAGGCGAGGGCGGCTCGATACCATCATTGTTTATAAAGAAAAGACCTACGTGCTTGAAATCAAACGCTGGCGCGACGCCTTCTCATACCAAAAAGGCAAGCGCCAACTGGCCGAATATGCGAAAAGCGAGGGGCTGGCCGACGGTTATTATGTGGTTTTTAGCCGCCGGCACCAAGAGGGCGACACACTCCTTGAACAGGAAGAAATCGATGGAATAAAAATTTTTACCTATATCGTGCGAACGCATTTCGACAGGCCGAGCAAGCTGCCGGCGAAACGCCGCAGCAAAAGCAGAAAACCCAAATCATAGTTCAACCCTTACCGCGCGAAGGAGAATGCCATGCCCAAACGTCTGATGACCATCGAGCGTCACATTATCGAGCAGCAGAAACAATTTCCCGCGGCCACCGGCGAGTTTTCGGCGTTGCTGTATGACATCGCGTTTGCGGCGAAAATCATTTCCCGCGACGTGCGCAAGGCCGGGCTGGTGGATATTCTCGGCTACACCGGCTCGGAAAACGTGCAGGGCGAACAGGTGCGCAAGCTTGATGAGTTTGCCGACGATGTGATTTTCAAAGCGATGGATCACACCGGCCGTCTCTGTGTTATGGCTTGCGAAGAGCGCGAAGACGTCATTCCGATTCCCGACGAATTTAAATGCGGCCATTATGTTTTACTCTACGATCCGCTCGACGGCTCTTCCAACATCGACGCGAACGTGAGCATTGGCACGATCTTTTCGATTCACCGCAAAATCAGCGCCGGCGAACGCGGCATGAAAGAAGATTGTCTGCAGCCGGGCCACAAACAGGTCGCCGCCGGCTACGTAATTTACGGCTCGTCAACGCTGCTGGTTTATACCGCGGGCCGCGGCGTGCACGGCTTCACGCTCGATCCGTCCGTCGGCGAGTTTTTGCTGTCGCACGAAAACATTCAGATTCCCCAACGTGCCACCATTTACAGCGTCAACGAGGGCAACACGCATAATTGGGAGGAAGGGATGAAGCGCTATATGGCGCACATTAAAACGCCGGACCAAGCAACGGGCCGGCCCTATTCGTCGCGTTACATCGGCTCGCTGGTGGCGGACTTTCACCGCAACTTGCTGTACGGCGGCATCTTTCTTTATCCGGCCGACAAAAAAAGCCCGAAAGGAAAATTGCGCGTGTTGTATGAGGCGAATCCATTGGCGTTTGTGGTGGAGCATGCCGGCGGCGCGGCGAGCAATGGCCAGCAGCGCATTCTCGACATTCAACCGACGGATTTGCACCAGCGCACGCCGCTGATCATCGGCAGCCACGACGACGTGAAAGAGGCGGAGGAATTTTTGCAGGGGAAAAGATAAAAAGACTTGACAACGACAAAAAAATTTATTACTCTTTTGCTACAAACCACCTCGGTGATTCGGCGCGAGTTTGAATAACCGGGAAAAGTTTTAACCCTTTTCAGGAAAGGGGGCTACTATGGCCCGTGGTCTTAATAAAGTCATGCTGATCGGTAATCTCGGCAAAGATCCGGAGTTGAAATACACTCCGGGCGGCGCGGCGGTCGCAACGGTGAGTCTGGCGACCAACGAAAGCTACAAAGACAAAGAAGGCAATCAGCAGGACAAAACGGAGTGGCATCGGTTGGTGATCTGGAACAAGCAGGCAGAAATCGCGGCGGAGTATCTTAAAAAAGGCGCGCAGGTTTTTGTCGAAGGCAAACTGCAAACCCGCAACTGGGAAAAGGATGGCCAGAAGCACTATATGACCGAGATCGTCGTTTTCAATTTTCAGATGCTTGGCCGCAAGGAAGGCGGCGGCGGACCGGATGTGCCGTTGCCTTCGGACGACATGGCGCCTCCGCCGCACACCAGTGGTGGGGAAGATTTGCCTTTCTAGCCTTGCCGATATGACGACGAACCCCAGTCCATGAATCCGAGCTTGAACAACAGGCTCGGATTTTTTTTCGCGTTCCGAAAAGAAAGTGTTGAAATTCCGCCGGGATTTTTTATATTGGGGCAAAGCCTTGAGCGCCCGACGCACAACACGCACCAGCCGGCATGAAGACGAGGCGATAATATTTATAGCCAACAGGAACTGGAGACATGCATGGACAAACTCGTGGACGCCGCGCTGCAAGCGAAAGCCCAGGCTTTGGCGCCTTATTCTAATTTTCACGTCGGCGCGGCCATTGAAACGGCGGCGGGAAAAATTTATACCGGCTGCAACATCGAATCAAGCTCGTACGGCCTGACCTGCTGCGCCGAGCGCGTCGCGATTTTCAAGGCGCTGTCCGAGGGCGAGCGCGATTTCACTCGCATCGCGGTGGCCGCGGACACCGAGGAATTTTGCACGCCGTGCGGCGCGTGCCGGCAGGTGTTGTGGGATTATGGAAGAAACCTGGAAATTATTTGCATCAATAAAAACAACGCGCAGAATAAAATTAAATTGAAAAGTTTGTTGCCGGAGGCGTTTGACGAGCATTTTTTGAAACCAAGGCAGGAACCCCGATTTTGAATTGTATGACCAACCCCGTCAGCCAATGAGTTTCAGAAATTATTAAAGGAAAATCAGGGTTTGTTTTTTATAGGTGTAAATAAGGCAGGAACACTCGAAGATGGCGCGAGGGATTTTGATCGGCGTCGCCGGCGGCACTGGCTCCGGCAAGACGCTGGTGGTGCAGCACATGATTCAGCAGCTCGGCTCCGATCGCGTGGTGGTTTTGCAGCAGGATTCTTATTATAAAAAATTGAACCATCTCAGCTTCGAAGAGCGCGCGGCGCAAAATTTCGATCATCCCAATTCTATGGATTCGGAGCTGCTGATTCAACACGTTGAGGAGTTGTTGAACGGTTGGACGGTGGATATTCCGGTTTATGATTTTACCACGCACACGCGCCGCGAAGAGACGCGTCGAGCCGGACCGCACGATATCATTGTTTTGGAAGGCATCCTGATTCTCGACAATCCGCGGCTGCGCGAGCTGATGGATATCAAAGTTTATGTCGACACCGATCCCGACATTCGTTTTATCCGGCGCTTAAAACGCGACACGCAAGAACGCGGCCGGACGGTGCAAGCCATTATCGAGCAATACGAAAAAACCGTGCGTCCGATGCACCTGCAATTTGTCGAGCCGACCAAGCGTTACGCCGACCTCATCGTGCCCGAAGGCGGCTATAATTGGGTGGCGATTGATTTGCTGAAAACGAAGATCGAGGCGTTGCTACAAGAGAAAAGCGGGCAGAGAAACGGGAAGGGATGAAAGGGAGAGTGGGTGATGGGGAGAAAGGAAAAACTTTTGTAAAATTAGTGATGCTTCAATTAACCAAAAGTTAATCATAATGAGACCGGAGATTAAAACAATTTGCGACACTTGGATTCGCGCCGTACAGCTTCAAAAAATTATTTTGTTTGGGTCACACGCACGCGATGCGGCGGGATCGGAAAGCGATTTGGATTTTTTAGTGGTTTGGCATAACCCGTCAATGCAAACCAATCGCGAAAAGGCCGTTTACCTGCGTCAATTATTGCCGCGCGAGGTCCACGTTCCGATGGACTTAATCGTTATGACGCCGGAACAGTATCAGGATGCAATTTCCGATCCTCGAACTTTTACCTCACTGATCAGTAGCGAAGGCAAGGTGATTTATGAAAGCCTCCCTTGACCCGAAAGTTTGGTGGCTGCGAGCGCAGAAAGATTTGCGGTTTGAAACGCAAATCAGCGAACTCAACACACTTTTTATGCCGAGCCATTATCCGCTTGACTATGCTGATCCAATCGGCGACGCCGAGGCGCGGAAGTCGCTGGAAGTAACCAAAACCATTCGCGACCTATTGCAACCTTTAATTTGAGAAAGGAAACTGCTACAATCACCCCATGCCAGCCAATCCCAACGCCGGTTCGCTTGAAGTCATTTGCGGCAGCATGTTCAGCGGCAAAACCGAAGAGTTGATTCGCCGCCTGCGCCGCGCCGAGATTGCCAAACAGAAAGTGGTGATTTTCAAACCCGCGATTGATTCGCGCTACAGCAACGATCACATTGTCTCGCACAACGAGCAGAAGCTGCGTTCGTTTCCGGTGCGCAACGCCAGAGAAATTTTGCAGAACTGTGACGCGGCGCAGGTGATCGGGATCGATGAGGGACAATTTTTCGACGCCGAGCTGGTGGGCATTTGCAACGAGCTGGCGGAGAAAGGCAAGCGCGTGATCGTCGCCGGTCTCGACATGGATTATCGCGGCAAGCCGTTCGAGCCGATGCCGCAATTGATGGCGATCGCCGAGCAGGTGACGAAGACGCAGGCGGTGTGCATGCAATGCGGCGAGCCCGCGAGCTACACGCAGCGCCTCACCGAGGCGACGGAACGCGTCGTGGTCGGCGCGAAAAACATTTACGAAGCGCGCTGCCGCAAATGTTACGAGCCGCCGGAAGCGTGATTGCAACTATACTGTCATTCGGAGGGATCTTTTTTGGTTCAAGCACTCAACCTGGATTCAAAAAAGCCTGCCCTGGCGCCCGCCGCGCCACGCGGTGCCGCAGGCCAGGGATTCTTACAGAATGACAACTTCTTGCTATGATTGAAGACCACTATTTTTTAAATAACAACCATGTCTGAAGTTCCGGAATACATCGTTGACGAGCCGCTACTCCAACAAGCCGCCGCTTTCATTAGAGAAAAGGTAAGCGCCATTCCCCAACTCACCGCCATTCTCGGCTCCGGACTCGGCCCCTTTGCCGACGCGGCGCAAAACGCCATGAGCATTCCGACCGCGACGATTCCCAATTATCCGGTTTCGACGGTTTCGGGTCACGCCGGACGCTGGGTATTCGGTGAGATTGAAGAGAAAAAAATTTTGCTGATGCAGGGGCGCATTCACACGTATGAAGGCTATCCGATTGCGCGTATAACGTTTCCGGTTCATCTCATGGCCGAGCTTGGCGTCAAAAAACTAATCGTCACCAACGCCTCCGGCGGCGTAAATTCTTTGTTCAATGCCGGAGATTTGATGCTGATCGATGATCAAATCAACCTCATGTTTGCGAATCCGTTGCGCGGACAAGTGCAAAGAAAATGGGGCCCGCGCTGGCCAGATATGAGCGAGCCGTACAACCGCGAGCTGCAGGAAGTTGCTATGCGTGTGGCACGCGAATTAAAAATTCCGCTGCGGCGCGGCGTGATTTTCACCTCCAAAGGGCCAAGTTACGAAAGCGCCGCCGAAGTGCAAATGGCGCGGCGCCTGGGCGCGGATGCGTTGACGATGTCGACCGTTCCCGAAGTGATTGCCGCGGTTTATCGCCGCATGCAAGTGCTCGGCATTTCGTGCGTAACGAATTTGGCGACGGGGATTTCATCGCAAAGACTTGATCATGCGGAAGTGACGGAAACCGCGAATCGAATTAGTGCGACGTTTGCAAGATTGATGCGCGGGATTGTGCAGGAGATCGGATGATGCAGAAAAAGAAAAAATCAAAACGCGTGGTCGTTGGCGACCGCATTCTGATTGAGCCGGACGAGGGCGAAGAGAAAACCGCAGTCGGTTTGTATGTGCCGCGTTGGGTCGTGGAAAAGGAATCCGTGCAAGGCTGCCGCGTGATTGCCACCGGCCCCGGCACGCCGTTTCCGGATTTCAAAGAAATGGATGACGAGCCGTGGCGCCCCGCCCGTCGTGGAACGCGCCACGCCGCCGCAAACGCGTGTCGGTGATTACGCCATTTTTCTCCGCAAAGCCGCAGTAGAATTGAAATTCGACGGCAAGGATTATCTCGTCGTGCCGGAAGCGGCGATTCTGGTGCTGGTGCGGGAGGAGGATAAATATGAAGACGATGAAGATTTTGATGAGCGGTGAATGACTTCCGTTAAATCGTAAAGGAGACCAAGTATGAACAATTCAGCTATCTTAGGACGAATCACGGTTAATCCGGCAATCTTCGGCGGCAAGCCGATCATTCGCGGGCTGCGCATTTCCGTTGAAATGATTCTTGATCTTCTCAGCCAAGGCGTGACCGGAGAGGAGTTGCTTGAGGATTATCCGGATCTGGAACCGGAAGATTTGCAGGCTTGTCTGGCTTATGCCAAAACCTAACGACGAAATTTAAAAAGCGACTTTTCAAGAGGCGTGATGAATGAAAGTAACTTACCCAAATGCACAGAATGAGTTAATTTCCGGTATGGATTTTAGCGCGCGCCAAACGCATTTGGAAATGCCCCACACCAATGGCAGCATGAATAAGCTGCAGCCGGAAGATCAATCGGTGCATGATTGGTATCGCTTTGTGCTTTCATTCCCGCCGCATTTGGTCAATTCGTATATTAAAAAATTCGATCTGCGAGAAAATCAAATTGTGTTGGATCCTTTTTGCGGCACGGGAACGACGCTGGTTGAAGCAAAAAGAATCGGCATTCAAAGCGTCGGTATCGAAGCCAACCCGATGGCACATTTTGCCAGCCAGGTGAAATTAGATTGGGAAGTCTCGCCAAATGGTTTGTTGGAGCACGCCTCGGAAGTGGCCAAGCTTGTGAAAAAAAAGTTGGCATTTGACGGCATCGAAGATGAGCCCTTTTTTCAACTCGCCTTGAACAAGGAGACGGCTTTAAAAATCTTAGAACCGGAAAAAAATAAACTATTGCTCAAAGATTCAATCAGCCCGTTGCCGCTCCATAAAACTTTGGTTTTAATCGAGGCTTTAGAACGAATACGGCGCGAGCGTTATTATCGTCACGAGCTATTAGCGCTGGCGAAAGCTCTGGTCTTCTCAATTAGCAACCTTCGCTTTGGCCCCGAAGTTGGCATCGGCAAGCCCAAAACCGATGCGCCGGTTATCGCCGCCTGGTTGCATGAAATTAAAAAAATGACCAATGATCTCCGCTTGCTGCAAGGGGCCAAAAATGCGCCGGCGCAAGTGCATTTAGCGGATTCTCGGCAACTTGGCAAATTATTGAAGCCGAATTCAATCGATGCGGTGATCACCTCGCCGCCCTATCCCAATGAAAAGGATTACACTCGCACCACCCGTTTAGAATCCGTGTTGCTCGGATTCATCAATAATCACGCCGAGCTGCAAGCGCTCAAACGAAATCTGGTTCGCTCTAATACGCGCACGGTTTACAAAAATGATACGGATGATCAATGGGTTGCGCAGCACGCTGAAATTCAGTGCATTGCCGCCGCCATCGAACAACGACGCCTCGATCTCGGCAAGACTTCGGGCTTTGAAAAATTATACGCCCGCGTCACCAAGCTCTATTTCGGCGGAATGAACCGGCATCTGGCGGCGCTTCGCGAGAAACTGAAGCCCGGCGCGCAACTGGCGTATGTGGTCGGAGATCAAGCTTCTTACCTGCGTGTGATGATTCGAACCGGCCAGCTATTGGCAGATATAGCAAAATCGCTGGGCTATGAAATCGTCAGCATTGATTTGTTTCGTACGCGACTCGCGACCGCGACCAGAGAACAGTTGCGCGAGGAAATCGTGGTTTTGCGCTGGCCCGGCAATAATTAGAAAAAATTTTGACCAAAATGGCTTCCACAGAAAATCGTTACGTTCAAATTATTGAACAGATCTTCTTGAAATACTACACTGAAGGTGCAACTGAAGTTTCCTTTGAAAGGGAAGATTTGAGCAACGTCGCTCGCAAGCTAAAGATAAAACTTCCCAAGAACCTGGGCGATATTCTTTATAGTTTTCGATACCGTGTAGATTTGCCCGAATCGATACGGACCAAAGCACCCACGGGGCAAGAATGGGCTATTCGGCCTCGCGGACGCGCAAGGTACGCGTTTGTCGCAACACGTTTAACAAAGATCGTTCCATCAGAAATGATGGCTGAGACGAAAATTCCTGATGCGACGCCCGGCGTCATTGTGAAATATGCGCTCAGTGATGAGCAGGCATTGCTCGCTAAATTGCGTTATAATCGTTTGATTGATATCTTTACGGGAGTAGCTTGTTACTCTTTGCAAAGCCATCTCCGCACCACTGTGCCCCAAATAGGGCAGGTCGAAACCGACGAAATCTATATCGGCCTGGATAAACGCGGCGCGCATTATGTTTTCCCCATTCAAGCGAAAGGCGGGAAAGACAAGCTTGGCATTGTTCAAATCGAACAGGATTTTGCGATTTGCGCGGAAAAATTTCCATTGCTGATTTGCCGCCCGATTGCGGCGCAATTTATGGATGACGACGTTATCGCACTTTTTGAGTTTGAACAAACTGAAAACGAAATTGCCATTTCATCTGAAAAACATTATCGTCTCGTTGCGCCTGATGAGATGACAGCGGCGGATTTACAAAACTATCAAAAGCGTCCTGTATAAATATTTTTTTGTGATGACTACTGAAGAAAACCTTCCCACCGGCAAACTCAAGATCGTCATTACTTATCTCGAAATGCGAAATAGACCGCAACTTCGAGAATTGACGCCGCCATCTGCAAAGATAAAAATTACACCGGCGATCAACCCGACCGTTTCATTTTACCGCTATCTTTACAACACCGTCGGCGGCCCGTGGATGTGGTACGATCGCCGCAAAATGAGCGATGAGCAATTGCGCGCGGTCATTCAAAATCCCCAAGTTGAAATTTGCGTTTTATATGTCGACGGCGTGCCGGCCGGATACGCTGAGCTGGACCGCCGGCACGAAACGGATATCGAGCTGGCTTACTTCGGCATCATGCCCGAGTTTATCGGACAGCGTCTCGGGCCGTTTCTTTTAAACTGGATGATCGACAAGGCTTGGAGTTATAATCCGCAACGATTCTGGCTGCACACCTGCACGCTGGATCATCCGAAAGCGCTCGCCATCTATCAACGCGCCGGTTTCGTGCCGTATAAACAGGAAGAAAAAATTGTTGATGATCCGCGCGCGCTGGGGTTGATCTAAAAAGTTGAGCGGCATGATTTGTTCTCCGCGCAAGAGCATCACCCTATTGCACTCTGCAATTTACGCACTGAGATCGAATATGAGCCAAGCGCTTATCCACGTTGCTTTAGTCGTTCGAGATTACGACGAAGCAATCAGCTTCTATTGCAACAAGCTCCATTTCACGCTGGTTGAGGATTCCTACCAGCCCGAACAGGACAAACGCTGGGTGATCGTGTCGCCTCCCGGCTCAAACGGCGCCAGTCTGCTCTTGGCGCGCGCCTCATCGCGTGAGCAAGAAGCTTTTATTGGAAACCAAACCGGAGGGCGCGTCTTCCTTTTTCTCAGCACCGATGACTTCTGGCGCGACTACAATGCGATGCTTGCCGTCGGAATACATTTCGTTCGAGAACCCAAGAACGCCGCATACGGTACCGTTGCGGTCTTCGAAGACCTGTATGGAAATCTTTGGGATCTCATCCAGCCCAATAGAAAGGAGTAGAACATGTCATACGAAACCATCTTTTCCATTTGCAACACGGCGGTTTTACCCGGCTGGCTGTTGCTCGCGATTTTGCCGCGCTGGAAATGGACGGCGCGCTTGATTACGAGCGTAATCATTCCGGCGTTACTGGGATTCGTTTATCTCTATCTGGTGCTCACCCAATTCGGCAGAACGGAAGGCGGCTTTGGTTCGCTGCCGCAAGTGCAACAACTTTTCCAAAACCCGGCCATGCTGCTCGCCGGTTGGATTCATTATCTTGCTTTCGATTTGTTCATCGGCAGTTGGGAAGTTCGCGATGCGCAGCGTCTGGGCCTCAATCATTTGCTGGTAATTCCCTGCCTCGTGCTCACGTTTTTATTCGGCCCGATCGGCCTCCTGCTTTATTTTCTGATTCGTTTGGCTGCAAAGAAACAAACCCTGGTGGAAAACTAATATGCGCGAATTTTTGCGTGAACTTTATCGCCGCAATCCGCCGCTCGTCGCATTGGGCTGGTTGCTAATCGCCGCGTTTCTTTTCGCGTTCGTCGCCTCCTTCTTCGATTCGCGCACCGTTACGGGAATCAACACGTGGATCAAGCCGATGAAATTCTGCCTCTCGGTGACGGCCTATTTGTGGACGCTGGCCTGGTTTCTTCATGACGTGCGCGACAGCCGGCGTTCCTTCAGCCTCATCAGCTACGGCGTGACGATTTTGATGTTCATCGAAATGGTTTGCCTTTATAGCCAGGCCGCGCGCGGCGTGCAATCGCATTTCAATTTCTCGACTTCTTATGACGCAGCCATGTTCTCGCTGATGGGAATGATGATTTACCTCAATCTGTTGTTCGACGTGTGGGCCTTCGTTTTATTTATAGTGAAAAAGCCGGCGATTCCAAACTCCTATTTGTGGGGCATTCGTTTGGGCTTTCTTTTATTTTTGCTTTTCGCTTTTCAAGGTCAATTGATGATCTCTCGCATGGCGCACACCGTCGGTGGGCCGGACGGCGGGCCCGGTTTGCCAATGGTGAATTGGAGTGCAACCGGCGGCGATTTGCGCATCGCGCATGCTTTGGGTTTGCACGCGCTGCAGATCATTCCGCTCATCGGCTGGCTGCTCTTCAAATATCGCGAGCGGCTGAGTTTTATCGGATCGCATGCCGTTGCTTTCACGGTGTTGTTCGCGATCATTTATGCCGGCGTTTGCTTCGGCCTTTTGGCGCAGGCGCTGGCGGGCAGACCGCTGCTCGCGATCATGAATTAAATGCTGCCAGAACGAGATGTCCAGCTGCGAAGGGAAAATCTTTGCTCTTTTCATAAATTTTTATTACCCTATGAAGGTTACTCGAAAGACTTTTTCACTCAGGATTGCTGACATGACTTTACAAGAAATCATAGTTGACATTCATGCCCTCGAAGAAGACCTGGGAAATTTTGAACGCAAATATGGCGTTCTTTCAGAGACTTTCTTCGAAGCCTACTCCAACGGCGAAGAGCCGGAAGACGATAGCTGGGTGTTAGACTGGGCCGACTGGGCCGGAGCATACAAAATTTTTCTCCGCCGCCAGGAGCAGTATCGTTATGCTATTCAGGTTTTGCGAGAAAATTCGCAGACCCTGGCTCATGTGATTGGGAAAACTGCGCGCCATGAATCCATTGCAGTCGCTTCGTGATTACGAAGAATATATTTATACGCTTAAACAGCAATTTCCGAGCATTCAACAATCCTCTCTTGTTGTCATTCGGCGCGGCAAGCGATCAGCCGCGCTGACGGGCACGCTTGTTTTCAAGCAGGGCTATCGTATTTCACTCAAAGAGCGGTTGAGTTATGATAACGAGATGGCAAGGATTGAAGATTACGGCTACGAATTTTGGCATAACAATGAGAAGATAGCCTGGTATGATGCGCAACCGCATCCCAATGATCCCGATCTTGTTTCTTCTTTCCCTCATCATAAGCACATCCCGCCTGATATCAAGCATCATCGCATTCCGGCGCCCCATATAAGTTTTAACGAACCAAACTTGCAAGTTTTAATTCAAGAAGTTGAAAAGCTGATCGAGCTTGCCAACAATCCGGTTAAAGAATAAAAAGTAATTTGTAAAACGTAATTTTTTTGGAAAGGATTCACCAAGATGGACAAGCAAGTTCGCAAAGTCGTTCTCGCCTATTCCGGCGGTCTCGATACGTCGATCATCATTCCGTGGCTGCGCGAAAATTATAAATGCGAGGTGATCGCATACATCGCTGATATCGGGCAGGGCGACAATATGGAAGAGTTGAAAGAGAAAGCGCTGAAAACCGGCGCGAGCAAAGTGTATGTCGATGATCTGCGCGAAGAATTTATTCGCGAATATATTTATCCGACGCTGAAAGCCCACGCGATTTACGAGGGTCAATATTTGCTCGGTACGTCGTTCGCGCGGCCCATCATTGCCAAGCATCAAGTTTTAGCGGCTGAAAAAGAAGGCGCGGATGCAGTCTCGCACGGCTGCACCGGCAAAGGCAACGATCAGGTTCGCTTCGAATTGACCTACAAAGCGCTCAATCCGAAACTGCGCGTGATTGCGCCGTGGCGGGAATGGAACATTCGCTCGCGCGAGGAAGCCATTCGCTATGCGAAAGAAAGAAATGTTCCCATCACCGCCTCGTTGACAAAAATTTATAGCCATGATCAGAATTTGTGGCATCTTTCGAGCGAAGGCGGCGAGTTGGAAGATCCGTGGCAAGCGCCGCCGGAAAGTATGTTTGGCTTGACCGTCAGCCCGGAAGCCGCGCCGGATCGCCCGACGATTATTACGGTCGATTTTGAAAACGGCGAACCCGTCGCGGTGAATGGCGAAAAGATGTCGCCGGTCAATTTGCTGGCGGCGCTCAATAAAATCGGCGGCGAGAACGGCATCGGCCGCGTCGATATGGTAGAGAATCGTCTCGTCGGCATCAAATCGCGCGGCGTGTATGAAACGCCCGGCGGCACGATTCTTTACGCGGCGCATCGGGAATTGGAAAGCGTCGTGCTCTCCGGCCAGTTGCTGCGCATGAAAGAATCGCTGGCGCCGCGCTATGCGGAGCTGGTTTACAACGGCCAATGGTTTACGCCGCTGCGGCAGGCGCTGGATGCGTTCATTCAAAAAACGCAGGAGAAAGTCACCGGCACGGTGCGGCTCAAGCTTTACAAAGGCAACGTCATCGTGCAGGGCCGCAAATCGCCGTACTCGTTGTATCGCGAAGATTACGCGACGTTCGGCGAGGACGACGTTTACAACCAACACGATGCCGAAGGCTTCATCAATCTCTTCGGATTGCCGCTGAAAGTCAAAGCGCTGATCGACATCGAAGGCACGGGCATGAGCGAGTACCGGCATCCGGATTACAGCAAGTTCAAAAGAGATTAAAAGCTTTGGGTATCCGGATTTTGCGAATCGTCCGGATGAAAGAGGAGGGCAATGCTTCAGCATAGCGAAGCTGAAGCTTCGCACTCCGATTTTTCCGTAAAATATTTGAAAGTTTGTTTAAGGAAACCGCCGGCATAACATGAAAAAAAAGCGCGCTATCGTAAGAACACCTCGGCTTGATAAAAGCCCGGGGAACGCGGCAAAAGTTTGGAGTGGGCGTTTCTCGACCGGCCCGGCGGAGTTGATGGAGAAGTTCAGCCGGTCGATTGACATTGACGGCGTGATGTGGGAGGAAGATCTCGCGGTCAATCGCGCGTGGGCAAAAGCCTTGCGCGCCGTAAAAATTTTAACCGCTGTGGAGGAAACGAAGATTCAGCGCGGGCTGCGCGCGATTGCAGAGGAGTTTCGGCGCGCGCAGTTTAAATTTATGCCGGGCGATGAAGACATTCACGTTGCCATCGAACGGCGGCTGACGGAGCTGGCGGGCGACGCGGGCGCGAAAATCCACACGGGGCGCAGCCGCAATGATCAGGTCGTCACGGATTTTCGGCTCTGTCTTAAAAAGCAAAGTGGCAAGTTGCAAGTGGCAATTCGCGAGGTGGTTGGCGTTATTATTCAACAGGCCGAAGCGTCACAGGACATTATTCTCCCCGGTTACACGCACACGCAGCAGGCGCAACCGGTGCGGCTGGCGCATTATTTACTCTCGGCATTTTCCGCGTGTCGACGGCACAGCGAGCAGTTGGAACAATTCATGAGCCGAATCGACGAAATGCCGCTCGGTTGCGGCGCGGTGGCGGGAACGGCGTTTCCGATCGACCGCGCGGCGCTCGCGCGCGATCTCGGTTTTGCGCGGGTAATGGAAAATTCGATTGACGCCACCGGCACGCGAAATTTCTGCAGCGAAATCGTTTTCATCTGCGCCGACCTCAGCACCTCATTGAGTCGCTATTGCCATGACTTCATTTTGTGGAGTTCGCAGGAATTTGGCTTCATCGATCCCGGCGAAAAATTTGCGACTGGCTCGAGCATGATGCCGAACAAAAAGAATCCCGATGCGTTCGAGCTGGTGCGCGGCAAAGCCGGCGTGATGATCGGCTTGCTCACTTCGATCATGGCGCTGCAAAAAGGTTTGCCGGTGAGCTACAGCCGCGATTTGCAGGAAGATAAAAAAATCGTGTTTGAAGCTTTGCAAACGACGAGCGACTGCCTCGCGGTTTTCGCCGGTGCATTAGCGACGTGCCGTTTTCGCGCCGACAAAATGAACGCCGCGCTCGACAGCAGTTTGTTTGCCACCGACATCGCCGACTATCTCGTGCGCCAAGGCATTCCCTTTCGGCAGGCGCACACGATTGTCGCGCAAGCGGTGCAACATGCCGAAAAGGTGGCGTTTCGTTTGCACGAATTGCCGATGTCGTTTTGGCGGGCGCTGCATCCGGCTTTTGACGATGAAGTGATGAGGTGTTTTGATGCAAGCGTGAGCGTGGAGCGGCGCAATGCGATAGGAGGAACGGCGAATGAATCAGTGCGACATCAGCTTGTCGAGGCGAAGAAATGGCTGGCAGAAAACGAGCGGAAAAGATGAAATTGCTCTCGATAAAATTACCGCTTCATTTAAAAACTCTTTTCCCAGACCCGGCGCATGCTCGTCATACCACGAACGAGCTTCATCCAGTTCCTCGTAAACTTCCGGATGTGTCTCAAGCTTTGTTAGCACGAGTGTTACCTCGCAGACGATTCATGACTTGCTCCCAAGGCAGACAGACGACTTCACCTCGGTCGATCTCTTCCAGCCGGCGCTGTGCTTCTTGTTGCCAGGCGACTTCAACCTCCCAATCGACGTCGGCGTCCAAGCTTGAGAGCAGACGTTCTGCAATCATCGCCCGGTCCTGGGGAGGCATTTGCAAAGCTTGTATCAGAACATGTTCGATTGCGGTGCTCATGTTATTTCTCAAATATTTTTCCGACGTGATAAATTGTCCTATAAAATAAGCAAAGTTCAAGCTATTGTCAATATGTATTCCTGGCGACCATCATTCCCCAAAATCAAAGGAGCATGGAAAACGCTGCTCATGATTGGCGCGTTTCCGGTATTTTTATCGGCGCAGCAAAGTGAAAACCCCCAACCCGCGGCGCAGAATCCCTCGCCGATGGTCGAAAAAACGCGCGCGCACCAGCGAATTCCGCAGCAAAAGTATCCCGGCCTCGAATTTAAAATCGTCGATATTCTTCCGAAAGCGATTGAAATTTTCATTCCTCAAAAACGCCGCCATTCAAAAAACTTCGATCTGCTGCTGCACTTTCACGGCGCCGGTTTTGTGGTGCAACATGCCGCGACGAATCACCGAGACGCGCTCGGCGCGGCAACGATCAATCTCGGCGCGGGCTCCGGCGTTTATGGGAATGCATTTGAAGATTCGACAAAGTTTCTAATTTTGTTGAAAGCCATCAGCGACAGTTTGCAGCAGAAACTCGCGCGCCCAATAAAAAT
>Ga0247727_10002930_pt1 | contig 38447 bp, 48 predicted proteins | sample WisWelCaveWW1625_FD_202498 | JGI IMG/M metagenome (GOLD analysis project Ga0247727, IMG submission 202498) | Biofilm microbial communities from Wishing Well Cave, Virginia, United States - WW16-25 | ecosystem: Environmental > Aquatic > Deep subsurface > Groundwater > Cave microbial mat | place...
GCACAACCAAGGCGACCTCGACACAGTCGCCGCTGAGCTCAACCACCGCCCACGACAGACACTGCACTGGAGAACCCCAGCTGAGAGAATGGCGGAGCTGTTGCGATGACCGCCTGACACCGCCGACACCAAAGCAGGACGGCGCGAGGCGCGAAGCGATCGGATGCGACCTACTGCGCCCGCAGCCGCCCGGTCTTCACGGCCTCGAAGGCCGATCCAGGGACGCGCCCCAGCTGCTCGATGTCGGCGTCGTGCCAGCCGGGATCGGCGGCGCCCGTGATGTAGAACGGCGAGCCGTTGTCGGCGAGGATCATCCCGTAGCGCCGCAGCCCCTTCAGGATCGCGAGCGCCTGGCCGCGGTACCCGCGCAGCGAGAAGCTCGCCTTCAGGCGCAGCCGCAGTCCCATCGGCGGAAGCGACGCGTCGTCGCTCTCTCCGGCTGCGTGACGCGCGGGCGCCACGTAGGCGCGCCGGGTCCGCGGAGCCGTGAAGCGCAGGGCGTGTCGGACCTCTCCGCGGGAGGCTTCCTGTGGGCGCGCCAGACCGGGCATGATCGGCAGTCCGGCGGCATCCGCCGATGTCCAGCCCGCGGGCCGCTGCCGCGGTCGGCGAAGATCGAAGATCGCCCCGCTCGCCGCCTCCCAGCGCCCGCCGTCGCGGCGCGCCCCGTACAGCTCGTAGAGCTTGCAGCGCTCACGCTGGACGACGATCACATGGCGGTCTCCACCGCCCTCGACGCGCGCGCCGGCTGGTATCGGGTACGGGGCCCGATCGCTCTCCTGCGGGTAGTCCGTGAAGCGCACGGCGCGGGCCTGCTCGCTGCCGGCGACGATCGTGATCGGGTGCATGAACGCGACCGACGGTTGACCAGCCGCGACACGCGGTCTAGCTTGGCGCGCGCCTGCTGCGATGGCGCGGCGGCGAACCTTGGGAGGCTCGGGACATGAACCGGATCACCACCGGACTGCTGACCATCGCTGTCTACTGCGCTCTCGCCACTCCGGCTGGAGCGGCGATCATCATCGGGACGCCCGGTGACGACGTCCTGTCGGGCGGCGACGGGCCTGACGTGATCTTCGGCCGTGGCGGCAACGACACACTGACGGGCAACGGCGACGGCGACGTCCTGCTCGGCGGCGCGGGCAACGACACGCTCTTCCCCGGCGAGGGCGACCAGGCGCACGGGGAGGGAGGCGACGACACGGCATGGCCACGCGGCCTCACGGTCGTCACCCTCGGTCCGGGAGCGGACTGGGCGGGAGTCTCCGGCCAGGGCGCAACCGTCTTCGGCGGCGCGGACGGCGACACGATCGAGCTCAGTCCCGTCAGCTCGTCGAGCACGGTCTTCGGCGGTGCCGGCGACGACCGGATCAGCGCCTTCACGACGGGGCAGAACACGATCGACGCCGGACGGGGCAACGACACGATCGTCCTCGGTCAGGCCGGCTTCAACACCGCCTTCGGCGGCCCCGGGGACGACGTCTTCACCCTCGGATTCGCGAGCAACCAGAACACGCTCGACGGCGGACGCGGCTTCGACGCCATCACGCTCAGCGGCGGGAGCTACCCCTCCACGGGCAACACATGCCTGCAGATGGAGAGCGTCACCGACGACAGCGGCGGGAACGACTGCCCGCAGTCCTGACGCGCTCAGCGCGCGCCCGCGCTCACGGACTCTTACTCCTCGCCAGGTGAACGCGAGCGGCCTTACCGGCCGCTCGCTCCGCTTCTAGGCAGCGGCCCCCGCCAGCCGCGCGGCGGCGAAGCGGGCCAGGCGCGCACGATGCGTGCCGGCGCTGCCCAGCAGCGCGCTGTCCATCTGCGCGCGCTTGAAGAGCCAGTGCGCGTCGGCCTCCCAGGTGAAGCCGATCCCGCCCTGGACCTGGATGTTCGAGGCGGTGACCTCGCGCCCGGCGTCCGACGACGCGGCCTTGGCAAGCGCGGCGGCCTCCGCGAGCCGCTCGGGATCGGCGTCTGCCGCCCAGCCCGCGTAGTACGTCGTCGAGCGCGCGCTCTCCGTGTCGCGCAGCATCTGCGCGCAGCGGTGCGAAACCGCTTGATATGACCCCACCGGCGTGCCGAACTGCTTGCGGTCCTTGGCGTAGGCGACGCCCATCTCGAGCGCCCGCTGGCAGAGTCCGACCAGCTCCGCGGACACCGCGATGGCGGCGCGGTCGATCGCGCCGGCCGCGTCACCGGGGAGCGGCTCGCCGTCGCCGCGAACGTTCGCGTAGCGCCGTGTCTGGTCGATCGTGTCGACCGGTTCGATGTCCGCGTTCCCCCCGGCGACCAGCGTCAGCCCGCCGTCCTCGACGAGCACGACGACGTCCGCGCCCACCGCGTCGGGCACGAGCTCGCCGGCGCCGTCGCGCGCCATTCCGAGCGCGCCGCGCAGCTCACCGCCGGCCAGCCCGGGCAGCCAGCGCTCGCGCTGCTCGCCCGATCCCGCGGCCTGGATCGCGATCCCCGCGAGCGCGGTTCCCAGGAAGGGAGTGACGGCACACGCGTAGCCGAACTCCTCGAGCAGGATCACGAGCTCGACCGTGCCAAGCCCCTGCCCACCGTGGCGCTCGTCGATCGCGATGCCGGGCCAGCCGAGCTGGCACAGCTCGGCCCACAGCTCCTCGTCGTAGCGGCCGCCCTCGGCCGCCGCGCGCACGCGCTCCCAGGTCGAGCGCTTGGTCAACAGGTCGCGCGCCGTGCGCTTGACGACGTGCTGGTCGTCGCTGAAGTCGAAGTTCATCAGTCGGCCCTCCTTACGCCGCGACGCGCAGCCGGGGCAGGCCGAGCACGCGCTCGGCCACGATGTTCTTCAGGATCTCGGTGGTGCCGCCCTCGATGCTGTTGCCGCGAGCGCGCAGCAGCTCATAGCTCCAGCGCGTGCCGGACGTGAGCGCCTGCGGTCCGATGATGTCGGCGGCCAGTTGCACGAGCTGCTGGTTGGTGTCCGACCACATCCACTTCGTGAGCGAGCCCTCGGGACCGGGCTGGCCGTACTTCTCGATCGTCGTCAGTCCTCGATACGCGGTGAGTCTCAGGACCTCCGCCTTGACGTGCATGTCGCCGAGCTTGTCGGCGATCACGGGGTCGTCGAGAAGGCCGCGCGCATCGGCTTCCTCGATCAGCTCGTCGAGCAGCTGGCGCAGGCGCACCTGCAGGAAGAACGCCAGCCCCGAGCGCTCGTTCATGAGCGTCGTGATCGCGACCTTCCAGCCGTTTCCGACGCCGCCGACGACGTTCTCGTCCGGGATCCGAGCCTCCTCGATGAACAGCTCGTTGAACTCCGCCTCACCGGTGATCTGGCGCAGCGGCCGCACCTGGACGGCCTCCTGCTCCATGTCCATCAGGAAGTACGTCAGTCCCTTGTGCTTGGGCACGTCGAAGTCCGTGCGCGCGACGAGCATGCACCACTTCGAGTACTGCGCGCCCGACGTCCAGACCTTCTGCCCGGTCACGACCCAGCCGCCTGAGTCCTTGACCGCGCGCGTCTTCAGCGCGGCGAGGTCCGAGCCGGCCTCCGGCTCGCTGAAGCCCTGGCACCAGATCTCCTCCGCCGAGAGGATCGGCGTCAGAAAGCGCTCCTTCTGCTCGTCGGTCCCCCACGTCATCAACGTCGGTCCGCCCATCAGGATCCCGAGCACGTTGGCGGGCAGCGGCGCGCGCGCCCGGCTGAGCTCCTCGTAGAAGATCGCCGACTGCGTGACGCTGGCGCCACGCCCCCCGAACTCCTTCGGCCAGTGGACGGCCGCCCAGCCGCCCTCGTAGAGACGCCGCTGCCAGTCGCGCCGCCAGGCGTAGTGGCCCGCCTCGTCGGGCGGCTCAGCGCCGGCGTCGTTGGCGTCGAGCCACGCTCGCAGCTCGTCGCGAAAAGCGGTCTCGCTCGCGGAGAAGGTCAGGTCCATGAGTCAGGGCCTCCCGTGATCGTCTGTGGTGAGGCCGCCGCTCCCTCCAGGAAGGCGACGGCGATGGCCGTGAGCTGGTCCTCCAGCCCACGAAGCTGCTGCGTCCCGTGCTCGCGAACGCGCGCTGCGACCAGTTGGTCGACGCCGGCGGCGAGCACGAAGAGAGCGTCGTCGGACGGCATCCGCACCCCGCGCCGCCCGCGCGCCCCGGCTTCGAACGAGGCTCGGTAGCGCCTCGCGAATCGGCGCACGGCGTCGTCCCGCGCGGCCTGCGCGCGCGGTCCCGCGGCGTGTATCTCGAGCACGTACGTCCGTGTGAAGCGAGGCTCGTCGGCGAGCGTGTCCACATAGGCGCACAGGCCGGCGCGCAGCTGCGCGACCCAGTCGCCCGGCTCGTCGCGCACCGCCGCTCGAATGCGTGACTGCAGGACGTCGATCCCGTGGCTGTGAGCCTGCAGGAAAGCGTCCTCCTTGCCCTCGAACTGGTCGTAGAAGGTCCCGCGCGAGACCCGCGCGGCGCGGCAGACGTCAGCGACCGTCGTCGCCGCATAGCCCTTGTCGGCAACGACCTGCGTGATCGCCTCGAGCACACGCGCGCGGGCAGCCCCGTCGCGGGCTTCGAGTAGCGGCTCGACCTCGGGGTGGGCGGCGATCAGCGACGGCTGCACAGGGTGCGTACCTTAGGGGTATGTACCCGTACTTACAAGGTACGTTCGCAGCGACAGACCCAAGCAGGCGAGAGAGCCCACGTCCACCACCGCAGCCGGAGCGCCGGCGGGGCCAGACGTCTACGCCGGCCCGGCGCGACGTGCGCGTACACACAAGGGTTTGGCCACCCCGACGGTGCACCCGATCCCCCCTGACGACCGCAGGTGTCATCTCAAAGGGATCGGTGCGCCGATCAGCTCGTCCGAGCCCTTCTGTGCACGCCCTGGTGCGGCGGAAGAGTCCAGGCACGAAGCCTGACGGCCTGAAACGCCGCGCGGCGAATCGTCAGGGCGCGTCCGCGGCGCGGCAGTACACGACCTCACCGTCGCAGTGCGGCGCATCGACGACCACGCGCCGGGCCTGCGCCGAGCCGTCTCGCGGGTCGACCGACGCGTCGCATGGCGCAAGATCGCCTCACTTTGACACGACGGTCCCGGCGATCAGCCGGCTTGGTTTGTGCGCACGCGCCGGCGATGGTTGGATTGACAGATGAGCGCTCCTGCCGCCGCCGCCAGCCTCGACCGCGTCGCCGTGATCGGCGGTGGCTTCATGGGGTCGGGCATCGCCGAAGCCCTGGCGCGTGCGGGCATCGACGTCACAGTCGTCGACGTGTCCGAGCAGGCGCTCGATGCGGCGCGAGCTGGCATCTCGATGTCGCTGAACCGAGCCGTCGCCGGAAGCAAGCTCGACGCCGCGCAGGCCGCCGCCGCGCTGGCGCGGATCACGACCTCGACATCCATGGAAGCAGCGCGCGACGCCGACCTGGCGATCGAGGCGGCTCCCGAAAGCCTGGAGCTCAAGCTCGACATCTTCCGCCGCCTCGACGAGCTGCTTGGCCCGGAGGCGATCATCGCCTCCAACACCTCGTCGATCCCGATCGCCGAGCTGGCCTCCGCGACCGGCCGCGCCGAGCGCGTGCTCGGCCTGCACTTCTTCTCCCCGGCGGCGGTGATGAAGCTCGTCGAGATCGTGGTCGCGCTCGACACCAGCGACCAGACGGTGGCCACCGCCAAGGCGTTCGCCGAGCGGATCGGCAAGACGGCGATCCACACGAAGGACCGCTCGGGCTTCGTCGTGAACATGCTGCTCGTCCCCTATCTGATGGCCGCGGTGCGAATGTACGAGGATGGCTTCGCCAGCCGCGAGGACATCGACACCGGAATGAAGCTCGGCTGCGGGCACCCGATGGGCCCGCTCGCGCTCTGCGACTTCATCGGCCTCGACGTGCTCTACGCCGTCTGCGACTCGCTCTACGAGGAGTTCAAGCAGCCCGAGTACGCGCCGCCGCCGCTGCTCAAGCGGATGGTCGCCTCGGGTCGTCTGGGCCGCAAGAGCGGCAAGGGGTTCTACGAGTACTGATGGACGGGCGCCCGCAGCGCGAGCGTGAGCTCGAGACGCGCGCGCGGGTCGTCGAGCTGCTCGCCGAGCAGCTCGCGCAGCTGGGCCAGGCGGTAGCGCACGGTCTGCGGGTGCAGGTGCAGCTGCGCGGCTGCGGCAGGCGCGCTGCCCTGGTGAAGCAGCCATGCATCGAGCGTCTGCAAGAGCCGCTCGCGCCTGCCTGGCGCGAGCGCGTCGAGCCCGGCCAGCCGCCGCGCACGCAGCGCCCCGAGCGGCTCTGCGCCCGCCGCCAGCGCCAGCTCGACCAGGCGCTCGTCCGCGAACGCAAGCCCGTGATCCGCCGCCACATCGAGCGCGAGCGTCGCGCGCGCCCAGCGCAGCGACCGGGCGGCCTCGCGTGGTGGCACGGCCGGCCCGACCGCCGCCGCGTGTCCTTCGAGCGCTCGCTCCAACGCGCCGCGCCGGCCCGGACCCTCGGGGTCAGGCAGCACGATGACGTCCGCCGCGGTCAGCGCGTCGGCGTCGAGCGCGGCGGCGATCGCCTCGTCGTGAGGGCTCGCGAGCGCGATCGCAGCCAGCTCACGCGGCAGCGTCCAGCCCGCTTCTCGCGCCGCCGCCGAGACGGCGTCGGCGTCCGCCGCCGGCTCGCGGAGCAGCAGCTCGGCCAGTGCGCGCCGGCGAGACTCACGCGCGCCGGCGGCGGCGGCCTGCGCCGCGGCGTAGCCGGCCACCGACTCGCCGGCGAGCTCATCGATGTAGGCGAAGATCGACTCGGCGAGCAGCCTGAGCGTGTCGGTGCTCGCACCAGCTTCGGCGGCGGCCGCCCCGAGGCGGCGCCAGGCGACGCGGGCGCCGAGCCGATAGGCGGCCTGGAGCGCGTCGAGCGACCGGCCGTCGCGCCACTCGCCCGCGCCGAGCTGGCGATAGATCGCCGGTAGCGACCCAGCGGGCGCGCCGTCATCGCCGGCGAGCGTGACGAAGCGCTTGAGCGATTCCTCGACGCCGCGGCGGACGTTGCGACCGAAGCGCCCTTCGAGCGGGCGCGCGTACTCGGGGATCTCGACGCCGATCGCCGCGATCGTCTCGTCGCCGAGTACGTCCAGCTCAGAGCCCAGGATCGCAACGAGGTCCGCCGGCAGCGCGCGCCACGGGCGCTGGGGAAGAGCCGCTGAGAAACCAGGTGGTCCCGAGTCGTGCTGCACTTGTCACCTACATTATAGACCTGAGGCGAAAACTCGTTGCCACGCGCACGAGATTTATGAGCCCCAGGTAGTCACGCTTGTGGCCATGACTCGAACCCAACGCATCTTCAACCTCGCCGCCGTCGTCGTTCCGTTCCTCGCCGTACTGCTCGCGATGGTCCTGCTGTGGAACCGCGCGATCGGCTGGGCGGACGTGGCACTCCTCGCCGGCATGTACTTCCTGACCGGCATCGGCGTCACCGTCGGCTTCCACCGCATGCTCACGCATCGCTCGTTCCAGACCAGCAAGCCGGTGGAATACGGGCTGGCGATCCTCGGCTCTATGGCCGTCCAGGGTCCTGTCATCCACTGGGTCGCCGACCATCGCAAGCACCACGCCCACACCGACGTCGAGGGCGATCCGCACAGCCCTCACACCGGTGACGGAAAGGGACTGCGAGGCCTTCTGCACGCGCACATGGGCTGGCTGATGACCGAGCAGGGCCGTGCAGCGCGGCGCAAGTACGCCCCCGACCTGCTCGAGGACCCGGGCATGCGCTTCATCAGCCGGCGTTTCGAGCTGTGGGTCGTGCTCGGCCTCGCGATCCCGTTCGCGGCCGGCTGGCTGATCCACGGCGACCTGGCCGGCGCGCTGATCGCGCTCCTCTGGGCCGGGCTCGTGCGCGTCTTCCTGCTGCACCACGTGACCTGGAGCATCAACTCGGTCTGCCATTTCTTCGGGCGCCGCCGCTTCGCGACCGACGACCACTCGACCAACGTCTTCTGGCTCGCGCTGCCCTCGCTCGGTGAGGCCTGGCACCACAACCACCACGCATTCCCGCGCTCGGCCCGGCACGGGCTTCGCGGCTGGGAGCTCGACCCGTCGGCCTGGGTGATCTCGCTGCTGCGAAAGATGGGCATGGCCTGGAACGTCGTCGAGATCACGCCCGAACGTCAGGCACAGCTGCAGGCCCAGGCCGCGGGCTGACCGCGGCGAGCCCTCGTCAGGCGACGCCGCGCTCGCGCCCGGCCCAGAACGGCTCGCGCAGCTTGAACTTCTGCAGCTTGCCGGTCGCGGTCCGCGGCAGCTCGCCACGGATCTCGACCGACGTCGGGCACTTGTAGTGCGCCAGGCCCTCACGGCAGAAGGTGATGATCTCGGCCTCGCCCGTGACGGCCGCGGCGCCGTCGCGCAGCACCACGAGTGCCTTGACCGTCTCACCCCACTTCTCATGGGGTACGCCGATCACCGCGGCCTCCGCGACGTCGGGGTGCTGGTAGAGGCGGTCCTCGACCTCGATCGACGACACGTTCTCGCCACCGCTGATGATCACGTCCTTGAAGCGGTCGGTGATCGTCACGTAGCCGTCGTCGGACTGGAACCCGCCGTCACCGGTGTGGAACCAGCCGTCCCGGATCGCCTCCGCGGTCAAGTCGGAACGCTCCCAGTAGCCCTCGAAGACGTTGTTCGACCGCGCGAGCAGCTCGCCGCGGTCGTCGATGCGCAACCGCACACCGATCGCGGGCGTGCCGGCGCGGCTGAGCAGCCGCGCGCGCTCCGATGCCTCGAGCTGGTCCCATTCCGGGCGCGCGCGGTTGATCGTCAGCAGCGGCGAGGTCTCGGTCAGCCCGTAGAGCTGGTTGAACTGCCAGCCGAGCAGCGCCTCGAAGCGCTCGATCACCGCCGACGGCGGGGCCGAGCCCGCCACCAGCGCACGCACCGTCCCGGCGCCGGGCAGCCCCTCGCCGCGAGACCGGCGAGTTTCGGCGGCGGCGAGGATCGCGCTGATGACCGTCGGCGCCGCGCAGAACACCGTCACGCCGTGGCTCTCGACGCGCCGCAGGATCTGCTCCCCGTCGACCTTGCGCAGCATCACCTGCTGGATCCCCATCGCCGTCGCAGCGAGCGGCACACCCCATCCGTTGACGTGGAATTGGGGCAGCGTGTGCAGATAGACGTCGCGGTCGCCCAGGCCCATGTGCCAGCCGAAGGTGACGGCGTTGAGCCACAGGCTGCGGTGCGTGAGCATCACGCCCTTGGGGTCCGAAGTCGTGCCCGAGGTGTAGTTGATCGTCGCGACCGCGTCCTCGTCAGGCCCCCAGCGCGCCGGCGAGCCGTCAGGCGGGAAGAGCGCAGCGTCAGCAGCGCCGTCCATCACGATGCGCCGTGTCACCGGCAGGTCACCCAGCTCGGCGTCCAGCTCCGGATCGACGAGCACCAGCTCAGCGCCGGAGTGCTCGAGGATGAAGCGCACCTCCCCGGGCTTGAGGCGGAAGTTGACCGGTACGAGGATGCGCCCGCTCCCGGTCGTGCCGTAGAGCGCGACCAGAAACCGCGAGCAGTTCGGCGAGACGATTGCGACGCGCGCGCCGACTTCGAGACCCAGATCGTCGAGCCCCGCGGCGAACCCCCGCGCCCGCGCAGCGATCTGCGAGTACGTCAGCGAGCCGAGCTCACCCGTGACCCCGGGCTCGTCGACGACTCCCGTCGACGACCCGTACGCGACAGCGGCGCGATCGATGAAGTCCTGCGTCGTCAGCGGAACGTTCACGGCGTTGCGCGAACCCTATGCCAACAGCCCGAGCCGCTGTGCTCGCTGAACGGCCTCGGTCCGATTGCGAACCTCGAGCTTGCGGTACAGCGAGCTCGTGTGCTCCTTGACCGTGTTCGGCGACAGGTGCAGCGAGCCGGCGATCTCAGGATTGGTGGCGCCCGAGGCGATCAACTCGAGTACCTCGCGCTCGCGCTCGGTGAGCGCAAGCCCCTTCGGCGGCTCTTGGGGTGGGAAGACCGTCATCCCCCGGCCGACCATCTGCACGGCGTCGGCGATGTCAGCCGCGGGCCAGTGCTTCTGAACGAAGCCCGCGGCGCCGGCCGCGCGGGCCGCGGTCGCCGAGATCCGGCCGGCCCCGGAGATCAGCAGGATCCGCGGAGCGATCGCGAGCGCGCCCAGCCGCTCGGCGATCTCCGGGCCGGACTCCTCCCCGACGAACAGGTCGACGAGCGCGACGTGCGGCTCGTAGCGCTCGGCGAGCGAGATCGCCTCGGCGCCAGTGCGAGCGCTCAGCGTGCGCTCGACCCAGGTCTGCTGTCCCAGCATCACGCGAAAGCCCCAGTGGACGACATCGTGGTCGTCGACGATCAGGACGCGCAGGGCACGCGGGCCGTGGCCTGAGTCAGGCGCCATACGGAACCACCAGGCGCACCTGCCAGGCGTCCGGCCCGCTTCGCCCGAACTCCACCACGCCGCCTTGCTGGAGTGCCTCCAGCGCAGCGAGCCTCAGCCCCATTCCCGACGCGCCACCCCCGCCGCGCACGCCGTCGTTGACCACGACGAGGACGAACGCGCCGTCCTCCCGACCGACGCGGATGCCGACGCGCCGCGGGTCCGCGTGCTTCTGCGCGTTGCGGATCGACTCGACGAGCACCGACTGCGCGAGCGCCTGCAGCTGAGGCGGGATCGCGTCCGGGTCGCCCGCCTCGAGCTCGATGCCGAGAACCGGATGCTCGTCCGCGAGCCGCGCGAGCTCGGCGGCCAGCGTCGTGCCGGTCGGCCTCGACACACGGCTCGCGGACGCTGAACGGCGTCGCGCAGGTCCTGGAGCGCAGCCTGCAGCTCGTCGGCGCAGCGCCGGCGCGAGTCGGCGTCGAGGTCACCCTTGCCGGAGAGCGCGAGCGAGACGCCGAACAGGCGCTGGATCGCGCCGTCGTGGATGTCGCGCGCCAGGTCGATCCGCGCTTCCAGGTCGCGCGTGCGGTGGGCCTGGCTTGTCGCGATTCGCGCCATCGCCGCGAGCGCCGCGGTCTTGCCGAGCGTCCACAGCAGGTGGCGTTCGGCGTCCTCCAGCGGCGGCGCGTGCGCAGGGCGATCGCCGACGACGACGCCGATCCAGCGACCGGCGGCGACCATCGGAGCCACGACGAGGACACGGTCCTTGACGAGGTACGCGAACTCGGCGGGAATGCCCTCGAACTCGCGCGCCTCGACGACGACATCGTCCTCCAGCGCGCGCCGGGCCTCGCCCAGCACCTCGACGCTCACGAAGGCGCCGTCGAAGACGGCGATGTCGACACCGGCGGCGCCCGCCGCGCGCACGCGACGGTGCGCGCCGTCGTAGCGGAAGATCACGGCTCGACCGATCGACGTCTGCCGGCAGATCGCCGCGCACAGCCCGTCGTAGAAGCCGTGATCGACTCCCGGGGTCTCGTCCGTGATGTGCGACAGGACGTCCACGAAGGCGTCCAGCGCCTGGACGAGCGGCGCGGGCGCGTCCGATGTCAAAGCGGCGGCGCGATCGCGAGCCGCAGCGCCTGCTCGTCGGTGATCTCCACCCGCCGCTGGTGCCCGCACGACCTGCACGAGCACCGCAGGCTGAACTCGTCGGGCGCCTCGCGCAGCACGAAGCGCTGGTCGCTGCTCAGGCAATATGGGCAGGCGAGCGCGGCGCGGACCAGAACGTCGGGATCATCGAGCTTGAAGGTCGCCAGCTCCATTCGCCGCACGCTAACGCCGCGGCGCGACGCTGTCACGTCCGCAGCGCCGACAACCACCCGATCGGGTAGGAGGTGCGGGGCGCCCGTCGGCGCCCCGCACACCGTGCGTTTGGTCACGGAGGTTGTGACCTACCTGCTGTCCACCACTTCCGGAGGGTCACCCGGATCGAGCGGCCCAGGCGGTCCAGGCCCGGCCGCTCGCTCAATCACGGTCCTCACCAGCACCCGCGAGCGCAAGACCTGCGCGGCCCGAACCCCCCGGTCGGGTGGTCCTCGGCGAGCGGGCGTCGTGTGCGGCGGGGCCACCGGCGACCCGTCGCCGGCGGCCCCTGCCTTCACGTATCGGGGCGCTCGGATTTGAACCGAGGACCTCACCGACCCGAACGGTGCGCGCTACCAAGCTGCGCCACGCCCCGAACGCCGTCAGTATGACAATTCCCTGGCCGGTGACGCGTCACGACCGCCCGGTCACGGCCTCGGGCCGATGACCGCCGACTTCAGCCCTGGCCGGCGACCGCGCCGTAGTAGCGAACCGCCAGGCCGGTCACGAGCGCCTGGAACGCGGCCTGCGCGCTCACTCCCTCCGCGCGCGCCCACGCGGAGAGCCCGTCGCGCTCGATCGCCAGGCTCTGCGTGAGCAGGTCGTCCACGAGCTCAGGCGTGCGATCGCAGAACGATGCGCCTATCGAGTAGAGGCTCGACTCGGTGAGCGACTCCAGAAAGTGCTCGTCCATCGCGCGCTCACCATACCCGTGTGAGAGTCTGCCGCCCGTGACTTCGACCGGACGCCTGGAGCCGTGACCGACCTGAACGAGCTCGTCGGGTACCTCGATGAGCTGCTCGAGCCGAGTCGCTTCAGCGACTACTGCCCGAACGGGTTGCAGGTGCCCGGGCGCCGCGAGGTGCGCACCCTGGTCACTGGCGTCTCGGCCGGCGCCGAGCTGTTCGAGCGCGCCGCCGAGCACGGCGCCGACGCGATCCTCGTCCATCATGGCCTGTTCTGGACCGCAGCGCCGCTGGCGCTCGACCGCCCCGCCGCGCGCCGGCTGAAGCTGCTGCTGGATCGCGACTGCTCGCTGATCGCACACCACGTACCCCTCGACGGCCACCCCGAGGTCGGCAACAACGCACTACTCGCCGCGGCGCTCGGCTGCGAGAGCCGGCGCCCGTTCCCGGCGAGCGAGAGCCCTGCGATCGGCGTTGCGGGGATCTTCGCCGGCGATGGCATCGAGCCAGGCGTCCTGATCGACCGAGCGCGCGCAGCCGTGGGCGGGCGCCAACCGCTCGCGTTCACCGACGGCCCGGCGCGCATCCGCTCGATCGGGATCGTCTCCGGAGGCGGCTCGTCCTACCTCGGCGCCGCGATCAGCGAAGGCCTCGACGCCTTTCTGACCGGCGAGCCCGTCGAGCGCGTGATGCTCCAGGCGCGCGAATCCGGCGTTCACTTCCTGGCCGCCGGCCACTACGCCACCGAGACGCTCGGGGTCCGCAGGCTCGGCGACCTGCTCGCCGAGCGCTTCGGCGTAGAGCACGTCTTCCTAGACGTGCCGAACCCGATCTGAGCTGCCGACCCAGTCCCGCGACAGGCGTCCGGGGGCGGGCGCGGGCGGCATCTCGTCGGGAGATCCGCCCGATCGACTGGAAGGCGAGAGCGGCGCCCCGGCGAGGTGACGGGCCGCGCCCGCCCCGGACGATCACGCGCGCGCCATGGCCAATTCGCGGACTACGCGCAGTCAGGCCTTGAACACCGTCCGCGCGGGTCGGTATGTTGCGATTGCGTCAAAGTCCAGCACCTATCCCAGGAGGGTTAGTCCATTGGCAAATCACCTGACGCCCACGGAGCTTGCTCGCGAGGCGGGCCTTGAGCGCCGTGAAGTCATCTCGACGTGCATGGAGCTCGGCGTGCCGATCTTCCAGGGGCGCATCGACAAGACGCTCTTTCAGGCGAGCGTCGCGAGTCTCGGCCACGGAGGCGTCCAGACCCAGTTGCGTCCGTCGTAGGACGCTCCGGCCGGCGCGCCGGACCACGTGGCCGGACGCCGCGTGCATTTGAGCGAGCGCGGGGCACGACGCCCCGCGACACGCTTCCATGTCGTGGCGCCATGTTCTCGCTCGCGGGCATAGAATCGGAGCGCCGTTGCACCCCGAGGAGAAGAGGACCTGATGGAGGCTGGAACAACCCCGACGGTCGGCTCGAAGACGATCGCCGATCTGCTGCCGCTGGCAGCCGAGACCTACGGCGATCACCCGGCTGTCCGACACAAGGTCGGGGACGAGTGGGTCGACGTCAGCTTCGCCGAGGTCGGCGAGATCGTCTCCGAGATCGGGCGCGGGCTGATCGACCTCGGCCTGCTGAAGGGTGAGCGCGTCGCGCTGCTGTCCGAGACGCGCCCCGAGTGGACCTACTGCTCGTTCGCGATCAGTTCCGCCGGCGGCGTCGTCGTCCCCGTCTACCCCACCAACTCGCCTGAGGAGTGCGAGTGGGTCGCGGGCAACTCCGAGTCGGTGGGCGTCATCTGCTCCGACGCCGACCAGGTCGCGAAGATCCAGCGGATCCGTGGCGCGCTGCCGGAGCTGCGCTTCGTCGTGGTGATCGACGGTGCGGGCGAAATCGCGGACGCCGTGACCCTCGATGACGTTCGCGCGCGGGGTCGCGCGCACGACCCCGCGGAGCTTGTCGCGCGCTACGAGTCGGTGTCGCCCGAAGACCCATACACCTTCATCTACACCTCCGGCACGACCGGCCCGCCGAAGGGCTGCGTTCTGTCACAGCTCAACTACCGCAGCGTGCTCGACAGTGTCGGCCAGCGCGGGCTGCTCTCGGGCGAGGACGACCTCGTCTACCTGTTCCTGCCACTCGCTCATGCGTTCGCGCTGCTGATCCAGCTCGCATCGGTGGACACCGGGACGACGGTCGCCTACTTCGGCGGCGACGCCAAGCAGATCGTTCCTGAGCTGATGCAGGTCCATCCCACGTACCTGCCTTCCGTGCCGCGGATCTTCGAGAAGCTCTACACGCTGGCGCAGCAGCAGCTCTCCGTGGAGGAGATCGCGGCGATCCGCTCGATCGGCGGTCAGATCCAGGATCTCGAGGTCCGGGGCGACCCGGTTCCCGACGACCTTCGTGAGCGCTTCGCGCCCTACGCGCCGAAGGCGGCCTTCGTGCGCAGCCTGTTCGGCGGGAACCTGCGCGAGGCAGTCACCGGCGCCGCCCCGATCTCCAAGGAGATCCTCGAGTTCTTCTACGGCGCCGGCGTGCCGGTCATGGAGGGCTACGGGATGACGGAGACGGCGACCGCCGCCACGACGTCGAGGCCGGACGCGCACAGGTTCGGCTCGGTCGGCCGCCCGCTGCCCGGTGTCGAGATCAGGATCGCGGAAGACGGCGAGATCCTGATCAAGGGCGGCAACATCTTCGGCGGCTACTGGAAGAACGACGATGCGAGCTTCGGCGCGGTGATCGACGGGTGGCTGCACACGGGAGATGTCGGAAAGGTCGACGCGGACGGATACGTCTTCATCACCGGCCGCAAGAAGGACATCATCATCACCGCGGGCGGCAAGAACCTGACTCCCGCCAACCTCGAGAACGACCTCAAGCAGTCGCGCTGGGTCAGCCAGTCCGTGATGCACGGTGATCGCCGGCCGTTCCCGGTGATGCTGATCACGCTGGATGAGGAGGAGATCGTTCCCTGGGCCCAGCAGCAGGGCATCGAGGACACGTCGATCGCGGCGCTGGCGAGCCATCCCGAGGTTCACGCGCTGATCCAGGCTGAGCTCGACAGGGCCAACGAGAAGTACGCCCAGGTCGAGCAGGTCAAGAAGTTCTTCATCCTCGACCACGACCTGACGCAAGAGACGGGGGAGCTGACGCCGACGCTGAAGGTCAAGCGCAACGTCGTCAACGAGAAGTACGCCGGGCGCTTCGACGCGCTCTACGGCGGCTGACAGGTGACACGGCGCCGCAACTGTGCGGCGCCGACCACCATCTAACCTAGGTCCGGTGCGGACGGATCCAACCGACAACGGCGGGCTGTTCGTCGGCCGGCGTCCGGGCACCAGGCCCGTTCGTTACCGCAGTCCGCCGCAGCCGGTCGACGCCCGCCGGCGCCGGCTCGACGCTGCGCTGGCGAACGCGCTGCTCGCCGTGATGATGCTCTCGAACCTGCTGTTCTGGGGGCCGATCCCCGTAGCCTGGCTGTGGGTCGTCTCGCACATCCGCTTCCTGTCCGACCGCACCTTCCTCGCGCTGTCGGTCGCGTTCATCGCAATCCTGCTCAGCCTGATGCTCGCGCTCGTCGGGCTCAAGCAGCTCGACCACTTTTGGATCCTCGCCCGCCGCGCTTCGGGAGTCGACCAGCGCGAAGGCGTGATCGGGCGCGTCTTCGCCTACACGGCGGCGGTCGGCGCCAGCCTGTTCTCGATCTGGCTGATATTCGGCGGCGGCCTGGCTGACTCGCTCAACCCACCGCAGCCCTAGATGGTCGATTCCACGACCCCGCGGCGCCGACCATCGAGATGAGACCACTGGACCACTACAGGCAGTTCGAGGCGATGACCGACACGGAGATCTCCGCGGACCTGCGCAAGGAAGCCGACGATCGTCGGCGCAGGGCGCTGGCGATCGTCCCGCCACTGGACCTGTCGCGAACGACGTGGCCGGAGTACCCGCCGTCGAAGGTGATCGACGCGATCACCTACGTCGCGCGACGCGGTCTGCACCGCTACCTCGAGACGGCCGGCGAGCTGCGCACCGAGTTGGCGCTGCGTCACGGCACGCAGGCTGAGCGAATCGTCGTCGGCGACGGCGCCGCGCAGCTGCTCTCCTCCGCGACGCAGACGCTCATGGGGCACGGCGACGAGCTGATCACCCCCTGGCCGTCCTACCCGCTCTACCCCGTGATGGCGCGGCGCGCGGGAGGCAAGGCGGTCCCAGTGCAGGGCTTCGGCGTCGACGAGATCCTGGCCGCCGTCACCGGGCGCACGCGGGTCGTCGCGATCTGCAACCCCAACGACCCGACGGGCGAACTGCTCCGCACCGCCGAGCTGCGCCGCCTGCTGGACGCCCTGCCCGACCGTGTCGTGATCCTGCTCGACGAGGCACTTCGCGATTTCGTCGACGCGGAGCCACTCGACGCCGCGCTGTCGCTCGTCGAGGACCACCCGCGGCTGCTCGTGTTCCGTTCCTTCTCGAAGGCCTGGGGACTCGCCGGACTGCGCTGCGGTTACGCGGTCGGCGGTCCAGGATCGGAGCCGCTGCTGGCCGAGATCGGACCGCCGCTGGGCATCGGTGAGCTGGCTCACGCAGGCGTGCTCGAAGCGCTGCGGCACGGCTCCCGCACGATCGAGCGACGCACCCGCGAGGTCGCGGTCGAGCGCGCGCGGATGATCGGAGCGCTCCGCGATCTCGGCTTCGACGTCAATGCGAGCCAGGCGAACTTCGTCTGGCTGGCGATGGACGGCATCGACGGCGCTGAGCTGTCGAGCCGCTTCGCCCGCTCCGCCTTGATCGTTCGTTCGGGCGGGACGCTGGGCGACCCGCGTCGCGTTCGCGCGGCGATCCAGGACGCCGAGGCGACAGACCGCTTCGTACGCGCGCTGGAACGCGTCGCCGGAGCGCAGACCTAGAGTCGGCCCGCCGGCGTCAGTCGCCGGCGCGCGGACCGTGGCTTCAGGACCGGGCCTTCGCGGGCTTGTCGGCGAGTGCTTCGACGCTCTCGGAGGCCGACTGGCGCAGCAGCGTCGTAGTCGTCTGCTCGAGGATGCGCCGCCAGGCCCGCGTCTTCTCCTTCTCGCGGGTCACGTGCTTGACGACCTTCTGGACGCGCGTGGCGGAGATCTCGATGCCGTGCCGGCCGAGGACCTCCTTGTACGTGTCGTAATCCTCGGCGAGGCGCAGCGTCACCGACTCGAAGCCGTGACGCGCGATGTCGATCCGCTTCGTGAAGTCCATGATCGACGTCTGGAACATCAGCTCGTCGTCGGGCTCGGGCTCGATCAGCAGGATGTCGACGTCGGGGTACTTCTCCTCCCAGTGCCGCGCCATCTCGTGCAGGCGCTGGTAGGCCAGCAGCTTGAACGTCTGGTAGCCGATCTGGGCGAAGCCCATGTCGCTGACCCGGCGCACGCGTGAGCCGAACGGCGTACGGATGTCCTTCGAGAAGTCGTTGACGAACGGGACGAGCGGGTTGACCACGATGACGAGCTTCGCGCCGGCCTCCACCGCGACATCGACGTTGGTCGTCGAGATGATGCCGCCGTCGATCAGCTCGCGATCGTTGACGGTGACCGGCTTGAAGACCATCGGCAGCGCGGTCGACGCGCGAACCGCGCGTGAGACGGGGACGTCGTCCCAGCCGTCGGCGCCGAAGACGATGCGCTCACACGTGTCGAGGTCGGTCGCGACCAGGTACAGCTCGCGCTCGATCGCACGGAAGTCGTCGCTGCGATCGGGGTCGGACAGGACCTCGCGGATGTAGCGCTCGATCCCGGACCCGTTGTAGATGCCGGACGGCAGCCCCTCGGCGAGGCCGAGGACGACGTCCATCACGGACACCGAGCGCCAGTGGGGCGCGAGCTCCGCCGCGAGGCGGGCAGCGCGGTAGGGGAGCGTCACTCCGGCCTTGGCGAAGTCGAACACGTTCGGGCGCAGCACGGTCCCGACGTCGATGTCCGCGAACGGAGTCGGAACGCCCTGGTTGACGACGCGCATCATCTCCTCCGGAGTGATGCCGTTGGCCGCCAGCGCCGCGACGAACGACCCTGCGCTGGTGCCGACGTAGATGTCGAACTGGTTGACGGTGCGGTTGACCGAAAGCAGATCGAGGGCGCGCAGAGCGCCGACCTCGTAGACGCCTCCCGTGAAGCCGCCGCCGCCGAGCACCAGCGCGGTCTTTGACCGCCGCGCGGCGCGGCGCGAACGACTTCCACCCCGGGGCGCGGAAGCGCGGCCCTTCGTGGCCTGGTCAAGCTTCACCACGTTGTCCATCCGCGAGAAGTCTAGGGACCCGATAGGTCGGCGGTATGTCTTTTCCCGCACGCTCCGACGATTTGCCGCCGATCCGGAGGCCGCGTTCCAGCAGGCTGAAGCTGCTCCTCCAGCCTGCCGTCATCGAGTCCCGAGACCTCGGCCGCCAGCGCCGTAGCGCCTTCTCGCGCGCTACCGTCCGGCCCGTGGCGGTACCCCGACGCCTTCTGGGCGCGCTCGTGCTTGGCGCGCTGACGCTCTTCGCCACATTCCCGCCCGGCGCGCCGGCGCTCGACGGCCCGCAGATCACGCGATCGCTGGAGCGCTCGATGGACAGCGCGCGCACGCGGTCGCTGAGCGCCCAGGTCCGCGACCTGACGACCGGCGAGACGATCTACGCGAGGGAGGCCGCAGCGGACCGGATCCCGGCGTCCCTCGCCAAGCTGTTCACGACGGCAGCGGCCCTGCAGCGGCTGGGGACGCAGGCGCGCCTCGTCACGCGCGTCGTGCGCGACGCCCCGCTCGAAGGCAGGCGGCTCGTCGGCGACCTGATCCTCGTCGGCGCCGGCGACCCCACTCTGGACCGAGCGGCGATCGGGCGGCTGGCCGGCGCGGTGCAGCGCGCCGGCATCTCGCGCGTCACCGGTTCGGTGCTCGGCGACGAGTCCCGGTTCGACGCCCGCCGCGGTGGCCCGCGCACCGGCGGCGCCTACGACCGCGACATCGGCGGCGTTCTCGGCGCGCTGACCGTCGGGCGGGGGTTCTCGCGGCGGCCTGGCGGACCCGCGCTCGCGGCCGCCCGCGCCCTGGCCCGCGAGCTGCGCGCCAGGGGCGTGTGGGTGGGCGGGCGTACGGACACGGGCGTCGCGCCGGCCGCGGTCAGCGTCGTGGCCCGCTCGCAGTCGCCGCGTATCGGTGAGCTCGTTCGCCGCATGAATCAGCCCTCCGACAACTTCTACGCCGAGACGCTGCTCAAGGACCTGGGCCTCGTGGGCGCAGGGCGGGGCACCACGGACGCGGGCCTCTCGATCGTGCGCGACGAGCTGAGCCACCTGAACGTGTCGCCGACGCTCGCCGACGGGTCGGGCCTCTCGCGCGCCAACCGCACGAGCGCCGCCGAGGTCGTCGACCTCATCAGCGCGATGCGCAGCACCCCGAACGCCGCGACGTTCGAGTCCTCGCTGGCGGTCGTCGGCCGCAGCGGGACGCTGCGCCGCCGGCTGCGCGGGACCCACGCCGCAGGGGCCTGCAGCGGCAAGACCGGGACGCTCAACCGCGTCAGCACGCTCGCCGGCCTGTGCGTGACGCGCGCGGGTCACACGCTCGCGTTCGCGTTCCTGCTGAACGACGTGGCGCTCTGGCGCGGGCGCTCGGCCCAGGACCGCGCGATGCGCGCGATCGTCGCCTACCGCTCGCCGCTGCCCAGCAGCGCGTCGGCACCCGTCAGCGCTCGCCGGTCTCCAGGAGCGCCAGCAGCGCTGCCTCGTCGATGACCGCGACTGCGAGCCGTTCGGCCTTCGCGAGCTTCGACCCGGCGCTCTCGCCGGCAACCACGTAGTCCGTCTTCTTGGTGACCGACGAGGTCACGCGCCCGCCCGCGCCAAGGATCCGCTCGGTCGCCTGCTCGCGGGTCAGGGTCGGCAGCGTCCCGGTCAGCACCAGCGTCTTCTCGGACAGCGGACCTCGGCCGGGCTCCGGGCCCAGCTCCTCGAAGCGCAGGCCCTGTGCGCGCAGGTCCCCGATCAGATCGCGCATCGCGCTGTCGGCGAGCTGGCTGTGGATCAGCGCAGCGACGATCGGCCCGATGCCCGGCGCCTTCGCGATCTCCTGCGGCGAGGCCTCCAGCAGAACGTCGATCGATCGCAGGCGCTGCGCGAGGCTACGCCCCGTCACCTCGCCGACGCCCTCGATGCCGAGCGCGAACAGCACGCGCGCGAACGGACGCTCGCGTGATCGCGCCAGCGCAGCGACGAGGCGCGCAGCCGAGACCTCCCCCAGGCCTTCCAGCTCGGCCAGCTGCTCGACCGTCAGCCGGTAGAAGTCGCCGGCCGATCGCACCAAGCCGCGCTCGATCAGCATCGCCACCTGCTTCTCACCCAGGCCATCGACGTCCATCGCCCCGCGTGAGGCGAAGTGCTTGAGCAGTTGCCGGCGCCGTCCGGCGCAGTCGCGGTTGGGGCACTTCGTGAAGACTGCGCCGTCGGGCTTGACGGTCTCCGTGTCACAGACAGGGCAGCGCGCGGGGGGAGCGGGAACGGTTCCGCGATCCTTGCGCTCGACGACGTGCGGCGCTGGTGAGACGACCTGCGGGATGACGTCGCCCGCGCGCATAACGATCACCTCGTCGCCGACGCGCAGGTCCTTGCGCGCCAGGTCCTCCTCGTTGTGGAGGGTGGCGAGCTTCACCGTGACGCCGCCGACACGCACCGGTTCGAGCATGGCGAACGGGTGCAGGTCTCCGAACTTCCCCGGGTTCCACGCAATCGCCCGGAGCGTCGTGACAGTCGTCGTCGGCGGGAACTTCCAGGCGATCGCCCAGCGTGGGTCGCGGCCGACGACCCCGAGGCGGCGCTGTAGCTCGGTGTCGTCGACTTTGATGACGACCCCGTCGATCTCGAAGTCGAGCCCTCCGCGCCGCTCCTGCCAGGACAGGCATCGAGCGACGACCTCGTCCTCGCTGTCGAGCAGCGCGATGTCGCGGTTCACCGGAAAGCCTCGCTCGCGCAGCCACTCCAGCGCTTCCCACTGGCCCGCGAACGTGAGCCCCTCGCTCGCCCGGGCGCCGTAGGCCCAGAACGACAGCGGACGCTGCGCAGTCAGACGCGGGTCGAGCTGCCGGATCGTTCCGGCGGCCGAATTTCGCGGGTTCATGAACGTCGACTCGCCGGCGGCGGCGCGCCGCTCGTTGAGCGCGGCGAAGTCGGCGAGCGACATGTAGATCTCACCGCGAACCTCGAGCAACGGCGGGGCGCCCTCGATGCTCAGCGGAATCCCCCCGATCGTGCGCAGATTGTGCGTAACGTCCTCGCCGACCTCCCCGTCGCCGCGCGTCGCTCCGCGCTCCAGAACGCCGTCGCGGTACACGAGCGAGATCGCCAGGCCGTCGATCTTCGGCTCGCAGACGAAGCTGAAGCCGGGCTCCTCGATGCCCTCGCGCGCGAGGTGGTTTCGCATCCGCTGCACCCAGGCGCGCAGCTCTTCCTCCGTGCGCGCGTTGGCGAGCGAGAGCATCGCCTCCTCGTGGCGGACCTTCTGAAGCGAGCCGACGGGTGCCGCGCCGATGCGTTGCGTCGGCGAGTCGGCCGTGACGAGCGCCGGGTGCGCCGCTTCCAGGGCGCGCAGCTCGTCGAGCAGCGCGTCGTAGTCGTCGTCACCGATCTCGGGGTCGTCGAGCGCGTAGTAGCGATGACCGTGACGCGTGAGCTGCTCGCGCAGCTCCGCCGCGCGGCGCTGGACCTTCGCCGGGGCGCTCACATCACCCGAGCCCACGCGCGGCCGGCGCGAGCAGCCGGGTCAGGTCGTGCGTGGCGAGCGCGGCGATTCCCGCCACGTCGGTCAGGTCGAAGTGGACCGGCGTGACCGAGATCCGCCCCTGCGCGAGGGTCGCAAGGTCGGTGCCGGGCTCGTCGTGGTACCCGGGGTCGGCTCCGTAGATCCAGTAGCGCCGCTTTCCCGCACCAGCGTCGGTTTCGAGCTGCAGCTCGTCGCGGTAGATGCGCTTTCCCAGGCGCGTCACGTCGACGCCGCTCGGGTGATCGCCGGGGACGTTGATGTTGAGCAGCGTGCCCTCGGGAAGCGGCACGTCGTCGAGGTCGTCGACGAGGCGAGCGGTGAAGTCCGCCGCCGCCTCGAATCGGAAGCTCCGGCCGAAACGGAAGTCCATCTCGCGATCGGTGGACTGCTGGGACACGGCGATGGCGGGCACGCCGAGGACGAGCCCCTCGAACGCCGCCGCGACGGTACCGGAGTAGGTGACGTCGTCGCCCAGGTTCGAGCCGTGGTTGATGCCGGAGACGATGAGGTCAGGCGTGAAGCCCTCGACCAGCCCGAGCGTCGCGAAGCGCACGCAGTCGACCGGTGTGCCGTCTGTCGCGAATCCCACGGTTCCGTCCTCGAACGCGACCTCCTGCACCCAGAGCGGCCGGCGCGTCGTGATCATCCGCGCCGTCGCCGAGCGATTGCCGTCCGGGGCGATCGTGACGAGCTCGATCCCCGCGACCGCGACGAGCGCCTGGCGCAGCGCCTGCAGGCCCTCCGCCTCGATGCCGTCGTCGTTTGTGAGCAGGACCTTCATCGCGCTCCCCATCCTACGAGGAGGGCCGGTCCGCCCGGCGGCGTCTTCGTCGCCTCGATCGGTCAGGTGGCGCGGGCGCCCGCGTCGTAGCGCACCCCGACCAGGCACAGTCCGTGGGGCGGCGCGGTCGGCCCCGCATCGCGACGATGCGCCCCGCGCAGCAACGCCTCGAAGGACGCAAGCGAGCGGCGGCCGCCCGCGACCTGGAGCATCGTGCCGACGAGGACGCGGTTCATGCGGCGCATGAACGCGTCAGCTTCGATCGAGAACGTCAGCTGATCGTGCTCCTGCGCCCAACCCGCGGCGAGTACGTGGCGCTTGAAGCGGCGGTGGACGGTCTGTGCCGGAGTGAACGCGGTGAAGTCATGCGTGCCCGGCAGAAGCCCGGCACACGCGTGCAGCAGATCGCGATCCAGGCGATGCGGCCACCACAGCACACGCCCCCGGTCGAAGACCGGTCGCCCGCGGTGGTGCAGCACGCGGTAACGGTACGAGCGCGAGCGCGCGTCGTCTCGCGCGTCGAAGCCGGCGTGCGCAGCCTCGCAGGCACGCACGGCGACATCGGCGGGCAGCAGCGCATTGAGCCCCACGAGCGGCGCCGGCGGCCCGGCGTACGAGGCGACCTGTCCGCTCGCGTGGACACCGCTATCGGTGCGCCCGGCGACTGTCAGCTTCACCGGCTCGGAGAGCAGGACCCCAAGCACCCGCTCCAGCTCCCCCTGGACCGTCCGCTTACCCCGCTGGCAAGCCCACCCGGCGAACAGCGCACCGTCGTACTCGATGTCAAGGCGAGTGACAGGCACGACACGAGTCTATGAACCGCACAGCACGAGCGCCGGCCCGACCTCGCCGCCCCGCGCAGAGCGGGGAGAGGAGATATGCGTGCACGCTGCCACGAGCTCGGCGCCGACCGGGACGACCGCTTGTCGTCCCGAGCGAGAGCGCGGCGCACAACGTTGCGGATGCGAGCCGCATCGGGGTACGGTGCGACGCACAGGGAGTCCCGCGGCCCACGACGGAGGAGCAGCAATGGACACCAGCGAGCCACCTACGGCGCGGCATGGAACGAGCCCGACGAAGGGACGCGCACCGCGCTCCTCGAAGCCACGTTCAGCGAGTACGGCCGCTATCAGGACCCGATGGGGATCGCCGACGGCCGCGCGGCGCTAGTCGCGCACATCGGCGGGTTTCACGCTGGATATCCGGGCCGTGTCATCGATCAGGCAAGCGGCGTCGACATCTTGGACGGCGCAGGGGTTCGCTGGGCGTGGGTGATGCGCCACGGCGACCAGATCGAGCTCGAGGGCATGGACTTCGCCGAGCTTGCGCCGGACGGTCGCATCCATCGAATCGCCGGGTTCTTCGGGCCGTTCCCGCCACTCGAAGCCTGATCGGCTCCGCCGGTAGCGCCGCCCAATACGTCGCAGTTGGCTCGCCCCCGCGTCCAGGCGCGGCAGGAGTCCGAGAGAGACCGCGCCCGCCTGGGCCAGCGTGCGGGAATGTCCCTAGAGGAAGCGCTCCTGCCTTTCGTCCGTTGCGGGAGCGCGGTAGTGGGGCTAGGCCGACGAGTTTGGGGATCCAGGGCTCGGTCGGCGTGTTCAGCTTGGGGCGGGGTGCCCTGGCCCTCCTACTTGCGGGCCATTCGACGCCTGAGGCGGGTCACCGTGTTGAACCCGTTGAGCGACAGGCGGTCCAGTGGCGAGTCTCGGTGAGGCAGCATCCCGACCTGACGTGCGAACTCGGCGCCGTCGTAGTAGACGGTGTTCGAATCGACCTTGCCGTCCTCGTCAAGGCGGATGACGTCGACACCGCGGATCTCGATCCGGCGGCCGTTCGGCTCGATGCCCAGGAACGGGGCTCCGGTCATCGTTCCGGTCGCGTGCCACTGGACCACCACCTGGCGGTCGCCGTCGTCGACGGTGTTCTCGATCTCGAGGTGCCAATCGGGCACGGCGGCGAACAGGTCCTCGAACCACGCCGCCAGCGCGGTCGCTCCGCGTACGGTCCGCCCCGCGGCCAGGAAGTAGTCGACCGAGTCATCGGTCCAGAACGCGGACGGGTCGCTGAGATCTCGCTCGTTGAAGATCCTGTGAAAGACGGCTCGCGCAATCTGACTCGGGGTCTGCGTGTCTGGACTGGTGGTCGACATGACAATCGACACTAACCCACGGGCCGCCACTCAGCTACTCCGCTCCTGCGTCGCGTCCGAGGCGGGAGTGGGCCAATCGGGGCGGTGCATTGACGTCTCTCGGGGATAGGGTCGGCCGATGGAATCGCAGGAGTCCTTCCCGCTGCCCGAAGACCCGGTGCTCGCCGAGGCGGCGGCGGCGCTGCGAGACACGGGGCAGTGGGGTTGGGTGATCGATGACCGCTGGCGGCTGGTGTACGCGACCGACGAGCTGCGGCTGACGTTCGGGGGTAACGTCGAGCTCGCGCCGTTTGCGATTGGCTCGCACCTGTTCGGGCCAGAGCAGGTGGCCCTGAGCCTGAGCTGGCGCAACGGCTCCAACACCATCGAGTTCAACCGAATGATGCTCGCGGGGCTGGGCGGCCTGGTGCTCGCCGACACGCCGGGCGGCCGCGATGCGCTGCGCGAACTCGTCCACCCCGAACTGCGGGACCTCGTGGATGACCTCACGCCGAGCGACCGGTCGGTGCTCTCGTACGTCGCGGGTGGTCAGACCGTCGCCCGCGAGCACGTGAGCGTGCCGTCCGTCGCCACGCGCCTGCGTGACCACTCCGGTCGGCTCGCCGGGACGTTCCTCACCGGCAAGCCCGCGCCCGGTATGGCGACGCTCGCGGCGATGACGGCTGGGGGTGACGTCCGGCACTTTGTGCGGATGATGGGTGTCGCACGACCCGCGCGGCGGCCCGCGGCGATCCTGTTCGCCGACCTCGAAGCGTCCTCGCCGCTCGCCAAGCGCCTGTCCACGGCGAGCTACTTCGCGCTCGGCCGCCGACTCGTCCGCGCTGCCGACCAGTGCATCATCGACGCGGGCGGTCTGGCCGGACGACACGTGGGCGATGGCGTCGTGGCGTTCTTCCTCGCCGAGAGCGCCGGGTCAGAGTCCGCAGCAGCCCGCGACTGCATCGCCGCATCCCGCGCGCTGCGTGAGACGGTCAGCGACGTCGCGGCAGCGACCTCCTGCCCGAGGACATCGTGCTGCGCTTCGGCCTGCACTGGGGCTCGACGCTCTACGTCGGGCAGATCATGACCAGCGGACGCACGGAGGTCACCGCGCTCGGAGATGAGGTCAACGAAGGTGCACGCATCGAAGCGTGCGCCAGCGGCGGACTCGCACTCGCCTCGAAGGACCTGATGGAGCGCCTGGAGCCCGATGACGCGGCCGCGCTCGATCTGGACCCCGACCGCATCAACTACACCACGCTCGGCAACCTCACCACCGCGACCGACAAAGCTCGCCGCGACGCACCCGCGATCGCCGTCTGCAAAGTCTGAGAAGCCCCACGGGCCGCAAGTGCCAGCGCCTCCCTTCCATGCACAGCGGGCGCGCGTGTTACGGCGATTCCGGTTTCGACGACCCTTTCTCCTATCCCCTCACGCACAAGCGACCAAGCGATGCGAGTTTGTATCCGTATGGGTAACAAAGATGCATCGCTTGGCAGGTGCGGACGGACGAGCGCCGTCCCGAACCGCGATCGGTTGTCCCAAGCCGCGGAGCGAGACACCACGCCGAGAACAGATCGTCATCCCAAGCCCCGGAGCCAGTCAAAGAACCGTCATCCCAAGCCCCGGAGCGAGAGATCGTGGAAGCCTGGGGCCGCACGCGGTGGAGCGGTAGTGCGTAAGCACGGTGCGACGCCGCGGGTGGCCGCAGGCGCCGCGAGATCCGCGACGCAAACTAGACGAGCTCGATGTAAACCATCTCCGTCGAGTCGCTGCGACGCGGCCCGAGCTTGAGGATGCGGGTATATCCGCCGGGACGCTCCGCGTAGCGCGGCGCGACCTCCTCGAACAGCTTGTGAACGGCGAACTTGTCCTGGCCCAGGGCAGACAGCGCCTGCCGGCGAGCGTGCAGGTCGCCGCGCTTGGCCAGCGTGATGAGCTGCTCGACCTCAGGCTTGACGGCCTTGGCCTTCGCCTCGGTGGTCTTGATCCGCTCGTGCTCGATGACCTCCTTGCAGAGGTTGCGCAGCAGTGCCTTGCGATGGCTACTCGTGCGGCTGAGCTTGTGACGGGTCTTCTGGTGGCGCATGGTGCTGGCTCCGGTGGTAACGGCGGCTAATCCTGTCGCAGATCGAGGCCGCGCGCCTCGAGCGTCTCGATGACCTCGTCGATCGACTTCTTTCCGAAATTCGGAATCGCGTTGAGCTCGGCCTCCGACTTGGCGACGAGATCGCCGATCGTCTGGATGCCGGCCCGCTTGAGGCAGTTGTAGGAACGCACACCCAGCTCGAGCTCCTCGATCAGGATGTCGTCCATCGGCCCACTCGCGGCAGCGGCCGTGGCGCCGTTGACGGCTCCGGGGACGCCGGCCGGCTCGAGCTGGCCGCCGGGGCCGGCGCGCAGCTCCTCGATGCGGTCAGCGTCGGTGAAGATCGCCAGCTGCGAGATCAGGATCTCGGAAGCCTCACGGAGCGACGCCTGCGGGTCGATCGAGCCGTCGGTCTCGATGTCGAGCGTCAGCTTGTCGTAGTCGGTGCGCTGACCGACGCGCGCCTGCTCGACCAGGTAGGCGACGCGGCGCACGGGCGAGAAGATCGAGTCGATCGGGATGACGCCGATCGGCTGGTCGTCGCTCTTGTTGTCCTCCGCGGGGCGGTAGCCGCGGCCGCGGCCGATCGTCAGGTACATCTCCAGCTTGGTCTTCTTCTCGAGCGTGGCGATGTGTACGTCGGGGTTGAGGATCTCGACGCCTGCGGGCAGGTCGATGTCCTTTGCGGTGATCTCGCCGGGGCCGGTGACTACGAGCGGCGCCTCGATCTCGGTTGCGTCCGAGTGCATGCGGCAGACGATGCCCTTGAGGTTCAGGACGATGTCGGTGACGTCCTCCGTGACGCCCTTGATCGTCGAGAACTCGTGCGCGACGCCCTCTACGCGGACGCTTGTGACTGCTGCGCCCGCGAGCGAGCTGAGCAGTACGCGGCGCAGCGAGTTGCCGAAGGTGTAGCCGAAGCCGCGATCGAGCGGCTCGATCACGAACGAGCCGCGGTTCTCGTCGGCCTGTTCATTGGTGATGCGGGGGATCTGGAAGTCGAGCATCGGGGTCCTGTCGTCGTGTTCGGGCCGGCGGCGGAGGTGGCCGCCGGCGGGGTGCGCCGCCCCCCGCGAATGCGGGCGCGGCGCGTCAGGAAGGGGCTACTTCGAGTACAGCTCGACGATGAGCTGCTCCTGCACCGGCGTCGTGATCTCACGACGCTCGGGCTTGCGCAGGATCTTGGCCGTCAATGAGTCGTGATCGGCCTGAAGCCAGGCGGGAACCTGGGCTGTCAGCTCGGTCGCCTCACGGATCAGCGGTGTCGCCGGGCTGGCGGACTTGAGAGCGATGATGTCGCCCTCGCGCACCTGGTAGCTCGGGATGTCGACGCGGCGACCGTTGATCGTCCAGTGACCGTGGCGGATCAGCTGGCGCGACTGACGGCGCGACGCGGCGAAACCGAGGCGCACCAGAACGTTGTCGAAGCGGCGCTCGAGCAGGTTCAACAGGTTCTCACCGGTGATCCCGTCCTGGCGGCTCGCCTTGTCGTAGTAGCGGCGGAACTGTCCCTCGAGCACGCCGTAGTAGCGGCGCGCCTTCTGCTTCTCGCGCAGCTGGACGCGGTACTCGCTCTGCTTCATACGGCCGCGGCCGTGGTCGCCCGGCGGGTACGCGCGGCGCTCGAAGCCGCATTTGTCGGTCAGGCAGCGCTCACCCTTGAGGAACAGCTTCTGCCCCTCACGACGGCACTGCTTGCACTGGGGAGATGTATCTCGAGCCATGACCTATTCCTAGACGCGGCGCCGCTTGCGGGGGCGGCAGCCGTTGTGGGCCTGTGGGGTGACGTCGCGGACGCTCATGACCTCGAGGCCGGCGGCCTGGAGGGAGCGGATCGCGGTCTCACGACCGGAACCGGGCCCCTTCACGTAGACGTCGACCTTCTGCAGGCCCTGCTCCATGCCCTTGCGCGCGGCGGCATCGGCAGTCACCTGCGCGGCGAACGGAGTCGACTTGCGCGAGCCCTTGAAGCCGGCACCGCCGGCGGACTCCCACGCGATCACGTTGCCCTCTCGGTCGGTGAGCGAGACGATCGTGTTGTTGAAGCTGGTCTTGATGTGCGCCTGGCCGATGGGGATGTTCTTCTTCGGCTTGCGGCGGCCGCGCTGAGGGCGCTTGGGTGCGGGCATCTCGTCAAATCCTCTACTTCTTGCCCGGCTTCTTCTTGCCGGCGACCTGCATGCGCTTGGGGCCCTTGCGCGTGCGGGCGTTGGTCTTCGTCTTCTGACCGCGGACCGGCAGGCCGCGGCGGTGGCGTATGCCGCGGTAGCAGCCGATCTCCATCAGGCGCTTGATGTTCTGCGAGCGCTCGCGACGCAGGTCACCCTCGACCGTCACGTCGCGATCCACGAGATCGCGGATCCTGACGACCTCGTCCTCGGTCAGGTCGCGAACGTACGTGTCGGCGCTGATCCCGGCCTCGGCGAGAATCTTGTTCGACGTGGCGCGGCCGATGCCGTAGACGTACGTCAGGCCGACCTCGGCGCGCTTGTTCAGGGGCACGTTGACCCCGGCGATACGAGCCATCTAGCTGATCATCCCTGGCGCTGCTTGTGTCGCGGGTTCTGGCAGATCACGAGAACCGCGCCATGGCGTCGGATGATCTTGCATTTTTCGCACATCGGCTTGACCGACGGTCGTACCTTCATCGTTCCTTCTTCGTCGATGGGCCGTCAATCGGCTCTGGCTGCCGCACGGGGCCGCCGCTACCTCTTGCGGACGTGCGCGAACAAGCCGGTGCCGCCGCGCGGACCGAACACGGTAGCAAAGCAGCCGCCGCGGCTCCGGCCCGGGAACGCACGACGTTCACGCCGCAGCAGCTTCCTGCTCGTGCCACGGAGTGAGGATCCGCGGGCCGCTCGCGGTGATCGCGACGGTGAACTCGAAATGCGCCGCCAGCGATCCGTCCTGCGAGAAGATCGCCCAGCCGTCGTCGCCCATGCGCACGGCGTGACGCCCGGCCGTGACCATCGGCTCGATCGCCAGGACGACGCCCTCCTCGAGCAGTGGCCCTCGCCCGGGCTGACCGAAGTTCGGAACCTGCGGGTCCTCGTGCATGTCACGTCCGACGCCGTGCCCGACCAGTGAGCGGACGACCGACATGCCGGCGCCCTCGACGCACGACTGGACGGCGTGCGAGATGTCACCCAGGCGGTTTCCGACGCGAGCCTGCTCGACCGCCTCGAACAGCGACCGCTGGGTGACCGCCAGCAGGTTCTCGGCGACCGGGCCGATGCTGCCGACGGCGAAGGTGCGCGCTCCGTCGGCGACCCAGCCGTCGAGCGTGACCCCGATGTCGATCGAGATCACGTCGCCGCCGCGCAGGCGGGCGGGACCGGGAATGCCATGCACGACCATCGCGTTCGGAGAGGCGCAGATCGACCCGGGGAAACCGCGATAGCCCTTGAACGAGGGCACCGCACCCTGGGAGCGGATGTAGCGCTCGGCGGCGGCGTCGAGATCCTGGGTGGAGACGCCCTCGCGGATCTTGCCCTCCAGGAGGCGCATCGTGCGAGCGTGGACGGCGCCCGCCGCCGCCATCTTGTCGATCTCAGCCGGGGTCTTCTTGATGATCAAGACGGCACCACTGCGCTGATCGGGGCCAGCCGCTGCAGCACGCCGGCTCAGAAGTCCGCTTCGAGGCGCAGCGTCGCGATCGCCGCGCGGACGTGGTCGTGGACCTCCGTGGGCGTCGCCATGCCGTCGATGCGGTGCAGCAGCCCACGCTCCTCGTAGTAGCCCTCCACGGGCGCCGTCATCTCGTGGTAGACCTCGAGGCGCTTGCGAACGGTCTCCGGCGTGTCGTCCTCGCGCTGGATCAACTGCGAGCCGTCCTCGTCGCAGACGCCGGCTGTCGCCGGCGGGTTGAAGTCGACGTGGTAGACGCGGCCGCTGCTGGGGCTGACCCTGCGTCCGGAGACCCGGCGCACGATCTCTTCCGCGGGAACCTCGACGCACAGCGCCCCCGTGACCGAGCGCCCGTGATCGTCAAGCGTCGCGTCGAGCGCCTGGGCCTGGACCACCGTACGCGGGAAGCCGTCGAGCAGGAAGCCGTCGCGCGCGTCGTCCTCCTGGAGGCGCTCCACGATGATCCCGATGATCACGTCATCGGGGACCAGGTCGCCGGCGTCCATGTAACGCCGGGCCTGCGCGCCGAGATCAGTCCCATCCTTGACGGCCTGGCGCAGGATGTCGCCCGTCGAGATGTGGGCGAGGGCGAACTCGTCGCGGATCCGCTCGGCCTGCGTCCCCTTGCCGGCGCCCGGGGGCCCGAGCAGGATCAGGTTGAGCTCGGACATCAGCGGGCTGTGTCGGAAGACCGGGGCGGGGCGCCCGCGATTGTCTCTGGCGCAGCCACTACTTCAGGAAGCCCTCGTAGTTGCGCATCATCAGCTGCGACTCGAGCTGTTTCATGGTGTCGAGCGCGACGCCGACGACGATCAGCAGCGAGGTGCCGCCGAAGAAGAAGCTCGCGGATGTCTGGTTGATGAGGATCGTCGGCAGCGCCGCGACGGCCGCCAGGTACAACGCGCCGGGGAACGTGAGCCGCGCAAGGATGCGATCCAAGAACTCGGCCGTGGGACGGCCCGGTCGCACGCCGGGTATGAAGCCGCCGTACTTCTTGAGGTTGTCGGCCTGGTCGACCGGGTTGAACGTGACGGCTGTGTAGAAGTACGTGAAGAGGATGATGAAGACGGTCTCACCGATGACGTAGGGCGCCTTCGACGGACTGAAGAAATTGGACAGGTCCTGCGCCCAGCCTGACTGGATCAGCTGTCCGACGGTCGGCGGGAAGGCCATGATCGACGCCGCAAAGATGACCGGGATGACGCCGGCCATGTTGACGCGCAGCGGCAGGTACGTCTGACCGCCGCCGCTCATACGCCGGCCGATCACGCGTTTGGCGTACTGGACCGGGATTCGCCGCTGGCCCTCCTGGACGAAGACGACTGCCGCGATCACGGCAAGCGCGAGGAACGGCATCATCACGACGAAGACCTGGTCGGGGTTCGTCCACCAGGCCTGCACGCCGTTCGGCAGGCCCGAGACGATGGACGCGAAGATCATCAGCGAGATGCCGTTGCCGATCCCGCGCTGCGTGATCAGCTCGCCCATCCACATGACCAACACGCAGCCGCACGTCAGCGCCATGACGATCAGGAACAGCGTCGCGACATCGAAGTCGTCGATCACCGGCTGACCGGCGCTGGCCTCGAAGGAGCGAAAGAGGAAGACGTAGCCGATCGCCTGCGCGAACGAGAGGCCGACAGTCAGGTAGCGCGTGTACTGCGTGATGCGGACCTGGCCGACCTCACCCTCCTTCGATAGCTTCTCGAGCGAGGGCACCACGACCTGCAGCAGCTGCAGGATGATCGACGCGGTGATGTAGGGCATGATCCCGAGCGCGAAGACCGCGATCCGGCCCAGCCCGCCGCCGCTGAACGTGTTCAGCAGGTTGAGGATGCCGCCGCCGCCGAACTCCTCCTGGATGTCCCTGACCGCCTGGACGTTGACGCCCGGAACGGGGATGTGGGCGCCGAGCCGGTAGAGCGCGAGCAGCAGCGCCGTGAAGGCGAGCTTCTTGCGGATCTCCGGGACGGTGAAAGCGCTGAGGATCGTCGCGACCATGCGGCGGCGAAGTCTAGGGGGCTAACTGCCCGGTCGCGCTGACGAGAACACGGCGCCCGACATCACGCCTCGACGACGACGCAGGTCCCGCCCGCGCCCTCGATCGCCGCCCGCGCAGATGCGCTGAAGGCGTGGGCATGCACTGTCAGGGGCTTGCTGATCTCACCCTTGGCGAGCACCTTGACCGCGATGTCCTTGCGCGTGCCGAGGTTCTTTGCCCGCAGCGCCTCCAGCGTGACCTCCGCGCCCGACTCGAAGCGATCGTCGAGATCGCCCACGTTGACCGGCTGTGTGTGAGTACGGAACGGCTCGAAGGGCATCGACTTCTTCATGTGCGGGCCGCGCAGCTTGCGCATCCGCATGTGAATCGGCATCTGACCACCCTCGAAACGGGCCCGATCCTTGGCGCCCGAGCGCGAGCCGTACCCCTTGTGGCCACGGCCCGACGTCTTGCCATGTCCGGAGCCGTGTCCGCGGCCGACGCGCTTGCGCGGCTTGCGGCTGCCCGGGGCGGGCTTGAGGTTGTGGAGGCCGATCTCCTCGGTGGCCTCGTCCGTCTGCTTGTCGGCCGAGCTCACGAGCCTTCCTCCTCCACGCGCACCATGTGGCGAACCGCGTGGATCATGCCGCGCGACTGCGGCGTGTCGTTGACGTCGACGGTGTGGCCGATGCGGCGCAGCCCGAGCGAGCGCAGCGTGTCGAGTTGCGGCTTGGTGGAGCCGTTGCCCGACTTGAGCTGCGTGACCTTGAGCGGGCTCACGTCGTGACCTCCTCGACGACCGGCTCGGCGGCATCGGCGCCGGCATCGGCTGCCAGGTGCTCGCCGCCTCCACCGCGGTTGGACAGTCCGAGGACCTCGTTGATCGACAGGCCGCGCAGCGTTGCGACCTCCCGCGGCGTGCGCAGGCCCTGGAGCCCGGTGACGGTCGCCTTCACGAGGTTGATCGGGTTCTGCGAGCCGAGGCTCTTGCTGAGGATGTCGTGGATGCCCGCGAGCTCGAGCACCGCGCGGACGCCGCCGCCGGCGATGACACCGGTACCAGGCGAGGCGGGCTTCAGGAAGACGCGGGCGGCGCCGAAGATCCCCGTCGTCTCGTGGGTGATCGTGGAGCCGTGCTTGGGGACGCGGAAGAGGTTCTTCTTCGCCTGCTCGACGCCCTTCTGGATCGCGAGCGGAACCTCGTTCGCCTTGCCGTAGCCGACGCCGACGACATCCTTCTCGTCGCCCACGACGACCAGGGCGGTGAAGGAGAAGCGCCGGCCGCCCTTGACGACCTTGGCGACGCGGTTGATCTCGACGACCCGTTCCTGGAGGTCCAGGCCGACGGGGCTGACGGTGCGATCGATGGCCATGCTTGGTGGTTCTTCCTGTCTCAGACGGTCAGTCCGCCTTCGCGGACGCCGTCCGCGAAGGCCTTGACCCGGCCGTGGTATCGGTAGCCGCCGCGATCGAAGACGACGGCTTCGATGCCGTTCGACTTCGCGCGCTCGGCGAGCAGCTTGCCTGCCTTCTCGGCCTGCTCCATGGGCTTCAGATCGCGCAGCGGGCTCTCCGTCCAGCTGACGGACGCGAGCGTGTTGCCAGCGACGTCGTCGACGAGCTGGGCGGCGATGCCCCGGTTGGAGCGGAACACTGAAACGCGCGGGCGCTCCGGCGTGCCGGACACCTTGGCGCGTACGCGGCGACGCCGGCGCAGACGCAGCTGATCCTTGGTCTTGACGCTCATGCGCGCTTACCGACCTTCCGTGCGACGTACTCGCCCTCGTAGCGGATGCCCTTGCCCTTGTAGGGCTCCGGCGGGCGCTGCTTGCGGATGTTTGCGGCGATCTCACCGACGACCTGCTTGGAGATGCCGCGCACGATGATCTTGGTCGGCTGGGGCACCTCGAACTCGATGCCGTCGGGAGCGGCGACGTTCACGGGGTGCGAATAGCCCAGCGCGAGCTCGAGGTCGTTGCCCTTGAGCGCTGCGCGGTAGCCGACGCCCTGGATCTCGAGCACCTTCTGGTAGCCGTTGGTCACGCCCTCGACCATGTTGGCCACGAGTGACCGCGTGAGCCCGTGCAGGGCGCGGTGCTCGCCGCGGTTGGTCGGGCGCGTCACGACGAGCTGATCGCCGTCCTGGGCAACCGTCATGTCGCGCGAGATGCGCTCCGAGAGCTGCCCCTTGGGGCCCTTGACCGAGACGAGCTCGGGCTCGATTGTGATCTCGACGCCCGAGGGGACGGAGATCGGCTTGCGTCCGATTCGAGACATGGTTTTACCAGACGAATGCGACGACTTCGCCCCCGACACCCGCAGCGCGGGCCTCGTGGCCGGTCATCACACCCCTCGAGGTGGACACGATCGCGGTCCCCATGCCGCCTTGGATCTTGGGGATGCCGCCGTTGTGGACGTAGTAGCGCTGCCCGGGACGGGATGCGCGCTTCAGGCCACTGATGGCGCTCGAGCGATCCTCGGCGTACTTCAGGCGGATGCGCAGCAGCTCACCCCGGTGGTCGGCGTTCGGCGCCTCGATGTCGTAGCCGGTGATGTAGCCCTGCTCCTGGAGGATGCGGGCCATCTCGCGCTTGAGCTTCGAGGACGGGATCGGCACGACGTCGTGCTGCGCGGTGATGCCGTTGCGCACACGCGTCAGGAAGTCAGCGATCGGGTCGGTCATCGACATGTGGCTACCAGCTGCTCTTCGTCATGCCGGGGATGTGCCCGACGTGGGCGAGCTCGCGCAGGCAGATGCGGCACACCCCGAACTTGCGATAGACCGAGCGCGCGCGGCCGCAGCGGCGGCAGCGGCTGTAGCCACGGGTCGGGTACTTCGGCGTGCGGGACTGCTTGACGCGCTGTGACGTCTTGGCCATCGGGGTTCAGCTCTCCTCGGTGCGGACGAACGGCATGCCGAGCATCTGGAGCAGGGCGAAGCCCTCCTCGTCAGTCTTGGCGGAGGTCGTGATCGTGATGTCGAGGCCGCGGACCTGATCCACGGCGTCGTAGTCGATCTCAGGGAAGATGATCTGCTCGCGGACGCCGATCGTGTAGTTGCCACGACCGTCAAGCTTCGACGGCAGGCCGCGGAAGTCGCGGATTCGCGGGATCGCGACCGACGTCAGGCGGTCCAGGAACTCGTAGGCGCGCTCATGGCGCAGCGTCACGGCGAGGCCGACGGGCATGCCGTCGCGAAGCTTGAAGGCGGCGATCGACTTGCGCGCGCGGCGGACGTTCGGCTTCTGACCGGTGATCTGGCCGAGCTGCTCCTGCGCAGCCTCCAGGACCTTCGAGTCCTGCTTGGCGTCGCCGACGCCCATGTTGACGGTGATCTTTTCGACGCGCGGCGCCTGCATGACGCTCGTGTAGCCGAACTTCTCGACCAGCGCGGGGCGGATCTCGTCGAGGTAGCGCTGCTTGAGGCGCGCGGATGTCTGAGTGGAGGTCATCGTGTTACGGATCAGTCGAGCTTCGTCCCGGACCGCTTGGTGACGCGGTTGCGGACGCCGTTCTCACGGCTGACGCCCACGCGCGTGGGCTTCTTGTCCTTGGGATCGAGGAGCATGACGTTGCTGATGTGGATCGGGCCTTCCGTCTCGACCACGCCGCCGATCGTCTCGACGCGGTCTGCACCCTGCACCTGGGTCGGGCGCTGGTGACGCTTGATGATGTTCAGGCCTTCGACGAAGACCCGCTGGCGATTCGGATCGACACGCATGACCTTGGCGGACTTGCCGCGGTCCTTGCCGCTGATGACGACGACCTCGTCGCCGCGCCGGATCCGGACTCTCATGCTAGCCACTACAAAACCTCCGGGGCGAGCGAAACGATCTTCATGAAGTTGCGATCACGCAGCTCGCGCGCGACCGGCCCGAAGATGCGGGTGCCACGCGGGTTGTTCTGCGCGTCGATGATGACAGCGGCGTTCTCGTCGAAGGAGATGTAGGTGCCGTCCTCGCGACCGAACTCCTTCTTGGTGCGCACGATGACGGCCTTCACGACCTCGCCCTTCTTGACGGTGCCGTTGGGCGTCGCCTGCTTGACGGTGGCCGTGATGATGTCGCCGACGTGCGCATAACGACGACGCGAGCCGCCCTGCACACGAATGCAGAGGATCTCGCGAGCGCCCGTGTTGTCGGCGACCCGCAGGCGTGACTCGTTCTGGATCACTTGGCGCGCTCCAGGATCTCCACGAGGCGCCAGCGCTTGGTGCGCGACATCGGACGACACTCGACGACGCGGACGACGTCACCCTCGCGGGCGTCGTTGCTCTCGTCGTGAGCGTGCAGCTTCTTGGACGAGCGCACGATCTTCTGGTACCGCGGATGGCGCTTGGCGCTGTCGATGCGCACGGTGACGGTCTTGTCGGTCTTGGCCGACGTGACGATGCCCTGCCGCGTCTGCGGCGTACCCGGCTCGCGCTCGGCCGCGGGCGTGCCCTCGCGCTTGCCGCTCTGCGCCTTCTTCACGCGCTCCTGGCCGCGCCGACGGCTGCGAGCGGTCGCCTTGTCGCGGCGAAGATCCCGGCGCTCGCTCTGGCGCTCGTCGGGACCGCGCTGTGCGCGCGCCTCGCCGGCGTGCGTCGAACGGATGCGCCGGCGACGCTCCTTGGACGAGAGCTGCTCCTCGGGCTCGGCGGGCTCCTGTTTGGCGACGGCGGGGGCCTCCTCAGCGGCGGGCTCCTCCGCCACGGGCTCCTCGACAGCAGGCGCCTCCTGAGCGGCGAGCTCCTCCGCCACGGGCTCCTCGACAGCAGGCGCCTCCTCAACGGCGGGCTCCTCCGGCTCCTCGACAGCAGGCGCCTCCTCAGCGGCGGGCTCCTCTGCCACGGGCTCCTGAGCCGGGGTGTCGTCGGCCGGGGCCTCCACGACGGCCTCGGGGGCCTGCTCCTCTGGGGTTTCCTGGTTCTCGGTGGGCTCGTCGGCCATGTCAGCTGATCCGGTCGGTGTCGATGCCGCGCTGGTGCGCGACGGTGAGCGCGCGGGCGAGGTCGCGCTTGGCAGCGCTCATCCCGGCGGTGTTCTCCAGCGAGCCTGTGGCGTGCTGGAAGCGAAGCCCGAAGACATCCTTGCGGGCGGTCTTGATCTGGTCGACGAGCTGCCCGTCGTTCAGATCACGAAGATCCTTTGCGGTCGGCATCAGACGTCGTCCTCCCGGGTGACGAACTTGGTGCGGACGGGCAGCTTGCGACCCGCGAGGCGCATCGCCTCGCGCGCCAGGTCCTCGGGGACGCCGGCCAGCTCGAACATGACACGACCCGGCTTGACAACCGCGACCCAGCCCTCGGGCGAGCCCTTGCCCGAACCCATCCGGGTCTCGGCGGGCTTCTTGGTGAACGGCTTGTCCGGGAAGAGGTTGATCCAGACCTTGCCACCGCGCTTGATCTTGCGGGTCATGGCGATACGTGCGGCCTCGATCTGGCGGTTGGTGAGGTGACCGTGATCGAGCGCCTTGAGCCCGTACTCACCGAACTGCACGGTCGTCTGGCCACGCGAGTAGCCGCGGCTGCGGCCACGCATCACCTTGCGGTGCTTGACGCGCTTTGGAGCGAGCATCAGCGACCACCGCCCTGGGGTCCACGACCGCCGCGTCCCCCGCCACCGCCGGAGCCACCGCCGGCGCCGCCGCCGAAGCCACCACGGCCGCCGCCGCCGCCGGCCCCGCCGAAGCCACCGCCACCCTGACCCGGACCGCCCTGGCCCGGACCGCCGCGACCACGACCGCCGCGACCGCC
>Ga0247727_10002931_pt1 | contig 38443 bp, 43 predicted proteins | sample WisWelCaveWW1625_FD_202498 | JGI IMG/M metagenome (GOLD analysis project Ga0247727, IMG submission 202498) | Biofilm microbial communities from Wishing Well Cave, Virginia, United States - WW16-25 | ecosystem: Environmental > Aquatic > Deep subsurface > Groundwater > Cave microbial mat | place...
TCCGAGGGGAGATCTTCTGAACGAATTCCACATGAGGAGCCCCAAAAACCCGCTGCCACTGCTCCCGAATCCAGAGCTGGAGGTTCATGTTAAGAGCAAAACATACAAAGATTCACCTGGAGAGTCAATCACCGGATTCGAATTCGAGCTGGCTTTCCCTTGAGCCTCCTCTTCCCGCGCAATCGACCGAGCAGGATCGTCTTGCGGATTCGGTACTCAGTCTTCACGGCTCACCTCTGCTCCTGACCAACGCCCCCCCTACCCCCCGAAGGAGGAAGAGAGGGCGCAACGCCCGACAGGTCCATTTTTGTTCTCCCGGTCGGTCCCGCCCTACCCCTCGACCGGGGAGGGCGCTTACGCGAGGCCTCGAAACCTCAGTTTTACCCGAACGAGGTGTGGATGAAGGGTGAGAGGAGGGTTGACCGCGTTGGCTTTGTGCTTTACGGTATGTTCCGACCTGTTCACAAGGGGGATCCTACTCTTGGCCGAGATGGATCCACAAGGGCCAGTTGCAAAACTGGCCCTTGTTCTTTTATAAAGCACTCCCATGGAAGCCGTAGTGTCCGAAAAAAATCTTCTCCGCAGTCTCCCGGGTCAACTGATCGTCGAGCCAGATCTCGAGGACATGGGCGAAGTCGAAGGCAAGAGCGATGGCGGCATCGTGATCCCAGCCCAAGGAAAGAAACCGGTCCAGTACGAGGCGATTCCCGTTTTCGCCGTCGTCATCACTTCCGCCATCCAGGGTGGCCCAGCGCCCGGGGACACGGTCGTCTTCGACCGCAGCAGCGGAATGCGCTTCGAGCTCGAGGGGATCGTGTACGTCAGCCTCTACGAGGAAAACGTCCGGGCGTGGCTGAGCCGCTCCTAGATCTGCCGGAGGATTTCTTCCGAGGCCTCTCGAGACTGCCGGAAGAGAAAAAAGCTTACCACGCGATCGGAGCCCTCCTGGAGCTGATCCCAGACGACGGAGACTTCATCCAGAAGCTCTTCAAGATCGTCGACAAGCGAAGCCGGCTCGTCCCCTTCAAGTTCAACCAGGCCCAGCTCGAGCTCCTGCGAGTGATCCAGAGGCTCGAGTCGGAAGGACGCCGGATCATGCTCTGCGTCTTGAAGGGCCGGCAGATGGGCTGCTCGATCTTCCTGCAGGCCTTTTTGCTCATGAAGGCCCTGCGGCAGGAAAACTCCAACTGCCTCGTGATCGCGGACCAGGACAAAAACAGCCGCTACATCTTCGGGCTCGCGAAAAGGATGTTCCTCTCGCTCATCTTCCAGCCGAAGACGAAGTATTCGACAAAAGAGGAGCTGATCTTCGAGGACCCGCTGGGGTCGCGCTACTGGGTGGAAACCGCCCGCAACTTCGCCGCCGGCCGCTCTCGAACGATCCAGCATGTGCACCTCTCGGAAGTCGCTTACTTTCCCAATGCGTCCGCCACGATGACTTCGCTCGCCCCGGCACTCGTCGACACGCCCGGGAACTGGATGGTCTTCGAGTCGACCGCCAACGGATACGGCGATTACTTCTACGAGAAGTGGAAACAGGCCGAATCGGGCGAAACCGACCTCGTCCCGGTCTTCCTGCCATGGTACTGGTCGGAGGAGTACCAGGAGCCGGAGGGCTCGACCTACCTGCGCGACATCCGGGAAGGGCCCCTGGATGAAGAGGAAACGGTCCTGCGGGAGAAGTACCGGGTCGACGACCCCCACATCGCCTGGCGCCGCTGGTACATCGCCAACAAGGCCGACGGTGTGACGGAAGTGTTCCACCAGGAATTCCCCACGACCCCGGAAGAAGCGTTCCTCGTGTCCGGCAGGTGCGTATTCCCCACTGGCGCGATCGAGAGTATGTTGGCGCGAAAGCCCGAACCTCTGTGGAAGGGCGAGCTCGAGGTAAACCTGCAGGAGGTGCTTCATGCCACTCAAAGCCGGCAAGAGCCAGGAGACGGTGAGCTCGAACATCCGTGAGATGAAGGAATCCGGCCATCCGCAGAAGCAAGCGGTCGCCGCCTCGCTCAACAAAGCCCGCGAGGCGGGGGCCAGTATCCCCCGCGCCCCCGTCAAGGGCCACCACAGCAACCCAGGCGACGAGCCAAGCGAGCACTCGCTGCCCGTCGACCATGTGAGCGATTCTGGAGCCGGGCCCTCGGCCAACCCGAGCTTCCCCTGGATCGGGGGAGCGATGAATCAGAAATGGTGCGGTGGTGGCAAGTCCTAATTTAGCGAAAGAGATCGAAGAGGCGGCTGCCGAACAGCGTCAATTCGAGCTCGCCAAAAGCCTCCTGATCGAGCACCTCGAGCCGGCGCTCCAACCGCTCATCGAAACGGGCCAGATCAAGTGGGCGGACGTCATCATGCTCAACCTCGTCGTCGAGCTGCGCTGGCTTCGAGAGGGCTTGCTGGATGCGTGAAGAGAATCCGCAAGTCCCTCCGACGGTCCCCCAGGCTCTTGTCGACGACATCGTCCACGGCCGCATCGCGCTCGGGGCGTCCTATCGGGCGCTTGGGATCAATCCGGAGGATCTCTTCACCTACGTCCACTTCGCCCCCTTCGAGCCGAAGGACCGCTATTACGAAGCGGAAGTTTCTCTCGCCTTTCGGGCGGCTCCAGACCGCAAGATCCTGGTGGCGGAGCCTGTGGGCGCGAATGACCCGGACGCCGAAGACCTGAAGCTCTCCTCCTACGCCCGTATCTCGACGGAGTATTACGAGAGCAAACTGGCGGGAGGAGCGAAAGACAAAGCGAAGCTCGAGAACAAGAAATACAGCGTTCGGCTCGATGCCCTGATCGAACTCCTGCAGACCTTTCCCTCGGAAGTCGATAAGCTCAAGCGCGATGGAAAACAGCTCGTCGCCATCCTCGTCCCTATCGTGGCTCCCCAAGGGGGCGGGAGCCCGCCAAAACCCTAGGGGCCGGCTCGAGATCTACGAGTTCCCCTCCCCTGGGGAGTCCTACGCCATGGGAGTGGACGTCGCCGAAGGCAAGATCCGGGACGCCGGCCACGATCTCGCCTCAATCCTCGTCAAGCAACTGCCGGACTTCTCGGCGATCTCGATCCTGAACTGCCGCAGCCTGAATCAGGCGGGGGCGTATGCGAGCCTCGAGCCGCCCGCCGTCTTCGCCCGCAAGGTCCTGGTGCTGGCGATCGCTTACAAGGCGCTCGCGGTCATCGAGGCCAACGGCCCCGGGCTCGCCGTGATCCAGGCCATGGAAAACTACCGCTACCGCCACCTCTACACGCGCTCGGTCTTCGATCGGACCAACAAGACCTGGACGAATCACAAGGGCTTCAAAACCACTTCCCTTTCCCGCGACATCCTGATCCGGCTCTTCCAGGACGCGATGGGAGACGAGGGGGGGATGTGGATCAAGGACGGGCGCACCTTGGAGGAGATGCGAGCCTTCCGCTACAACAAGTTCGGCAAGGCCGAAGCGCCCAGCGGCTGCAAGGACGACCTCGTCTTCGCTTCCATGCTCGCGCTCGAGGGCCGCCGGAAGCACTTTCGGCCCGAGCAAATTCCAGCCGCGGTGCGCTACCAGGGTCATCCCGACCGAGAACACTGGGAGTGGCATCAGGCCTTCATTGACGACAAAACCAAGGAACGACAGAATTCCGCCGGCGGGCTGGATCTCAACGACGAAGATTTTGACGAGAAGGATCCCGATTTCGCCGAGGAGTTCTAAGTGGAAACTGGAGTCCTTGTCGGGCTGGCCGTGCTGGTTGCTCTCACGGTCGTTGCTCTCCTTTACGCTCTGGCTTTTGTGCGCTCTTGCATGGGAGAGATGCGTCGAATTTATGAGAGGCAGACCGACGCCGCCTTCCTGAAATCCGTCTCCCGCACCGCCGGAGAATACTCCTCCAACCGAATCGCGCTCGACAAGATGGCCAGCCTGGAAAGAGGAAACGGGAACGTTGTTCCCGTTTCGAGGCTCCAGGATGAGGAGCTCGACGAAGCGGCCGCCGCCGTCATGAAGCTGCACCAGGAGCAGGGCCTGCCGTTGCACAGCGCAATCGACATCGTCCAAGAGAAGATGCGTAAGATAGATGTAGGGCCCGCTCCCCCGATCGGCGCCCAGGACATCGAGGTCGGCTGATGCCTCTGGACGTCACCAAGCTCTCGATCATGCCCCAGTACGATCGGGGCCCCGAGATCCTGACAAACCGCTTCAAAGACGATCGCGAGGCGCTCGCGATGTCGGACGAGTATTTCAGCCAGGATGCCAGGGAGATCCTGAAGTACAGCTTCGAGAAGCAGTGGTTCATCAACATCGCCTTCCTCATGGGGTATCAGAACCTCACCTGGACCGATTGGGCCGGGTCGCTTCGGGAGCCTCGCACTCCTTCCTACCGCATGAGGATCATCACGAACAAGATCCTCCCGCTCGTGCTGCGGCACATCGCCATCATGACCCAGACGAAGCTCAACTGGCGGGTCGCTCCGAACTCTTCGGACAAGGATGACATCTCCGCAGCTCGGGTGGGAGATACGATCCTCGAGCACGACGAGCACGAGCTCGACCTCGATGAGATTCGTCTCGAGGCCGAATACTGGGCCGCTTGCGCCGGCACGACCTTCCTGAAGCTCACTTTCGACCCCGAAGCCGGACCCGCCGAGCGGATCTGGATCCATCCCCAGACGAAGCTCCCGATACCGGAAGACGACGCCAAAGCGATCCCAGGCCTCAAGGCGCAGATGGAGGAGCTCGAATCCTACGTCGAGGTGAGGCAGGGCTCGCCTGTGCTCGAGATGGTGAACCCCTTCCGGATGTACGTCGACCCCTGGGCGGCAAACTGGCGCGAGATGCGCTGGTGCATGGAAGTGACGGACAAGCCGATGTCCTACTTCTACCAACGCTACGGCAAAGAGAAGGCCGACCAGATCCGGCCCGGACAGCGAGAGGCGCATCTCAATTATTTCGAGCGCCGCCTGCTCAACATGAACGGCGTCTTCGGGATCGCGGGCTCCATCCAGTTGCGCGAACCGGAGGACGCGGTCGAGGAGCGGGTCCTCTTCCGAGCTCCCTACGAAGACGGAAAGGCGAAATTCAAGAACGGCCGCATGATCGTCGTCGCCGGCAATAAAGTCGTGCTGAACGAGGAGAACCCCTATTTCAAGATCGGATACGGAAAGCTCAACCGCCACGGATTCCCCTACGAGCCTTTCTTCCACTCTCGCGTCCCGGGGAGGTTCTGGGGAACCTCGCTCGTCGAGCACCTGATCAGCAACCAGCGGCTCTACAACTACGTCCGCTCGAAGATCGCGGAGGGGTTCCGGATGATGGGGTCGAAGAAATGGATCGCCCCCCGCGACCTGAATCTGGGCAACCGAAACCTCACCTCCGGGATCGAGGTGCTCGAATTCGACGCGATGAATGCCAACGGCATCCTCCCTCAGCAAGTGCAGCCCGTGGGGCCGGCGCCCGAATACATGGAGCTCCTGCAGCGCACGGATAACGACATGCAGATGCTGACGGCGCAGCCCGAAGCCGTGCAGGGTGAAGCGCCCGGTTCCGTTCGCTCGGGTGTGGGAGTGCAGGCGCTGCAGGAGCGGGCGATGCTCATGAATCATCCCCTCATCCGCCAGCGCGAGCTCTCCTGGGGCCGGATCGGATCGATGGATCTCATGCTGCGCGGCCGGTACACGACCGAACCCATGCTCGTCAAGATCTTCGGCGCCGATCGGGCGATCCAGGTGCGGAAGTTCATCGGCGCTGACTTGCGCGACAACTACGACGTGCGTGTCCCAAAAGGCTCACAGGTTCCCGTGGGCAAGGCCGAGCTCAACGAGCTCGCGATCCGCTGGACAGAATCGGGGATCTTGAATCCTCAGAATCCCGCCCACCAGCAGGCGATCATCCGCATGACCCGCTTCTCGGAAGGAGAGGAGTGGTTCCGGGAGATGGAGGCGGATCGATACGTCGCCCGGCGCGAGAACGATCAGATGACGGATCGGGTGCAGCCAGCTTTTCCGCCGGTGAACGTCTTCGACAACGACGAGATCCACATCTACGAGCACAACCTGATCCGAAAATCGGACATCTATGTCAACCTCCACCCGCTCGTTCGCATGGGATTCGACGCCCACTGCGCCAAGCACGAAGAGCGCCAGGCGCAGCGCCAGCAAGCGATGATGGAGCAGCAAGAAGCAGCGAAGGGAGGCCCCGGTCCCAAAGGAGCTCCAGCCTCACCCTCCCGAGGTTCGCTCCAGAACGTGAAAGGAATGGCGACATGACCCAGGAAGCCAAGGAACCCAAGAACGAAAGAATCAAGCCCGAGACCACCCCCAAGGATCCCGAGGAGACGGGCAACTGGATGTGGCTTTGCCCCTACTGCACGATGCCCGCTCTCATCTTCCCGGGCGAGCAGCCCCCCAAGTGCGGGATCCCGATCGAGGAGCTCGAGTGCGACATCAAGAAGGATGGGTACCGCTCCAAACACCGCCACATGCCCATCTGCTCCCAGTGCGGGATGCGCTTGGGGCTCGCCCACGACGGGGGGATCGAAGGCGACCATGTGTACGAAGTGGACCGATGGTGCCGCGGGATGGGGAAACCCATCTCCGCTTACGGGTACAAGATCCGAGGAACCCAGAAGAGCCCGGAGTTTTGGGAGAAGGACAAGTACGGCGCCGTGATCCCATCGAAGGAGAAACAGCGCCGGCTCTCGGTGCTCGGCTCCCCCAACGACCCCGAATGGGTGGAGCGGCAGAAGATCTATGCCGAGAAAATTGCTCAAGGTTGAGGTCGTTCACGGAAATCTTCACAGTGAGGCCGCTCGACAGATCAGCTCGATGCGGCCTCACTCCAAATCGGAATCGAACTACCACCGGCCCAACGCCAACACTTTCCAGTCCCAGGACCGGATCTGCCTGACCTGCTCCCACTTCCGGGCCGAGGAATTCTCTAAGCGCGAATCCGGCTGCGAGCTCGTCCGCGGGATCATCGAGAAAGAATACGTCTGCGACATGTGGAGGCTTCGGCCCTAGATGGCAGTCGAATCCTTCATCATCAAGGCGAGTGAATACGGGTTCACCCAGGAAGGACACTATCCCCTTCTCCTCGCCCTGAACAAAACAGTCTCGGCTGCGGCTGACGGCACCTCCAAATCGGTCCTCCTGGCGGCGGACCCTACGAACCGACGCCTCCTGGTGGACGCCCTCCTGGCAGCGGGGTCGGCGACGATCGGGAAGGTGGACCAGGGGGCTCCCACGACGTCGACCTCGGCTGCCGCTTGGCCCGTCAAGCTTCTGTCGGCTTCCGGCGACATCGTGCTCCCTTTCGGCCAGCAGGCGATGGCGAGCTCGCTGCCGGTCGCCATCGCCTCGAATCAGACTGCCATCCCCATCGCCGAGCCGGTGACTGTGGACGCCGTTGATCTCGACATCCGAAACCTCCTCTTCGCTCTCGACAAGGTGGATGCTTCCGGGTCGGGCGCTCTTGCCGTCACGGCTCTTTCCGGAGTGACCCAGCTACCCGCGGCACTCGTCGGCGGGCGGCTCGACGTCAATATCGGCGCCTCGATTGGACTCACGATCTCCACCTTCCCCGACAACGAGCCTTTCAACCTGGCGCAGGTGGGAGGCTCGGCCGTTATCACAGCCGGGATCGCGGGACTGCTCGCGGTTGGCGGTAACGTGGCGCACGGAGTCGCGGATGCCGGCAATCCAGTCAAAATCGGAGGCCGCGCACAAGCGGAAGCTGGGTCTCTCGCCGTCGCGGCCCAGCGCGTGGATACGTTCCATGACTTGAGGGGCCACATCGGAATGGTGCTCTATTCCCCAGACGGCACCCAAGGAGTGGACGTTCTTAATGTCGCCGGGTTTGGCGGCGTCTTTAACATCCCCGCCGATCTAGCTGGCGATTCCGTCGATATCGAGACTGTCGGTGCCGATGCCAAATCCAACGATCTGAACGAACTGATCGTCGGGGGGATGACCTACGGCTTCAACGGCGCGACGTGGGACCGTCTTCGCACCGTCGGGGCCGGAGACAGCCTCTCGACCGGCCTCCTCGCCACAGGCGGATATGCCTGGGACGGAACCGATTGGGGCCGGCTCGAAGGCAACCCAGACGGCGACCTCAAGACCGGCCCCGAAAAATCGGCCAACACCGCCTCGCTGACGACGCTCAATGCCACCTTCATCTCCGGCGGCACGACGACCGTGACCGTTTCCGATCTCGATGTGACCGGTAAGACATGGTTCTCGCTCGGGTTCACCTGCGACGCAGACGCGCTCGCTGGCGACCATACCTTCGACATCTTCCTCGATTTCAGACAATCGGGTGGCGTTTACCACCGCTACGAGGGCGGGATCTGGGGCTTCGCTCGATTCACGGACAATTACTTCAACCCGCCGAGATCATGGATGGACAGCGGGCGCATCCCGCCCGGCACGACGCAGATGCAGATTACGGTCACGGCCAACAACCTTACGACAACCGAATCGTTCATCTTTACCGACTGGACCCTGGGACTGGACAGTTCAAGCTGATGGCGAACAAGATCGTGCTGATTCCGGACGGCTCTGACACGGGAGAAGAATTCCCGCTCGACGTCGATACCGGGACGGACGGGAAGGGAATCCTATGGTCTGGGGGGAATCTCTTCTGGGTCACCATCGGGCTCAACGTGAAGCTCTACAGCATTGACCGGGCGAAGTCGCAGGCGATCTTCCAAGACATCTCCTTCGCGTGGGGCGGGGCGGTGGCCGCCGAAGGGATCACCTGGGACAACCAGCAGTTTCTTTACCCGTTTGGGCAGATCGCCCAAGGACCCACGCGCAATACCTGGGGATGGCGAATTCGCACTACCAGCAATCGAGTCGCCCTCACCATCGACGACATTCTCGTCAACAGCTTCGGAGGGGTGCTCCCCGCCGGTTTCAAGATCCGCGACACGACCTTCGACGGGCAGAAATTGTGGTTCCAACGGAGTAGCGGGGGGATCAGCACGACCTTTGATCTTCACGACGCCCAGCGGCGCGATCCTGGAAATACGGTTGTTCCGGCGTTTGGTGGCGATTCCGGCAACGACGTAGCTCGTGGCCTCTCGGTGATTCGCTCCAACCACGATCCCATTCGTGTCGAGCAGGAGGCGTTCTGGTGGAGCGACGCGGACGGGGGAAAGCGGCTCTACAAGGTGATGCCACCGTTCACGATGATTACCGATCCCATCATCATCACCAACGCCGGGACGATGCGGTGCATGGACGATTGCGGCCCCTACGTCGCGATGATGTTCAACTGACATGGCGAACCAGCAAAAAACCTACGTCGTGCAACTCGCCGGGGCGCTCGCGGCTCTCGGTGCTCCATACTCCTCCATCGTCGCGGCGAACGTGACCGAGCTTACCGCAGACGCCAATGCTCTCAGGCTCGTCGAGCAGAAGACCGTGACGAACCCCTTCCCCTGGGTGAGCGTGACGACGAGCCAGAAGCACTTTATTCCGTGGTCGGTGATCCAGGTGAAGATCGCGGCGTTCACGGGGATTCCGCTTTCGGCGCTGACGGTTGCGTTTGATGATACGACGAAGGTGGTGACTTTGTTTCAGGGGAACGCATGATGGACGAGCGGCGCAACCACAGCTACTTCTCGAAGCTCGCGTGGTGGATCATGGGCGGACTCTCAACCATCGTGACGCTCGGAGGGACGGCGTGGGTCTCGGCGACGAACGAGAGACTCGCCAACATGGAGTCAGCGCAGATGGCGATTGGCCGAGAGGTCTCGGAGCTGAAAGCGGGCCAGCGGGCGCAAGAAGAGTTCATCAGGCAGATCATCGTGTCGCTGCGCGAGGTGCGCGACGACGTCAAAATTCTTCTCAGGGAGAAACCAAAATGACCGAAGCAGAACAGTTGCAGCGCAACATCGAAATTGTCGAGCTCCAGATCGAGAACAAGCAGCGCGAACTCGGATCGATCAAGGCTTCGATCGAGCTGTACCAGCAAAAGATCGAGACCATGACCCGCTGGATCGGCCAGCGGAACGAAACGGTCAAGACCCTCGAGCTGCAGCGGGATCTTCTCAAGGCCGATCTTGAGAAAGAACTCACCAAGGAGACCACATGAGCGGCAAAAAAGAGACCGAAACAGTGATCACTATTACGCTTACGACAAAGGACATCCTCGACGCTTTCCCGACGATCGACCAGGCAAAAGTGGCTTCGGTCTTCTGGGATTCGACGAAGGCAGAGCTGAGTATCCAGCTCTCTCCAGCCAAGACCGAAGAGGTGCTGCCGTGACGCAGATCGTGATGGATCCAAAGACCATTCTCGCCGACCTCAAGATCCGCGCTTACGAGCTGCTGCGGGCGCGAGGCCGGGCCATGGTTCAGGCGGAGGAGCTCGCCAAGCAAATTGTCGACCTGGACAAGCAGATCGACCTGATCGAGAGGGTTCTGCAACGGCCGGTTGACGATAAGAAAATTCCACCTCAGGATTCCCCCGATGGCCGAGAACCTGGTGACCCACGAGCACGACCCGTTCCTGTGCACCTACAGCATGGAGCTGGAGACCCGGGATCTCGGAAAGAAGCTGACGGAGCTGGCGGGCCGGGAGCAAGCGTCGAAAGTCCAGGCCCTGCCCAAGCCCAAACCGTATTGGATTCAGCCGATTGAGGCGATCGAGGAACAAGAGCAGCGAGATTCCGAGGCGAAAGCGTTTCTCGCCAAGAATCCCGGAAAGCTCTTGGTGAGCCGATGAAGCACGAAGCAAAGAAACCTCCCTACTTCCCCGGCAGCAACCAGGGAATGCACTGGGAGAAGGAAGGAAAGCACATGGAAGAGAAGAAGATGGGAGGGAGTCACAAAGGAACGGCAGGCGGCAGCTCGGATTCCAATCCGCACGACAGCTCCCGCATGGACAAGGGCTCGACCTACCCGATCGGGTCCGCGAACCCAGCCCGCTCCACTCCCCAAGGCCTCGACAACCGTGGGGAATCCTCGGCGTACGGAGGCAAGCAGGGCAGCGGCAAAGCCGACGGCTTCGACTCGGGCGAGGATTAAGTGCCCGATTTCAAGCAGAACACCGACATCAGCCTCCCCTCCGCACTCCAGGCGGATGCCGAGAAGGCTTTCTCCAAAGTGATCACGGAGGCGACCCCTCCGTTGGCGGCGGTTCCTCCTTCTCCCCCGGCGCCGGCAGCTCCCGAGACCACACCCGGAGCTCCCCCGGCGCCGGTTCCTTCAGCGGAAGGTGAAGCCCCGCCAGCACCAGCTCCCGCGTGGGCGTATCCCTGGAAGCCGGAAGAGACCTACCGAATCCCCCTCTCGGAGGATGAAGATCTCGAGGTGAGCGGCGTAGAGCTCGCCGAGTACGTCCAGAGAGCCGCCGATCTCGACGAGAAGGCCGAAGAGATCGAGGAGGACGCCCAGCTCCAGCAGGTGGCGAAAGTCCTCGATTACCACGCCCGCACGAATCCCGAGGTGTTCTCGATCATCCAGAGTCTCGTGCAGCGAGGACGCCTGCCGGATAACTACGTTCAAGCGAGCCGCGGCCCCGACGGCCGATTCGCGGGAGCGCCCCCCGCACCCAATCCGATGGATGAGATCCTGAAGGATCCCAATCTCGATGAGGGGCAGAAGAAGCTGATCGAGGCGACTCTGAAAGCCGTCCAGGCTCAGGTCGAGCCGCTGCGGCGCGACCTCGAAGCACAGCGGGCTGCGGCCGCAGAAAACGCCCGCCGCGCCAACGCTTACCAGGCGCAGCTCAAAATCCACAACGAGATCGAAACGGCCATGGCAGCGCAGCCGATCTTCAAGGATCCACGCTTCTCCGAAGCCGGCAAGCGGCTCGTATGGGGCCGGCTCTCCGAGCAGCAGAACCTGCCGGCCTCGCAGCGCAGAACTCCCCAGCAGCTCGCCGCCGATACCGCGGCGCTGTTCGGTGGCACTCCGGTCGCCGCTTTGCAGCAGAAAATCCAGAACGCTGCCGCAAAGCAGGAGGCCAAGACAGGCGTTGGAACTGGGCTCTCCCCCACCACGGTCCCCCAGGGTCCGCAGTATTCGGGAAAGGATCTGGAAGACAGCGTGAAAGTGGGATCCAAGCTGCAGGATGCGGCGAAGCGGATCCTTCAGAAGTTCTCGTTGAACCAATGAGGAGATGACCCATGGCTGGAGCAGACACTGCAAGTGGCGCCAACGTCGCCGCAATCACCCCGATCCTGAAGGAAGTGTATCTGGGCCCGATCCGCGACCAGATCAACAACAAGACGATCCTTCTGCATCGGCTCGCCAAGAACGAGGAGAACATCAGCGGTAAGTACGCTGTGCTCCCCTTGAGGATCGGAGGCACCGCCGCGATCGGCGCCACCTCCGACGGCGGTCTGCTTGTCGATCCTTCCGCCCAGGCGTACACGACTGCCCGCATCGAGATCGTTCGCAACTACGCGAGGATCTTGATCACGGGCCAGTCGATCGCCGCCTCTCGCAACGACATCGGCGCCTTCACACGGAACCTACACGCCGAGATCCAGAACACGGTCCTGGATTTCAAGCGCGACCTGAACCGTCAGCTCTTCGGGGACGGCTCGGGACGTTTGTGCATCGTCAACAGCGCGACCGCGCTCGTGACCGGCGCCGACGGCACCCTCGACGTCAAGCAACCCTTCGGGTTCGTCCCGAACTACAGCTTTGCCAAGGGAACGAAGTTCCTGACGGGTCGACCCCTGGGCATCGCGACCGCCAACCCTCGAGGCATGTTCGTCGCGATCCTGAACTCCGCCGGCGCTCTGCAAACGACCTGCGAAATCAAGCAGGTGAACGAATCGGCCGGCGCCAACGGCCAGATCGTCGTGCGGGTGGCATCCAACTACACGACCGTGGTTGGGGATCTGCTCGTGCGCTGCAGCCAGAACACCGGCTCCACAGCGGTCGTGACCGACACCGGGTTCGCCCAGGAGATGATGGGCCTCGGAGGCATCATCGACAGCATCGACCCGGTCGGGAAGACGACCAACGGACTGCAGAACATCCTCGTGGCGAACGTGGCGCTGTGGAAGGCGAACGTCTTCGCCAACGGCGGTGTGGTCAGGAACCTCGACCTCGACCTCATGCAGAACGCGCAGTTCGAAGCCGACAAGAAGGGCGACGGCAGGATCACCCTGCTCATCACGACCTACGAGATCTTCCGAAAGTACCTCGCTCTTCTCCAGGCCCAGAAGCGGTTCGTCAACACCTACGAGCTCGACGGAGGCTGGGAGGCTCTGGATTTCAACCGGCTTCCCGTCATCTACGACAAGGACGCCCCTCCAGGCCATATGTGGATGGTGGACGAGAACGCTCTCGCCATCTACCGGATGTCGGACATCGCCTGGATCGACGTCGACGGGTCCGTGCTTCGCCGGCTCACCGACAAGGATGCGTACCAGGCGACCTTGTTCCTGTACGCGGAGCTCGGCGTCTCGGCGAGAAACCGGCATTCCGTCATTCGGGACCTCGACGAGAACTAGGAGGCCAACATGCCTGGACCAGGGTATAACGCGGGCCAGCAGTCGATCGGGGCTCTCATCGACCAGATCAACGGGGCCTCGGGGCTTCGCTCCTCGAGGCACCAGATTTTCGTCGAAGCCGCGGACGAGCAGCGCATCATCGCCAACATCAACGGAAGCACTCTTCCGGCGGCAGGGGCAAACTTCACACTCGTGACAAACCGGGATCTCATTTACCCGCGCAATCTGAATTTCAACGTGACGACCGGAGTGGGCGGAAATCCGAGGACGGCCGAGATCGACGTCTTTGGCGTCGACCATCTCGGTGGATCAAGGAAGGCCAGGATCTCGATCAGCCAAGCGGCGTCTGTGGCGGACGGCGAGTTTTACTGTGTTCCAGACATCGCCTGGGCGAAGATCGACCAAGTGACTCTCGTCTCGAAAAACGCCGAGTGGCTCGTCGGCGATACCCCCATCAACATGGGCTTCGACATCGACGCCACCTTGAGTGCCTTCGGAGTTCCGCTCGAGCTCGACGACATCAACGACTTCTTCTCTGTGGCAAGGGAGACGGCCTTTGGGGCGTTGACCCGTCTCACTGCAGCTCAGGTGGCGGCGATCATTTACAACTCTTCCGAGCATACGATCCGCACCATCAACACGCTCACCGGCGGGCAGTTCCTCCACATCTTCTCTCGGTCCTCAAGGGGCCTTGGATAATGAATGTGGGCGGCAGCGAAGCGATTTCGGAAGGAGCTTAAGCGGGTCTCGCCCGAGCTCCGACTGCGGTTCGACGACGTCATCCATCGCTTCCGGATCGAGCAGCGCACCTACCAGGGCGCCTGGGAGCAAGTCTTCGTGATCCAGTTCCATGGCGGAGGATTCCGCTTCCCCGACCAGAGCGACATCGTTCATCTCAAGATCAACGACACTCACAATCTCCAGATCGCCGGGCGCACCTCCATGCCGGCGACGGAGGCTTTCATGGACCGAATGGGCGAAGGACGCCGAAGACGAGAGAAGGACGGGCAGGGTAAATCCTGGCAGCTCGCAACCGAACTCGCTGACCGGATTCGCTTCGCGGATAGGAATGGGGCTCTCCCGTGATCCTCACCGACATCTTTTCCCTCTTCGGCCAGATCATGGCGGATCCAGATGCCGACCAATTCGACAACGCGACACGCTACATCATGTTCCGCACTTCCTATTGGAGAGCCTTCAATAAGGTGAAAGTCATGAACCGCGACTTCGCGGTTCGGTTCTTCCAGGTCGCCGTCCCCGGGGATTTCATCGACCAAACCTTGGGTTTGCTCACCTACGAGCTGCCTCCCGAGCTCGAGACGGTGATCCGGGTCGAAAAGCAGGGAGGCACGGTCGGTGGCACCGACGGCAACCCGATGATCCCGATCGTGACGGTGAACGAGAAGGATTATTATTACAACGTCCCTTCCGGCCTGCCGAGCTCGAGAGAGGTGGTCTTCTTCCTCGGCCAAAAGCTCGGAATCAAGAATGGGATCCCCGGCGGAACTTGGCGGGTCTTCTATGTCCGCCGCTGGCCCGAGCTGCACACGGGGACTGCTACTGCCGGAGGCGCGAGCACGATCACCTTTCCGGTGACTCCCACGATCGGGACGCTGATCGCCCAGGACGATTATTACAAAGACGCGATCATCCGGATCACGGGAGGCACTGGCTCGGGCCAGGAACGGCGAATCACGACGTATGTGGCTTCCACACGGATCGCCACAGTCTCGGTCGCCTGGACAACTCCGCCAGATGTGACGAGCACCTACTCGCTCGTGCCGGAGTTTCCCGAAAACCACCACGACATTCTCGCTTACGAGATGGCGAAAATCGGGTACCAGCGCCGGGGCAACCAGGCGATGCTCCAAGTGATCGCCGGCGAGCTGGCGGAACAGTACAAGGATCTCGCCTCCGCGATGAAGGTCCGACAGGACCAAGAGCCGAGGCCAGTGATCGACATTGAGGAGGATTACTTCTGATGCATCCTAACGATAGCAGATTCGGGTACAAAACATTCCGAACGGCCGACGCCTTCACTCCGGTGGACGGAGTTGTGGTCACGACGAAGAAGGCAAAGTTGACCGGCATTTTTATTGCGACTGCGGTTGGGCCAGTTGACATCTACGATCAAGGTTCCGGCGCTTTGGTGGCTGGGAATCTCAAACTCACGATTCCGGTCAATACAATCCCGAGCCTGATAGATAATCTCGCGGCGTATTTCCCCAACGGGATTACTGTCAAGGCCCTCACTGCCGCCGGTGCGGTTTCTGGGACGCTCGAAGAATTCAACTGATGCCGGCCGCAGTCACAGCAGCCCAGCTCACTCCGATCCCCCGTCTTGGCGGGGGTCTCTCCGATAAGGCAAAACCCGCCCTCGTTCGTCTTCCCTTCTGGACGGAGATGCAGAATTTCGGATTCCAAGGGGAATCCCTCAAGAAACGATCCGGACATCGATACATCACGCGCAAGAAGGCTCGCGCCCCTATGTTCCAGTTCCGCCGGGAAGAGAGGCCGCTTGGGGAGAACCAAGGTCTTACCCTCATGCGGAATGGCCTCACCATCACTCCCACCAACGGCTTCTTGAACGCTATGTTCTCAAACACCTGGACCATCGAGATCCTCTTGCACCTCGATAAGCACCCGACCGGGACCAATGTTTCGGATCTTTTCACCAGCAAAAACGGCAACCCCTCCGCTGGGGTGCTGAATTGGCAGATTCAGGGAATAGGAACGGGAAGCCCCAGAAAGCTCGTGGTTGCGCATCGCAACGTCTCTGGTACCGTGACAACCCTCACTTCTGCCAGCGATGTCCCGCTAGGCGTCCCGGTAATGATTTCCCTCGTCCACACGATGACGACGACTGCCGGAGATACCTTGATTCTCTATTTCGATGGAGTGCTGGAAGCGAGCGACACGGCGATAGCTGGGGCGGACAAGAGGACGTTGAGTATCACGGGGCAGCCCGGATTTGGGCACGATGACCAGTCGTCCGCTTATAGCTATGGCCTCTTCGGACGGCTGGGCGAGATTCGCTGCTGGTCATTGGCTCGCAGCGCCGCTCTGATTCTCGCCAATATCCGCCGTCAGCTTTTGCTGACAGATCGGACAGGACTTTTCGCGTACTACCCGATGAACAAGGCCGGAAAGTACGAGATCGAGGATGAGAGTGGGCACCAGAACAAAATGTTCACAGTTCCCTTCGTGCCGCGATTCACGAACTACGGCCTTGAGCGGTCAGGATATTATTTTGATGGCAGTTGGTCCAATATTCTGATTCCGGTCACCGGCGGCTTCTGGTCGGAGTTCCTCAAAAACATCCAGGGTGGTACCAACCAGAAGTGGACCATCGAACTCGGGTGGACGCCGACTCGTTACGCCAATGGCGTCGGGGCCCTGGAAACAATTCTCGACTTCCGCTACACGGCCCTCGTCGCCATCAAGGAAACCGGGGTGCTGGAAATCCGATGGTACACGGCAGCGGCGGATGGTTCCTACACGGCAACCAACACGACGATCCCGCTCAATCCCGGCCAGCGGTACATGATCTCTCTCGTCCGCACGAACACTCTGGGGACCTGCTACATCGACGGGGCTTCGGATCACACGGTCGTCCTTGCCAGCACCGCGACAGGGCTCGCGTCAGATTCATGGTGCATCGGGGGCGGCTTCGATCAGACCAATAAGACAACAAGCAACATGGCAGCCGGGTATCTTGACGAGCTGCGTTTCTGGGGGCGTGACATTAGTTCGGCCTCTGTGGGAGCCAATTTTTCCCACAAGCTCCCCACGCTCTCCTACCGTGAAGAGCCCAGCGGCCAGCACATCGACGGGAAGTTCACCGGGTACAAGAACACTCGCATCGTGCGTGGCGGGCCTGGAGCCGATACCACTTTCGACACGACGACGTTCTTGGGCCAGTTCAACAACGACGGCGACGGCAACGCCTTCTCCTTCATGGTCTTCCTGAAGGACGGGACAGTGCGCCACATCGCCTCGACCACCTCCACGGTGACGACTCTCAGCACCTCTTACAATCCCGGTCTCAACGCGAACAACGGCTTGGAGGCCGCGTTTACAAAACTGCTTCTTCTGATCGACGGATCCGTGAACACGCTCGATTTCGACGCTTTTCCGCTGGTTCCACGCCTGGCTCGTGTCGCCGCCAGCTCGGAGGTACCACAAATTCAATATGGCGCCGCAGTCCAATTCGACTCTCGCTCGATTGCCCCGGCTCTTAATCCCAACGGGCGCTTCAATCTCGCCGTCACCAATGCTGGCATGGCGGCTCCGCTCGATCTCCTGCCGCGCTTTGAGGAGGGCTTCGCCACTGCGACGGAGCAGCCGGTTCTGGGAGAGTTTTTCTGGAAGCGATCAAACGGGGACCGCTTCCACATCGCAGGAGCTGGGCACTCTCTCTACTGGAACTCGGATCGCTGGAGTCGCTTCCGGCCCTTCTCGGCGGCGAAAGATCCAAACGGCGCTTCGCTGCTACTGCTCAATAAGTTCGAGAAGCCGGAAGACCAGCGGCCATACCTAACTGATGCCGTTAAAATTCCCCATGCCTCCAACAAAGGAATCGACTTTCCGACCGGGGCGACGAGGACGTTCGAGTTCTGGCTGTACCCGTTCGATGTCGGTCCAGGATTTCGCACGGTCCTCTCCAAGATCAGCGATGCTGGATTTATGGAATACGTCATGGGGGTCATCAATGGTGACCTCGTAATGCAATGGAATAGTGACGGCGGAACCAAGTCGCGGATCGTTCGCACTTCCGGTGCGCCCGTCAAGACCCGCCAATGGCAGCACGTTGCCTTCACCGTGACCCAGGATGGAGTCACAGCGGCAATCTATTGGAACGGAGCGAGCCAACCCCAAACGGTTACGGGAACGGTCGGGACTGCGGATACGACGACGAACGCCCTTTACATCGGCCACGACCCTAATCGCTTCAACCCGGTCGTCGGGGCTGTGGGTCCCGCGTACTTCGGGCACATCGACGAGCTGCGAATCAGTAAGTCGATTCGCTACTCGGGCGTGACCTTCGACGTTCCAGATGGTCCCTTCTCGGACGATGCCAACACAGTTGTCCTAATCCATTTCGACGACGCTCAGGATGTGATCGTGACGGATTCCAAGGGGCTCGCCTCACCGGAGACGGTGAAGGCGCACGGCGAGCTGACCGCAGAGCCATGGATCCCGATCGCCAAGAATCTCGACTCCAACGGCATCACGACTCCCTGGCGGTTCTCGGCGAGCCGTGACCGTCTCTTCGCGACAAACGGCGTCAACTTTCCGGTTCGAATCGACCATGGAGGACAGCTCGCCGCGGCAAATCTTGGGTTCACCGTGACGCGCATGGGGATCAAGGCGCCGGCGGTCGCGTCGACAAAGGTGAGCGAGGCGGCAGGCGGCTTGCTTGCGGCGAGCTCCACCTTCATCACTCGATACACCTATTTCAATTCCAGGAAGGGCATCGAGTCGGGTCCGAGCCCGCAGTTGAGCTTTGTGACCGGCGGGTCCGCGGCCGCTGTGAAAATCAGCCTCGTGCCGAGCGATGACTCCCAGGTGGACACGATCCGGATTTACCTCTCGCAACCTTTTTTATCTTTCACCTTCCGGATCGCCTCAATTTCGCCAGAGACTCGGGAATTCGAGATCAACGTCGATCCGGCGACTGTTGGAGCCGGGGCCGCGCTCGACATCACGAACGGAGAGGCGCCGAAGGCGAAGTTTCTGCTGATCTCTGGTGACCGCTCTTTCATGGCGAATACTCCTGGGTTTCCCAATTCCTTCGCAGCAAGCCACCCGGACTTCGAGGAGGTCTTCGATCCGCTGGATACCAAGAATCTGAACTCCAGATATGGAGAGCCTCTCTCCGGTCTCTCGGCTTCTTACGGCCGGATCTACGCCCATCAACCCCAAACAGTTTTTGCCGCCTCTCCGTCGGCAAAATTTCTCGACTTCTCGATCCAGGAAGTCCAGGTCGACCAGGGCGCTCTGGACGGAGGCGCAATGGTGAACGTGGACGGGACGGATTACTTTCGAACCTACCGCTCGATCGTCGCCTTCTCTGGATCCCAGAATTCCGACATAGCTCAACCGATCGAATCGAGCTACCGCGGTCGATCCGAGGATCTCACCAATTTCCCGGGATTCGAATCTTCCGACACCAATCTCATCGCGTCGATCTTTTGGCCCGGTGCGAACGAGATCTGGTTCACCGGCCGGCGCAGGGGAACCGTGCGGAACGACCTCATCCTGATCCAGAATCTCACGGCGGAGGCGAAGCCGTGGACGATCTACAAGGGCCCCCAGCTCTCGACCCTCATCGTGGGTGAGGACATCGACGGCAAGAAGGTGATCTTCGCCGGCACCTATCAAGGATACATCGTCCAGCTCGAGACGGGCCAGATCGATGGCTCGGTGAAACCCAAGCAGACGAATGACGTCAGCCCGGTTGTCACGGGAGCCGTCCAGGCTGGCAGCACGACGACCTCGATCGTGACCTTGGGCACTCTCGACACGCTGGCGGAAGGACACTCCGGAGTCTTCCTGACCGTCATCCGCAGAAACGCGGCCGGAGAGATCACCCAGAGCGACCGCAAGCTCATTCTCTCGAACACTTCGACGACGATCACGCTGGAAGACGCGCTCTCTTTCACTCCGGCCGCTGGCGACACCTGGACGATTGGCGCGATCGAAGCCTTTGCGACGTCAGGTTGGCTCGACATGGATGACCCCGCGCTCTCGAAGAAGTGGGAATATCTCGATCTTGTGTTCCGCCCGATTACCGGCAGTCTCGAGATCTACTGGAAGGCGAGTGCTGGCTCCGGGCAAACGATCGAGGATGTCTTCACCCGTTCGACGGCAGCTCGCAAGTCGGCTTCCCTCACCAAGGGATTCACCGAGCAGGTCGTGCTCGACAAGAAGAACCGCGGCAAGCTTCTGCGATTCCAGCTCTACGAGATCGACAGCGAAGTGAGCCCCGAAATTTACAGCGCCGCGCTGCGATGGGAGCCAGAAACCGTGGGGCACGGAGCCTGACATGCCGCACAGTCGGGGGCCTTTTTTCACCGGCGGGCCGTTGAGCTCGGGTGGCGCGGTCGCTGCGGGCACGGCTCCGCCGGCAGACCCGCTTGCCGAATTCGTAAAGATCAAGGATTACCAGGCGGCGCTGGCGGGAATCAACACGCGCCTCACCGCCCACGACAACCAGATCAACACCATTCAGATCGATCTCCAGAATCTCAACGCCCGAGTGAAGAAGCTCGAGGACAAGGTGGGGATCGGTCTTCCTACCTACTCGACAGCCAGAACCGTCCTGCGACTGCGCCAGCTCCAAGATGCCGGAGTCCGCACGAACTTCCTCGAAGTGCTTCAAAAAGACGAGATCCCCGACGCACAGGGAAACGCGATCCTTCGGGAGATGGACACGCAGTACATCGAGTTCCGACTCTCTCCCGGCGAGACGTTGATCTTCAAAAACCGGGAGGCGCTGGCGGAAGTCGTCATCCAGCAGGTTCCTCATCTGCTGAAGCGAGTGCCATTCGGCTTCATCCCTATCATGTGCCGAGTGCAAATTCAGGGCGACTCGAGCGGGGGAAGCGGGAATGGAACCGAGTTCGGATCGGACACTTGGATCGGAATCCCGCTGTGGCATTATCCCCACTTCTTTTCGGCGACAGGGGCGGCGGATGAACCCTCGCCAGTCATCACCGGCTTCAATGCCGAGACCGAAGAGAGGAGCGCCGTCTCCTCGCCTCAGACCTTTGCGTGGGATGCCGGCGTCGTGCACATCGCGATGTCGTTCTGGCCCAACCGGACGATTATGACCAAAACCAACTACGATCTGCAGACGACTCCATACCTCTGGGATCTGGGCGGATGGGAGAACGTGACCATAAAACAACTCTACGGTAGGATCCTGTTGTTCTAGGGAGGTGACCATGCCTGACGGTGAGATGGAAGGTGGACCGGCGGACGCTGCGCCTCAGCCTGGAAGAGGGCGAAGATCTGGCGGCAGGCGTCGTGCCGGACGGCGAATCATCAAGAGAGCCAGAGGCGCCATGGAGGGGGCGTCTCCTGAGCGCAAGCGGGCGATTGGAGGGTTCGCTAGGAACCTCCTCAAGAGAGGGCGCGGTCGCGGTGGCGCCGGGATGCTTGGCGGGCTGATGGGGATGATGAGAGGAGCTGGACAGTTCGGCCAGCAAGCGCCGGGAGCTGAGGAGGGAGCACCCGGGATGATGGGAGGACCGCCGACCCTGGTGCCCCAACCCCCTCAGGCCCCCAATCCCTACAGCCAAGGGCCCCAAATGGGCAACGTCGCGATGCAGCCCGGGATGTTCAACCCTTTCAGCAACCAACCGCTCGGCCAACAGCCGCCTCAGCAGTACGGAGGGTGAGCCATGGGCAAGTGGAAAAAGCGTCTCAAGAGGATCGGGAAAAGCGTCAAAAAGGTCGCGAAGTTTGCCGCCAAGGCGAGCCCGACGGGCGCTCTTGTTGGAGCGGCGAAGGTCTTCAAGCGCAAGAAGCGTGGCGCTGCCGGTCCCGCCGAAGCTGCGGCACCGGGCCCGGCCGAGCCGGAAGTCCCCGGATTTCAGGCTCCCGATTGGGGTTCGATGTACGGATACCCTTCTCCAGGCGCCTTCGGGCAGCCTCCGGGAGGTGGAATGAACCAGCAGGGACAGATGGCAGGAGTCCTGGGGTTCGGCGGTCAGCTCTATCCGAGCACTCCACAGCAACCGGCCCAGCAACAGCAACCGAGTCCGTTCGAGCCGCCCCCGACGTACCAAACAGGCTTCAATCCCTATGCTTAGGGAGTGAATAAATCATGGTCGCCGCTGTTCCCGACCTCGGTCCTTACGGTTGGATGCTTCAGCAGGGCCTCGCGGATCCTTCTCTCGCGGCCGCTGCCGGTGGAAGCTACGCTCCGCTTGCCGCGGGCCCCGAGATGTATCAGATGTCAGCCGCCGCCAATCCCTACCTTCACCTCGCAAGTATGGCTCCGGCGGTTTTCCGCGGCGCTCAAACCTCTAGAGAGAATCTCAGGGCCTCTCTCGCTCGAGGCGGGATGAGCGGCAGTCCCGCCGCAGCTCGGGCGGAGCGGGAAATTCAGGAAGGGCAAACTGGCGGCTTGATCGACGCCATGCGCCAGGCGCAGCTCGGCGCTTCCGAGCAGGCGGGCAGAACCTTCGAGGCTCGCAAAGGACTGATCAGCTCGGAGCTCGACCGCCTCATGAATCTCGCCGGGTATCGACAGGGTGTTCGTGAGCGCGTTGGAATGACGTCGATCCAGGCGCAGGAGGCAGCTCGTCAGGCTCATCGAGAGCGCAAGAGAAAGAGCCGCGGCGCCGCGATGGGAGCACTCGGGACACTTGGAGGGATGGGACTGGCTGCCCTCTTCCCGCCGGCCGGACTCGCCATGGCGGCGGGCGGCGCCATGTCTGGAGCCAAAGGTCCGACAAGTCCCTACGGATATTCCACTCCTACAGTCAGCACCTCCATGCCTGGTGGCGGGTACGGCGGCAGGTATTACGGGTACCAAGGACCTCCTCCGGGGTGATTGATGCCGAGCGGCGCTTTTTATGAGGGTCTTGCGGGCCTTGTGGGGGGCGGCATTGGGGGCTTCCAAGGCATGCGCGGCATGCAAATGGAGAGCGAGAAGATCGCCCAGTCCGCCAGGGAAGCCGAGAACCTCAACCAGTACAGGCTCTCGACACTCGCGATCAACCGCGAGCAGCTCCAGCAGACCGCCGATTACCACCGAGGACTTCTCGAGCACAACAAGGATATCCGCCAGATGACCCGCGACGACCAGAAGGAGAGAGCTGGTCGCGAGGCTCGCGAGCTCGATCTGCGCTTTGGGCGCGGGAAGATGAACGAGAAAATGGATAGCGGCATGCTTGGGCAGTATGTCCCCCAAGGCATCGCTGATCTCATGACTCCCACTTACGGCGAAGCCGCCGAGCAGGGAATCATCGGCACGGATGAAATCCCAGGTATCGGATTGGAATGGGCCCAGCACTTGGAATCTGTGCGGCACAACCGTGAGGCCGAGGAAACCGCGAAGATCTCCAAAGGACTCGCCACGCCGGCGGAGATCGAGAGGATCCGCCGCAGGATGGTGGCGCTCGAGGGGATTCGCGGTCTTTTGCCGGAGATTGGAGCTCAGTATCCTGGATCGATCGCGCCTGCTGGCCCAGGCCTGATCGGAGTCGGCGGAGTGTCGAGACCTCCATTCGAGCCGGGCACCGAGATGGGTCTGCCGCCGATGGATCTCACCGGGATCCTGGAGACGCTGCAGGAAACGCGAGACATCGAATCTCTCAGCCCAGAGCAGCAGCAGCTCGCTTACAAAGTCCGCGGGCTCGGCATTCCCAAGGGCGGTTTTTACGACGTCGTTCGCATGATCCAAGGCAGAACGCAGAGTCCAACCCACACGAATGCTCCTGGCAGCTCCTCGATGAGGGCCGGAGGTCCGGAAGCTCAAGGGCCTGGAATCTACGGCGAGGGGATGCAGGAAGGGCAGGCGATCGACCTCTTCGGACAGGCGACCGAGAAGTTCGGCGCAGGTCAGCTCGAAGAGTTTACTCCCGATGAGATGAACGCGATCGAGCACATCCTGACCTACTTCCCTCCCGATTCTCGTGAAGCGAAACTTGCGAGGAAGCTGATCGGGCAGATGGAATCCTACTTCAACAGCCCGGCCTTCCAGGAAGGCTGGATGTATCGCAATCCCCAGGGCCAGAAGGTCGAAAGCCCCTACGGTCCCATGATGAAAATCGGCGGGGGGATATGAATGGGCAGGAAGTCCTTTCGCCTGAAGACCGGCTGAAGCAGACCTTCGCCAAGCTCGAAGAGATCGACCGCAACAACCAGTACCAGGCGGCTTTCACCAAGATCCGCGACACCTACATCGGCCAACCTTCTCCGGGGATCACGGCTGAGATGGAGCAGGCAACGGACGCCGCGATCCAATCGGTCGATTACGATGACATCAAGGAGAAGCTCTTCGAGGACGCCGCTCGCGTTCGATCTGGAAAGTCGATTTACGACAAGAGCTTCCAGTTCGTCGTTCAGAACCAGCTCCCGTGGTGGGAAGGATTTCTGCCGGAGTCTTTCCAGAGCGAAGTCGTTGCTCCACAGGCGCCATCTAATGCGATGGGCCGCATCGTGCACAAGACCGGCGAAGCCCTCGTCGGCGGCTTGACCGGAGGCCTTCTCGGTGGAATGGATCCGCAATACGTCAAGCGGATTGGCAAAGACGCGATGGCCGGCGCGGAGCTGCCCGAGGGGATGACACCGGAGGAGGCTGAAGAATGGGCATCCGTTGGAGTCGCTGCCGGGTATCAGAGCCTGCTCAATCCGCAGTCGAAGCCGGAGGCGTGGCTCACGACGCCGCTGGAAACGGCCGGGGGAATTTACGGATTCATCCTCGGTCCCGGCAAGCTGATCAAGGGCGTAGGTCTCGGCTTCAAGGCGCTCGCAGGCGCGGCAGCAATGACGGAAAAAGGAGTGAAGGGAGCCGAGGCTGCCGGCCGAATTCTCGGTGGTGGCGTTACGGGTGCCGTCCCTGAGCTGGCAAAACTTCTCGAACCGAGCCCAGCCGAACAAAAGATCAACGAGCGCGGCGGGCCAGGAGCTCAAGAGGTTCAAGTCGGCACAAAGTTTCTCGGTGGTGCTCTAAACTGGGCGATCTTCGAAGCATTAACTCATGGCGCTTATCGCCACTTGCCTCCCAAAATGAAGCTCGCCTTGAACGATCAAGGCCAGCTCGTGCCAAGGCTCGCCCATCCCTTCCGGGAATCACTCCTGAAGGGACCGCTCGTGACTTTCGGCGCCGTGAAGGCTGGCGCGTATGGGGCAGAAGCTCTCGAGCAGGCGCTTTCTCCCAAAGACGTCAGCCAGATGGTCGGGATGCTCAAGGATCTCGCCAATGATCGTGTGGACCCCGGGAAGATCGTGAGTTCCTCTTGGACGGATACCTTTGGCGAGCTCGGCGGCTTCATCCTTGTGAGCGGTCTCAGTGGACCTTTCCACAAGCTCTTTCCTGGCGGCGAGAAGGTCGGCGAGCTGTATGCCGCGGCCGTTGAGAAAGCCCGCGGACAGATGGGCAAAGAGCTCGAGCCCATGGTCGCGGCGCGATCTTCCGAGCTCGAGGCGGAGCCTTTCCCTTGGCTCGACCCCACGCCACTACCTCGCATCCCGCCGCGTCTGGCCGGGATGATCGACATCGCTTCGAGGCAGATCACGCCAGAGGAATCGATGAAGCTCGCCGAGCGGATCGGTGATCTTCCTCTCGTCGAGAAGCTTCGCTCGGCGATCGAGCGGCGCAATGAGCCCGAAGAGAAGGAGCTGCGAGAGATCCAAAGCGAGCTCGAGTGGGAGCAGGGAGAAGCGGCCAAGGATTACGCGGAGCAGATGGGTCGGGACATTTTCGAGCGCACCGGTATTCACCCGACCTACGACGACATGGAGGGGCTCTTCTTCGAAGCGGTCGGACGCAATCCGATCACGGATGCTCAGATCGAAGCGCGGTTCGCGCAACGCCGAGCCGCCGAGGAGCTCGAGCTGCAGCGCCAGGCGGTAGAAGAGGAAGCCATCACGCCTGAGAAGCTGCCGCGGCCAGAGCCTCCTACCGAGGTCGTGCCGCAGGTGCCGGAGCCCGAGCCGCCGCCGCCCCCTGCTGCGCCAGAGAAGCCCGTTCCTCCGGGTCCTCCCGAGAAGAGAGTGCAACCCTACGCTCCGGAGGGCCCCACACCGGCGGCGCCGGTCGAGGAGGTGAAGCCCGTCACCGAAGCTGCGGCGAAGGAGATCGGCGTCACACCGGCCGAGAAGCCGACGAGTGCGGCCGAAGCTGTGAGGCGAAAGACCGTGAAGGTCTCCGGGCTCGATGCGGCCGCAGCCGAAGCGACTCAGCGCCGAGCCGAGCGGCGCAAGCGTCTTGGTCCAGCCCTCGAGCGGGGCGCCCTCTTCCCCAAGGATAAGCCGATCCCTACCGAGGAAGTGATCGAGGACTTCAAGGACCAGGCGATTCTCGCCGCCAAAGCCATGAAGGATACGGGCCAGTCCGTCTCGAAATGGCTGCGCCGATTGCGGGTGGATGACCCTCGATCCTACGAATTCATCGCTCCGTTCCGGGACAAGTTCGAGAACGAAGTGACCGGGCTCCTGCAGCAAGGCCGCGATCCCATCCCTCCGAGTGCCCAAGAGATCGAGGAGATGAAGAAGGCTTCCGAGGAGTTCCGCACGAACCCCTTCATCCCCCCGAGCGAAGCCAAGGCCTGGTTGAAGACTCTGAAGAAAAGAGCCGGCACTCCTCTCACGAGTCCCGAGGTCGAAGATCGTCCGGCGAACCGCAAGCGTCTGGATCTCGAGAAGGAGGGGAAGACCTTCGAGACCCTTCCCAAGGTCGAAGATTACGTTGAGCGGGTCCGGCGGCTCTTCGAGGAGAATCGGGACCGGGCGGAAGATGACGCCTTCTGGTACGAGGATGCGCTGGAGCCCTTCGTGCGTCGATGGGGTCCGGTCGAAGGCAAGAAGAGGTTTCTTGCCGCGCTCTTCGCCAACCAGAACATCGATCCCGTGGGCGCTGTCGACAATTCCGTGCTGGCTTGGGAGATCCTGAACGAGGCGCCGCTGTACAAGAAGCCCGGCCTCGCCGAGGAGAAGCTCTACGAGATCCTGAAGGGGAAGCCGGTCGAGCACAAGGGCCGCAAGATCTGGGACTTTGCGGACGCAGGGCTTGGGATCGAGAGCCGTTCTCTTTTCGGCAATGCGCCGGAAGCCGGCCAGCCCTCGCCTGGGGACGTATGGTGGGCCCGGGTCTCTGGCCTGATCGACGCGAAGTATATCCGCAAGCTCGCCAAGGCTTTCCCCGAGCGGGCGAAGGAGCTGCGCCGGCTTCGGATCGATGTCGCCGAGAAGCCGGATGGCACCCTGAATCGGCTCTCGGACGGCCAGTACGAGTACACATCCCGCTTCGCCAACGAGGCGGCGAAGCTGCTGAACGAGCGCCGGGTTGGTGGGCTCGAATGGAATGCAGCTCGCGCCATGGCGGTGGGATGGAGCGACGTCCAGAGGGTGGTGGGCGAGGAACCGGTTCACCCCAAGCAGTTCCTGCCCGAATACCGGATCGCTTTCGAGGTGGCGCCGGCGAAGGACAGCGAGGCTCACAAGCTCTACGGAGATCGGATCAAGAGACTCTCCCCGGAGGGCCAGCTTCGCGTCATGGACCGCGTGGGGCAGACGATCGTAGATGCCGCGGTCGATGGCGCTCGGGTCGAACCGGGGGACCTCACCCGGGGGTATGGCGGGTACGAGGGAGACCTCAACGCGGCCGGCTTCTTTCGCGGGATCATGTCTCGGATCGGCGTCCAGAACTCCGCGGACCTCCTGCAGTATTACGGCGAGCAGAACGAGGTGTACGGAGGCAGGCGCCTCTCGGAGGGGAAGACGCCCTCGCTCATCGTGTACCAGCCGCAGGGCAACCAGCTCGCCAAACCCGAGGTGTACCGGCGAATCTGGGAAAAGCTCAAAAGGTTTGACCCCGCTTTTGCCGAAGGATTTCAGCCGGGCGACTTCACGATCGAGGGCAAGCGGGTCCCGGGCATGGAGTTCTTCCTCTTCGGCAAGCTCGGGGAGCTCGCCGGAGACCGTGGCCGCGTTGAGAAAGCGTTTGCGGATGCTTTACAGGGTGAGGGTTTTGGAGTAGAATTCGACTTTGGAAGGAACAAGACCTATGGAACCCCAAGACAAAACTGGGAAGCCGACCCCCGTGGAGAGGGCATCCTATCGCGCCTTCGTGAACGCGGATTTCTACAAGAACAACTCGACGCCTTTCGTTCTCATAAGGAGCGGATCCGGGAGGCTCTCCTCGACGCCATTGCTGCCGAGGAATCTGGAAAGCCAGTTGAGGGAGCAGTCCGCACAGAAGCAGAGCCCATCCCCCCAACCCCCGAGCGAGCCCGCACCATCTCCGAGTGGATCGACGCCGAAGCCCTCGAAGCAAAGAGGCGCAAAGAAGCCCGTTCCAGAGGGAGGCTCGCCGAAGCCGGGTTCCTTGGGTTCGGAGGCCGGCCCCCAAGAGAGCTTGCCCGGCGCCTGAAAGAATCGGGCATCACCGAAGAGGATCTCGAGGCCGGCCGCATCATTCGGGACGAGTCCATTCTCGCGGCCAAGTGGATTCTCGAGAAGGGCCGCTCCGTCAAGCGGTACTGGGAGGACCTCGAGACACAGGATCCCAAGTGGTCGAAGTTCATCTCTCCCTACCGCCAAGAGATCGAGCGTCAGATCGCAATCCAGCTCCCCGTGTACAAGCTCGCGGGCCGCTTCTCGGGAGTACAAGACGAGATCGAAAAGATGGCGGGCACCGTGGAATCCCTCTCCGCGCAGATCGAGCGCACTGGCACCTTGCCGAAAGAGGAGCGGGAGAAGTTCGCCGCGCTCGAACGGGCGACAACGACCGAGGGCGAGGTTCGAAAGCTGCGGTTTTCGATCGAGGACGTCGAGGCGGTCCAGTCGGGTCTCGTGACTCTCGCCGATCGGATCAAGGGGTTTCGCGACGAGCTCTCGAGCTTCACCGGATCTCCCGACCAGAAAGACATCCTCGAGAAGACGCTCGGCATTTACGACAAAGCTCTGCGGGCGAAGGCGCTGGAGTGGGGTGCGCTTCGTCTTGCGGCCGGGCGCACTCTGCACGTCTGGAATCGGCCGACTTCGATCTTGAACGACACGGCGGCGATCCTGAAAGAAGCCGGCGTCAAGATGCGAGACCTTCCCGAGCTCGCCGCCAACCTGCCGATCCTGACGCAGATCGCCCAAGACATCGCTACCCTTTCGCGGCGCGGTTTGAGCGGCGAAGAGGTCGCCACGATTTCCAAGCGCCTCGTCAAGAACTTCGGCCGCTTCAACCGCTACCAGTACATCCGCCTCACTTCCTTCATGCTCGACATCGGCTCGGATCTCACCCATGGATTGGTCGCGGGTCCCGGCTCGGTGGGCCGCATCGCCGGCCACGATCTCGTCCATCTCTTCAAGCAAGCTCGAGCTGGAGAAGCGCCGAGCTTCCCGATGACCCGGGCCGCGTTCCGGGTGATGTGGGAACGCTACTATCCTGGCAACGGCTGGAAGCCGAAGCCTCTGCATCCCGACATCGAGGAAGGCCTCGAGAAGACGGCTTTGGGTGGAGAGGTCAGCAAGGAGATGGGCTGGGGGATCATGACGACGAGGGAAGACCTCGCGGACAAGATCCTCGACACGGTGACGGGCGCCTCGATCGAGGTGAAAAGCCTGGCGGATACCTTCTTCGGCCGGCTTGCAGCTCACGCCGTGCTCTACCGGGAGGCCTACAAGGCCGCGGAAGCGAAGAAGCTCACCGGCACCGAGTACAAGGAGTTCGTCGAGGACTTCGTGAATGACCCTCCCGGTCCCGCGAAAACGATGGCAATCGAAGAGGGGCGCAAGGCGAAGTTCAACCGCGAGCTCTCCCGATTCGAGAAGATGATGGCAGGCTCCGAAGTGACTGCCTGGACGCTCGAGCCTTTCATCCGGTTCGGGTTCCAGGCGACCCGAGCCTTCGGGGAGATGCTGGGAATCGATCCAGGGATGGCGAAGAAGATCGCCACGAAGGGTGGCCGCTCCCAGCTCACCGCGGAAGAGATCGGGGAGTGGATCGGCAAAGCGGCGACGGGTTGGGGGGCGCTCGCTCTTCTCTCGTCCTGGAAGGATGACGAGGGCCGAAGCTGGTACGACCGCTGGGACCCCAAGCGTCAGGCGATTGTTTGGGATGACGGATCCGTCCAGCCGATCTACGGTTGGTACCCCTTGACGCTCGCGCTACCTCTTGTTGCCTTGCTCAGGGGCGATGGCGACAAGTTCGTGGAGGGCCTCGCCGGCGTGGAAATCCCCGGCATGAGAACGATCTCCTGGGGTCTTGGCAACACCGACGCGCCAGGGGGAATCATCACCCCGCTGCTGACGGATTGGCTCCGGGCGAAGGAGAAGAACGACTTCCGGACCTTCGATCGGCGGCTCGACGACATGATGACCGGGCTCATCCCTGGCAACCAGTTCCTCGCCATGTTCAAGATCTTGCTGGACAGCAAGATGCGCCGTGGCCCCATGCGGAATCTCCCTGGCCTGTCTTTCCTCGCCCCCGAAGCCGTTGAAGAGACGACTGGAGAGGCTCCAGAAACGCGGCAAACGGTATTTGGCGCCCTTCCTGAGATCCCCAAGGCCGGCGTGACCTTTCCCTTCCGGATCGAGGTTCCTGGGCCCATCCGGCGCGTTTTGAACCGAATTGACCTGAACCTCCCGCTCAAGGAGCGGTTCCAGCCCGTGCGAGGCCCGCGGACTCCGGTGATGGACGTCCCTTTCGCGCAGATTCCCCAGGACTTGAGGGACGAATGGCTGCGCTACTACGGGGCGGAGTTCAAGAAGAGGATGACGCCACGCCTCGATCGCCTTAACTCATTGGCCGAGCATGGGAAAGCCGGTTCGATGCAGGCGGCCAAGATCATTCGAAAGCTCCAATCTGGCAGCCGCCGGGTGGCGTCTGGTCAGCTTCTTCAGAAGCATCGGGATCGGCTCGCCGAGCTCAAGGCAGAGCAAGTGGAGATGCGCGAGAAGGAAGAGGCCGAAGAGGAGGAGTAGGCCATAAGGCCTTGGCGTCCTACAATCTGCGGATGGAGGTTTCCCATGATCTATGAAGTTGCAGGGATTGGACTGAGGCCCGAGCTGATCGCCAACGCCGGCTTGACGACGCTGATCGGGATCGAGGTCCTCAAGAAGGTCATTCCGAGTCAAGTGTCGGGCAAGGAGCAGGGCCTCGCCTTCTGGGGGCCGTTGCTTCTCGGGATCGCCGGCTCTTTCTTGGGCGTTCCCGGCCTTGCCGGCGTTCCGCTCACGGATCTTGCACCCAATCTGCTCGGAGCCACGGTGGCAGCCAAGGTGAGCCACGACGCGCTTTCGCCGGGCGTTGACAAGATCGGCTCGATCCTCTCGGGTCTCGCTTCGATGGGGAAAAAGCCCCAATGAGGAAGTCGAGGGTCTGGGTGATCCTGTTGGCAGCTTCGCTGCTGAGCTCCTGTGTCACCTACCAGGTGGTCAAGCAAGAAGTCCTGCCGCCGCTGAAGCAGGTCGTGATCGGCGCCGGACCCCATCTCGTCGAGGCGCTGATCCAGGACCTCTTCGCCTTGGTTGGCGCTCCCTTCGAATTTGGGGAGAAGCTTCTTGCGCCCGAGCCTGTTGCGCCTCCGGCGCCTTGACCATATGATTCACGCACTCCTTCCCTGATCGGGGAGGCGCCACTTCTCCTTTCTTTCGGAAAGGGCCAGGGATATGTCCTGGCCCTTTTCTTTTGACACCGTATTGCCGATAGATATACTGGGATCAACACGAGGTAAAGCATGGCAAAATACGAAGTGACGGAAGGGGACCGGTCGAAGAAGGAGAACTTCATCATGATCCGCATGAGCCCCGAGCTGCGCTTGGCGCTGCGCTCGAGGGCCTCGACCGAGGAGTGCTCGGCGGCGAGCCTCATTCGGCGCTACTGCCGCGAGGGGCTGCGTCGAGACCGCAAGAAGGAAGCTGCCGCGGCGAATCAGCCATGAGCGAGATCAAGCACGTTTCTTTCACTCAGCTCTCGATGTATGAAAAGTGCGGCATCCAGTACGAGTACGCCTACGACAGGGGAATCCGGATCCCGCCAAAAGCCGCGATGGTCCGCGGCACCGCGGTTCACAAACAGCACGAGCGGGCCCTCAAGGAAAAGATCGGGGTGGGCAAGCTCCCCCCTCTCGCCATGCTCCAGCAAATCGCCTCGGATTCGATCGACAGCTCCTTCCAGGGTGCCGTGCTCGTCGAGCATGGGGAAAGTCTTCAACGGGTGCGCGATGGAACGAAAGACGAAGCCGTCCGACTCACTGCGCTCGATCATCGAGAGCTTCTGCCCACTCTGCAGCCAAAAGCTGTGGAGCAAGTTGCTGTGATCTCGATCCCCGGTATTTCGCGGCCGCTCAAGGTCATCATCGATTGCATTGAGGACCGCGGGGTTCGAGATCTCAAAACGAGCGGCAAGTCGCCCGGTCAAAACGACGCGGAAGATTCCCTCCAGCTCTCTGCCTATTCTGTGGCTCACAAGGCGATCTATGGCCGGAGGCCCGCTAGTGTATTTTTGGACAATCTGGTCGCGACCCAAGAGCCGAAGCTCGTCACCCAGGAAGCCTCGCGCTCGGACGGCGATCTCCAAGTCTTCTTGAACCGCCTCTACCGGGCGGTCGAAGGAATCGAGAAGGGCGAGCGCAGACCGGCTCCGCATGGGAGCTGGTGGTGCTCGCGAAACTGGTGTGGATACTGGAACCAATGCCCGTATGGGGGGCTCGGGCGAGAAAAGCCTTCCAACTGAAAGAGAGGAATCATGAAACAGATCCAGAAACGTGAGCCCGAATCCCAGAGTCTCGAGCTCGGCGGCATCACGAAGGTGATGGCGACGATGGCTCAGGTCGCTCAGTACCGGCCTCGAGATGAGGAGGCGGCGTTCCAGAAGGCGATGGCGTTGCTCGACCGTTCGCCAGAATTCGCGGAAAGGGCTTGGTACTCGATTCCCTACGCCGGCCGCGAGGGCAAGGTCAACGTCGAGGGCCCTTCGATCAAAGCCGCTCTTGCCTTGGTGCAGGAGTGGGGCAACTCGATCGCGCTCTCGACGATCCACGAGGAGCGGGAGGAATCCGCCAAGGTGGGCGGGATCTTCTACGACGCGGAGCGAAACCTCTTCATTGGCAAGGACCTGATCGTCAGCCGATGGAGGAAGATCAAGGACAGCGATCAGCGGGTGCTGATGCCCATCGAGCAGTGGCAGAACGCGATGAACGCCGCGTCTTCCAAGGCGCTGCGAAACGCAATTTGTAATGGAATATCGGAGGATCGGATCGAGCGGTTTGTCGGTCGAGCGAAGGAAGTGGTGAAGCGCAAGAGCAAGGTCTCGGCGAAGCCGATGGAGGATCGGGTGAGGAGCTGCCTTGCGGCGTTTTTGAAGCTCGGGGTCTCCCGCAAAGACCTCGACCGGGTGCTCGACCTCGAAGGGAAGGCTTGGACCGAGGACGATGTGCTGCGGGCGGGCGGGATCTTCAACGCGATCCAAGCAGGGGAAGCGAGTGTGAAGGAGATCTTCGGGCTCGACGCTCCCTTGTCCTCTCAGGTGGCAGGCGCCCCGTCGGTCGGTCAGGCGATGGAGGGCGCGAAGGTCTCGTGATCCGCGCTTCGGCCCGGTCGAAAAAGCACCTCGAATCGCTCGGCTGGCGAGTTGGGTCGGTCGAGCGATTCATTCCCTACCGCAACATCCGCATCGACCTCTTCGGCATCCTTGACCTCGTCTGCCTGCTGCCCGGCCGCATCCTGGGAGTCCAGGCCTGTGCCGCGTCGACCGCGGCCGCGCACTTGAAAACCTTGCTGACCGAGGGAGGGACCGGCGCCTGGCTGTCGGCGGGCGGGGAGATAGAGATTCACTCCTGGGCCTTGCGAGGGGGGCGGGGACAGCGTAAGAAATGGACCGTGAAGGTGATACCGATTAAGGCGGCGGACCTTTCACGGTGGCAAAGCGAGCAGCAACCGAGCACTTCCCAGTAGAGTCGGCTTTCGAATTCCTTTTCCGTGACGCACTAGCGGAACTCGACCGGCTGCAGAGGACCATTCTTTCCCTAGAGAATCGCATCACCCTGTCCGAAAAGGTTGTCGAGTTCTATCAGCGGGATTGGGACGGGGGGCAGGTGGCGCAACGGTGGACGGAGTCGAGGTACATAAGAAAAGAGGCCCTGGAACCCGATGGATCCAGGGCCTCTCTGATCAGACGAACGCTTGCGCGATTAGAAACCCGGCGAGGGGAAGAGCAAGCAACGCGGCGATATAAAACAGCAGGGAGAGATCCTCAGCCTTGCGAAAATCCTCCTGCGTCTTGAATCCCGCGTTGCGGTGGGGCTGTTTCAAGGGGACACCTCCCGGAAGTCCTCGTCGTCCTCCAATTCCTTGACGGCGGAGTCGAGGTTTCGGACAGCTTCCGCAAGATCGCCTTTTTCCCGCCTCTTGACGACCTCTTTCGCTGCCTGAATCAGCTCCTTGGTGCAGGAAAAAGAGACCGGCGAGTAATCCTCGCAGGTGGGACAGATCAAGACCTCATCGTGTTCGTCGCAATGGCTCGTCACGTTGTCACCTCCTCTGTTCCTTGCGGAACTCTTTCGATCTGCAGCCAACCGGATCCGTTTCCTTCAGGGTCGGCCCATGGAGAGACGAGCACAACGTCGCCTTTCACGGTGCGCACCTGCAGGAAAACGTCCGGCGTTTGGTATCCGTTTTCGATCCAACGTACGTCTTCAATGGTCCCGCCCTTGAGCGAGACCAAAGGTTTGAGGTAAATGGGCACTTTCACTTTTCACCTTCTTTCGATTGAAGAAACAAAAAGGGCGGGGGCCTTTCGGCCCCCGCCCTTAGGTGGATGCTACTCGACTCCGGCCAGGTCGAGGGCCTGGCTGTAAGCTTGCCGTTTGAACCGCTGCCCTTCCCCGACGAGCAGGAAGGAGGTCCGATCCTTGACGCCCGGGGACTTCTCGAAGTCCGCGAACTCTACGGCCGCGTTGTAGAGGCCCCAGACACTTCCCTGGACTCCCGGGAGCGAAGTACCGCGGCCTTCCTGGGCAAGGCGGTGAATCTCGCCGCGCTCTTTCACGACTCGCGCCCTTTCCCTGTCTCCGGGCTCCAGGGAGAGAGGCACCAACCGATTGACGTACTCCCTCGCCTTCGGCGCATCGACCGGGGTGGCGAGGAGTTTCTGGAACACGGTCCCGAGGTCCTCGAACTGTTTTCTTGCGACTCCGAGCACGGCTTGTGCCGCTTCGATTTTCGCCTGGAGGTTTCCTCGGTGGGCGATCTTGAGGAGCTTTTCCTCGCCTTGCGCCAAGGCTTGCTGCAGCGTATTCCTGCAGACAACCCGGATCGGCGTTACCAAGTTGAGGATGCCCGTCTTTCCATCGTGCCCGTTGACAAGCAGGAGGTAGGACTGCACGGCGTCCCCCTTGCCGACTTCGAAGGTGCCATTGAACTTCGCGAGCACCCAGATCTTTTCCCCGCGGTACAGGGACCCTGCAGCCTCATAGGAAAGCTGTCCGTCCCGGATCAGCGGATCGAAGATCTCGAACGCCTCCAGATTCTGGAGCACCTTGTAATCGGTCGAGACGACTCCGAGCACCCGGTTGTCTTTCGCTCGCACCAATGCTTTGCGGTTCTCAATCGGGATCAGCGGATCCGGGCTGCCCTGAAGGCTGGCCGTGAGATCCTTCCAGGACGAGCAGAACACCTGCCTTTCTTCCACGTTCCAGTCCAGCCCAGCAGAGACAATCGCGGTGCGAGAGTCGGGCGCGTCCTTCAGGACGTTGCCGACTCCATGCCACGCGGGAGTCCCGGTAAAAAACCCAGTTTCAACTTCGTGAGACATTGCACACTTCCTTTTCTTTCGAGGAACCTGCCTCTTCAGGATGCCGTGGTCAATCGGCATCGACTCCCCTTGCGGGGAGTTTCGGCTTTCAACTTTGAAGTTGTTCACAGGCCACGAACGCTAGAAAACTCCAGCACTTCGTCCCGATTCTCACCTGTCTTGTCACCAAGTCGACGACAATGGGGTCGTGCTGCGCGTCTCCGCAAGGCTCCGGGCTGATCCCCCAATTCAGGGCCCCTTCCCATTGCTCGCCGATGATTTGCGAGATCAGGATGCGGCAGAGATAGCTCGGGTCCCCGTACCGGCTCCTTGCCGCGTTGGAATTCAACGCCTCCGCCAAGGTCTCCTGCAAGGTCGATCCCTGCCAGTGGCTGTAGAGCACCACTGTTTTTCCTTCGCCAAACTCGAACACAACGTCTCTTCTGTCTCCCACGGTTCACCTTTCCTTTCTCTTTCCAAACGCCCAGCTAGAAAGCTTGTCATTCAGCGCTCTGATTCTTTCTTTCGCGGCAGCCGGGAGGACGATGGTTGCCTCCTGATCCTTCGGCGCCTCTTTCGAGATCCACCAAACCCCGTTGTACAGGTGAAGGAATCTCCTCTGCCCACTGGCATCCGCGTTGGCTTGCGCCTGACGCTTCGCCTTTTTGAAATCACTTCCCGCGTTCATGCTTCTTTCCTTTCTCTCTGGACTTGAGACCAGATCTCCCACAACGGGAGAGGCCTTCGGGAAGGAGATCTCTTTCTCCCTCCCCTCTCGGTATTTCCCTTTCAGCATCCTATGGGGTGGCGGGCATCCCGTTTTATCCACCGTCCTCGCTGAAACCTTGTTGTCAAAGAACTCAAGGAAGTATATCGGAAAGGCATACAAGGGAACAAGAGGGAAGTTTGAGAATCCCATGCCGCCCTGTACAGTCCTTCCCACTATGCCGCAATCCACGCAGATTCTGCCCGACGCTCTCTCCAACGCTGGCATCAATCACAAGCGCCACCGACTCTCCGAAGATGAGCGACTCCGCCGCTGGGAACTCGCTCTCTCCATCCCTTCCCCTCGAAACACCCAGGCCTCCGCCCTCCTCTCTCCAGAAACACGCGCCTCCTTCGCCGTCGCTCTCGATGCCTACTTCGCGCTTCGCGTCCCACTCGTCCTTGAGGCATTGCAGAAACAAGCCCAACGCGGATCAGTTCCAGCCATCCGACTCTACCTCGAACTCTTCTACCAACCGTTCCGCGACTGGACGCTGGCCCTTTCCTCCCGCGGACACCAACCGCTGGGCGTCGACGGCGGAGATCAAGTCACTACCCGACTCCGAGATCTTCTGAAGGAACTCAAGGCCGGCTCCGCCCGCATCAAGGTCAAGGCCACCGAACGAACAGTCGAGATGACGGAACAACCGGACAGCACGGGAGAGAAGGAAGCGAATGGGGGAGACTTGACCAACACCACGGATACCCGCGGACCTCAGGGGCCAGAGCCCTCGGTTGAGCAAGGCAACGTCCAATAATAACTATTATGTTATGTTGCTATACCTTGTAGCGTAAGCACTTACCTCATTCCACCTGCTACACACGGCTCTACCAGGCACCCCCCCCTAGGTATATACCCCCCAGGCCGCATGGCGCCGGACAGGACAGGGGCCTCCTTTATAAGTCTTTCTCTCTCAGATATTTATCCCCATATTCATACTCCGAATTGAGTTGGTAGTTTCAACTGGAATGTACGCTGATGGGCAGATTGTTCCACATGGAACATCTCTGGGTGGTTTCTATTGGCTTGGGGAGGCGGGGTGGTTGGGTTGTGGTGAGGCGATCGGGTGATCAGAAGGGGCAATCCTGTGGTTTTGCTTTTTCGATCACCTGGAGGCGTGTAGGTGGTTTTTGAGCCTCTGGCGCTTGAGCTTGGGGAGGTGGAGGTGGTGGTAAGGGTGGGGGTTGGTGGGTTGGGGGGAATGGGTTTTCGAGGTTTTGGTCTTGGAGCCAGGCTTGGTAGAGGGAGCGGGACTGAGGGGAGAGGCGTTGTTTTCGGTGGAGGGTTTTTTCGAGGTTGTGGATGAGGAGGAAGCGGGAGGTGGTCCAGTCCTCTGGGGTGCAATTCGGCTTACCTGATGCTTCCATCTGCTCCGGCGGCCGATCGTATATAGTACTACCTAACGGTGTGGTATGGCAAGTGGTGATTGTAGGGTCCCGCGGAACCGAGCTGAGAGGGTTGCTTACGAGCGGCTTTTGAGGGCTGGCTGGAGTGTGACCCGGAGAGGTTGGCCGGACTTCTTCTGCTGGAAGGAGACTGGGGAGATGATGTGTGTGGAGGTCAAGCCCCGCGCCACTTCCGGGCTCCGAGCTGGGCAGAAGTTTTTGATGAGTCGTCTTGCCCGGCTCGGTCTTCCCTGCTACCGGTTCGACCCTAAGATGGGGCCGATTCGCGTCTTCGCTCCCGGTGCGAAGTAGGGTAATCAATTCTTTGGGTGGGAGGAGGTCGTTTTTGTGGACTTTGCGGGCGGGTCGGGTGAGGGATTCTCTTCTTC
>Ga0247727_10002932_pt1 | contig 38431 bp, 27 predicted proteins | sample WisWelCaveWW1625_FD_202498 | JGI IMG/M metagenome (GOLD analysis project Ga0247727, IMG submission 202498) | Biofilm microbial communities from Wishing Well Cave, Virginia, United States - WW16-25 | ecosystem: Environmental > Aquatic > Deep subsurface > Groundwater > Cave microbial mat | place...
TGCGGCGGTGTTTGCTGCGGCCATGTCCACGACGAGCGGGACGCTGAACTCGCTGGCCTCTTCGAGCATCGTAGATTTTGGGCGGCAGAAGCGAGATGCGGCGGAGTTTCTGCGGATGTCGCGATGGGTGACTCTGGTGTGGGGAGTTGTCATCGGGGCGCTGGCCCTAGTGCGCTGGGGTCCAGTGCTCGAGGCGGGGCTGACCATTGCGTCGATTACTTATGGGAGTTTGCTGGGGCTGTTCTTGCTCGGCAGGCTGCTAAGGCGGGCGACGCCCGCAGGGGCTCTGGTCGGGATGTTCGCGGGACTGGCGGTCATGCTGGCAGTGAAATTCGGGACGCCGCTGGCGTGGACGTGGTATGTGCTGGTGGGAACCGTGGCGACTTTTGGAGTTGGGTCCGCTGTGAGCTATCTGAAACCACAAATGAACCCGGAGAAAAACTCATGAAGGAGAAACAGAACTAACAGAGAGACGACAGAGCTCACAGAGAACGCGGAGAGAGAAGTGAACACGCAAAGAGTCGAGCTGGTGAAAGGGCTGGGGGCGGCTGCGGCGATGGCGATGGTGGTCGGCCACATCATCGGGACAGGCGTGTTCCTGGTGCCCAGCTCGATGGCGCGGGCGACGGATTCGGTGGGGCTGGTGTTTCTGGTGTGGGTTGTGGGCGGGCTGCTCTCGTTGATGGGGGCGCTGACGGTGGCGGAGTTGGGGGCGGCGCTGCCGGAGGCCGGCGGGCCCTATGTTTATTTAAGCCGCGGCTTGGGGCCACGATGGGGGTTCTTGTTTGGATGGATGAATAATTTGGTGGGTAAGCCGGCGTCGATTTCGACGATTGCGGCAGGGTTGCTTATTTTCTTGAGCTACTTCTTCCAAGGCGTGCGGACGCCCATCTTTATCCTGCAGATTCCGATGCCCTGGGGAGATGCGCCGCGTGAGTTTGCTTTCACGTGGGCGCAACCGCTGGCGGCAGCAGCGATTGCCTGTGTGACGTTCATCAACTACTTGGGTGTGCGGCTGGCGGGACGGTTGCAGGTGGCGCTGACGTTCGTGAAAATCGGTGCAATTTTGGCGGTGGTGGCGCTGGGGTTTATCTATGGGAAAGGGACCGGAGGCATCGGGCAGCTCTTCCCGCATGCGTTTGAGCTCAGCCTGTTGTCGGGAGTTCTGACAGCAATGGTGGGAGCACTGTGGGCGTATGACGGCTGGATTGATTTGACGTTTGCAGGGTCAGAGGTTCAGCAGCCGCAGAAGAATATTCCGAGGGCGGTCGTGGGAGGAACGATAATCGTTGGTGTGATCTATCTGCTGGCGAATGCGGTGTACTTCCACACGCTGCCGATTGAGGCGGTGAAAAAGGCGGCGAATGTGGCGTCAGAAACCGTGCGGGCGTTTGCGGGTGAGAACGCGGCGGCGTGGATCACGGCGGCGATGGTTGTGAGCGCATTTACGACGCTGAATTCGTCAATCCTGACCGGCGCGCGCGTGCCGTACGCGATGGCGCGGGATGGATTGTTTTTCCGCGTGGCGGACGGAGTGCATTCAAAGTATCGCACTCCCGCACGGGCACTGGTGTTCCAAGGCGTGATGGCGGGAGTGATGGTGCTAACGGGGCAGTTCGAGGATTTGTTTTCGCTGTTCATTTTTGCGCAGTGGATTTTCTATGCGCTGACGGTGGCGTCGGTGTTCGGGCTGCGGAGACGGGAGCCGGAATTGTCGCGCCCGTACCGGGCGTGGGGGTACCCGGTGCTGCCGGCGATTTTTGTGCTGGGGGCGACGGCGCTGACGGTGAACTTGTTTGTGCAAAGGCCGGTGCGGTCGTCGCTGGGGTTGGTGTTGATTCTGGCAGGATTGGTCTTCTACGGGAGATGGAAGGCAAGAGCCACGTAGGGGAATATCGTCCTACCACAACTGCTGGCCGTAAACTGGGGCAACTAGAGAACTCACGGGACGTCAATCAGAAGAAGGGGTTCTCCTGCGGCCCCACAGCATCCTTGCTAGGATCGCTGTGATCATGAGGATATATAGCGCGAGAACTGAGTAATCGATGACTGTTGGCGTTGATGGGCCCCCGCTCGAAAGAACATCACGAATCGCCCAGAGGGCAAGGAAATATGCGGTCGCGTTGACAAAGAATAACTTTGTCCTGGATGCAAAAACACTTGCAAGTACAAAGACTATTGCGCTAACGCCGAGGACAATTGTAAGAATTTGGAGGAAAAGTGGCCGCTCCAGAATAAGAGCGAATTGGTTCGTAGGCCCGATTCCGGGGACGTTCTCATTCTTAGCCCCCTCTGAAACTCGAGCCCAGATCGTGGGCCAACTCCGCAGCTCTTCTCTCGATGCGTTCCGCAGTGACAAGCCAGGTGCACGAAGCTCGATCTCATATTCAGGTCCTAGACTCTCGAGTCTGGCGAAGCTCTTGCCATCCAAGGTTAGGAGTACATCGCAGTCGACCCGCGCGACCATGAGGTACTTGTCAAAGGGGTATGAGCGAGGGTTACCGAGGGTAATAAGCTCGAGGTGCCTGGGTCCCGGAAGGCTTTCTGAATAACTGGGCAACGGCTTGGCTGGCGGCGCCTGCTTTCTGGTCTCTCTAAGCGCGCATATACCGATCACCGAGAACTTGTCGGCTAGGTCATCAAACACGAACGGGCCAAAGAATATCTTAAGAGACTGATGGCTCTGCCAGGTGTCAGGTAAATCTAGTATTTGTCTGTTGAGTTCCTTGTCCTTACCGATCAAACCAAGGCGGTTATAGGTCAAATATGCCCGCGCCTGCATCACGCCCGCATTGGGATCAAATGACTCGAGAACAACTCGGTATTTCAATGTGTCTGCATAGATTGAACGCTCCAACCAATAAGACACCCGTTCTTCTGTAAACCCGACGAAGGCCACCCAAAACAAAAATCCAATCATCATGGTTGCCAGTATTAGAGCGGATATCCGCCTTAGCCGTCTCTTCCCGCTCATGAAAGAATCCCAAAGCTGCATGTGATGTTTATCCGAACCTACCTCGGTGGAACAACCGTGCAATCACTTATTTTGAGGCAGCTATCTGTGCCGGAGCGCCTGGACCAAGCAGGATTTGGCCGGGGCGGGCGGTGGTGTGTTTGTTGTCGGCGATGACGACTTCGCCGTTGACCAGGACAAAGCGGAAGCCATCGGCGTAGGCATGCGGTTTTGTAAAGGTGGCACGGTCGGCGACTTTGGCCGGGTCGAAGACGACAACATCGGCCCACATGCCCGGGCGAATGATGCCGCGGTCGGTGAGGCGGAAGCGTTGCGCCGGAAGCGAAGTCATCTTGCGGACGGCCTCTTCGAGGCGAAGCGCGTTCTTGTCGCGGACGTAGAGGCCGAGGACGCGGGCATTGGTGCCATACCCTCGGGGGTGCGGTACGCCGCGGTCAAATTCAATGACGCCGGCATCGGAGGCGACCATCGAGTAGGGGAACTGCATGATGCGGAGGACGTCGCGCTCGTCCATCGAGTGATAGACCATCTGCGCGCCGCCCTTTTCGATCATCTCGAGGACGGTCTGAATTTCGGCGTCGAGCTTGCCCTTCCTTCCCTTCTCCTTATTGATCTGCGAAATGTTTTTGCCTTCGAGCGAAGGGTCCCAGCGGCAGGAAGCGACGAAGGCGTAGTCGAGGCGTTTCCTACCGTTGCGATTGCGAATGGTCGTACGCATCTCTGAGGCAATCTGGGCGCGGCTGGCTGGGTCCTGGAGGCGCTTGGTGCGTTCTTCGGCGCCGCCGGCGTGGGCCCAGGAAGGCAGCAGGACGCCGAGGTTGGTGCTGGAGGCGGTGTAAGGGTACTGGTCCACGGTCACGTCCAATCCTTCGGTGCGGGCTTTTTCGACCAGGCGAATGGTACGCGTAGACTGGCCCCAGAGTTTCTTGTTGGAAACTTTGAAGTGAGAGATTTCAACGGGCATTTGCGCCTGACGGCCAATCTCGATTGCTTCGGCAATGGCAGTGAAGACACCGCCATGCTCGTCGTCGCCTTCGTTTCGAATATGCGAGGCGTAAACGCCATTGTACTTCGCAGCGGCGCGGGCCAGGCCGACGACCTCGGCAGTCTTCGAATACGTGCCCGGGATGTAGATGAGGCCGGTGGAGAAACCGACGGCGCCGTCGCGCATGGCTTGTTCGACGAGGGCTTCCATGCGGGCCTGTTCGTCGGGCGTGGGGTCGCGCTGCTCCGATTGCATGACAGCGCGGCGAACGGAGTTGTGACCAATGAGCGTGCCAAGGTTGAGCGAGATGCCCGCGGAGCGAAGCTCTGTGAAATATTTGGCGAGCTCGGTTTCCGAGCCGCCGCAATTGCCGGTAATAACCGAGGTGACGCCGTCGAAGAGGAAATTGTCGCCGGTGGGGATGCGCCGGATGGAGTCTTCGACGTGCGTGTGGACATCAATGAAACCAGGAGCGATGACGAGACCTGCGGCGTCGAGGGTGCGCTTGGCGGGACACGCCTGCGGGCCACTAGGACATAGACGACCGATGGCAGCAATGCGCCCGTCACGGATGCCGACGTCGGCGACGTACCAGGGATTGCCAGAGCCGTCGATGACGCGGCCGTTGGCGAGGATCACATCGTAATTGGATTGGGCCGGGGCAGCAGCGGCGAGAAGTAGGACAATCAAGGCGGCCAAGAAGAGGTTGCGCATGACTCTTCCTCCGATGGGCAGGGGCGGAATGTAGCACAAAATAAGTTGCCGGCAATCAGATTTCAGGTCCCAGTCAGAACGCCAGTGTGAGGCAGAAGGCGATGCGCAACGGCACAAGATCACGGTTATTGGTAGAGGAGGTAGCGCGAGCGAAGGGAGCGAAAGCGGACAAGATCGGCCGACCAGGAGGAAACGATGGAGCGAGGTGGGGCGCCGCGACGAAGGGCTTCCACAGTCGAGGCGGAACCGAGGAGCGTGATAGTTTTTTCGAGCTTGAATTGCCGAGGGTAGAGCTTCCAAAGGGCAGAGGCGATTTCAAGGCCAAGGGTCATACTGCGAAGGCGCTTGCGGTCGGTGGCTTCAATGCTAAGGCCCTGGCAGGACTGGTCTTTGTACAGGCCGGAAGCCGGTGTGAAAGTGACGGGACGAAAGCGGACGCCGGGGATTTTCCTGCGCGCGAGCTCAGAAAGGAGCTCCTGCGAACGGATCCACGGTGCGCCGAAAAGTTCAAAGGGAGTATCCGTTCCGCGGCCGACGGACACGTCGGCGGATTGCAGGATTTCGATGCCCGGGTAGAGGAAGGCCGCGCGAAGGGTGCGAAGATTGGGCGAGGGAGCGACCCAGGGCAGGCCGGTCTCGTCGTAAGTCATGCCGCGGCGCCAGCCTTGCATGGGGATAACGTGCAGGTCGGCGCCAATTTTGTTTTCGGTGTTGAACATCTGAGCCAATTCACCGTGGGTCATGGCAAAGCGGACGGGCATGGGGAAATAGCCGACAAAAGTCAGGCGGTCAGGGTCGAGCATCGGACCTTCGATAATTTCACCGCCAAGGGGATCGGGACGGTCGAGAACGAAGAAAGAGATCTTGCGGCGCGCTGCTTCCTCCATAGCAAAAGCCATGGTTGTTTTGTAGGTGTAAAAGCGAACGCCGGCGTCCTGAATGTCGAAGACAAGGGTGTCAATGCCACGAAGCATGTCGTCGGTGAGGCGACGGGTTTCACCATAGAGGCTGTAAATGGGGAGTCCCGTTTGAGGGTCGGTGGAATGGGCGACCTTTTCGTCGAGCTGGCCGCGGATGCCATGCTCGGGGCTGAGAAGCGCGACAAGAGTTACGCCCGATGCGTGTGCGAATAGGTCAATGGCGCTGCGGCCGTCGCGAGTGACTCCGGTGTGGTTGGTGATGAGGCCGACACGGCGGCCCTTCAAGGGAGTGAAGTCCTGTTCGACTAGAACGTCGAGGCCGGTCTTCACTCGGGGGGCCTGGGAAAAGGAACAGAGGGGTAGCGCCAATTGAACACAGACGAACACGGCCAAGAGAAACTGGAAAATAGAAACTGGAAACTGGCCTAAGGGACCTTCACTTGAGAGACGAAGATTGAAGCGAACTTGCATCATGTGAGTATCTATTTTGGCACGAAGGGTGCGACAGGTTTGTTGAGAAGTGGCAAGGCGTGTGCTATATACAGCGGCGAGATGCAGGCGTCAACTTGGGACACCGCACGACAGTGACGGCGCGACGCTGGCTCCTGCTGCTGACCGCCTTCCTCCTCATGGCACACAACGGCCGCACGGCACGACCTCCCGCAAAAGGTAAACCCCGCTCAACTCAAGGTTCGGCACAGAGCCGGGCAACTCAGGCGCGGCCAGCGTCAGCACAGAAGCTGCCGAAGGACGCGGAGAAATGGGTGTCAAAAACGCTGAAGAAGATGACGCTCGAGGAAAAAATAGGGCAAGTGATGATGGTGTTCATCTTCGGCGGATTTGTTTCGCGGGAAAGCCCACAGTATGCCGAACTGCTGCGGCAGGTGGAGCAGAACCACGTGGGCGGGCTTGTGGTAGGGACGCGAGTGCAGCCCTTAGGTGTCGTGCGCAGCCAGGTGTACCCGACGGCGGAGTTGATCAACGAATTGCAAGGGCGGGCCAAAGTGTCGCTGCTGATTGGGGCTGACTTCGAGCGCGGGACGGCAATGCGGCTGGAAGAAGGCACGCCACTTCCCTACCCCATGGCCGTGGCGGCAACAGGGCGGATCGAAGATGCGTACACGATGGGAAAGATTACGGCGATTGAAGCGCGGGCGGCGGGAGTGCAGTGGGTGTTTGCACCGGTGGCGGACGTGAACAGCAATCCAGACAATCCGATTATCAATACACGGTCGTTTGGGGAGGACCCGCAACGAGTGGGCGAGCTAGTGGCAGCGTTTGTGCGAGGCGTGGAGGAAAACGGCGCGCTCTCGACGACCAAGCATTTTCCGGGGCACGGGGATACAAGCACGGATTCACATGTCACCATGCCAACGATAAGCGGAGACCGGGCTAAGCTCGACCGCGTGGAGCTGGCACCGTTTCGCACGGCAATCGCTGCGGGGACGAGCACCATCATGACCGGCCACCTGGCGGTGCCGGCGCTGGAGCCGGAAGCGGATACGCCAGCAACGCTCTCACGGCGCGTGCTGACAGACCTGTTGCGGAAGGAATTACGATTTGAGGGCCTAATCGTCACCGATGCGCTGGATATGGGTGGAGTGACCAACCGGCCGGCGCCGGGTGAGGTGGCAATCCGTTCGCTGTTAGCCGGTGCGGACGTGCTGCTTGTGCCGCCGGTGCCGGATGCAGTGGTGCTGGCCATGAAGGATGGCGTGGCGACGGGCCGCGTGCCCATGTCGAGTCTGGACGAGGCGGTGACGCGAATCCTGCGGGCCAAGGCGCGGCTGGGGCTGCACAAGCAAAGAAAAGTGAGCCTGGAAGCGCTGGGAGAAAGCTTTCGGAGGCCGGAGTTCTTGGCGACGGCTCAGGACGTTGCCGACCGTGGAGTGATTCTGTTGCGGGATGAAGCCAAGCTGTTGCCGCTTGATCCGACGAAGCCGCTGCGAGTCTTGCTGGCGTGCGTGGCGGGCGATCCAGACCCCTGGCCGTGCGAAGACCTTGAGAACGAGATCCGGTGGCGCGTGGATGCTCTCGAAGTGGTGAGGACGGATACGAAGTTTGCCAAAGTAGAGAACGTAAAGCTGCCATCGGCGGACAAGTATGACGTGGTGATTGCAGCGCTGGTGGTGCGATGGGCAGACCGCAAAGGCACAGTCAGCCTGCCGGCGGACCAAGCAGCGCTGGTGGAGAAACTGCTCTCAGGCGAGAAGCCTGTGGTCGTGGCGGCACTGGGGAGCCCGTATCTGGTGGCGCGATTCCCAACGGCCAAGACGTGGGTGGCGGCGCTTTCGACATTTGATGTAGCGCAACGCGCGGCTGCGCGGGCCATTTTCGGGCAAGTGGCGATTGAAGGGCGTTTGCCGGTGAGTGTGCCAGGGGTGGCCAAGCTGGGAGATGGTCTAAGCCTAGCAGCGAATCCTATGAAGCTGCGCTCCCCGACCACGGACTTAGGAGCACGGCTGGCGCCGGCATACAACGTTATCGAGCGAGGGGTGGCAGAAGGAGCGTTTCCGGGCGCGGTGCTGGCCGTGGGCTACAAAGGCGAGCTGGCCTTGCGGGCGTTCGGGAGGCAGACATACGAAGCCAAGTCGCCCGCCGTGACGCCGGAGACGATTTACGACGCGGCGTCGGTGACGAAGCCGGTTGTGACAGCGACGCTGGTGGCGATGCAGATGGCTGCGGGGCGGATACAGTTGGACGCGTCCATTGACCGATATCTACCGGAGTGGTCAGCGGGGCCGAACCCGGAGTGGCGAAAGCGGGTGACGGTGCGCAACTTACTGACGCATACCTCGGGACTGCCCGCGTACATCAAGTATTTTCTGGAGGTGAAGGGGAAGTCGGAAATCCTCAAGAGAATTTTTGCGGAGCCGCTGGTGGCGGAGCCGGGAACGCAGACGACGTACTCGGACCTCGGGATAATCCTGATGGGGGAGATCCTCGAGCGCGTAACGGGACGACCTCTGGACCAGTTGGCAAGCGAACGAATCTTCACGCCGCTGGGGATGAAGGATTCGATGTACAACCCACCGAAGAGTTTGATGGCGCGAATTGCGCCAACTGAAAACGATACGGTGTTTCGGAAGCGCCTGGCGCAGGGCGAAGTCCACGACGAGAATGCCTGGGCGATGGGTGGCGTAGCGCCGCACGCAGGGCTGTTTTCTACGGCTCCGGACCTGGCGATATTTTGTCAGATGATGCTGAACGGCGGAATGTACGCGCATCAGCGAGTGCTGCGGCGGAGTACCATCGCGTTGTTCACAACGGCGGAGAAGATTGCCGGAGGGACGCGAACTTTGGGCTGGATGGTGCCGACCGAAGGTGGCTCGAGCGGGAAATATTTTTCGGGGAAGAGCTACGGCCATACGGGGTTCACGGGGACCTCGGTGTGGCTTGACCCGGAAAAGGAGCTGCTTGTAATCCTGCTGACGAACCGAGTGCATCCGACGCGCGAGAACAACAAGATTCGAGAGGTAAGGCCGGCGGTCCACGATGCCGTGGTGGAGGCTTTGAAGGAGAAGTGGCAGGCGACAGGGGGAAGGTGAGAGAGCGGAATGGAAGTGGTAGGCTTGGGTGTAGTTTGTGGGACAAGGAACGAGCCTCGGACAAAAGAAAACGCTGCACGTGAAAGAAACTCAAAGAACAATCAGGCCGACGGAACTGAGGAACCCGAGATCACGGGGGCTCGACCGGAAGAGCACGCGCGATATCCTGCGGATCATCAATCGTGAAGATGCGGAAGTGGCGCGAGCAGTCGCGCGTGAAATTCCAGTGCTTGTACGGGCAGTGGATGTGATTGTGGGCGCGCTAAAGAGTGGTGGGCGGTTGATTTACGTCGGTGCCGGAACGAGCGGGCGACTGGCGACTCTGGATGCGGCAGAGATTCCACCGACCTTTGGCGTGTCGGTCAAGTTGGTGCAGGCGGTGATTGCGGGAGGGCGGCGCGCACTGACGGATGCCGTGGAAGGCGCAGAGGACTCGTTGAAAGCGGGGGCCAGGGATCTGAGAGCCAAGCGCGTGATGTCGCGGGATGTTGTGGTGGGAATTACCGCAAGCGGGACGACACCTTATGTGTTAGGGGCCCTCAAGCACGCTCGGCGATGTGGAGCGATGACCATTGCGCTGACGGCAAATCGCGGAACTCCGGCCATGCGAGTGGCGCGAATCGCCATCGCACCGCAGACGGGACCGGAGGTGGTCACCGGATCCACGCGCATGAAGGCGGGAACGGCGCAGAAGATGGTACTGAACATGCTGAGTACAGCAACCATGGTTCGGCTGGGAAGGGTGTACGATAACTGGATGATTGGGGTGGCGCAAACAAATCGGAAGTTGCGGGCGCGGGGAGCGAGGATTCTTCAAGAGGCAACAGGGGCAAGCGTGTCAGAGTCGAGACGCGCGCTGCGTCAGGCGGGAGACGACGTAGGGCGAGCGATGGAGAGATTGAAGAAGGGGCTGACGTGAGGAACTCTCCACGACTGGCTAGTGGGTTCCAACGAGACGTTTCGACAAACAACGGAAGGGCAGGTAAGGGGAGAGATGGACAGATTTTTGATTGAGGGTGGAAGATGCTTGGAAGGGACAGTGGGGATCAGCGGGGCAAAGAATGCCGCGTTGCCGGCGATGGCGGCGGCGCTACTGACGTCGGAACCGGTCCACCTGAAGAACATCCCGAGGGTACGGGACATTCTTACGATGGGGAAATTGCTGGCGCATATCGGCGCACATGTGCAGGCCCTCGATCTTCCGCCTACCGACATGACCATTCAAGCGGAGCGGATTTCAGATGCTGAGGCGCCCTACGAACTTGTGCGGACGATGCGCGCATCTATTCTGACGCTGGGACCACTAGTGGCGCGGCTGGGAAGAGCACGGGTGTCGCTGCCGGGAGGATGCGCCATCGGAGCGCGTCCCGTGGATTTGCATTTGAAGGCGCTGGAAAAGATGGGGGCGGAAATCGGCACGGCGCACGGTTATGTCGAGGCGCAGGTGCCGAAAACGGGCAGGCTGCGCGGCGCGACGATTATCTTCGAGAAAATTACTGTAACCGGAACGGAAAATATCTTGATGGCGGCGGTGCTAGCAGAGGGCGAATCGCTGATCGAGAACGCGGCGCGAGAACCAGAAGTGACCGACCTAGCCGAGTTGCTGGTGAGCATGGGAGCGCAAATCGAAGGCATTGGCTCGGCCACGCTTCGCGTGCGCGGCGTGGAACGGCTGAGGGGAACCGAGCACGCGGTGATCCCGGACAGGGTCGAAGCGGGAACCTTCCTCGTTGCGGGAGCGATTACGGGTGGCGAACTGTTGCTCGAGCGCTGCGCGCCGGAACATCTCTCGGCCGTGATTTCGAAACTGGCAGAAACCGGAGTGGAGATTCGCAGTGAGGGAGCCGGCCAGCTGCGGGTTCGAGCGGCAAAGAAGTTGGTGGCGGCGGACGTAGTCACCGAAGAATATCCCGGCTTTGCGACCGACATGCAGGCGCAATTCATGGCACTCGTGACCCAGGCAGAAGGCACATCGGCGATTACCGAGACGATTTTTGAAAACCGTTATCTGCACGCAAGTGAAATGGTGAGGATGGGAGCGAATATTACTGTCGGAGGGCGGCAGGCGATTGTGCGCGGTCCGACACAACTTGAGGGGACGGGCGTGATTGCGTCGGACTTGCGGGCCAGTGCCTCGCTGGTGCTGGCGGGGCTGGTAGCGAGTGGCGGAACCGTTATCGAACGCGTGTACCATCTCGACCGGGGTTACGAACGGATCGAGGAAAAGTTGACGGCGGTGGGAGCACGGATTAAACGCGTGGGCGATCGGGGCGGCGGCGAAAGCTTGGGGGCCGGCGCGTAGCCTTGCCGAGGCCACAAGGGCAGCGAAGTCAATCCGGATGTAAACCAGAAATTTAAAGTTCTTAGGCCTTTCCATCCTTGACAGGTTATTGGCGAAGTGCTATCTAGCTGGCATCTGGGGTGTGGGCGAGTGGGCCGAGCGGGCCACAATCAGGGAACCGCTTAATCCCGGCACACCGTATCCACAACTGCCTGAGTTTTCGCTCGGGGGGACATCATGAAAATCAGAACGCTTTTGCAGGCGCTTTGCCTCGCGATCGTCGTGGTGTTTTTGTTTGCGGCAGTTGCAGCAGCACAGGTATCCACGTCCACAATCACCGGTACGGTGACCGATGCGCAGAATCTCGTGGTAGCCGGCGCGAAGGTCGTCGCCAAGAACGAGGCAACCTCGGTGAGTTACCAGACTGAGACCACGACGGGAGGAACGTATTCATTGAGCTCACTCCCGCCGGGCCTCTATACGATCACCATCACCCACCAGGGGTTCAAAACATTTACGAGCACGAAAAACGTGCTGACGGTGGGCGCGCCGGTGGTAGTGGACGCCACGTTGGACATCGGCCAAGTCAGCGAAGTCGTGCAGGTCGAGTCGAGCTACGCTCGCATTGAAACCAGTAACGCGATGCTGAGCGGAGTCGTGGGCCGAAAGGAGATTTCCGAACTGCCGCTCAACGGTCGCAATCCGCTGAACCTGATTATCCTCGAACCGGGGCTGGTACAGCGGACGACGAACTCGGCAGGGTCGGGGACACACGTTTTCGGCTCGCGCGACCGCGCGCACAATGTGACCATTGACGGGATCGACGCGAACGAATCGTCCGTGCCAAACCCGCAGAGCAACATCTATCGGCTCAATACGGACAATGTTCAGGAGTACCGCGTGGTGACACTGAACGCGACACCGGAATACGGGCGGAACAGCGGCGCCAACGTCTCGATCGCCACCCGGACCGGCACGAACGAGTACCACGGCGACATCTTCTACTATCACCGGAACACTTCGCTGAACGCAAACGAGTTTTTCAACAAGAATGCACCCACCCCCCAGGTGCGACCGACGCTGTTATTACACCAGTACGGCGTCGAAGGCGGCGGGCCGATTGTCAAGAACAAGACGTTCTTCTTCGGCGGCTGGCAGGGTAATCGAATCAAACAGTCCCAGCCGATCTCCGCCTCTTTCGGGATCCCGAGCATTTACACGAGTACGTTGCGGGGAGGAATCTTCCGCTTCTTCGTTCCCGACCCAGCCAACCCACTAGTAATCAGTGGCGTGACCGTTACGCGAAACTCGCCCCTTTTGGTGGATCCAAGGACCGGACAACTGCGGGCGGAGGTACCACTCTGCGCCACGCCGACCTCCCTGCGCTGCGTTCGGACCTATAACATTATCGCGAATGACCCGGCCGGCATCGGGATCGATCCAACGATCGCGGCACTGGTGGCTACACTGCCGCTGCCCAATGACTTCACGGTGGGAGACGGCCTGAACTTCGGCGGGTTCAACTGGAACACCCCCTCGCGCTTCAAGGGACCGAACAATATCGTTCGGGTGGATCACACTTTCAACGACCAGAACAACATTTTCGGACGGATCCTGTGGGGGAGCTACAATACGACCGAGGGCGACTTGCTGAACGGTCGGCCGGAGTTGTATCCAGGCTTCCCGCCACTGGGCGAAGTTTCGCGGTCGCACCAGAACCTGGCGCTGAGCTACCGGCGGGTGCTTTCCCCGCAACTGGTGAACGATTTCACCGTCGGATACAGCCGTTTCAAATTCTTTTTCTCCCTGATGGAATCCCAGTTGGCACGCGGGGTGACTCCTCCGCCGTACGCACAGGAGTGTTTCGGGACCGACTCGTTCCGCACGGTGGACACACCCTTCTGCAATACGCCGCATACGGCCCGGGCCGTCAGCACTATCCAATACATCGACAACCTGAGCTATGTCCGGGGAGCACACACGTTCAAGACAGGTCTCAACTTCCGCTTCTATCGGCATAATGACTCGCGCGGCGTTCCGGGCGGGTTTAACATGGCGCCTACCATCGTATTTGACCAAAGCCTTCGCGGAGTGACGTCGAATACGGCGCCCGGTTTTGCGGGAGGCTTTGCCAATCTGCCCGTCACGAGCGGCACCGGTGCCATCAACTCCGCCGACAACTCAAACCTGCGGAACGCCATCGTGGAGCTGGTGGGCATCCCGGCCCGATTTGAGCAGGTGTTCCAGGCGGATCTGGGCGCCGACGTCTATCGGGCCGACCTCTTCACCCTGGGCACGCGCGCCCAGCAATACAACCTGTACTTCCAGGACGACTGGAAGATGCGACGGAACCTTACCCTGACGTATGGCGTTCGGTGGGAGTTCAACCGACCGGGGACTGATTGCTGCAATCGCGTGTTTGTACCGGACCAGGACATTCTGACTGCCGGTGCGGTCACTTTCGTCAAGAGCGACTCATGGTGGAAGCGCAGCAACAGGAACTTGTTCGGACCGAGCGTTGGCATTGCTTGGGATCCTTGGTCAGACGGCAAGTCGGTGGTTCGAGCCGGCTACCGAATGGCCTTCGACACGCTCTCGACCTTCCAGGCGACAGCGATTGGCGGCAAGGTGCCGGGGAGCACAAAGCAATGCTTCACGAACGTGCAAGGCACATCGGTCCCGGCCGGCTGCCAGGTGATCAATCAGAACTACCGGCTGCCGCAGCTGCTGGCGGCGTTTAATCCCTTCACGCAGGCACTGCCCACCGTCGCACCGAGCACGCAGTTCAGCCCGGCACCGCAGGCGCTCGGAACGGCGCCGGGCGTGGGGGCCTTTGACCCGAAGCTGAGAGTGCCCACGGTCCACGAATGGACGCTTATGGTGCAGCGCGAACTGCCGTGGAAGTTTGTGGGACAAGTGGGCTACGTGGGCAAACGGGGAACGCACCTTTACCGGGCCTATGACCTGAACCAGATCCGCACCGACCAGCCCGGATTCCTACAATCGTTCCTGATCGCTCAGAACAACGTGTTCCTGGGCTGCGACCCGGATAGCACCGTTCTGGGCGTAAGCACAGCGGCCTGCACGGGAGCCACCCCGCCAACCCTATTGCTTCAGTTAGCGGGCTCTGCGTTCATCAACAACGCAACCGTCGTTGGGCAACTGCAGAGGAACGGCTTGGGGGATCTGGCCACGCGAATGGACACGCTTGCGTTTGGCACTTTCTCTACTCTGCCGCAGTTCGGGCACCACTATTTCCGGCCAAACGCGCAATTCAGCGACATTTTTTACTTTGACTCAGGAGGGAGCTCGACCTATCACGGAATGGTCGTGCAGGTCACGCGGCGCTTCGAGAAGGGACTCTCCTTCGGTTTCGCGTACACGCTCTCGAAGTCCATTGACGACATGTCGGTGGACCCGGTGGGTGCTGCATCTGGCGGCGGGCTTTCCACCACGAATTCACGCACGCCGACCGACGTGCGGAATTTCCGACTCGACCGCTCCTTATCAGACTTCGACAACAGGCACGTGCTTGTGATGAACTACCTCTACGAGCTGCCCTTCGGCCGTGGCAGGAAATGGGGGGCAAACGGTCCCGGCTTCGTGAATAACATCATTGGAGGATGGGTGTGGGGCGGCATCTTTACGCGTCAAAGTGGGGAGCCGTTTACACTGAACAGCGGCATCCGTACAGTGCACAACACGAAGCAATCGCGCGCAGTGATCCGCGGGCCGATGCCAAACTTCGATCTGAAACCGTCAGCTTCGGCGCGCGGGCCCGTGCTGGTGCGCGTTAGCGACCTCATCACGAATGTGGCAGACCCGAACTTCAACTGCCGGAACGTGCTGGATCAGAGTGGTGCAGCCACGACGTCCTTCATCTGCATCCCCCCGCCAGGGTCGGAGGGGAGTGAACGGAACTCTGTCCATGGACCCGGGTTCTGGAACTTCGACACAAGCATCATCAAGAACTTTGGACTCACGGAAAAGTTGAAGTTGCAGTTCCGTACGGAGTTCTTCAACGTGTTCAACCACACGAACTTCGAGAACCCGAGAAACGCCTCCACCGGTTCACCCACTCTGACCAGTACAGTTTTTGGCCAGACGTGCTGCATCTCGTCGGCGGTGCCAGCCTCGGCGACCGTCATCGCCGTCGGGGAGCCAAATCGCGTGATCCAGTTTGCCTTGAAAATCATTTTCTGAAGGTGCAGGCAGTTTGAGAGACGGCCCGGCGAGCGGTTGCCGGGCCGTTTTGTTTTTGTTCGTTGAAAAACGCAGAGGCGCAGCAGGCTGCGTCCCACAGTAAAAGTACAGACAACATACAGGCGGGGCGAAAATGGCGGAACGTCCGCCTTTTACCCGGCGGTAGTTTCGCGGCGCTGTTTTTCGCGCTGATCGCGGAGCAAAGCCTTGCGGGAGAGGCGAATCTTATTGCCCTCGATGGAGAGGACTTTAACCATGACCTGGTCGCCGAGCTTAAGCTCGTCGCGGACGTCGCGAATGCGGTGTTCCGCGATTTCGCTGATGTGGAGCAGGCCGTCGGTACCGGGGAAAATCTCGATAAAGGCGCCGAAGTCGGCCAGGCGGACGACCTTGCCAAGATAAGTTTTGCCGATTTCGGCCGACGCGGTGACCTCGCGGATCATCTGCAACGCCGCGTCGGCAGCGGCGCCGTTGCTGGCGAAGACGTGAACCTTGCCGTCGTCCATCACGTCAATCTTGACGCCAGTGGCTTCGGTGATGGCGCGGATCTTCTTGCCGCCCGGGCCAATGAGGTCGCGAATCTTGTCGGTGGGGATGGTGAGTAGGAACAGGCGCGGGGCATAGCTGGAAATGGTCGTTCGCGCGGTGCTCAGGGTCTGATCCATGATGTCGAGAATCTCGATGCGAGCCTTGCGGGCTTGCGCCAGAGCTTCGCGCATCATCTGCACGCTGATGCCGCCGACTTTGATGTCCATCTGCAGCGCGGTGATGCCGGTGCGCGTGCCGGCGACTTTGAAGTCCATGTCGCCATAGTGATCCTCGGCCCCGGCAATGTCTGTGAGGATGGCATGATTCGAGCCTTCAACGACCAGGCCCATGGCGATTCCGGCGCAGGCGGACTTGATGGGCACGCCGGCGTCCATGAGCGCCAGCGAGCCGCCACAGACAGTGGCCATGGAGGAGGAGCCGTTGGACTCCAGAATGTCTGAGACAAGGCGCATGGCATAGGGGAATTCGGACTCGGCCGGAAGGAGATTGGCAAGGGAACGCTCGGCCAGGGCACCATGGCCAATTTCGCGGCGACCCGGACCGCGCAGAAACTTGACTTCGCCGACGGAAAACGGCGGAAAATTGTAGTGAAGCATGAAGCGCTTGAAGGCCTCCTCTTCGAAGAGGAGGTCGAGGCGCTGCTTATCTTCCTTGGTGCCCAAGGTCAGCGTGGCCAGGGCCTGGGTTTCACCGCGAGTAAACAGCGCTGAGCCATGAACACGCGGAAGAAGGCCGACCTCGCAAGTGATTTTGCGGATCTGGTCGAAGCCGCGGGCATCGGGCCGGTGATGCTGCTTGAGAATGTCGTCGCGGAAGTAGCGTTCGCGAAGACGTTCAAAGGCTCGAACCGCCAGGGTGCGGCGCTCTTCGTCTTCCTCGGGAATTGCTTCGAGAATTTCAGCCCTTAATTTGTCAACGAGGAGGTAGCTCTCCTTCTTTGGGTGTTTGGCAGTGTCCAAGGCATCGTGGAGGCGCGCGCCGTATTTTTTCTCGATCTCTTTGGAAAGAGCTTCGTCGAAGGGCAAAGGAGCAACTTCAACTTTGGTGGGATTTACCATCTTTTGAAGCTCGCGAATGGCGGAGATGATGCGCTTGATCTGATCGTGGCCGAACTGGAGGGCATCGGCGACCGTTTCTTCACTCACCTCAAGCGCGCCGGCCTCAATCATGACGATCGCCTCTTCGGAACCCGTCACGACGATATTGAGCAGGCTAGTCTTTTGCTCGGCAGTTGTGGGATTGGCAATGAGCTGGCCGTTCAATAGACCGATGCGGACCGCCGCGATGGGCGTGGTGAAGGGCAAGTTGGAGACAAAACAAGCGGCTGAGGCGCCAGTCACGGCAATGACATCGGGATCGTTTTCGCTGTCGGCAGAGAGAACCATGGCAACGATTTGAGTTTCATTGCGCCAGGCCTCGGGAAAGAGCGGGCGGAGGGGGCGGTCGATAAGGCGCGAGGTGAGGATCTCGCGCTCGGAGGGACGGCCTTCGCGCTTGAAGAATCCGCCGGGAATCTTTCCCGCAGAGTAGGTGTACTCGCGGTAGTCCACGGTGAGAGGGAGAAAATCCTTCTCGTTCGGTTTTGTGTCCATGCAAGCGGCAACGAGGACGACCGTGTCGCCGTAGCGGGCAACGATGGAGCCATTCGCCTGCTTGGCGATTTTCCCTGTCTCCAGGGTAAGGATTCGGCCACCGACTTCCACCGAAACCTGATGGGGCGCTGACTGCGACATGATTAGGTTCCTTTCGCGTTCCAACCAGATGGAACGCACAACTGAAGCAAGATGGAGATCCAAGATCTCGTGAGGAAGAGAACCAGGCGAGAGCAAGCGGGGCCGTGTCCGTTAGAAAAAAAGCGACCGAGCCGAATTGAAGGCCGGTCGCCGGACAGACTGCAGAATCCGCGCGGAGGCAGAGGGTCGAACTAGGTCGCTGGAAGCCGTACCAGCTTCCGCGCTATTTCCGCAAACTAAGACGTTCGACAATCTCGCGATACCGATCCGGGTCACGACGGTTGAGGTAGTCCAATAGCCGACGACGCTTGTTCACCATCATAATCAAGCCGCGCCGCGAGGCGTGGTCCTTCACATGAGACTTGAGGTGAGTTGTCAGGTAGTTGATGCGCTCGCTTAAGAGGGCGATTTGAACCTCCGGCGAACCTGTATCCTTGGTGTGAACTCGGTATTGTTCGATCAACGCTGACTTTGCTGCGCTCAAGCCTCCCTCCTCCTCAGTCGTACCCTACTCTACGCTTTATGTGCTCTCTTCGACGACAAAAAGCCTATCACAGGGGGAAGAGGGTTGTAAAGAAATTGTAAAGAAAAGGGGCAGAGACCCGGGAAAAAGTGAAGTGGGAGGCATTGCCGACGACGGATGTAGGCCAAAGGGAGACGCCGGAACGCCCGTTTCTAGAGAGGGGTTGGGCGCGGGCGAATCAGCGAGAGGAATTCGTCGCGGGTCTGCTTGTCTTCACGGAAGGAGCCCAGCATTGCGCTGGTCACCGCCTGGGAGTGCTGCTTTTCCACGCCTCGCATGACCATGCAGAGATGGCGAGCTTCAATGACGACGCCGACGCCTTCGGGAGAGATTTTCTGCCAGATGGCCTGGGCAATCTGGCTGGTGAGGCGTTCCTGAATCTGTAGCCGGCGGGCGAACATGTTCACCAGGCGGGGGATTTTGCTGAGTCCGATGACCTTCTTTTGAGGGATGTAGGCAACATGGGCTTTGCCGAAGAACGGGAGTAGATGATGTTCGCACAGGCTGAAGAGCTCGATGTCTTTGACCACAACCATTTCGTCGTAGCAAACACTGAACATGGCTCCGTTTAAGATCTTCTCCGGGTCCTGATGGTAGCCGCTGGTGAGATACTTCAAGGCTTTTTCGTAGCGCTCCGGTGTCTTCTTGAGGCCGTCGCGGCAAGGATCTTCTCCGATAAGGGCAATGATGCGGCGGGTCAAGTCCGCGACGCTTTCAGGCGGTTTTTCGTGCAAAAGAATGGATTCGGCGCGCTTCGTGGCTTCGCTCATTCTGTTCTCCCCAGGGGTTCACCCGAGTATTCAAAACTGTTGAGGGCGGTTTCTTCGATGCGAATGCGCTCGAGGTGTGCATGAGGGAAGGAGCGGAGGCGGCGGTAGATTTCAACGCAGAGGTTTTCGGTGGTGGGAACGCGCTCGCGGAAAAGAGGGATTTCCTCATTGAGGTAGCGGTGGTCAAAGGGATCGAGAACTTCGCGTTTAACGAAGCCGTCGAGGTCCGCGAGGCTGGCCACCATGCCGGTGGCCAGCTCCGGTGCGCCGGAGACGGTGACTTCGATGACGTAGTTGTGCCCGTGACCGTAAGGATTGTTACATTTGCCGTAGATTCGTCGGTTCTCGGCTTCGCCAAGCGTCGGATTGTGGAGACGGTGCGAAGCGGACAGCGAATACCGGCGGGTGAGATGAATGTTCATGGATTGCGCTTCCCCGTGCTGCTGCCGGCGCCATTCCGCTCGCCGTAACAATCCACAAACAGGTCAGCCGTCTCGTAAAGGCGGACGCGATGCAGCCTCCCCTTGGAAATACGGGGTTCGAGCAGGCGCCAGATGACCGCGGCAATGTTTTCGCAGGTCGGGATTTGACCGGATAGCTCGGGTACTTCGTAATTCAGGAAACGGTGGTCCATGCGATCAATGATCTCGCGCTGAAGGATATCTTTGAGTTCATTGAGGTCGAGAACCATGCCGGTGGCGGGATCGGGCGCGCCGGCAACGGTGACTTCAAGGGTGTAGTTGTGCCCGTGGCCGTGCGGATTATTGCATTTGCCGAAGATACGGCGGTTCTCCTCCGCAGAGAAAGCAGGATTGTGATAAAGGTGAGAGGCAGAGAATTCGATCTTGCGAGTAATATAGAGCATGTCAGGTTTTAGCCGTCTGCGAAGTGCAAGAACTCAATAGTCGATAGTCCAAAGTTTGTGGCAAGACAAAACCACTAGGGAGAGCCACCGGAAGCACTGACCGGATACTGACGGCCCTTCCAGATGACTGTGCCGCGTCGATAGCGCCAAGCCGAGCCCCAAAGAGCCGCGGCATATAGAAACACCCCTACCACATAGTATTGGATGCCAGATAGTGGAAAACGATTCCGACGAAGTGCGGCCGCATACGCAGTGTGGTGTCCTGCTAGGAGAAGCACCCCGAGCACGGCCACGGCGGGTCGCCAGAAACCAAGAGCAAAAAACAACAACGACATCCAAGGGAATACAGTGGCGAGTTCTCGAACGAGGCGGCCGGGCGTGGCGCCGACGAGCAGATAGAGGTTTTTCGTCCAGCCCTGCCACATGGCGGAGAACGACCGGTACATGCGGGCGCGGACAATTCCCTCCCTTGAGGCAAAGTGGAGGCGATAGCCGGCAGCCTTCGCCAGGCGAGCGAGTGCAACGTCTTCGATAATTTCTGAAGCGACGGCGCGATGGCCACCGATGGCGTTGTAAGCGTCGCGGCGAATTAGGAGGAATTGGCCATTAGCGGCCGCAACGGGCGAAGCGGGGTTGTTCACCTCGTCGTAGGAGAAAAGCGAGGCGAGGCGGCAGAAGATGAAGGGAATGAGAGCGCGCTCCCACCAGAAGTGCGTTTCCTGAACAGGTGAGTAGGAGACAAGAGCGGCATTGAAGGTGGCGGCGTCGGCGAGGGCGCGGGCAGTAGAGTTAGGAAGATGAACTGTATCGGCATCGGTGAAAAGCAGCCAGTGGCCGCTTGCATGAGCTGCGCCGAGAGAGAGGGCGTAGTTCTTACCCACCCAACCGGGAGGAAGTTGCCCGGTTTCAAGAATTCGCAGTCGGTGTATTCGGGCGGCGAGACCGGAGAGGATGGGGGCAGTCGCATCCGTAGATTGGTCGTCAACGACGATGATCTCGGCGATTTCCGGCTGGGCAGCCAGGGATTTGACGGCGCGGGCAATCAACCCTTCTTCGTTGCGTGCCGGGATGATGGCGGAGACGGTGGTGTCGGGGTTCATCAAGCCATGTGCAACACAATTCGAGTCGCACGAAGTCAGGCAGAAGCGATATTATAGCCGGGGAGCTTGTTGCGTGCTGAGAAAAGTCATGACCGGGATTGCGCTGGCAGGGGCCGTGGGACTGGTTCTCCTGTTTGCCTCGCCGAGCTACCGCCAGGGCGAGCCAAGCCTTGCGGGGAGCAAAGCTCCGGAGTTTGCTTTCGAACTCGATGGAAAGCCGGCGAAGCTGGCCGACCTGCGCGGCCGCGTGGTCGTGCTGAACTTCTGGGCGACGTGGTGCCCGCCCTGCGTTGAGGAGATGCCGTCGCTCGAGCGGCTGCACCAGCTGATGGCAGCACGAGGTGTGGTGGTGCTGGGCGTGAGTGTGGATGAAGACGCGGATGCCTATGAGAGGTTTCTGCGTGAGTGGAAGATCACCTTTCCGACTTACCGGGACCCGTCGAAGAAGATTGCCATCGCGTATGAGACGTTTATGTACCCGGAGACGTACATCATCGGAACGGACGGTCGCGTGGCGCGGAAGATTATCGGTGCGCAGAGATGGGACGGCGCAGAAATGATGCAGTACCTCGAGCAGATTTTGAAGTAATCCTCAGCCGTCTGCGCAAGACAATTAGCAGACAAGATTGGGAGGTTTCAGTTTTGGAGAAGATCCAGAACTGCACTCAAGCGTAGTCCCACGAGAGGGCCGGTCAAAGGATACGGATCTCACTGAAGCCGAAGGCAAACTGGATGGTTCAGAGCCAGGGCAATGAATAGATCATTCGTAGCGGAGGGCTTCGACGGGGTCGAGGCGCGCGGCCCGGATGGCGGGCCAGAGGCCGGCAGCAAGGCCAACCACGGTGAGAATCGTGGTCGAGGCGATCAGCGTGGCCCAATCGATGCGGAGGTAGAGATCGGCTTCGCGGGCTTCTTCACCCAAGATGGCGCTCCAAAGTGGCAAGGGGCCGAGGAGAGTGGTGATCGCAAAGGCGAAGCTCATACCAAGCACACCGCCAGCGAAGGTAATCAGCAAGGCTTCGGCGAGGAATTGAGTGAGGATATGGCGCTGGCGGGCCCCGAGAGATTTTTGCGTGCCGATTTCGCGGGTACGCTGCATGACCGATACGAGCATGATGTTCATCACGCCGACGCCACCGATGGTTAACGTCAAAGCTCCAATGAATCCTAACAAGACTTTCAGCGAGCCCGTGATGATGCCGACCTCTTCGAGGTCTTCCTGAACATCCCAGATGAAGATCGCGCGGCGGTCCGTCGGCCGGAAGCCAAGGCGCTCGCCGAGGCGCGTGCGAATCTGATGGACGACTTGAATGTGGTCGCCGCCGGCCTCCGATTCGACGGCAATCATGCTGAGGTATTGCGTATCCCGGAGTTGGCTCATTGTGCTGAAAGGAATGTAGATTCGTTGGCTGTCTGGTCTGTCGGTATCTTGTACCTTTTTACGGAGGATGCCAATGACCTCGAAGCTGATTCCGCCAATGCGTACGGAATCGCCAATGGCGGGGCGGCCGGAAAAGAGGCGTTGCTTGACGTCGGCACCGAGGACAGCGACGCGAGAGTGTTCGACGAGGTCAGCTTCATCGAGCCACCTTCCCTCAGCCATCTCAATGTGGCGCATGCGACCGAAGACAGGATAGACGGCGCTGACCTCGTAGTCTTGCGAGCGAGAGCCGTAGGCGATTTTGTACTGGCTACTGACTTCAGGCGAGACGGCTTTGATCAGCGGTACGGTGGTTTGGATGGCTTCCGCGTCTTCGAGCTGGAGTTGAATGCGCTTTCCTGCCTTCTCGCCCCCGGCCTGTTGAGAAGTGCGGCCGGGAAAAACGTAGATGACATCAGTGCCAAAAGCCTTCAGAGCCACTAGGACACCACTCTCAAGGCCTGCGCCGTAGGCAAGGAGCAGAACGACCGTTGCAATTCCCCAGGCAATGCCCAGCATGGTCAGAATGGAGCGGCGGGCGTGGAACCTGAGCGATTTCCAGGCTTCGGCGAGAAGATCGGGGACCGAACTCAAGGCTGCTTAGACCTCCTGCCGGATGGCATCGGCGGGTGGAAGAAGAGAAGCACGCCGCGCGGGAATCATGGCAGCGCCGAGCGCAACGATCGCAAGGACGACCATAGCGAAGATGCCAAGCGGCCAAGTGACCGTTGGTGGGGCAAAGCCTTCGGGAAACGGTAGGCCCTGGAGTGACTGCGAAATGCCCCAGCCGAGTAGGAGGCCGAGTCCGCCGGACAAGACAGCAAGTACAAGACCCTCGAGCAGAAACTGCAGGAGGATGTCGCGGTGGGTGGCGCCGAGGGCTTTGCGCACGCCGATTTCGTGAGTGCGCTCGCTAACGGAAACAAGCATGATGTTCATGACCCCGATGGCGCCCAATCCGAGTGTGACAATGCCGACGGCGCCGAGAAAAACGTCCATGGCGTCGAAGATGGCGTTAACCCGACGGAAATTCTCGATGGTGTCCCACAGTTCGATAGCGTTGGGGTCATCGTCGGCAAAGCCATGACGGCGGGCGAGAAAAGTTCGTAGTTGGCGAACAGCCTCGGTGTGTTCATCGGCGGTGCGCGGCTGAATCATCAAGAAACCAACCGCGTCCGGATATTGGCCGGAGCGGAAGTGGGGGAAATAGCGGCTCATCGTATCCAAGGGGATGAACAGGCGAGCATTCGTGCCCGAGTTCCCTTCCCTGCCGATACGAGCAATCGTCCCGACGACTTCGAAAGGAACCTGATTGAGGCGGAGCTGCTGGCCGACGGCGCCGGTTTTGAGGAACAACTGCTTGCGGACTTCTTCGCCCAGGATTACAACGCGGCGGGCTTCAGAGTTGTCTTCCGTGTTGATCAGGCGGCCGCTGGCAAGTGGAAAATGGCGGATGCCCTGATAGTTGGGCCAAATGCCCTGGACTTCAAAGGCCACGTTGTTCGCGTCAGATTCGGCGCGGATGTTGCCCCGGCCAAGTACTGGCGTGCAGGCGCGGACGAGCGGGGCCTGGAGAGGAAGGAGCCGGCAGTCATCCTGGGTGAGCGTGACGAAGCGATCGGTTTGGCTGCCGGAGTTGGAAGAGACGCGGCCGGGAAAGACAAAAATGAGATCCTGGCCGATTTGAGCCAGGCGCGAGCGCTGGCCAATGCGGAAGCCGGCGCCGACACTCCCCAGGAGTAGAAGCGACATGACTCCCCAGGTGATTCCGAACATGGTCAGAAAAGTACGGAGCTTGTTAGCCCAAAGGGTGCTTAAGGTCTGAGAGACAATGTCGCGAAGATAGAGGTGGGCGCGCATCTGTACTCAATAATACGGGAGAGCACAAGCGGTTGTTCCAAGTCGCGGCGATTGGAGGAGGAGTTTGGCTTCAGCGGAGGCAAAGGCGTTGACCTCGAGGACGGGTGGACGTAGCATCGGTGGCACGTGAGGTTCGTGCAAGACCGAGCGTGCTCAACCTGAGCCCTCAAGGGCTAGGATGCAGTGCGCCTCCGAAGGGAGGCTGGCCATGGCTTACTACCTTGTCCAAGTCACCTACACGCCTGAGGCCTGGGCGACAATGATCAAGACCCCGCAAAACCGTATGGAGAATGCTGTTCAGCCGGTGGTCGAGAAGCTGGGAGGAAAGGTAGTGGGCTGCTGGCTGGCGTTTGGGGAGTACGACGCCATTGCCGTGCTCGACCTTCCGAACAATGTCAGTGCCGCGGCATTTTCGTTTACGGCAACTGCGGGCGGAGCGATTAAGGCAATCAAGACGACACCCCTGATGACCTTTGAAGAAGGTATGCAAGCAATGAGCAAGGCTGGGAAAACTAGCTACCGTCCGCCGCAAGGAGGACCGGGGAGCCAGCGTCACCCGTAGGATAGTCAGAAACTATTCGTAGCGTAAGGCAGCGACAGGGTCGAGACGGGCGGCACGCACAGCGGGAATGAGGCCAGCAAGGACTCCCACCAGGACGAGAACCAGCACGGAAATCGCCACGGTGATGAGAGAGATGTTGAGGCGGATGTCCACCTTGCCGGAGGTGTCTTCGTAGGCAGGGCCGAGGAAGGGCAGCGTGCCAATGACCGTAGCGAGACCCTGAGCGAGAAGAATGCCGATCAGGCCTCCGAGGAGAGTCATCACGAGAGCTTCGGCCAGAAATTGGAGTTTGATGTGACGCCGGCGGGCGCCCAGGGCGCGGCGGAGGCCGATCTCACGGATACGCTCGTCCACGGAGACGAGCAGGATGTTCATTACGCCGACACCACCGATGCCGAGGGTAAGGGCGCCAATGAAGAGAAGAAGCGCCTGGAGTCCGATGGTTATGCCTTCGAGGATGGGCTTGAACTCTTCGCGACCGAACATCGTAATAGCGCGCTTGTCGTTCGCAGAGAAGCGCTGCCGCTTTGCAATCGTGGCCCGTACCTGTTGCATAGCTTCGGCCTCAAAGCGAGGCGCAAGAGGGACGAAAACAATAACGCTGGCGTAGCGAGTGTCCCAGATGTCACCCGCGACGGTGTAAGGAATGAAACAGGACTCGTCGTCACTGGTGAAATAATTGGAGTCTTGGAATTTGCGGTTCATGGAACCGATGACAGTGAAGCGAAGGCCGGAGATCTGGACAGTCTCGCCCACGGCCGGACGCGTGCCGAAAAGTTTCTCGCGAAGGCGTGCGCCAAGAAACACAACACGGCGGCGTTCAAGGAGGTCTTCCGCGGAAATCCAGCGGCCGTCGCTGGGAACTTCGTTCCGCATCTCTCCATACTCCGAACAGACACCGCGGATGGCCGTGTTTGCCAGGCCGGCCTGATAAGAAATCGGAAGAAAGCGGACCGTTTCGCGGCACGCCTGGCGAACGAGAGTGGCTTCGTCGAGGATCGCCTGAAGGTCTTCCTCTTCAAAACGGACGCGCTTGCCAGCACGCTCGCCGCCCGCCTGCTCGCTTGTGGTGCCGGGCCAGGCGACAACAGCGCCTTTGCCAAAGGCTTCGAAAGTGTACATCAGAATGCTGCGGAAAGAAGATCCATAGGCTAAAAGAATCGTTACCGCAACAATTCCCCAGACAATTCCCAACATCGTGAGAAATGAGCGGGTTTTATTTCGTCGAAGTGCGTCCCACGATTGTCTGAGAATCTCGCGCCACATAATCAGCCACCGGCTTCGTAGCGGAGAGCTTCAATGGGGTCCACCGCGGCGGCACGTCGTGCCGGATACATCGCAGAAAGCAGCGCAACGGTGCCGAGCAGTAGGAACGAAATGATGCCAGTCTTCCAGCCCGGCAGCAGGCCGGCAAAGAAAGGCGGCATGGGGATTAGGTTGACCAGGCTGCAGAGTCCGTAAGCAAGGCCGAGACCGAGGCCGCCGCTCAAAAAGACGACGATCAGGGTCTCGACAAAAAACTGTCCGAGGATGGAGCGGCGCGTCGCGCCAACAGCCTTGCGCACGCCAATCTCGCGAGTGCGCTCACGCACGGCTACCAACATGACATTCATGACGCCGATGCCGCCGAGAAAGAGTGTGACGACGCCGACTGCGCCCAGGAAATAGTTCATGCCATCGATGATGAGCATGAAGGCTTTGGCATCCTCGACTGTGTCCCAAATGCCGGCGGCCTCCTTGTCGTTGGCATCAAAGTTATGAATGCGACCGAGGGCGCGACGCACTTGGAGTTTGCAGGTTTCGTGTTCGGGCCAGGACTTGGGGACGACGAGAAGGCGGTCCACGCTATCGGCAGGCCATGGATCGCGATTGGGGATGTCTCGGATCATAGAAGTGAACGGAATGAAGACCTTGCGAATGTCGGCGCCGTCGTAGCTGGAGTTCTGATCCTTTTCGCGCATGACGCCAATGACTGCATACGGGATGGAGTTGAGCTGAATGGTCTCACCTACCGGGTTGCGAGAGCCGAAGAGTTGCTTGGCAGCGTCGCTGCCGAGGAAGGCTACGCGGCGGCCCTCGGCAAGGTCCTGCCAATCGTAGAAACGGCCCTGAGCCACGGGCAGGGTGCGGATTTCGGCGAAGGGCGGATAGGAACCCGCAACGGTGTTTGAGCCACTGTTGTAAAGGCTGCGGATGGCCGCCTGATTGCCGAGCTCGGGGATGACGTACTTGCAAGCGGTAGCTTCGGCGGCGACGGCTTCGGCGTCTCCGTTGAGCCAGATGACTCGCCGCCCGGCTCGGATGCCGCCGGCCTGAAGGCTAGTACGTCCGGCAAAGACAATCATGACGTCCTTGCCGAAGTTGGCCTGCTGTTTTTGCTGGCCCTGGCGAAAACCTTCTCCGGCGGCAACCATCAGGGTGATCGAGACAATTCCCCAGATGATGCCGAACATGGAGAGAAAGGTGCGGAGCTTGTTCGTCCAAAGGGTGCGGAGGGTGTCAGAGAAAAGATCACGGAGATTCATAGACGTTGCCCGTTATCCGTCCTCCGCTTGCCGTCCGAGAAGTGGCCAGCGCTCCGAGCGTAGAAAGATCACTTCCCTGAATTGAGGCATCAACCTTCGGCTACTGCAAGATGACCTTCTGCTTTTCGTTGAGGCCGGAGAGAAGCTCGGTCTTAACGCCATTGGAGATGCCGAGCTTCACCGGGACTTTCTTTCGTCCCTTTTCGGCCTTCGCGTCAGGGATCTCGATCGAAGCGTTGCGGTCTTTGTCGTACACGATGGAAGCTTCGGGAACGATGAGCACACCCTTCTTTTCTTCCAGGATGATCTCTGCATTGGCGCTCATGTTGGACTTAAGTTCGCCGCCCGGGTTGCGAATGGAGGCGCGAACTTCAAACGTGGTGACGTTGTCCTTCTCCTTGCCAAACGGAGAAATCTTGGTGACCTTGCCTTCGAACTTCTTGTCCTTGAAGGACTCGACGACGATGCGGGCAGGCTGGCCGAGAAACACTTTGCCGATATCGGCTTCGTCCACCTTGCCAAGCACGTAAACGTCGCTGACGTCGCCGAGGGTGAAGATGAGCGTGGCCTGAGAGCCGAGAACGAGAATGGAGCTGACGGCGTCGCCAACCTGTACGTCGCGGGAGAGAACGAGACCGTCAATCGGGCTGCTGATCGTGGAGTTGCGAAGGTCTTCTTCGGCGCGTTCCAGTGCCGCTTGAGCCTGGGCCACTTGCGCCTTCGCGCGAGTCACTTCGGCGCGGGAAACAGCCGTGTTGCGCTGGGCCGTTAGCTGACGATTGAGGCCGAGCTGATAGGCTTTATCGGCGTCTTCGAGCACCGACTTGGAGATGAGCCCGTCTTTGAAGAGGCCCTGTGCCCGCTCCAAGCCGGATTTAAGGAACGGGACGTCAGGGCCCTCAGCTTCAACTTTGTTGCGCTCATAGGTGGCTTGCGCTGCTTCCAGGGCAGCCTGGGCGGCTTGCAGCGTGGCCTGCGCTTCGCGAACGCGCGCCTGTAATTCTTCCTTGTCGAGCTCCGCGAGGACTTGCCCGTGCTTGACAAAGTCAGAGTAGTCCACGAAGAGCTGCTTAACGATGCCGCTGGCTTTGGATTTCACGTCCACTTTGGCAAGGGGCTGGATCTTGCCGGTAGCGACAACACTGCGGGCAAGGTCGCCGCGCTCGACCGTGGCGAGCTTGGATTCGGGGATTTCATTGCTCGGGCTCATGGAGGCCATCACGGCGTAGCCGCCGCCTATCAAGACCACCACGATGCTGACAATGATGATGATGCGACGCCGCCGCTTGCGGCCATTCTTGCCATTGGTGTTCATGCGTAATGCCCCCGTCAGGAACTGAAGCTAGTTCCCTACCTCCATATACGCAGCCGGGCCCTGGTATTGTTCCCTGGCCGCGGGGCCAGAAGGCCAGCCGAGGCTGCCTGAATTGCAAAAAATGAGCGGCCCGCAACCACCCGGGAAACCCCTGCCTGCTTAGACGTGGAAAAGAAGGAAAAGTCGCGGAGGGTGGAGAAGGGATTAGGGATTACTGGAAAATGGCAGGGCACGGAAAAAAGGATGGAGAGGTACGGCACTGATATGAACTCGTAGAGTGACTACCAGAGGCCGAGGAGACGCCACCAGAGCAGGCCGAGGCCGAGCCAAACAACGAAGTGGAACAGCACAACGAAGAATCCTACGCGCCACCAGGTTTCCAGCGGGACGTATCCCGAGCCGAAAAAAATGGGAGCGGGGCCCGTTCCGTAGTGGGTAAGCGAAGCGTTGAGGTTGGAGAAAAACGCCAGAGCGAGCGCACCCACCAAGGGTGGAGCGCCTGCACCGACGGCCAGCAATAGGAAAGCGGAATAGAGCGCGGTGATGTGCGCGGTCATCGAGGCAAAGGCGTAATGGATGTAGGTGTAGGCGGCGATCAGCGCAACGAATGCCGCGAGCCAGTGCCAGCCGCTGAGATAGCCCCCCAGAAAACCAGTGAGCAGCTTGATGATGCCGTATTTCTCCAGCCCATCGGCCATCATGATGAGCGCGCCAAACCAGATAAGAGCGTCCCAGGCGCGGCGTTCTTCCAGGACGTCTTCCCAGCGGATCACTCCCAACAAGACGATGAGAGACACTCCGCCATATGCCACGATGGCAGGATGCAGTCCGTGCAAGGGCTGGCACACCCAGCCAGCGATTACGGCGAGAAGGATGGCGATCAGCAATCTTTCGCGCGAGGTCATCGGTCCCATCTTGAAAAGCTCAGCGTGAGCGAGGTGTGGAGCCTCGGGCGTGTGGATCAGCTCGGGCGGGTCGAGCCGATGAATCAGCCAGGGAAGCACAGCAAGGGAGACAGTCGCCGGCACGCAGGAAGCAGCGAACCAGCCAAGCCACGAAATTTCGACCTTGGCAAACTGCTGGGCAAAACGAGCAGCCAGCGGATTGGCGGCCATGCTCGTGAGAAAGATTGCGGCAGTCATGCAGCCCACGTGATAGGCACATTGCATGAGGTAGGCGCCGAGGCGATGGGCGGTCGGGCCTGGGCGAGAGTCGTAGCCTTCGGCAAGACTGCGAGCAATGGGAAAAATAATGCCACCGGCGCGCGCGGTGTCAGACGGGATGAAGGGAGAAACGACGAGGTCGGCGCCGGCCAGGGCATAGCCGAGGCGGAGGGAGCTCGAACCAAACCAGCGGACGAAGAGAAGGGCGATGCGGTGGCCAAGCCCCGTGTGTGTCACCGAGCGGGCGAATAGGAACGCGGCGACGATCAGCCAGATGACCGGATTGGCGAAAGCCGAGAGCGCGACGTCATGCGTGACGGTATAAGTGGCGGCGGAAATGGTGATGGCAAGAATGGAGAGGGCGCCCATGGGGAGCGGTTGGGCGATCAGTCCGACGACGGTGGCAACGAAGATGGCCAGCAGGCGCCAGCCGCGCGGGTCAATCGAGTCGGGGCGAGGGATGAGAAGAATGATCGCGGCAGCAGCAAGGACGACAAGCCAGCGCAGGAAAAGTGATTGGCGGTTCGCCATTGCGGGGAACAGATACAGGAGAATCGGTGAAAAACCAAGTCAAAAAGATGGGGATTACAGGGCGGCTTTCCGGAGGCGGAGGGCGTTGAAGATGACGGAGACGGAAGAAAAACTCATGGCGGCACTGGCGATCATAGGGTTCAGCAGCAGACCGATGAAGGGAAAGAGGACTCCGGCGGCGAGGGGGACGCCCAGGGCATTGTAGACGAAGGCGAAGAACAGGTTTTCGCGGATGTTGCGTAAAGTGGCGCGGGAAAGACGACGAGCGCGGGCAATGCCGCGGAGGTCGCCTTTGACCAGAGTGATGCCAGCGGATTCGATGGCAACATCGGTACCTGTGCCCATGGCAATGCCAACATTCGCGCGGGCCAGCGCGGGAGCGTCGTTGATGCCGTCGCCGGCCATAGCAACGATCCGGCCCTCGGACTGGAGTTTTCTGACAATCTCGCCTTTTTGTTGCGGGAGGACTTCGGCTTCGACAGCATCAATGCCAAGCGAGCGGGCAACGGCTTCGGCGGTGGTTCGGTTGTCGCCGGTCAGCATGACGATGCGAAGTCCGTCAGCCTGAAGCTGCTGGATGGCTTCGGGCGTCGTCGGCTTGACGGGGTCGGCAACGGAGAGCAAGCCGGCGAGCTGGCCTTCGACGGCGACGAAAAGAACGGCCTGGCCTTCGCGGCGCAATGCCTCGGCTTCCGTTGCGAGTGGCTTGAGGTTGATGTGCATGTCGCGGAAGAGCTGGGCATTTCCGAGCGTGACGCTGTGCCCTTCGACTTTGCCGGTGATTCCCTTCCCCGGCAGAGCGCGGAACTCGGACGGCTCAGACAGGGTGAGCTTGCGATCGTGCGCGGCTGCGAGCAGCGCAGCGGCCAGAGGATGCTCACTTGCGCGCTCGAGACTAGCGGCGAAGCGGATCAGCGTGGCTTCGCCAGCCACAGCCGAACCCGGCGCGATGTGCGCGGTGACGAGGCGAGGTTTGCCTTCGGTGAGCGTGCCGGTCTTATCCACCACTAGCGTGTCCACTTTGCTGAGGATTTCAAGAGCTTCGGCATTTTTGATGAGGACTCCGGCGGTGGCACCGCGTCCGGCGGCAACCATGATGGACATGGGAGTAGCAAGGCCGAGTGCGCAAGGGCAAGCGATGATCAGCACGGCGACGGCATTCACGAGCGCGTAGGCGAGGCGAGGTTCGGGCCCGAAGAGCGCCCAGACGATAAAAGTGACGACGGCGGCAACGACGACAGCAGGAACAAACCAGGCCGAGACGGTGTCTGCAAGGCGTTGAATAGGTGCGCGGCTGCGCTGGGCCTCAGACACCATGCGAACGATTTGTGCCAGGAGCGTTTCGCTGCCGACCCGCTCCGCCCGCATCAGGAAACTGCCCGTGCCGTTCACGGTGCTGCCGGTGACGCGGTCGTTGAGATTTTTTTCGACAGGGATGGGCTCGCCCGTAAGCATTGATTCGTCCACGGAGCTGGAGCCTTCCAGGACGACGCCGTCCACGGGAATGCGCTCGCCAGGGCGGACGCGGAGACGGTCGCCGGGGTGGACGTGCTCGAGTGGGACTTCTTGTTCGGAGCCATCGGCGGCCAGGCGGCGCGCTGTCTTGGGCTGCAGGCCAAGAAGGGCGCGGATGGCGGCGGAGGTGCGGCGGCGGGCGCGGAGTTCAAGCACCTGGCCCAAGAGCACGAGAGCCGTGATGACGGCCGCCGCTTCAAAGTAGACGGCAAGCTGGCCGCCGTGGCCGCGGAAGGAATCAGGAAAGAGGCCGGGGAAAAGTACAGCGGCGCCGCTGTAGAAATACGCGGCGCCGGTGCCGATGGCGATGAGCGTGAACATGTTGAGGCGGCGGCTGACGATCGAGTTCCAACCGCGAACGAAAAACGGCCAGCCTCCCCAAAGAACGACGGGTGTTGCCAGCGCGAATTGAATCCAGACGAGCCAGCGCGCGGAGAGCGCGTGCTGAATGGGCTGGCCGGGGACCATCTCCGACATGCCCAGAAGAAAGACGGGCAAAGCAAGAACGCTGCTGACCCAGAAGCGGCGAGTCATGTCGCGCAGTTCGGGGTTTTCTTCTTCGAAAACAGTCACTGTGCGTGGCTCAAGCGCCATGCCGCAAATCGGACAGGTTCCCGGGGCGTCGCGGACAATCTCCGGGTGCATGGGGCACGTGTATTCGCCTGTGGGAGTCGGCGAATGAGCCGCGCGTTGGGCGTGGGCCGCTGCGCCGTGGTCTGAGGCGGCAATGCCGTGGAGTTTGGGGGTGGCGAGATACTTTGTCGGGTCGGCTCTGAATTTTTCGAGACAACTCGTGGCGCAGAAGAAGTATGTGGCATCAGCGTAATGAAATTGGCCGGCAGCGCGGGCCGGATCAACGGCCATGCCGCAAACGGGGTCTTTTACGCCGCTGGCGGGCAAAGCGGCGTGGCCGTGACTGCCGCTCAGGATGGCAAGCGGATTCGCCGGCTTGTGGGTGCCGCGTGGATCGTCGGGCATGATGGGAATATCTTAGATGATTTAAAGGCCGGTAGGGTATGCGGGAAGGGGGGCCGGAGAAACCGAATGCTAAGCGGCCCGATGACCACAAGATTGGCCGCGGAATGTCCCAGTTGAAGGAAAATCAGTCCGCGAGTACGTAAGCGAACATGAGCGGGGCGACGATGGTTGCGTCGGACTCGATGACGAAGCGCGGAGTATCGCCGGCGAGTTTGCCCCAGGTAATTTTTTCGTTAGGGACCGCGCCGCTATAAGAGCCATAGGACGTGGTGCTGTCGGAAATTTGGCAGAAGTAGCCCCACAGGCGGCAGTTCTCTTTGAGGTCTTGAATGATGAGCGGAACGACGCAAATGGCGAAATCGCCGGCAATGCCGCCGCCAATCTGGAAGAAGCCGACGGAGGCGTCGCGGGTGTTTTTCCTGTACCAGTCGATCAGCGCAGCCATCTGCTCGACACCAGATTTGACGACGTGGAAGCTGGAAACGTCGTTGCGGAGGACGTTGGCGACGAAGATGTTGCCGAGGGTGGAGTCTTCCCAACCCGGCGTGAAGATGGGAATGTTCTTCTCGCAGGCGGCCACGACCCAAGAATCTTTGGGGTCAATCTGGTAGGACGACTCGATCGCACCGCTGCGGAGGAGCTGGTACATGTACTCGTAAGGGAAGAAGCGCTTTTCTTCGTGGTCGGCCTGCTGCCAGAAGCGCAACACTTGGCGTTCGATGCGGCGCATGGCTTCCTCTTCGGGGATGCAGGTGTCGGTGACGCGATTGAGGCCCTGCTGGCGCAGTGCGACTTCCTCTTCAGCGGTTAGATTGCGGTACTGCGGCAAGCGGCGGTAGTGATCGTGGGCCACGAGATTGAAAATATCTTCTTCGAGATTGGCGCCGGTGGCGCAGATGGCGTGCACTTTGTCGCGGCGGATCATTTCGGCGAGCGAGAGGCCGAGCTCGGCAGTGCTCATCGCTCCAGCCAGGGTCACGAGCATCTTGCCCCCGGAGGCAAGATGCCGGCAGTAGGCCTCGGCAGCGTCCACGACCACCGCGGAATTGAAATGCCGATAATGGTGCTTGACGAATTCCTTGACGGCGGTTTCGGTTCTGACCAGGGTTTCCGTCTTCACACGATCCTCCCGTAGTGATTTTAATCACATCCAAGAATTTTTCAACAAGGATTGGCAAATGTGGAGAAAAAGGCTTTTGTGGAAGAAAGATGTTCCCCGGGGAGCCTGCTATAATTCTGCGCATGACACTGGTGGAAGTTACCTACGAGTTGCAGCGGCCGCTGGACGCAGAGCAGTTGCGCGCGCTGGGCGGATTTGCGAACACCTATGGGCTGCGACGGTTCCACGTGGACGCGGAAAAGAGACAGCTCACGTTTGAGTATGATGCCTCGAGGTTGAAAGAAGTCGAGGTGAAGCAGGTTTTGAGGCAAGCAAAGATTCCGGTGGTTCGGCGGGTGGACGCGGCGTAGAACGCCGCTCTTTGTTGCTCGTCATTCGTGACTCGTTACCCGTTTTGGCGGCCATTCGCCAGATGACAGCCTTCAACATTCCATGAAGAAGTCTCCTGCCTGAGTTCTTCTCCGTAGACGAGCAAGGGTTTTCAGCTCCGCGGTCTGAGTCAGAAGAGGACACGGAGAGCTTTGCCGTAGGGATGGTGAGGTGCGAAAGAAAGGTTAGTTGGACCGAAGAAAAAAGGGAGGGGGTGGCTGCTTGGGACCAGCCACCCCCATGAGGGCGTTCCGTTTCCCGGTCTTTTTTTGACCGGGGCGTGGGGTCATCCATCCTAGCTTCCCTCTCAGAGGCAGGTGGGAACGGCCAGTGAGTAACGTCGAACAAGCCCCTTCCCCCTCGTTCGAAGAAACGCACGGACCGTCATACGGAACGCACTCGGCGCAACGGACGAGCAGGTGACGGGCCAAACGATGATCGCGAGAAGGTGAACGTCAACCGATTCGGAATGAGCGAGTTGGGAAGGCGCCAGAAAGTGGGGAGAGCTGACATTCACATGGGCTTGTTCATTTTGGAATTGGTCTTCGTTCTGAGTCGGAACGGAAATGAGCGAGAAGGCCAATCTGGAGACAAGGGTTGGTGAGAGCGGGGCGTGGAATGCGTGCCTGAGTTGAACGGCAGGTCAAGTTCCAGACCGGAGTAAGAAGTTCGACTTTGAAACGAGGCGAGCAGAGGTTGTGGCGACAGTGCCGCGGAAGATTGAGAGGAGAAGACTTGCAAGGGGAATCGCCTCGCACTCTGGCCATTGTTCTGCAGCGCACAGAGGGCGAGGCCGACTATGAAGCGGAAGAGGCTAGGAGAGGTATTGCAAGAAAGGGGCAAGATCTCACAGTCAGACCTGTCGCAACTCATCCAGGAACAACAGGGCAAAGTCATGCGGCTAGGAGAATTGATGCTGAAGCGGGGTCTGATTGAACGGGGCGACCTGGCCATGGCGTTGGAGGAGGTGACGCGGGTTCGCTACGTGGACCTTCGAGAGGCGCAGCCTGACCTGGAGACGCTGCGGCTAATTCCGGCGGCTGTCGCCCAGCGGTGTCTTGCCCTCCCGCTGAGGAAAGAGAGTGGCAAGTTGGTGGCCGTGATGGCGGAGCCTCAGAACTTGAATGTAATCAGCGAACTCCGATTTACTTCCGGGATGGATATCGAGCCGCGGCTGGGGTTTGCCGACGAACTCCAGGCCGCAATAAAGAGGTGGTACAGCAACGGCAAGGTTGAGGAGACCGCGCTGGCGGCGACCACGGAAACGGGGCCCGGACCAGATACGACTCAATCCGAATTACCAGAAATGGAGTTCATCTCCAGCAGCACCCGGCAGGCCAACCGAGAGGCGATGTTGGAGGTGCAGGCCGAGCTACATCGGCGGAAAACGCCGGCCGTACGGCTGGTGAGCGAGGTGATCTTGACCGCGTATGAAAAACAGGCAAGCGATATCCACATCGAGCCGCAGGCGGACGATACAGTGGTGCGGATCCGGATTGACGGAATCCTGCGGGACCTGAAGCGGGCACCGCGGGGTCAGCAGAATGCGCTGGTCTCACGCATCAAGATTCTGTCGGACATGGACATTGCCGAGCGCCGGGCACCACAGGATGGGCGGTTTCTGGTGAAGTTTAAGGGGGAGAAGGTGGACCTGCGGGTCTCGACGCTGCCGACGCAGTATGGCGAAAAGGTGGTGATGAGGCTCCTCGTGCCGGACGCCCCGCTCAAAGGGTTTGCCGAACTAGGCCTGGACGAAGAACTTCAGACGAGCTTGGGGCGCATCTTGGAACTCCCCCAAGGGATGTTGTTGGTGACCGGCCCGACGGGGTCAGGAAAAAGCACAACACTCTATGCAGCTTTAAACCTGCTGCGAAAACCTTCGGTAAACATTATCACCGTTGAGGACCCGATCGAGTATGCACTGGCCGGCGTGAATCAGGTACAGGTGAACACCAAGGCTGGGCTGACCTTTGCAAGCATCCTGCGCTCCATCCTGCGCCAAGACCCGAACGTAATCATGGTGGGAGAGATCCGCGACAAAGAAACCGCCGAAATTGCGATGAAGGCGTCGCAAACGGGCCATCTAGTGCTTTCCACTCTGCACACCAACGACAGCATCTCCGCCGTGACCCGGCTGATTGATCTGGGAGTGCCAGGGTTCATGATCTCCGCCTCGCTTTCCGGAGTGATGGCCCAGCGACTCATTCGGCGGCTGTGCACTTGCCATGAAGAGCACGCCGTCACATCGGAGCTGATGGCACGACTGCTTTCGGCCGGAGTCACCGATCTGCCGGAAACGGTTGGGGTGCCGGTGGGCTGCGCGGTGTGCGATCACACCGGATACCGAGGGCGAGCGGGCATCTATGAACTGCTGGTATTTGATGAGGCGATGAAAATGACGGTGGCTTCAGGGGGGCGAACCGACGAAATCCGGTCGCTGGCGCGGGTCTGCGGGATGAAACGAATGCAGGCTGACGCACTGGAGAAGATCGAGCGTTGTCTGACCTCCGTGGATGAGGTGTTGCGGGTGATTCCATTTGAGCCGTTAAGCGCAGCGGACTGCGGACGCTGCGGTCGAAGTCTGCTCACCGATTTCCGCTATTGCCCCTACTGCGGTTCGGCGCGAGAGCGTGGGACTCCCACGGCAAAACTGCCTAGGGAACGAGCCAGGGAAGGAGCACTACGAGGATGAAGTCCCGAAGAGACGGCAAGGGCGTAACCCCCACCCGCGACTGGCAGCGATTTCCGCACCTGCGGAATCTCTCTATTTCCTACGAAGGCCAGACGGAAACCATCAGTATTCGATCGCCCGATATCAGCCTGAAAGGAATGTTCATCAACACACCCAACCACTTTCCCGAAGGCGCAGTGCTGAAGCTAAGCTTTGTGCTTACGCATACCGGCGTCGAGGTGCAAACGCGTTGCGAAGTGCGCTATTGCCTGCCCGGAGTGGGAATTGGCGTCGAGTTTGTCGAAATCAACGCGGAAGCCCGCGCGGCCATCGAACAAGAAGTCAGGACGGGGCCCAGAAAGGCGAAGTAGGAAGCGGAGTACCACGTGCACGTTTGGGTCGTCAGGTTTTTGAGGTTGCCACCCGGCAGAGATTTTGCGCTGTCTTTTGTTCAGCCATTCACCAAACTCATAAAAGAAACTCCAGGCGCAAGAAGCATTGAAGAAGATTGTTGCAATTGCAGAAACCCGCGCGCCTTCCCAACGGCACCTTTGAGAAGAAGAGCTTAGACTGGTCTGACACGCCAAGCGAAGGACACAAACATGGACCAGCCAAGCCAGCCCTCACTCAGTCAGAATGCTGCGGCAACACAACCGCCTGAGACGCCGAGCAGCAAAAAGCCACACCCACAGACCGCACCCAATGTAGGAGGAGCTAAGCCGGTCGTGCCAGCCACCCAGATTATTGCGCGAATGCTGGCTGCACAGGAGCGTATCAGCGATTTGCTGTTCTCGCCGGGGCGGCTGCCACAGGTTGAGTCAAGTGGACGCCTAGTGGAGGTGCCGATCCCGGGTCTGGGAGCTCTTACACCGGAGGACACGCGTCGAATCGCTGGGGAACTCATCGGCAGGAACAGCTACGCCTTGCAAAAACTCGAGCAGGACGGCGCAACGGACCTCTCCTACGGTCTTCCCGGCATGGCCAGATTTCGCGTCAACATCTTCCGACAGCGCGGAACCTGCGCGATCGTGATGCGCGTGATTCCGACGGCGATTCCTACCTTTACCGACCTCAATCTGCCAGCCCAACTGGCCGAGTGCGCTGAATTGCGGAACGGAATCGTGCTGGTCACCGGGCCCACGGGGTCGGGAAAATCCTCCACACTGGCGGCCATCCTGGACAAAATCAACCAGGACAAGGCCTACCACATTCTCACCATCGAAGATCCGATCGAATT
>Ga0247727_10002933_pt1 | contig 38419 bp, 31 predicted proteins | sample WisWelCaveWW1625_FD_202498 | JGI IMG/M metagenome (GOLD analysis project Ga0247727, IMG submission 202498) | Biofilm microbial communities from Wishing Well Cave, Virginia, United States - WW16-25 | ecosystem: Environmental > Aquatic > Deep subsurface > Groundwater > Cave microbial mat | place...
GTGACCGACACCCCGGAGGGGCTGGCGGCGGCGGAGCGGCTGATTTCCGAATTGGACCGAAAACCGGCCCAGGTCCTGATCGAAACCAAGATCGTACAGATCAATCTGGACAAAACTTTGAATTTGGGAATTCAATGGGCCTACGGGATGGAAAAACCCAGCAGTAAAAATGGAAACCCGGACAATCGCTATTTGATCGGCATGAGAAAAAGGACCGATGGTCTGACGATTCCCGCGGGGGACGTGGGTTTTGTCGACACGCGCAGCCCGGTGGACAGTGTCGTCAGCGCCTTTGGCGCGACGCAGCGCGGGACGGGCGTGGATTTGCCGGGATCGACCAATGTGGGAATCACCTTTGGGTTCATCAACAGCACGGAAATCCTGACGGCCACCCTCAGCGCCCTGGAAACCGAGTCCGAAGTCAAAACGTTGACGAATCCGAAAATCATCACCACCAACAACCAGAACGCGAAGATCCAGATCGGGCAAAAGCTGCCCTTCCTCCAGACGACGGTCTCGGGAACCGGGACGGCCACCCAGAGCACCGTTTTCGCCGACGTGGGGTTCATCATCGACGTGACCCCGACCATCAACGAGGACAACCGCATCCGGTTGAAAGTCAAACCCGAATCGAGCGAACTCGCGAGCACGAGCGCGGCCGGCCCCGTCATCAACACGACCACGGCGGAGACCGAGGTCATTCTGCGCGACGGCGACACCGTCGTCATCGGCGGTTTGGTCAGCGAGAAAATGACGGAGTCCGCCTCCAAAGTCCCGCTCCTGGGCGACCTGCCCGTTCTGGGCGTCTTCTTCCGGAGCACGCAAAACACGAAGAACCGCCTTGAGCTCTTGGTCTTCATCACCGCCCGCATCGTTCCGGATTAAGGCAAGGGCCGTCCCCAGGCGACCATGATGTCCGAAAGCGCGGACATTTCCTCGGTTGACGGTTTTATAAAACAAGCGGAGGCCGCTCGCCAGCGTCAGGCCTGGGACGACGCCATCAAGGTCTATCAGGTCGCTTTGCGGCAGGCCGCCGAAGACCCGCGGCTTCGGCTCGGTCTCGCCCAATCCTACGAAGCGAAGGCCCGGCAAATCGGCCTCAAACCCCTCTTCCTTGTGGCGTTGCAGGAATATTGGCGCCTGGTCAACGCCAATCCGGCCGACGTCAAGGCCGTGGATGGGCTTTTGGCGGTGGCCTTCAATGCCGGCCAATTGCCGGAGGTCATGGAGGAATTCCGCGACCGGATTAAAAAGTATCCGGAGATTGGGTCGTACAGGACGATTTTTAAAAAGATCGAAACCCTTTTCCTTTTCAGCGCCGAACCCAGAAAAACCATGGCCGCCGGCCCGCGGGGGGCGATCCACACCATCCTGGGCCGCGTGCTCCCCTTTGTGGCCCTGGCTTGTCTGCTGGGCTGGGTGGTCGTTCAAATGAAAGCGGGGAAAACCCCCGCCGCCGAGCTTCCGGTCGCCGTCCGTGTCCTGCAAGCCATATTTGCCAAGTTCGGCATCTTTTCGATCGTGGCCTACGGCGTCTACCAGACCCACCTCCGGCTCCGCAGTTCTCGTTGACCCGGAACTTTCAGTTGGGCGCGAGGACAGAGTTGAAGGAGACGGTGGCTTTTTCGACGAAGAAATGGAAGGCCATAGCGGGGACTATGGACAAAATTTCTGAGGAAGAAAAAGTCCCGTATCCTTCAACGAATCCCGCGATCCAACTGAAAATTCCGGGTTAACCCCCTTCGTGTCCTCTCTTCCCTCGGCGGGTTTTCCGTGGGGCCGTCTGACGTCGGCGATTCGTTTCTCTCTCTTCGCCGTTTTCGGCGGCGTCGTCCTGGCGCGGGGGGGGAAAATACCCCTGGTTTGGGACTCCGCCGCCCTTACCCTCTTCAGTCTCGGAATTCTTTCATTAAAATCCCCGCGATCGGTAATCGATTTGCTCAGGCACCCGCTTTTCCCCGGCGTGGCGGGGGCCCTCCTTTGGCAGTTCTTGGCCTTGGCTTTCGCGCCGTCCGCGGCGTTGGGGTTTGGGTCAGTGCAAAAAACCTGGGCCGTCGTCACTTTTGGGGTTCTGGCCGGCCGATTCTGGACGGAGAGGGATCGACGCCGTTTCCATGGCCTCGTTCTCGCCCTCGGGGCGGGCCAGGCGACGCTTCTTCTGGCTTCCCGGGGTTTTAATATGTCCACTCCCCTCCTCTTCCCCGGCAACCCCCTTTACGCCGCCCTGTGGATGATCGTCTCATTTTTTCTCACCTTTCACGGCCTGTTTGAAAAGGCCGAGCCGCCCAGGAAGACATCCCGGATGCGCCGCCCTTTCTTCCTCGGGCTTTTCGCCGCGCTGGCGGCGGGAATTTTTCTCCTTCATGTGCGGTCCGCTCTGGTCGCGCTCGCGGGCGGGATTTTTGCATACGCGGGCCGCCGTTTCGGGCGGCGCGGCATGGCGGGGGCCCTGGCGGCGTTCGGCTTGACGATGGCGCTTGTCCCGGCGGCGACGTGGGGACGAATTCTGAAAATGGACGACCCGGTTTCCTGGAAGCGGGCGGATATTTGGCGCGCGGCGGCGGAGGGGATTGTTCGAAACCCCGTGTGGGGCTGGGGGCCCGGCCACTACGAGTCCCTTGACCGGGCCACCGCTTCTCCTCAAAACACTTTTCCCGTGCGCTATGAAATGACGACCTCTTTCGCCCACAACGATTACCTTCAAGCCGCCGCCGAAACCGGGATTCCGGGCGCTGTTTTTTGGATTTTCGCCCTGGGCGTTTTCATCCTTCGCCCCCCCGGAGGGGCACGGGCGGCGGCGGTCTCGGCCGTCGGGGCCGCCGGGGCGGTGATCAGTCTTTTTAATTTCCCTTGGGTGTTGCCGGCCGACGGCCTTCTCTTGGCCGGCGTTTTGGGGCTTCCCCTCGCGTCAGCGGCTCCGCCGCCCCAAGTGTCGCGAGCTCTGCGAGCGACCGTTGATCGTTCCGTCATGGGAGACGGTTTTCGGCCGCTGGCCGTTCAAAAATCCGGGCCGGGCGTCGTCGCGGTTGTGCGGGGGTTTGCGTGGGTCCTTCTGGCCGGTCTCGGGGGCGGGAGCCTGCTTTTGGCGGCGGGAGACGCGTCCCGCCTTCTCGGGCGGGAGGCGTCGGTTTTGGACCGGCGCTGGGGCGAGGACCGATTGTCCCAGGCGGAAGGCATGCTGCATGACAAGGCGAAGGGTGAGAATCCCCAACGGGTCGATGATGCCAGGGACACCCTCATGAAGGTCCTCGGCCCCTACCCCAACCGCGCAGAGGCCTGGCGTTTGCTCGGCCATTTGGAGGCGGACCACGCGGTCCCTCCGCGTTTTTCGGAAGCCGTCGCTGCTTACGGCCGGGCGCTCTCGCTGTGGCCGCTTCACGCCCCCTGGCGCTTTGAACTCGCGGCGGCCTGGGAGGCCGCAGGGAAGCCGGCGTCGGCTTTAGCGGAATGGCACCGGACGCTCTCGCTGGAACCCTCCTACGGGGACGCCGCCATCGCCCTGGGCCGGGCGCTGCGGCTTTCGGGCCGGCCCGGGAGGGCGGAAGGGTGGATGGTCGGCCTTCTGCGCCGGTGGGACGAGGCGCCGGAAAGCGTCGGGGAAGAATCGGCCTACCGCCGCATCGTCCTCCGCCGGGATCGACCCGCCGCTCTTCGGGAACTGGCGCTCTGCCAAATGGGGATGAAAAAATACAAAGAGGCCTTGCGCACGTTGCGGTCGCTCGCACAACTCGCGACACCTGGGGCGACCGCCGCTGGGGGCCGTCCCAGTTTGTCGGATGGGGCCGCAGAGCCGTTGATACGGTCGCTTCCGGACGGGGACGCCGAGGGGAAAATCCTCGAGGCCGGGTGCCATTTTTTTCTCGGGGATTTTGCCAAAGCGGAATCCCTGCTTCGGATTGTCCAGCGCTGGAGTCCGGACCGGCCGGACGTTTCCGCGCTGCTGGAGCGCGTTCGCTCCCGGAGGCGGAGGTGATTCACATTCTGCTGGCGGCTTTCAACGAGGAGACCGCCCTGGGGGAGGTTTTGAACGGGATCGCCCGGACTCTGGCGGACGGCGCCTATAAAGTGTGGTTGGTGGACGACGGTTCGACCGACGGGACTTTCCCCGTTGCCGAAACCTGGCGCGGGAAAATCCCTCTGGCGGTGACGCGCCACAAATCGAACCGCGGGCTGGGCGCCGCCCTTCAAACCGGCTTGGAAACGCTAATGCCGGCCGTCGCCGATGACGACGTTCTCGTCACCTTGGACGCGGACAACACCCAACCGCCGGCCTTGATCCCCCGCTTGGCCGCCCCCATCGAAGCGGGCCGGGCCGACCTCGTCATCGCCTCGCGGTTCGCGCGGGGGGCGCGGGTTGTGGGGGTTCCCCCGCTCCGGCGGTGGACCGCCCGCGGCGCCTCTGGCCTTTTCCGCTGGGCGCTCCCGATCCCCGGTGTCCGTGATTACACCTGTGGTTTTCGTGCCTATCGCGGCCGTCCGCTCAAGGAGGGCCAAGTCCGGTGGGGACGCCTGATTTCGGAAAATGGTTTTGCCGCCCAGGCGGAAATATTGGTGAAGCTGGCGGCGTTGTCGGCCCGAATCGAAGAAATCCCGCTTCACCTGCGCTACGACCGAAAACCAACACCGAGCAAGATGCCGGTGTTTCGCACGATTCAAAGGACCCTCGCCCTGATGGTCCGGCTTCGGAGGATGAATTGAAAATGAAGATTCTGCGCGGGGTTGTGGCGGCGGGGTTCACAGCTTTGGGGCTGTGGTTTGCTCTTCGGGGGGTGGATTGGGCGGGTGTTCGCGTCGCGGCGGCTCACGTCCAAGGGCCCTGGACCCTCCTGGCCATTCCTGCGGCGGGCTTGGCGGAGTTCCTCTTGCGGACCGAGCGGTGGAGGATCCTCTTGGGAGCTCCGCGGTCGGCGCGGCGGGGATTGTTCCCCACGGTGGCTGGGGCCTTTTTTTTAAACAACGTCCTCCCCTTCCGGGCTGGCGAGGCCGCGCGCGTTTACTGGACCCACCGGCGGACGGGGCGCCCCGTCGCGGGGTGCGTGGCGGTGCTGGCGGTGGACCGGCTGTGGGACATGGTTTCCATCGGAGGACTCTTCCTCCTGGCCGTCGCGTCGGGGGGGGGGAATGGCCTATCGACCGGCGCGGTGCGCGGGTTGTTCGCGGCGGCGGGGTCTGGGTTGACGGGGATCGCCCTTTTGGTCGTCTTCCGTCAAAGGATGGGCGCCTGGGTCGGACGGGCCCCCTGGCCCGCGCGCGTCCGCCGGACGGCGGCGGTTTTCCTGGAGGGGGCCGCCGGCCTGAATTCCTGGCGGTCCCTTCTGTCGGTTGTGTTGTTGTCGGCGGGGATCTGGGGGCTGAACGTCGGCCTCCTTCAATTGATCGCGGCGGTCTTTCATCTGATTCTGACCGGTTCCCAAGCGGCCTGGCTGTTGGGCGGACTCGCCCTGGGGGTGGCGCTTCCCTCCACGCCCGGATACATCGGGACTTTCGAAGCGGCCGGCGTGGCCGCCTTGGTTTCCCTGGGGATGGACCGAACGGCCTCGTTCTCTTTCTTGATCGTTTTCCACGCGGCGCAAATTCTCAGCACGGCGATCTGGGGCGGGCCGAGTCTTTGGGTTGCGGGCGCCCGTTCGTCATCGCCGCCGCTGGTGACGGCCACCGACGGAGCCCTTCCGCCGAATGTGATAAAATTCTACCAATGACGGTCGCTGGAAGAACTCGCGGCACGCGTCTCATTGTCGCTCTGAAGGGCCCGGTTGGAATTCCGTCCGGGTCGCTCAGGTCCGGAGGGCCTTCGCTCGGCGGAGTCTTGGCCCGCATGCCGAGGCGGGCCGGCCTCCGACGACCCGGCGCGGAATCCCATCCGGACCCTTGAGATTTAATGGTGGCTTCGGGGGTCTGATGAAACACCTCAGCACTTGGGGCGGCGGAGCCGCTGATACGAACGCGCGCCGTTGGGGGCTTTTGGCTGTTGTGGTCGCCGGCGCTCTGGGGTTTCGACTGTGGGGGATCACCTGGGGATTTCCGCTCAAATACGCCCATATCGACGAATCCGTGGTCCTCTTCTATTCGGTTCGGATCCTTTCCGGGGCCGTCAACTCGGGTTTCTTCGACTACCCGAGTTTTTTCTTGAACCTCTTGGCCGCTTTCCTCCGCTTGTCCCAGGCGATTGGCTATGGAGGCGGCTTGGTGCCGTCTCTTGAAGTTCTTCTGGGCGACTACGTCGCGGGGGATTCCCGGTTTTTCCTGGTGGTGGCACGGGGGCTGACGGTGATGTTCGCCGCGGGGACGGTCGCTCTGACGGCCCACATGGGCCGCCGCCTGGGCGGGGGGGCCGGCCTGGGGGCTGCGGCCCTTCTGGCCGGCAATCCTTTTCACGTGCTCCACAGCCATTACGGGACCCTCGACGTCGCGGGGGCTTTTTTGACGCTTCTGGCCATGGACCGGATCGTTCGATACGGGGAAACCGGTCGGGAACGGGACGGCCTGTGGGCCGGAGCGGCGGTGGGTTTGGCCGCGGCGGCGAAATATTATCCGGGAATCCTGATGGTCCCCCTGCTCGGAATCCTTCTTTGGCGGGGCCGCCCCCGGGAGACGCCAGGCGCCCGGGGCGCGGGGGCCCTAGGGGTCGCGGCGAAAATGACCTTGTCCGCCTTGGCGGCTTTTGCCCTGGGGTCGCCGTTCACGTTGTTGGCCCTTCCGGATTTCCTTTCCCGGTTCGCCCATCTCTTCCCGAAAATCGTGGGGATCCCAGGGACCTCGCTTCCTTTCGTGCCGACGATCCGCCATTTGTTCGATGGCGTCGGAGCGTGGGTTTTCCTTTTTGGCCTTGCGGGAGCCGCGGTGTCCCTGGGGACTCGGGGCCCCTGGCGAACCCTGATGATCGTCTGGATCGCCCTGCTCTTTTTCCTCGGGTTGTGGCGTCATCAGACGGCCCATTATGGTCTGGGGCTCTATCCCGTCCTCCTGATGCTCGCGTGCCGGGGGTTTTCCCTCTTGAAACGGTTTCACCGGACCTTGCCGGGCCTGGCCTGGTCGGCGGGGATGATCCTGTCGCTGGTCCCCACCGTTCGCGAAATGCGGGCGTTGGTCCGCCCCGACACCCGCCTTGAAGCCGGCGCGTGGCTGCGCGGGAACCTTCACCCCGGCGCGAAAATCCTGAGGTTCGCCCACACTCCCGAGTTCACCCCGCGGGACCCCTTTCAGGTGACAGTGGATTTCACCAACCAGGCGCTCGCCTGGGTCGCCGAAGGGAGGGAAGCTCCCGCCCTCTTGAGCGGCTACGACTGCCTGGTTTTCAGCTCCTTCAACGGAACCGCGGATCCGGCGGTGGCGGCCCTCCGCTCCCGGTTTTCGCTGGTCCGGAGCTTTTCGAGGGAAGGCGGGCGGTTTCCCCACAATCCGTCCGTTTTCGTGTTTGCGACCCATGGTTGACGCCCCTTCCCGGGAGCCCAGGGTCATCGCGGTGTTGCCCGCCTTCAACGCGGTCCGGACGCTGGAAAAGACGCTGCGGGACATCCCCCGGGAGAGCGTCGGCGAGATCATCTTGGTGGACGACGCGTCAACCGACGGGACAGGCGCGCTGGCCGAGCGGCTGGGGCTCATCGTCGTCCGGCATGAGAAAAACCGGGGTTACGGGGGGAACCAAAAGACCTGTTACCGCGAGGCGCTGCGGCGGGGCGCCGACGTCGTGGTCATGATTCACCCGGACTATCAATACGACGCGCGGCTGACGCCGATGCTGACCGGGTTCATCCGCGCGGGGGTCTGCGACATCATGTTCGGAAGCCGCATTCGGACCCGGACGGAAGCGCTCCAGGGGGGGATGCCGGCGTATAAATATTTTTTCAACCGCTTGTTGACGGCCGTCGAAAACCTCGTCCTCGGCCAAAACCTCGGGGAAACCCACAGCGGTTACCGGGCGTATTCCCGTCGGGCGCTGGAAACCATTCCCTGGGAGATGAATTCCGACGATTTCGTTTTCGACCAGCAGTTCATCGTCCAGGCGGTCCATTTCGGTTTTCGGCTGGGGGACGTTCCCGTGCCCACCCGGTACGAGAAATCGTCCTCGTCCATTAATTTCCATCGGAGCGTGGTATACGGTCTCGGCACGCTCTGGACCCTCTTTCGCTGGATCCTGCACCGCGCCCGCCTTTGGCCATGCCCCTTATTCGCCGCCCGCCCCTCCTGATCCTTTACGCCGCGGTTTTCCTGACCCTGGCGTCTTTTTATTTTTTCTACTACCCGATCCCCGGTTTTTGGGCGCGAAGCGGCGAGTTGGGGCGGGCCTTCCTTTTTATGTTTTTGCTGGCCTCCGTGGGCCGATCAATCCTTCGCCGGAGTCCCTTCGACGGCCCGGGGGGGCCCGGCGAGGCCGGCCGGGGAGAACTTCTCCTGTTGTCCATCGGCGTCGGGGCGATTCCCGTCGTGTTAGGGTTCCTCCTGCTGGGGGTCGCCGGACACTTTGACCGGCGCTCTCTCCTCCTTCTTTCCGCCGCCCTTGGCGTCTTGGCGTGGCGGGACGCGCAATTTTGGGTTTCGGTGTTGGTGGAACGAATGTCCCCCGGGCGCCCGCCGTGGATCCCGACGGCGGGAATCCTGGGCGGGGGCGCCGTGTTCGCCCTCGGCCTTCTTTGCGCCTTTGCGCCGCCCACTTATTACGACAGCCTGGTGTATCACCTGGCGCTCCCCGCGAAATACCTGCAGGAAGGGCGGGTGGGATTCGTTCCCTACAACCATTACAGCCATTTCCCGCAAAACATGGAGATGGTCTTCGGGTGGTTCCTCGCGATGAGTTCGGACGTCTCGGCCCAGGTGTTCAACGTTTTCCTGGCGGCGCTGACCGCGATCGGCCTTTGGGTGGTCTTTCGTCCGGCGAAGGGGGCGCCGCCCTCCTTCCGCTGGGACGTCTTCTTGTTTTTGACGGCCCCCTGCCTCCTCCTCCTCTCCACGGAAACCTACGTGGAGACCGCCACCGCCTTTTGGACCTCCCTCTCGGTTTGGGCGGCTTATCGGGGCCTGAAAGACGGCCGGCGCGCCTGGTTCGCCTTGGCGGGGGCTCTGGGCGGTTTTCTGGCGGGCATCAAGTACACCGGCGTCATCACGCCCGCGCTATTGACGGTTCTGGTCGGGGTCTGGCCCGGGAGGCGATCGTGGCGGGACCGGGCCCTTGACGGGTTCCTCGTCGCCGCCGTCTCTTTGGCGGTTTTTTCTCCCTGGCTCGTTAAAAATTTCGTCTTCACCGGCGGCAATCCATTTTTTCCTTTTTTGCCGTCGCTTTTTCCGGCGCGCAACGTGTATTTGTATCAGGAGTCCGCCGAAGCGTATTTCCAGGTGCTGTCAGAGTACAAAGGCGCCAGCGCCCTCTTGATCGAGCTTTTCAAAATGCCGTTTCGCCTGACGACCCAGGCGGAGAGTTTCGGCGGCGGGTTCGACGTGACGGGGGACCTGGGTTGGGCCTTGCCCCTTCTGTTGTTGCCCCTGGGCCTCCTCACCCTCCGTTCCTCCGCCGGTTTCCGTTTCCTGGGGGCCTACACCCTGGCGCACCTTTTTCTGTGGGCCTCCCTGCGTCCCGTCCTGCGCTTTCTTTTCCCCGTTTTCCCTCTGGTGTGCGCGTTGAGCGGGCAGGGCTTGAGCGCCCTTCTTCGGCCGGGAGGGCCCTGGGCCCGCCGGGCGGCCGCGGGGGTGGTCGGCCTTTTCACGCTCTCCGGCGCGGTCCTCTTTTATTGGGTCGAGCGGGTTCGCGATCCCTTTCCCGTGGTCCTGGGCTTGTCGTCCCGGGAGGAGTATCTCTCCCGGAAGTTGGACTATTACCCCTGGATGTCCTTCATGGACCGTGAGCTTCCGTTGAAAAGCCGCGTCCTGTTCGTCGGGGACCAACGCAGCTATTATTGCCCCCGGCCCTACGTGGCCCCCATGGCCCTGCTTCCCCAGCCGTTGAAAGCGTGGGCGGAGGAAGCCGAAACCGGTGAGGACCTCCGGCAATCCCTGGTGCGGCGGGGATTCACCCATCTGTTCCTGAACCGGAGGGAGGCCAAACGGTTGGAGGGTTACCGCGTTTTGGATTTCACCCCGCGGGGTACCGGGGTCTTTGAGGATCTGCTGAAGGCGTCCACCGCCATTCAATCCACTGAAGCCGCCGCGCTCTACGCGCTGGAACGCCCGTGATTTTTCTCTGCGCCAGCGTTTTTGTCCTGGCTTTTGCGCTGACGTTCCTATTGACCCCGGCGGCGCGCTGGGCCGCCCTGCGCTGGGGCGTCCTCGATCATCCCCGCACGCCGGTCAAAACCCACAAGGCCCCGGTCCCCTACCTCGGCGGCGTGGCGATCTTCCTGGGCGTGGCCGGCGCGCTCTTCCTCGTTCGCTCCCTGACAAATTTCCCGTCGGGAACCTTGCGCGCGCTTCGAGCCCTCCTGGTGGGCGGAGGGTTCATGCTGGTCCTCGGGCTGGTGGACGATCTCAGAAAGCCTCAAGGGCTCTCGTTTCAATCCAAATTTCTCCTCCAATTTTTAGGGGCTTCGCTGTTGATCCTTTTCGACATCCGCATCCGGTTCGTGCAGCCGGAGTGGCTGGCCCTGCTGTTGACCGTCCTGTGGGTCGCGGGGATTTCCAACGCGATCAACCTGATCGACATCATGGACGGGTTGGCGGCCTCGCAGGCCTTCGTGGCGGCCACGGCTTTTCTAGTGATCTCCATCCCCTCCGAGGACGTGTATGTGAACCTCGCCGCGGCGGCGGTGGCCGGCGCGTGCCTGGCGTTCCTCCCCCATAATTTTTCCAAGGAGCGGAAAATTTTCATGGGCGATGCCGGGAGTTTGGCGCTCGGTTTCCTTCTGGCCGGGCTTTCCTTGGGGACCCAATACACGCGGTTGAACCAAGTCGGGGTCCTGGCCCCCCTGCTGATTTTGGGCCTCCCGGTGTATGACACCTTCTTCGTTTCGGTCGTGCGGCTCCTTCAGGGAAAATCCCCCTTTTTGGGGTCGAAGGACCATCTCGCCCTCAAGCTCCGCGCCATGGGGCTTTCCGCGGGCCAGGTGGTTCTGCTTTTCGCCGCCGTGGCCGTCGGCCTGTCCTCCGCGGCTTTTCTGTTGACCCTCACGCCCTGGATGGTTTCGCTGTTCGTCGTTGCCGGTGTCCTGCTCGTGGGGATCGTCGTCCTCGTCAAGCTCCAGGACGTGGCGGTCCATTGATATGGGCTTGAACCGGCCCGTGGTGATCGCCGGCGCTGGACTGGCCGGCCTTTCCTGCGCTTACCACCTGTCCCGTCCCGGACTGGTGATTGACCGCGAGGCGGCCCCGGGCGGGACGGCGCGTTCGCTCACCATCAACGGCTTCACCTTCGACTTCACCGGGCATCTCCTCCATCTCCACAACGATTACACGAAACGGCTCGTCCGGGAACTGCTGAAGGGGAATTGGATGGAATGCCGCCGGGACGCGCGAATTTTTTCCCACGACGTTCTCACGCCCTATCCCTTTCAGGCCAACCTCCGCGGCCTCCCGTCCCGCGTCGTCCGAGAATGCGTGGAAGGCGTGCGCCGGGCGCGGGCGCGCTTCGGGCAAAAGCCCCTCGATGGCGCCGGACCCCTGACCTTCCGGGAGTGGGCTTTGCGCCTTTTCGGTGAGGGGATATCGCGGCATTTCATGGTTCCCTACAACGAGAAGCTCTGGCGGACCGACCTGGACCGGATGACGCCGGAGTGGTGCGGGGCTTTTGTGCCCGTCCCTTCCCTGGCGGAGGTGGAGGCGGGCGCCCGGCGGAAACATCGCAAGGTCTTCGGTTACAACGCCACCTTCCTCTATCCGCGCCGCGGGGGGATCCAGGCGCTCGCCGAGTCCTTCGCGACAAAGATATCGGGTCTCCGGCTCGGGGTTTCCCTGGAGTCGGTGGATTGGCGCCGAAAACGCCTTCGACTTTCCACGGGGAAAGGACTGGCCTACAATCGGCTGGTGTCGACGCTTCCGCTTCCCGAGCTCCTGAAGCGCCTGGATCCTTTTCCTCCGGAACTTCAGGAACCGCTGGACGACCTCCGCTGGACGACGGTCCTCTGCCTCAACGTCGGGGTCGCCCGGCCGCGGATATCGCCCGCCTCCTGGATTTATTTCCCCGAGCGACGATTCCCGTTTTACCGCGTTGGTTTTCCCATGAACTTCACCCCGCACGCCGTGCCCCGCGGCTGTTCCTCCATGTATGTGGAAGTGTCCTTCGTTCCGGGCACCGAACCCACGGACGAGGCGGGCCGGGCGCGTCTGTGGCGGCGGGTGCGGGAAGGGCTGGTGGCCGCCCGCGTCCTGCGCCGGACGGACCGCTTCCCCGTGGTCAACGTGGTCCCGCTCCGTTACGCCTACGTGGTCTACGACGCGCGCCGCGCCGAGGCGCTCCGGCGCGCGTTCGCCTGGCTCGAAAAATACGCCCGGGCAATTTCCATCGGCCGGTATGGGGCCTGGAAATACTCCTTCATGGAGGAGGCCATCCTCGACGGAAAAAAGGCAGCCGAATGGGCCGACGGGCGCTCGGCGGCGGGTTCCGCGTAGGCCACACCGTGCGAGGCTCGAATCGCTCCGCCCAAATTTTCCACGGGGGGTTCATCCTCCTCCTGTTGATCCTCCCGTTGATGCGGGGGGCCTGGGACCGCTGGGCGCAGTCTCTGGTCCTGTTGACTTGGGCCACCCTGGGAGGCCTGGGGAGCCTTCGGCTTTTTCTGAGACGGCCTCGGTCCGAGGCTTCGACGGCGTCGTTGGGGACTGCGGGCCCCCCGTTGCTCCTCTTCTTGACCGTCGGCGCCGTTTCCGCTCTTTGGAGCGCGTTTCCTTCCAGCGCGGGTCCCGCCGTCCTGGCGGATGTCGCCGCCGCGGCCTTTTTCTTTTTGGCGGCGGGTCTGACCCCGTCGCTCTGGGGACTTTACGTTCGGGCCTTCGCCGGCGCGACGGCGCTCCCCGTGGCGGCGGCCTTGGCGGGCGGAACGGCGACCCCGGGGTCCCTGGCGGGCCCCCTGGTCAATTCCAACGTGTTGGCGGGGCTGATCCTGCTGGGCCTTCCGGCGGTGGTGTTCCTCGGGGTGGGGACAGAGACCGGGCCGCGGGCAGAGCCCGCGACACGGGGGGCGCCAGAGGCGCTGATGCGGCCTCGAGAGCGGTGGGTCTGGCGCGCGGGGGCCGTGTTGTCCGTCTCGGGACTCCTGTTGACAGGTTCTTTCGTCGGATTTCTCGCGTTGGGAATGGAAGCGGCGGCGGTGGGCGCTCTTTTCATTGGATCCCGAAACGGGGGGCCCGGTCTCGCGGCCTGGGTTTCCGCCCGAAACCGGAAGACTGCGGTGTGGGGAACGGCCCTTCTGGCCGCCGCCCTGGCGGGGGGGGCTTTTCTTTTTCAAGCCGAATGGCCCAAACTCTGGCAAGGAGAACCCGACCGCCTGTCCTGGTGGAAGACGGCCTTGGCCATGGTCCGCTCTTCCCCCGTCCTGGGCATCGGTCCGGGCGCCTTCGGCGAGGGGTACCCCGCCTTCCGTTTCAACGAATGGGGACTCAACAGTCTCTACGCCCATAATTTTCTGTTGGAAATTTCTGCGGAGCGCGGCTTCCTGGGGGCCGGAGCTTTCCTCGCCTTTCTGGGTTTGGCCGCCCGGCAAGGGTTCCGCGAGGAGCGGCGCTTGGCGCGCGCGGTCGCCGTCGGTCTCGGCGGGTTCCTCCTGTTCAACACGGCCCACATCGGTTTTTCCTTTCCCGGGCTCACGTGGCTTTTTTTTGCGGGGGCGGGATTGTTGTGGGGGGGGAGAAACCGGCCCCCCACGCCGAGTCCATCGACGGCGGTGCGGCGAAGATGGGGACTCGCGGGGCTCCTTTTTTGGGGGGCGCTGGGAGGAATCGCCCTCGCCGTTTTTCGATCCGACCAATTTAAAGCCCGCGCGGTGGTCGCCTTTGAAGCCGAAGATCTTTCCCGCGCGCGCGAATACGCGGAGCGGGGCCTCTGGTGGAACCGTTGGAACCCGGAGCTTTACGATTTGCGGGCGGCGCTTCGCCTGATGGACAAGGATCCGGCGGGGGCCGCCCGGGACATGGACCGTTGCGTCGCGTTGGCCCCGGCCGGCGCGGGGTTTCGCCGTGACGCCGCTGAATTGGCCTATCGGCGGGGGGACCGGAAAGAGGCGCTGGCCCACTACGACATCGCGGTGCGGTTGCTCCCTTTAAACCCGTTTCCCTGGGTGCGGCGCGGCGACCTGCTGGAGGAAGAAAAGGACCGGAGTGGGGCCGAGGCCTCCTACCGAAACGCCCTTCGCGCGCTCGCCGACGTCCGCGTTTTCGGCGGCGATGCCCGGGCGCGGGAGGCCCTGGCGGGCCAGGTCCGGGAGAGGATCGGCAGGCTGGGAAATGCCGTCAAAAGTTAAGGTCGTCCACATCGTCACCCTCCTGGAACTGGGGGGGGCGCAGCGGAACACGCTGTTCACGGTGCGTTGCCTGAACCGGAATCGGTTCGCCCCGGTCTTGGTCTGCGGACCGGGAGGAATGCTCGACGGGGAAGCTGCGGACGCTGGAGCGCCGGTGCGGTTCATCCCTTCGCTTGGCCGGGCCGTGAATCCCTTGAGCGATGCGCGGGCGTTTTTTCAATTGCGCGCGCTGTTGAAGGAGGAAAGACCGGACATCGTTCACACCCATTCCTCGAAGGCCGGCATTCTGGGCCGATGGGCCGCCCGCGCCGCCGGGGTTCCCGTTATTCTGCACACGTTTCACGGTTTCGGCTTCCACCGGGAGCAGAAGCCCTGGACGCGCGCGGCTTTCGTCGCCGCCGAAAAAGGGACCGCCCGAATTTCCACCGCCCTGATCTTCGTCTCCCGCGCCAATTGGGAGGAAGCCCGCGATCGGGGCATCGGCCGGGAGGACCGTTACCGGCTGATTCGAAGCGGCGTGTCCTTGGGACCCTTCCGTGACCTTCGGCGGCGCCGAGGTCCGCTTTCGGGCCTTCCGCTGGGGTCCGAAGCGCGCCTGATCACCACCATCGGACCGTTCAAGCCCCAGAAAAATATCCGAGACTTCATCCGGGCGGCCGGCGCCGTGGCCCAACGACACAGCGACGTGCGGTTCCTGGTCGTGGGCGACGGCCGGGGTCGCGGGGCGCTGGAGCGGGAAATCCGGCGCCGCGGCCTCGGAGAGCGCGTGTTCCTCGCCGGCTGGCGTCGGGACATCCCCGACGTCCTGGCCCGGACCGACGTTTTTTGCCTGACGTCCCTGTGGGAGGGCCTGCCTCGGGCGCTGGTGGAAGCCATGGCGTCCGGCCTTCCCTGCGTGGCCAACGACGTGGACGGCTGCCGCGACGTGCTGAAAGACGGCGTCAACGGCTTTCTCATCCCGCCGGGCCATCCTTTGACCACGGCGGACCGCCTGCTCCGGCTCCTCGCGGAGGAAGGTTTGGCCGGGGCGATGGGCGATCGGGCCCGCGCGGCCATCGGACCCGAATTCAAGATCGAGGGCATGGTGGCCGCCCAGGAACGTCTCTACGAGGAAAGTCTCGTTCTTCAAAGCCGTTGACGTCGTCTTTTCAATTCCGTTCCCCCCCAAGAAAACCCCGGCAAAATCCCCCAACTCCCTTTGTAGTTCCTGCTCGACGGAGAGATACCGTAATTCTCTAGTCTGTTTCGAGTTCTCCGATGGAACTGATTTTCGGGAAGAGCCCCGTCTGTTACAAAAGATTTACTTGTACTCGGCTCCATTTCTTCCTACCGTTTCTCCATGGACGACCGGCACACACTCATGGAGGAGGACAAAGAAAAACTCGTTGATGAAATCCTCCGCCTGCGCCGGGAAAACGAAACGCTTCGCCAGATCCCATCCAGGGGGCGGTTCGCCTGGGCCCCGGCCATCGATCGCTTGTCAATCTCTTTGACGGTCCCCCGGTGAAGGGCCTGAAAGAGTCCCACGCTTTTGTTCGTCATGACCTTGCACAATTCCGCCGTCAGGCGGGCCATCCGGCGCGTGACCCGTGGCCCGCGCACCTCCACGAAGTCCAAGGCTTCCGTCCGAATCCCGCAGCGCGGACAGTTCACGCGATAGCGCTCGAATCGCAAGAAGCAGACGTGCCGCCACGGCATCAGGCGCTGGACCTCCCGCCACGCGCTGTCGTAGCCCTGGGGCGCCGTTTGGCCGCACTTCCCGCAGACGCGCCCCTTTTTGACGCGTTCGAGATGAACGGCCACCGCGTTCTGGCCCTTGTAAAAGCCGGACTCCAGGCGCTTAACGCGAAATCCTTGTGTTTCCAGCAGCGATGTAAGACAATTTTCAGGCATCTGGTGCGGCCTCCCTGCCTCAGGAACAAGGAGATTACCGCATCAAGCGCTTCTTTTTACACCCACACTATCTCGTCACGACCCTTTTTTTCCACGGTTCACGAACTCATCCCCCAACTCCACCGCTGGCGGATTTAAGACCGCCCCGCCGTGGACGCTTTCCAACTCGTTTCTCCGTTTAAGCCCGATGGCGATCAACCGGCGGCCATCCGGCAATTGATCGCCGGAATCCGGCGTGGGGAAAAACACCAGGTGCTCCTGGGCGTTACGGGGAGCGGGAAGACCTTCACGCTGGCCAACGTCATCGCCGAAGTCAACCGTCCCGCGCTGGTGATGTCCCCCAACAAGATCCTGGCCGCCCAACTCTACGCCGAGCTCAAGGCGTTCTTCCCCCACAACGCCGTCGAGTATTTCATCTCCTATTACGATTATTACCAGCCCGAGGCCTACGTCCCCCAGAGCGACACCTACATCGAAAAGGACGCCTCCATCAACGACCACATCGACCGGTTACGTTTGAAGGCCACGTCGTCCCTGCTGGAGCGTCGCGACGTGATCGTGGTGGCGTCGGTGTCCTCCATTTACGGCCTGGGCAGTCCGCGGGAGTACCGGGACATGTGCGTCGCTCTCGAAGTGGGGAAGCCCCGGGACCGGGAGGACGTCCTGCGGGAACTGGTGAACATCCAGTACGAACGCAACGAAATTGAATTTTCCCGGGGGAAATTCCGTGTGCGCGGCGACGTGGTGGAAATCTTCCCGGCCTATCTGGAAACCGCCCTGCGGTTGGAGTTCGAGGGAAGCGTTCTCAATCGTCTGCGGGAGATCCACCCCTTGACGGGGGAAACTCTTCAAGAGAAGGAACGCACCTTCGTCTATCCGGCCAAGCATTTCGTCACCACAGGGCCCACGATTGAGCTCGCTTTGGTGGAGATCCGTCGGGAATTGGACGAACGGCTGGGGGTCCTCAAAGGACAGGGTAAATTGTTGGAGGCTCAGCGGCTTGAGCAACGCACCCGGTTCGACATGGAGATGATGAAGGAACTGGGTTTTTGCCACGGCATCGAAAACTATTCCCGCCCGCTCTCGGGCCGGAAACCCGGCGAAAGGCCGGCGTGCCTCTTCGACTATTTTCCCAAGGATTTCCTGGTGGTGATAGACGAGTCCCATGTCTCCGTGCCCCAGATCGGCGGCATGTACGAGGGCGACCGCGCGCGTAAGCAGACCCTGGTGGATTACGGTTTCCGCCTCCCTTCCGCGCTGGACAACCGCCCCTTGAAATTCCCCGAGTTCGAGGCCCTGGCGCGCCAGGCGGTCTACGTGTCCGCGACGCCGGGACCCTACGAATTGAAGCAAACCGGCGGCGCGGTCATCGAGCAGGTGATCCGCCCCACGGGCCTCGTCGACCCGGAGATCGAGATCCTGCCCTCTTTGGGCCAAGTGGAGGATTTGGTCCGCCGCATCCAAACCCGCGTGGCCCGGCGGGAGCGCGTCCTGGTCACCACGTTGACCAAGAAAACCGCCGAAGATCTAACCGCCTATTTGAGCGGTCGAGGATTGAAGGTGCGCTACCTGCATTCCGACGTGGAATCCCTGCGGCGGATCGAAATCCTCAGGGACCTCCGAAAGGGGCTCTTCGACGTTTTGGTCGGCATCAACCTGTTGCGGGAGGGGCTGGACCTGCCCGAGGTCTCCCTGGTGGCGGTGTTGGACGCCGACAAGGAAGGGTTCCTGCGCTCCGAAACCACCTTGATCCAGGTGTGCGGGCGCGCGGCCCGGAACGTGAGCGGCGATGTCGTCCTTTACGCGGACACGGTGACCGGCTCCATGAAGCGCGCCATCGCCGAAATGGACCGGCGGCGGACCAAGCAGGCGGCCCATAACAGGTCGCACGGCATCACGCCCCGCACGATCGTGAAAGCCATTCAGGATTTGGAGGAGTTCCGGATCCGGGCGAAGGAGGAGGGTCTGCCCGCGCTGTTCCGCGAAGCGGGGGAACGCTACCTAACTCGCAAGGAATTGCCCCAACTCATCAAGAACCTGGAAACCCAGATGACGGAGGCGGCGGACGCCCTCGATTATGAACTGGCGGCGGTCCTGCGGGACAAGCTTTTCGAAGTCAGGGACATGATGGCGACGGGGAAGGGAACTCGCCCCTCGGGGAAAATTCAGAGGGGGAAGAAAATGCGGGGTTAGTTTTTTCGGCCGTCGGAAAGGAGAGGGGGATCCTCCGGGCGGTCCGAGTATTCGTTCATGACCTTGGTGGCCTGGGGAACGATTTTGCGGAAGGCCGCGACCACGCGGGGGTCAAAATGGGTTCCCGCGCCGTCGTCGATGATCTTCAGACTGTCGTCCAGGGTGAACGCGGGTTTGTAGCACCGCTTCGAGGTGAGGGCGTCGAACACATCCGCCAGCGCCACGATCCGCGCTTCCAGAGGGATGGTTTCCGCTTTCAGCCCGTCCGGGTAGCCCGAGCCGTCCCACTTCTCGTGGTGGGACCGCGCCACGCGCTCCGACATCTGCATCAACTCGTTGTCCGAATGGCTGAGGATCTCGGCCCCGTACACGGGGTGCTTGCGCATCTCGGCCCATTCCTTCTCATCCAGCTTGCCCGGTTTCCTTAAGATAGCGTCCGGCACACCCAGTTTACCGATGTCGTGCATGGGGCTGGCCAAAAAGAGGCTTTCGCACCAGTCCTCGGACATGGGCATGGCTTTGGCCAGCAGGCGGCTGTAGCGGCTCATGCGCTCCAGGTGTTTGCGGGTGTCCAGGTCTTTGTACTCCGCGGCGGCCGCCAGGCGGAAGATCGTGTCCTTGGTGGCGTCCCGGATCACCTCGTAGAGTTGCGCGTTCTCCACGGCCGAGGCGGCCTGCTCCGCGAAGAGCAGCAGGATCTTTTCGTCGTCGACGCTGAAAGAGCCTTCCCGCTTGTTGAGGACCTGAAAGGCGCCGATCACCTCGCCCTTGGCGTTCGCCATGGGCGAGGTCAGCAAATTGCTGGTGCGGTAGCCGGTGGCGCGGTCCACGTCGGGATTGAAGCGTTTGTCCGCGTAGGCGTCGGGAATGTTGATGACGGCGTTCCGGGTCATCGACTCGCCCACGATGCCCCGGCCGGCCGGAACGCGGATCTCCCGTTCGCCCGAGGCCACCCGCGACCACAACTCGTTTTTCTTCTTATCGAGGAGGAAAACCGTGCAGCGGTCGGCTTGGAGGATCTCACCGGCGACCTCGACCAACAGCCCAAGAAGGGAATTGAGCTCCCGCTTGGCCGAAATCTTCTTGTTGAAATCGAGCAGGAGGACGAGGCGACGCTTCCACTCCCGGAGCTCCCGGAGCTCGGCGTCCGCCGCGAGGCTGGCACTGCCGGAGAGGGGGGAGGGGGGAGCCATGGGGGGAGTTTAACAGAACCGGGCCCCCCCTGCCAATATCCCGGGACCGATTTGACAGGGCGGGGCCGCATGGGTAGAATGGCGGGGTGAATTTCCGTCGAGAAATGCGCGCGGCGCTGCGGGAGGACCGGGCCCGGGGCGACGTGACTTCCCGATACTTCATTCCCCTCCAAGCCCGAGGCCGGGCCGCGCTGGTCGCGCGTGAACCGGGCGTTTTGGCCGGGGTTCAAGCGGCCGAGGAGGCCTTCCGGTCCCTCGACCGGAGGGTTCGGACGGTTTCCCGCTCCCGGGACGGACGGACGGTGCGGCCTGGCCAGGCCGTCTTGGTGCTCGAGGGGCGGCTCAGGTCGCTGCTGGCCGCCGAACGGACGGCCCTCAATACCCTTTCCCATCTTTCCGGTATCGCCACCTTGACCCGGCGTTTCGTTCACGCCGCCGGAGGGCTGCTCGTTTTGGACACGCGAAAAACCCTTCCGGGCCTGCGCGACATGGAAAAATACGCCGTGCGCTGCGGCGGGGGCGTGAACCACCGGCGGGATTTGGCCGCGGCGGTGTTGATCAAGGAGAACCATTTGGCCTTCTTCCAAGGGTCGGCGGGCCGTTCCCGTTTCCTCCGACGGGTCGCCGCCGCCAGGCGGCGGGGGGAAACGGTGGAAATGGAGTGCCGCAACCGCGCCGAGGCGGTCCTGGGCCTCGACGCGGGGGTGGATATCCTGCTTCTGGACAACATTCCTTTGCGGCGGCTGACCGCTTTCGTGCGCGACCTCCGGGCCGAGTGCCGGCGTCGCGGGCGCCGAAGGCCCCTCCTCGAGGTCTCGGGGGGGGTGGATGTCGGCGCCCTTCGGCGCATCGCCCGGGCGGGGGTGGACCGGGTTTCCGTGGGCCGGTTGACCCATTCCGCCCCGGCCCTCGACATGAATTTGGACGTGGAAAGGATCTTCCCGTGAGGGATCCCTTGCTCGCTCGGCTCTCCGCGCGTCCCGGCCGGCGCGTGTCGGGGACGGTCCTGGCCCGCGCGCTTGAACTGACGCGCTCCGCCGTCCACAAAAGGGTGGCCCGGCTCCGAGAGGGGGGGTACCGCATCGACGGCGCCAGCCGCCTGGGCTACCGTCTCGAGGCGAGTCCGGACCGCTTGGACAGGGAGGGTCTCCTGGGCGGGGGAATCACCGAGGTGGTTTTGTTTGAATCCCTGGGCTCCACGCAGGACGAGGCCAAATCCCGCGCCGCCCGGGGCGCCCCGGAGGGCACGCTGATCGTCGCCGAGCGTCAAACCGCAGGCCGGGGCCGGCTGGGCCGTTCCTGGGACTCACCGGCGGGGGGGCTGTGGTTCTCGCTGATCCTTCGTCCGCCGCATCTTCCGGAGCGGGTGCCGGCGCTGACCCTCATCGCCGCGCTGGAGTGGGCAAAACTGTTGGAAAAACACGGGGTGCCGGCGCGCCTGAAATGGCCGAACGACCTGTGGGTGGAGGGAAAGAAATTGGCCGGCCTGTTGACCGAAATGTCGGCGGAAACGGACCGTGTTCATTGGGTCGCGCTTGGGGTCGGAATGAACGTATTGAACGACGCCCCAAGGGGCACGGCGATTCCGGCGGTGTCCTTGAAGGACATCCTCCCCTCCCCGCCCTCCCGCCAGGAGCTCCTCTCCGCGTGGTTGAAGGAATTTTTCGCCTCCAGAAAAACCTATTTCCGCCGGGGCTTCGCGGCGTTTCAGAAGGATTACGAGCGCCGCCTCCTGCTCCGCGGCCGGCGCGTGACGTTCCTGTCCGACGCGGGGCCGCGTTCCGGGCGCGTCACGGGCGTGGACGGCGAAGGGCGCCTCCTCCTCGACACCCCCCGGGGCCCCGTGGCCGTCTCAGGGGGCGAAGTGTCCTTAATCAGGTTGAATTCCCGCTGAACCGCCTATATACTTAATTGAACGCCGCCGCTCACTTCTATGGACACCGCCCACGGAACCCTTCGTCTCCTGCTCGCCGACCACGACCCCGGCTTTGTCCGGCTATTTAAGGACCGCTTCGGCTCCTTTAACGGCTCCGACGCGGCCATCGATACCTGCGAAACGGGGACCGATTTCGTGGAACGGCTCTACGCCCAACCCTACGATCTGGTCTTCCTGGCTTTGGATCTCCCGGACATGAATCCCCTGGATGTCCTAGCCCGGTTCGATCAAACCTCCCTTCCCCTGCCTGTGGTTGCGCTGTCCTCCGGCAACGACTCCCGGCCGGCCGTGGAAGCCATGAAGCGGGGGGTGCTGGACCACGTCATGAAGGAAGACTTCGCCACTCTCGACCTGGAAGGATTCGTGTCGCGTCTGCGTGAAACCTTCCGTCTCCGCCAGGAAAACGCCGAGCTCTACCAGATCAACCACATGAAAAATGATTTTCTGGCCACGATCTCCCACGAGCTCCGCACGCCGCTGACCTCCATTTTGGGATTGAGCGAGATCCTCCTGGCGGGGCGCATGGGACCCCTGGCGTCCAAACAAGCCGAAAGTCTCAAGAAAGTCATCGAGCAGTCCCAAAACCTGGCCAAACTCATCAACCAACTCCTGGACGTGCAGGACGTCATTCAAGAGCGCACACGGCTGGACCTGCGGCCCCTGTCTCTGACGGAACTGGCCGAGGCCTCGGGCCGGGCGCTGGAGCCTCTCTTCACCCAGAAGAAGGTGATCGTCGAGTATGACATGAGTCCGGAGTGGCTCGTTTTTCAGGGCGATCGGGAGGCGCTGACCAAAGCGTTGGAGCACGTCCTGTTGAACGCTCTCAAGTTCACGGCGGAAGGGGGGAGCGTTTCGATCTCGGTGCGCCCCCTGGCTCCGCGGTCACTCCAACTGAGCGTGGTGGACACGGGGCAGGGCATTCCCCGGGAGGCGCTCCCTTACGTGTTCCAGAAGTTCTTCCACGCGGACCCGACGCTGACGCGGGCCTACGGGGGGCTGGGCCTCGGTTTGGCCTATTGCAAGCACATCGTGGAAGCCCACGGCGGGAGGATCTGGGTGGAATCCGGCGGCGCGGGGAAGGGGACTGCGGTTCACCTCACGTTTCCCCGCCAATTGGCCAAAAAAGGGTCAAAAAACCGCGACGACGGGAAATCCGTGCTTTGGGTGGACGACAATCCCAACATGTTGGAATTGATCGAGGCGGGATTCACGGTGTTCCCCGACCGGGTCAAGCTTCGCACCTGCCGCAGCGGCGCCGAGGCCCTGGAATCGGCTTTCGCGCAGCCGCCGGATTTGATCGTCTTGGACATCATGATGCCGGGCATGAACGGATTGGAAGTCCTCGACCGGCTCCGCGTCGACGACCGCACCCGCGAGGTCCCGGTCATGATCGTGACCGGCTACCGGGAGGCCGCCGAGGAAGCGCTGACACGGGGCGCGACGGATTTTTTCCTCAAACCCTTCCGCATCCCAGAAATGATGGAGAAAATCGGCCACCATCTCGGCCTGCCCAAAACCGAGTAAAATCCTTTTTTAGTACAATCCCGGCGCGCCGTCCGCGCCGCCTCCCGTCGGCCCCCCGCGCGCCATGTCTCCAACAAGGTTTCTCCCATGGGTCCAAAGTCGAAAAAATCATCCGAACCCGTCCGCGTCGCCGTCATCGGCGGGAGCGGGCTCTACGAAATGTCCGGCATCGAAGACCTGGATGAAATCCGGGTCAAAACCCCGTTCGGCGACCCCTCCGACGTCCTCGTGGTCGGGCGCCTGTCGGGCGTTCGGTGCGCCTTCCTGCCCCGTCACGGGCGGGGACACCGGTTCCTGCCCGGTGAGGTCCCGGCCCGGGCCAACATCTACGCCCTCAAATCCCTCGGCGTCGAGCGGATCATCGGGGTCGGCGCGGTGGGAAGCCTGAAAGAAGCGCTGGCGCCCCGGCATTTCGTCGTCCCGGACCAGGTTTTTGACCAAACACGGCGCCGGGCCTCCACCTTTTTCGGTGAGGGCGTCGTCGGCCACGTTTCCGTTGACAAGCCCTTCTGCGGCGCCCTGTCCGCCCGCCTGTTCGAGGCCGCGCGGGAGGAAAAAGCCGCGGTCCATCGGGGGGGGACCTACGTGTGTATCGAGGGCCCGAGCTTCTCCACCAAGGCCGAATCCCGCGTCAACCGCGCCCGCGGCTTCGATGTGGTGGGCATGACGGTGGCGCCGGAGTTCAATCTCGCCCGGGAGGCGGAGATGTGCTACGCCACCGTCTCCCTGGTGACCGATTACGACGTGTGGAAGGAAGGGGAGGAAGTTTCAGTGGAAAAAGTCGTTCAAACCCTCAACGCCAACGTGGAGACCGTCAAAAACCTGATCCGCCGGGTCCTGCCCCGCCTGGCGGGCCCGCGGTCCTGCTCCTGCGCCTCGGCCCTCCGCCACGCGGTGTTCACCGACCCTAAAGCCATGCCCGCGCCGACCCGGCGCAAACTCGACCTGCTGATCGGTAAATACTTTCAAGCCCAACGAAATTCAACTTAGCGCTCGTCTCAGCCGGGCCCTTGTTATCCGTTGGCGATTTTCCTAAGGTGATGAATCCATGGCGAACGATTTTCGGCAGTTTTTTCCCCTGTTTTCAAATTTCGTCATGCCCCTCCTGGCCGGGCTAATTTTCTTCGCCATGGCCAAATACGTCCACCACATCCGGCCCCTCCGGACGTTGATCACGGGGGAACTCACCTACCGGGGGGCTTTCCTGGGGTTCCTTTTCCTGGGGATTTACCTGGCCTCGCGCCCGATCCAGATCCTCTTCCCCCACCCCTGGCCGTTGATCGTCAACAACATCCGGGAATTCCTGATGATCGGGATTTTCGGCCCCGCCGTCTTCCTGGCCATGATGAGTTTCGTTTTTGGTTCGGAAAACATCCCCCGGCGCGTGGTCGCCGCCCTGATCGTTCTGGGGATCGTTCTGGCGGTGGTTTTCGTCGCGGTCAACAGCTTTGCCATCGGGGGGTCGGAGCCCCTCTTCCAAGTGGGCCGCTGGACCGCCCACGACGGCCTGTGGTTCAAGAACCCCGATCCGGGACGCCGCGAACTGATGCGGATTCTCTTCGTCATTCGTTTCGTTGATCCGGTGCTCCTGGTTTTCCTGGCGGGGACGGTGGTGCTCCGGCACGCCAAAAATTACCCCACCGAGAAGCGGGTCCTCTACGACAACATGCCCGCCAAGCTCTACCTCCTGGGGGCGGGCTGCTACGCTTTTTCCCTCTCCATGCTGTCGGTGGGGCTGCTCTTCGTTCTCGCCCGCATCCCCAATCAATGGTGGATCTATTACCTCGGCGCCCTGGCCGCCGGGCTTTTGGAAACCTTTTCCCTGGCGCTTCCCATGCGGAAGCACGTGCAGGTGAGCGAACACCAGTGAAGTCGTTGATCGAGCGCACGGTCCGCCGCCGGCGGGTCCACCGGGGGCGGGCGGTGGATTTCTGGGTGGACACCGTCCGGCTCCCCTCGGGAAAAACGGCCACCCGCGAATACCTGGGCCATCCGGGCGCCGTGGCCGTGATCGCGGTCGAGGGCTCCGGGCCCGACCCCGAAATTTTGTTCGTCCGCCAGTACCGGCACGCGGTGAAACAAGTGACCCTCGAACTCCCCGCGGGAAAGCTCGACCCGGGGGAAACCCTTCGCGCCTGCGTGGACCGCGAGTTGGAAGAGGAAACCGGCGTGCGCGCGGGCCGGGTGCGCAAGGTCCTCTCCTATTGGCCCACCCCGGCCTTCGCCGACGAGGTCATCCACATCTTCGAAGCCCGAAACCTCGCGTCGGGCCGCTTTTCCCCGGACGCGGACGAGTTCATCGAGCCCGTCCGCCTCCGCCTCTCCCGCGCCCTGTCCCTCATCCGCGCGGGCCGCATCAAAGACTCAAAAACTCTCATCGGACTCCTGGCTTTCGCCCAAAGGCGAAAAAGATAGGGGACGTCGTTGAAACGCGTTCCGCTCGCCGGTCTGTTGTTGGTTGCGGTCCAGGGCTGGGGCGCGGTTCTCATCAACGAGGTCGCTTTTGACGAGCCCACCGGAAGCCCCGATTGGGTTGAACTCCACAACGCGGGGCAAGGACCGGTCCTGGCCAACGGGTGGGTCCTGCACGACGGCGACGCCGCCTCGGGAAACGAAATCCACATCGCCCTTTCCACGCCCCTTCCCGCGGGATCTTTTCTTCGGGTCTTCGTCGATGCGGCGGGGGCGGACGAAACGGATTTCTCCGACGGGTCCGGGACGATCTTCTCCGGGATCTCCACCACCGTCAACCTGGCCGCCACCGAGGACGAGGTGGGCCTCTATTCCGGCCCTTCGCTCTCCAGCTCCACCCTGGTGGATTTTCTCGCCTGGGTGACCGACGACGATTATAACGGAGCCGGCGACCAAGCCCACGCCGTGGCGGCCGGTCTTTGGAACGCCGGGGAGGCTTTTTCCCTGGCGGACCCCGGAAAGGGGTATTCCCTCGGACGGATCCGCGATGGTCGCGACACCAATCAATCCGCCGATTTCCAGATTTTCTCCCGGCCGACCCCCGGAACGTTCAATGTTCCGCCCCCCTCGCCCTACGTGAACGCCCTGCAAGTCGATCCCGGACTCAAGGCCTTTTCCCCCTTTGACGCCGACCCGGCTTTTCAATCGACACGGGTCTTTTATCAAGTCGGGAGCGCCGAAGTCGTCAAGTCCATCAAGATCTATGACGTCCGGGGAAGGCCCGTCCGGGTCCTCCTCGATAATGACAGGGGTCCGTTGGGCGAAGACCATTCGGACCTGGCCTCCGGTTCCGTTTCCTGGGACGGGCGGGACGATGCCGGCGCCGTGGCGCCGGTCGGTGTTTACGCCTTGGTCTTGGAAGGGGCGGACCCCGTTAATGGACACGGCGTTGGGGGGCGCGACCTGGTCGCCATCGGCCGTCCGAAATGAAAAGGGCGCGGCGCTTCCTCTGGGGCGTGTTTTTTATCTCCGGCGGCGCCCGGGGGGCCTTTGAGGAAAAACCTTTTTCCGCCCGGACTGCGGGTATGGGCGGGGCGATGGTGGCCGTCCTGGGAGAGACCGAAAGCGCGTTCTACAACCCGGCGGGAATGCGCTTCTCGCGGGGCCCCTCTTTCGCCTCGGGCCACACCCGCGCGATGGGGTTTTCCGAGCTTGCCCACAGTTCGCTCTCGGGGGTCTGGCCGACGGAACATTGGGGAGATTGGGGGGTTTTTTTAACGGATTTCGGTTCCGGCCTCTACCGGGAGCGCGAGGCCGGCCTCGCCTTCGCCGCCGGCGTTGGACCCCGGGCCGGCGTGGGCGCCGTCATAAGAGGACAGGAACTGGCGGTCCGCCGCTACGGAAAATACGGCGCGATCCAGGTGGACCTGGGCTTCGCGGGACGCCCGAATCCAAAAACCGGAGTGGGGATGGCCGTTCGAAACATCACGGAATCCCCTCTCCGTGGAATTTCGGAGGCCCCCCGGGCGGTTTTTTCCGCTGGGGCTTCCCGCGAATTCTGGAGCGGGGGATTGACCTCTTTGGCGGCCGTGCAGGAGGCCGGCGGACGATCCTCGTGGCGCGTGGGACAGGAGATCACCCCCCACCCGGCCCTGGCGTTGCGCGCCGGATATGAGACGGACTCCGGGCGCTTTGCCCTGGGGATGGGAATTCGTCGCGGAGCGGTGGCCGTGGACTACGCCCTGGTCTCCCATCCCACCCTGCCCGACCAACACCATTTTGGCTTGACCTTGACTCCGCCCGGTCCGTGAAAGTCGGTTTTTATTTAAAACGCCTGGCCGGCGCCTTTCCCGGCGTTTTGGCGGCGGCCCTGGGCGCGGTCGCGCCGGCGTTCCTTTTCGCCGAAGACGACGCCGTCAGCTACGACGAACGGCTGACCGAGGAGGGCGATGAAGCCGATCGCGCCGAGGCCGCGGACTTCGCCGGCGATTTTCGATTCCGGATTCGGGAAGTCCAGCCCCCCGGCGCCACATTCCAAGACGCGCCGCCGGATTTCCGCCACAACACGTACCTCTATTCCCGGACCCGCATCTCCCGGGGGCCCGTGGCCGGGGGTGTCCTGGCGAAGCGGGCGGCGGTGGGCCCGGCGGTTTCCTATGAAAACCTCCGGGACCTGGGAACGCTGAAATCCTCCTTGGAACTGCGGGACGTGGGGCCGGTGGCCCGGGGGATCCTGGGGGACTACACGCTGGTCTTCGGGCAGGGACTCCTGTTCTACGACGGGTTCGGTGAATTCGTCCGTCCCGCCAAGGTGAGGGACCGTGGCCCGCGCCCCGACTTCACCACTTCGCCCGACGACACCTTCCGGGGCGGGGCCGCGAGGCTGGATTTCGGGCTCTGGGGGCTGGACGCCTTTACCTCCCATAAGGCGTTGGACTTTCCCCTGAACCCCGACGGGACGGTGGATTTCAACCTCGACGGGTTTCACGACGCGCCCGGGGACGCGCAGACCGACGCGGACCTCCTCAACAACAATTCGGTTTCCGAAAATTTTACGGGGGCCCGTCTCTTTGTGAGGGCGGGTCGCGCCAAATTCGGTTTTTCCCGCTACGCGGCGAAGTTCGGAAGGCCCTTCGATCCGGCCGACCGTGAATTTTCGAACGCCCGGGCTTTCCGAGGGGACCGGCTGGGGCTGATCGGGACGGACGTGGACATCGCTGGGGGGAATTGGGATTTTTCCGGTGAGGCGGCCCGTTCCCGCTCCGAAGGCCCACTTCAAAAAACCATCACCGGGACAGCCTGGACGGCCACTTTATTGCGCCGGATGGGACCCTCCCGCGTTTGGCTCTCCCTCTTCGATTACGACGCCGAATTCCTATCTCCCCATGGAAAGCCGAATACCTTCGCCGTTTCCGGCGGTCCGGAATCCCTCCCGCGCAACCAAACGGGCGTGTTGGCGGGCGGAGAATTTTCGGCGGGGGAATGGAAAGGCCGGCTGAACGCCACGGCGGCCCGGTTCCCCGAGGCCCTGGGTGACGGGTCGAACACGGGACCGCTCCACACTTCCCAGGGCCGTTTCCTGTTGGCCGACCAGCGCCTGGGCCTTGGCCCGGGAGCGGAATTTCGCTTGTACTGTTCGGACCAACAGGTGGAGAAACGCCTGGAGGATGTTTCGGGCGTTCTCCGACAGGTGACGGAAACCACCCGCCGTCTTCGGGCGACGGTCCAATGGCGGGCCGGACCACGGGTTCAGGCGACCCTCCGCCGGGAGGTGCGCGAGGAGCGGGTGAAGGCCTTCGGGGAAAAGGCGACCGGCAGGATGTGGGTGGCGGACGCCGTCTTTTCGCCGACCCGAACAACGACCCTGAAAGTGCGGACCTATTTTTTTGATTCCCGCGACGCCTTCCTGACCACGGGCCCCGAGGAGATTTGGGACGGCGTGGTGTACCCCCGGTTGGCCGGCAACCTCGGCAGCTTGAGAGGGGCTCCGGGAACAAGGATGTACGCCATCGTTCGCCAGACCCTGGGAAAGCACGGACGGTTGTGGATGAAGTTGGAGATCACCCGCCGGCCCGAAACGGCCGAGGGGAGGGCGGGGGAACCCTCGCCGCCCCGTCGGGCCTGGCACGTACAATGGGACGAGCGCTGGGGGGGGACGTGAACGGAACAGTGCTGATTTGTTAAGATTGTCCTCGTGATAACCGGCCAATTTTTGAACTTCATTCTCTGATGAAAGTTTTAAGCAAGATTGAGGGCTTCATTTTTCAGGCCCCCGCGTGGAAGCTCATTACGGTTGTTTTGGGCCTGATGTTCTTCAAGACGGGGCTCTGGTACATGCCTAACATCGGCGCCTCCCATCTCGTCGCGCAGAATCCCTTCGTGAATCCGCTTCAAGACCCAAATGCCCATTACATTTATTGGACTTGGTTGGCACCTTTTCTGGCTTGGTGTGTGAGGGCGAGGAGTTTCTGGCGGTTTACTTTTCTCCATTTTTTGTTTGTTGCGGCTTTTACGGCGTTGTTCATTAAAATTATTTTTTCCCGGCTGTCGGACCGTGCCGCACGAACGTCTTTGGTCATTTTCGCCCTGTTGCCGGTTTCCGCGACGGCGTATTATTGGGTTGGAATGGACGGTTTGACGTTGCTGTTGATGCTGCTTATCCTGTCGTTCCACCGGTTGTCCGTGGCGGCTTTTTGCCTGGGGACGGCCTTGGGAATGCAACATTTCGAACAGGGGTTTTTTGCTTTCGCAGGAGTATTGGCGGCGTTCATCGCGGCTGGGGGCGGGCTCCCAATTGGATTCTCCTTGATTTGGGGACTGATGGTATTGATAGGCGTCGTGGCCGGGAAGTGCGTTTTGGTCGCACTCTTCCATTTTTTCCATGTGACGGTGAACGCGGGCCGGACGTATTGGTTGATGGGTCATTTGGACTCCCTTCTGAAGCAATTCATTTTCCACGTTCACGTTGTTTTTTGGTCCGTCCTGGGTTTGGGATGGGTCATCCTCGTCAGCTATGCGGAGCGGGGGAAGCGTGCCCTTCCTTTTCTGGTCCCCTTCTTGGGGTTACTGGTTTTTCTCCTGCCGATATCGGAAGATCAAACGCGGGTCCTATCGATCGTCACTTTCCCCCTGGTTTTCATTTTCTGGTTGTTGAATCAGGAGTTTTTAGATTCTTTAGACGAGCGGTTCGTGGCGTGGCTTGCGTTCTTGTGGATCATCGTTCCCTGGGCTTGGGTCTGGCAGGGGGTGCCGCGATGGTCAATTTTCCCATTCAACATGGTCTATTTGCTTAAACCGTTGGGATTGATCTCCGTCCCGGCAGATGCCACCAGCTGGCCGTTTTGATCGCCGCGCCGACCCAGAGGAAAGCCGGGGAACCACCACTTTGCGTGGATTTGGACGGCACGCTTGTCCGTACGGACACACTGATTGAGCAGGTGTGGAAACTCATTCGAGAGAATCCTCTCAAGGCATTTTCTATTCCCCTTTGGCTCCTCCGCGGGAGGGCCGGGTTCAAACAAGAAATAGCGCGTTGGGCACAGGTGGACGCCCGGTTGCTGCCTTACAACCGCCCGTTGATCGAGCTCCTACAGACCGAGCGTTCCCAGGGGCGGGCGTTGTTCTTGGTGACAGCGGCGGATGAGTCGACGGCGCTCCGTATCGCGGAAGAAGTCCATTTATTTGATGGTGTCATCGCCAGTGACGGGAATGTCAATGTGGGAGGTGGCACAAAGGCGGAGGTCCTGGAGCGGCGATTCGGGCGGGGCGGGTTCGATTACGTTGGCAATGCTCGCGCGGATCTTCCGGTGTGGCGGAGCGCCCGGCGAGCCATTGTGGTCGAGCCCGAGCTTGGTGTTCTCTTCCGTCTTCATGGGCGCGAAGACCTTGGGCCTGTTTTCATTCGCCACCGCAGCCTATCGGGGACATTGGCGCGCGTTTTGCGCTTCCATCAATGGGTCAAGAACATTCTTATCTTCGTCCCGCTTTTGACAGCCCACAGGATTTTCGACCCTGATTTGATGTGGCGCGCTTTTTGGGCCGTCCTCGCGTTCAGCTTTTGCGCCTCCAGCGCTTATCTCGTGAATGATGCCATGGATCTAGAGGCGGACCGCCGCCACCAGAAAAAGAAAGGCCGTCCGCTGGCCGCCGGCGACTTATCCCTTATCGCGGCTTTTTTCCTGGCGCTCCTTCTACTGGCGGCGGGGGCCGTCATCGCGTGGTTCCTCTCCGCATTTTTTTTCGCTGTGTTCTGTGGTTATTACGCGGTGACCCTGGCCTATTCGGTTTTCTTCAAAAGAGTGGTGTTGCTGGACGTGATCTTCCTGGCGGGTCTCTATACGCTCCGGGTGATCGCCGGACACGTGGTGACAGGGTTGTCTTATTCCTCCTGGCTCCTGGCATTTTCCATGTTCGTCTTTCTCAGTCTCGCTTTTTTGAAACGTGTTTCCGAACTGAAGACGCTCCGCGCCCTTCGCGAGGAGAGGTCCGGCAGACGCGGCTATTTGGCGGATGACTTGGAGCAGTTGGCGAGCTTCGGCGCAAGCAGCGGATACATCGCAATCCTTGTTTTGGCGCTTTACATAAACAGCCCTGAAGTTCTGGCTTTATACCGCCGCCCTCTCGTATTGTGGCTTGTCTGTCCTTTATTCCTCTACTGGGTCAGTCGAATGTGGTTGCTGGCCCACCGGGGGAAAATGAACGAAGACCCTATTCTTTTCGCCCTGACGGACAAAATCAGTTATGCCGTCGGCGGGGCCATGGCTCTGGTTTTGGTCGCTGCCGCATGAAGGACATGAGGAGGTTTTCATGTGGCACCTGGTGACCGGCGGTTCGGGCTTCTTGGGCAACCTTGTCGCCCGCCGCTTGAGTCGGGAAGGAGAACAAGTTCGGATTCTCGACGTGTGGGAAGACCCTTCCCGGCCGAAGGAAATCGAGTTCGTCCATGCCGATATCTGCGACCGAGGCAAGGTGGCCGAGGCCATGCGGGGCATCGATGTGGTACACCACAACGTCGCCCTCGTGCCTTTGACAAAGTCTGGAAGCAGGTTTTGGGACGTTAACGTTACGGGAAGCCTTATTGCCGCCGAGGAGGCCGCCAAGGCGGGCATAAAGTCTTTTATTCACATGAGTTCCAGCGCGGTGTATGGCGTTCCGCCTGCTTGTCCAATTACTTCGAAGACCCCCGAAAATCCCGCTGAGATTTACGGCCGGGCGAAGACCGCTGGTGAGTTCGCGGTGCGGGAAGTGTGCGCGAAACGGCAGTTGCCACTGGTCGTTATCCGTCCCCGGACCATTCTGGGGGAGGGGCGGCTCGGGATATTCCAGATCCTTTTCAGTTGGATCATCCAAAACAGGAACGTTTACGTGATCGGTAGCGGCGATGTCGGTTTTCAGTTCGTCCACGCCATGGATCTCTTGGACGCCTATATGCTGATCCTCAAATCAGGAAAAACGGGTGTTTTCAGCGTCGGGACGGACCGTTTCGGAACGTTGCGGCAGGCCCTCGAGGGCCTCATCTTGTACGCCGGTTCATCGTCGAAGGTCAAAAGCCTTCCAGTATTGCCGACCATCACGGCGCTCCGCCTGTTGGATTTCATGCGGTTGTCTCCTTTGGCGCCCTGGCACTACCTGACATACCATAAGGCCTTTTATTTCGATGTGACTCCCTTATTGCAGATGGGTTGGATGCCGAAGTATTCCAACGATGAGATGTTGCGGGAAAGCCTGGATTGGTTCCGGTTCCATCCACAAAGCTCCGTTTCCGAAGGCGGATCTGCCCACCGGCGTCCGGTGAGGGAAGGTATTTTGCGGCTGATCAAGAAACTATCGTAGGCGGACCGAATGCTTCGCCGATTTATCGACATTCAAGTGAATGTCCTCTGCCAAGACCTGGCATCACTTAACACCATTGTGGACAATGGTTCTCTATCGCCTCCCCATGACGATGTCGTCCGATTTATTTTGGCCGAAATCAGCGTCATGACGGACTATCTCCGCTTGGCCATTCGCACCGCTACCTTTATTTTTGGCATCGCCCCTGTTCTGAGATGGGGCACCTTTTTCCACCGAGGCCGACCTGTGGAACGGGTGCGCCTCCTATTGGGATGCCGGTCCTCCCGTGTTTCTTTCTTCAGGGATTTCGTCCGGTTTTATGAGAACCTGGTTCTTCTGGCTCTCCTTTCTCGTGAAGGATCTGGCGGGTGACCCTTCGTCCCGTTCAGCGCGCGCAAGTCGTGGTGGTTGGATCGGGCCCGGGAGGGGCCGTGACAGCGTGCCTTTTGGCCGAGGCGGGCAAGGATGTTCTTATCCTGGAGGAGGGTGATTTCATACCTCAAGAGTCTTGCCGCCCGTTCTCCGTTGAAGAGATGGGACAAAAATATCGGAACGGAGGATTAACGGTCGCGCTTGGCAAGACCAAGGTGCCATACGTGGAAGGATGTTGTGTAGGAGGTGGGAGTGAGATCAACAGCGGCCTCTATCACCGGACACCCCCGGACATCTTGGAACGCTGGCGGCGTGAATTCCTTGTCGAAGGCCTTCTGGAAGAAGAGATGCTCCCTTTTTTTGAGGCCAACGAGCGGGACCTCGGAGTCACTTTAATGCCCGGGCCGGCTTCCCCTGCGTCCCTCAAGCTCCACGCAGGAGCGACGTTAATGGGGTGGCGCTCTCAGGAAGTGCCGCGCTGGTTCACCTACGACGCGGCAGGCGTGGGTAGAAGAAATTCGATGACCAAGTTATTTATCCCTCGTGCGTTGAAGGCGGGAGCCCGGTTAATGCCTGGGACCCGCGTAATGAACCTGCGACGAGAAGGTGTTGGGTGGCGTCTTCAGGCAACGGGACGAAACAGGAAGGAACGCATCGATTTGAGGGCTGATGCCGTGTTCGTGGCAGGTGGCGCGGTCCAGACTCCCGCTCTGTTGCGACGAAGCGGTTTGGCTCCCCGGGCCGGCCGAAGTTTCTCCTTGCATCCCACCGTTAAAGTGGCGGCTGAGTTCTCGGAGGAAGTTAATAGTGTGTCGGCGGGAGTGCCTGTTCACCAAGTAAAGGAATTCGCTCCCCATTACAGTTTCGGCGGATCTGTCAGCAGTCTCCCATTCTTGTCATTGGTCATGGCGGATCATGCCGACCACCTTCCGCGTTTGGGGAAGGTTTGGCGGCAGATGGCTATTTATTACTGCATGGTTTCGGGACACATGGGCGGCTCTGTTCGTCCTCTTCCCTTCTTCGACGATCCCTTGGTGCAATATGCCGTTTCGGATGCCGATATGGCTTCTTTGGCCGAAGGTCTGAAAAATCTCTGTTTGCTGCTTTTTGCCGCGGGAGCGCGCATGCTTTATCCCAGCGTTCCGGGATTGGGTCCTTTTGGCAAGAGGGAGGATCTTGCCATGATTCCCCAACGGTTGCCGGCAGGACTTGCCAATCTGATGAGTCTTCACTTGTTTTCTTCCTGTCCGATGGGAGAGAACCTTGATTTATGCGTGGTGGATTCTTTTGGACGTGTCCACGGACAGGATGGCCTTTACGTTGCTGACGCATCCCTTTTGTGTTCTTCCCCAGGTGTCAATCCGCAGGGGTCGATCATGGCTGTGGTTCGCCGCAACGCGATGGAATATCTCGAACGCGATAAAAGGAAGATTTGTGCTAATTAGTTCCCGGTGAAAAACGTTTTAACCTTTCTCCGATAAAATCGACGGAGGCGGATCATTTTTCCGTCGACGTTTAATTTGCGTTCGTGGCGTCGTTCGTCCTACAACGGAAAACCATCCGCTGAATCCGGAGGTTTCCCATGCTGACGATCGACGATCAACAACCCGATCTCTTTGACGGTTGGATTTCACCGGCCCTCCTTGAGCTCTCCAAAGAACAGGTTTTTGTGGACGAGACGTTGGACGATCCCCGGGTTTTAGAACCGTTCGTCAAGAACGGGACGCTCACGGGCCGGCCCTCGACGGCGGTCGCGACGTATCTGCGGAGGATGCATCTGAAGCGCCGCCATCAAATCAGTACGAGCTTCTGGTGAAGGAAGCGGCGGATTCGTTGAAGTGGCGTCGGTTCTGTCACCCGCCGCCGTTGGGGAAAGTGCCGGAGGACAAGACGTTGATCAAACTGACGGGCCGCTACGGAGAAGGCCCGGTGCGGACGATCTTTGAAACGGTGGTGCGTCGGGCGCTGGAGGCGAAGGTGATCCGAGGGCGAAAGATGCGCTTGGACACGACGGTGATGGAAACGGACATCCACTTTCCAACGGACACGGGCGTGTTGGCGGACGGGGTGCGGGTGGTGAGCCGGACGGTGCGCGGAAACAGGTCCACGGCGAGTTGGCTGGCGTGGGGGCTGATTGCTCAGAACCTCTTGCTTCTGTCGCGTCTGGGGCCGTGAGGGAACCGAAAGGGAAGTTGAATGGATGGGAAAATGGAAAAAAGTGAGGCGAAGGCAAGTGGGACACGGCCCCCTTGTGAGCTTATTGTATATGTGGTAGTTTTACCAACGTGAAGAAAATATTCGTATTTTTACTTTTTGCTTTGTTTTCCTATGACGTGACCATCGACATCCTGGAGGCAGGCTGCGCCGCTTCGACTCCGGCCTGTCACAGTTGCCTCTGCGGCCCTCACGCATTTGCGCCAACCGTCCCTTCGGCCCTTAAGACTCCCGCGCCAGCGGGATCGAAGGCGTTTGTTGCGGAAGCCTTATCGCCCGAAGCCATTTTCGATAAATCGTTTTTCCACCCACCCGCTTCAATCCCCGCTTAACCCGCTTCCCCTCTCGTTGTTCTTGAGGTTTAAGTGGTTGGCCATGTGCCGCCCACAGGACGTTTTTAATCCAAAAGGCATATTCTTGTCCGAATTATTTCCTCGTTTTTCCCCGGGCGGCAATGTCCAAACTTGGGCGTCCCTGCGGGATTTCAACAAAGGAGAATTAATGTCCACTTTGGCTCGAAAATCAATGTTTTTGGGGATCGCACTGACGTGCGTTTCCCTCATGTCAGGCGCGCCCGTCCGGGCGGAACTGGTGCCGCGGTCCACCGATCAAAAACTCCGCTTGGAAGACATCGTCGCGCGCGCAATTCAAAATGCCCAAATCCTTGGTGCACAGGACGCTCGCGTGGAGGAGAAACGTTTGGCGGCGTCCCAGGCTCGGACATGGTCCGGCGCCTCTTTTGATTTTTCCACCGGTCGAAAGAAGGCGGGCGCGCTTAGCGGTCCCCGCTCCGAATGGAATTTTTCCCAGCCTTTACCCCTCCTGGGCAAGCCCGGGCTCCAAGGCGGTCTCCTCGACTTGGAATCAGAATCCTGGCGAATCCGGCGCGAGGCGACGAGACTAGGCGTCACGATTGATGTCGTTCGGCTGGTTTACGAATATGCCGTTAATCAACGGAAGACCGCCTTCGCTGAAAAACGCCAAAAGCGGTTTGATCTCATTCGGGAATACCTGGCGGGTCGGCCGTTTTCGACCCCGCAGAGAAAAGCGGAAAGTCGAATCGTGGAAAATAAATTATCCCGTCTCGCCGCCGACGCCATGCAAAACCAGATCGGCGCCCGATCGTCCCTTGAGAAATTAAGGGCCTTCGTTCCGTTGGAGCATGGAACGCTTCTGCGGGTCGAGGTGCCATGGTTGTCGGGGTCGAAGGCGCTTGATGAAAAGGAATGGGTTTCGAAGGCCTTGCAGGGGAGTCCCGAACTTCTTCTCCAGAGGCTGACCGTGAAGGGAGCCGATGTGGAAAAAACTTTGATCTCGAAGGAACGCTGGCCTGACCCGGCCCTTACCGCTTCTATTGAAGAGAGCAAAACCCTCGAAACTGAAAAAGACTACGGTTTGGGTATAAGCCTCGCGCTCCCTCCCTGGAATGGCAACCGGACGGGGGTCAAAAGCGCGGAGCGGAGGAAAGTCGCTGAGGAAGAGTTCCTGGCCCATGAGGAGAAAAGGCTCAAGGCGGACGTCTCCCGGCTCATCGTCGAGTATGAGGGTTCGCGTCAAATTGTGTTGGGGTATCCTGAATCCACCCTCCAGGAGTATGAAAAGCAGATTCAAGAAGCGGAGGCGGGTTTCCGCAAGGGTCAATTGGATCTCCTGACGTTTCTGGAGCTCGATGATTCCGCCTCCGAGGCCTTTACCCGCGTGCTTGATGCGCAATTCGGCCTCGCTTCCCGGGCCGCGGAACTCATGGCTGTGGCCGGCGAATCGGACCCCCTGCCGAAGCTCAACTCATTTTAAAGGAGCGCAACGATGACACCCATTCTGCAATGGATTTTTAGAAATAGGCTCACGGTCATTCTCTTTTTCGCCCTGGGAGCGGGGGCCGGGCTCTACGCGGTGACCAAGACTCCGGTGGACGCCGTCCCCGACATCACCCCGGTGCAAGTCGTGGTGAACACGAAAACCGGGGCACTGGACCCGGAACAAATCGAGAAGACAGTCTCCTTCCCCATCGAGACGGATATGACCGGCATCGCCGACGTCAAAGACGTCCGTTCCCTGTCCAAATACGGTCTCTCCCAGGTGGTGGTGATTTTTGAGGACGGCACCGACATCTATTGGGCGCGCCAGCAAGTGGCCGAAAGACTTCAAGGCGCCGCGGGCGAACTCCAGAAGGGACTGGCCCCGGAACTTGCGCCCATCAGCACGGGGTTGGGCGAGGTCGTCATGTACGCGGTACTGGCCAAGCCCGGCACCCCGCTCGCCGCCAAGCCTGAGACGGAAAGGCTGCTGGCCCTCCGGACGGTCCAAGACTTCGTCGTCGCCCCCTACCTGAAGCGCTCCATCAAGAACGTCGCCGAGGTGGATTCCACCGGCGGCTATAAGAAAGAAATCCACATTGAATTGCACCCCGAAAAATTGGACCGGCACGGGGTGACCATTGAGCAACTCATGGCCCGGCTGGAAGGCCTGGGGGAAAACTCCGGCGGCGGGTACATCCAGCCCCGGGGTCGGCAGGTCATCGTGCGCTCCTCCGGACGCCTTCAAAGCCTCGACGAAATTCGCGGTTTTCCCATCAAACTCGACGTGCGGGGGAAACCTCTCCCCCTTTCCCAGGTGGCTGACGTGCGGGAGGACTACTCCCAACGGATGGGCGGCGCCACCTATGACGGGGAGCAAACGGTCCTCGGGACGGTCTTGATGCTCTCCGGCGCAAATTCCCGGCGGGTGGCCCTGGACGCCGAGCAGTCCCTCCGGGAAGCCCCCCTCCCCCCGGACATCGAGTTAAAGCTCCTCTACAGCCGCACGTACCTCGTCAACGCGACACTGAAGACCGTGATGAAGAACTTGGCTGAGGGGGCCGCTCTGGTGGTGGTGGTCCTTTTGCTCATTCTGGGAAACCTCCGCGCCGCGCTTTTCGTTTCCCTGGCCATCCCGCTCTCCATGCTTTTTGGCGCCGTCGGCATGCGCTGGTT
>Ga0247727_10002934_pt1 | contig 38386 bp, 33 predicted proteins | sample WisWelCaveWW1625_FD_202498 | JGI IMG/M metagenome (GOLD analysis project Ga0247727, IMG submission 202498) | Biofilm microbial communities from Wishing Well Cave, Virginia, United States - WW16-25 | ecosystem: Environmental > Aquatic > Deep subsurface > Groundwater > Cave microbial mat | place...
CTTGAGGTAACTTGGTCATGCTTAATTCCGAAATTCTAACATTCCGAGAATTCATAATGCGCGAAAAATTGCCGCTGGCTACTATACAGAGTGCAATTCTGGAATTTCTACGCGGTCGCGACGACGCTGTAGTGTTTGGCGCACAAGCGGTCAACGCCTATGTGAGCGAACCGCGCATGAGCCAAGATATCGATCTGCTATCACCACGAGCTGTGGAATTAGCGCGGGAATTACAGGCTTTTCTAAAAGAACGATTTCATATTGCCATACGAATTCGAGAAGTTGGCAAAGGCAAGGGCTATCGATTGTTTCAAGCCCAGAAGTCCGGTAACCGCCATCTAGTAGACATTCGGCCAGTCGATACTATGCCTTTGGCGCAACGCATCTCGAAAGTACTGGTAGCAACGCCAGCGGAATTGATTGCCAGAAAAGTAATCGCTTATCATCAACGCCGCGGTCAACCAAAATCCGGCACCGACTGGCGCGATCTGGCCATGCTGCTATTAAAATTTCCGGAATTCAAAAAAAATTCGGGCTTGGTTCGTGATCGATTAACGGCTCTCGGCGCCCGAAAGGAAGTGCTTGATCTCTGGGGTGAACTAGTGGCTCAAAAAATACAACCTGCTAATGAAGACGAAGAATTTTGAAAACCAAAACACCTAGTGGAGAAAGGTTATGCTGAAAACAAAATCTCTAATCCTGTTCTTTCTGTCCTCTTGCTGGAATATTACTATCTTCGCCTCTGATCAAATCCCCGCGAAAAAGCAGGACCACCCCATCGCGCTGATCGGCGGCACGATTCATACTGTCAGCGGGCCAGACATCGAGCATGGCACACTCGTGTTCGTCGATGGTAAAATCACCGCCATCGACACGGAAGTGGTTCTGCCCGACGCCACCGAGCGGATTTACATTGAAGGCAAACATGTTTATCCCGGGCTCATTGCCGCCAGCAGCGCATTAGGATTAGTTGAAATCAGCGCCGTGCGCGCCACTCGCGATTTTGCGGAAGCCGGCGACATCAAACCCAACGTCCGCGCCGAGGTTTCCATCAATCCCGATAGCGAGCTTCTGCCGGTCGCCCGCGCCAACGGCATCACCCTCTCCCACACCATTCCCAGCGGCGGCGTCATCAGCGGCACCTCCGCGCTGATCATGCTCGATGGCTGGACGTGGGAATCCATGACGCTCAAAGCGCCAGTGGGGTTGTTGATCAATTGGCCGGCCACGGTCCCGAGCCGATCCCCCTTTGTGAATCGCAGCGATGAAGATCAACTCAAAGAGCGCGACAAACAATTGAAGCAAATTCGCGATGCCTTCGCCGAAGCGCGCGCTTATTTGAAGGCCAAAGAGGCCGAATCTCAAAAAGGCATTCCGTATCACGCGACTGATCTGCGTTGGGAAGCGATGATTCCCGTTCTTAAAAAAGAAATCCCGGTGCTCATCCGCGCCGGTGAGATCCGGCAAATTCAGAGCGCCATCGACTGGGTGGCGGAAGGAAATCTGAAAGCCGTGCTCGTCGCTGGTCAGGATGTGTGGCTGGCCGCTGATATTTTGAAGGAGAAAAACATCCCGGTCATTGTCGAGGGCACACTCAAGGTCCCGACACGGCGCTGGGAGGCGTATGACCTGCCGTTCACTGTTCCCAAAAAGTTGTTTGACGCCGGAGTGAAGTTTTGCATCTCCGGTTTGGGGACGCCTTTCGAAGCGCCGCACGAACGCAACCTACCCTACCATGCCGCCATGGCCGCTGCTTACGGTCTTCCCAAAGAAGAAGCGCTCAAGGCGGTGACGCTTTACCCGGCTGAAATTTTGGGCGTTGCCGATCGCGTCGGCTCATTGGATATCGGCAAGGATGCTACTCTTATCGTCACAACAGGCGACCCGCTGGAAATCACCACGCAGGTCGAGCGCGAATTCATTCAAGGCCGCGATATCGATTTGAGCAGCCGTCACACCCAGCTTTTCGAAAAATACAAAATCAAATATCAGCAGATGGGAACAACCAACGGCACAACCGCCAAATAGGTGGCGGCATTCTTTATGCTTAACTTCACATTGAATGCTTTTGTGGCGGTTTTAGTGATCACTGACCCGTTGGGCAACACTCCAATTTTTGCGAGCCTCTTAAATTCCTACGAGGAACACGAACGCCGAGCCATCATCCGCCGCGCCTGTCTCGCGGCGATGGCCATTCTCATCATGTTTACCATCACCGGTAACATCATCTTCAAAATTTTCGGAATCACCATTGGCGCGTTTCGCATCGCGGGCGGATTGATTCTTTTCGGAATCGCCATGAACATGCTCACGGCGCAAAAGTCGCGGGTGCGGATAACTCCTGGCGAACAGGCGGAAGCTCAAGTGAAGGAGGACATCTCAATCGTGCCGCTGGCCATCCCATTGATCAGCGGTCCGGGCGCCATCGCCACCGTGATGACCCTCGAAACTCAGACGAAAAATAACTACGAAACCGGCATCATCATTTTAGCAATTTTGACCTCCGGCATCATCTCATACATTACCTATCGCTACGCCAGCGCCTTTGTAACTAAAATTGGCGAGACCGGCATCAATATTATGACGCGTTTGCTCGGACTCATTTTGGCAGTGATGTCGGTACAATTTGTGGTCAATGGCATTCGAGATTCACTTCCGGAAATTTTTAAATCAGCCGTTTTAATGCAATGATAGCCGCCGATAACATATTTACAAAAGAAACTTATGCACAGCATCGGCTGACCGCACCGGGCCGGAAGCGAAATTATCATTTCAAGAAAGGGAAGCAATGGAGTCAATTCTCAAAGCCATTATAATGGGAATTGTCGAAGGATTCACAGAATTTTTGCCAATCAGCAGCACAGGTCATTTAATTCTTGTCAATCACTTTCTGGAAATGCCGGAAAACTTTGCGGTGCTGTTCAACATCTTGATTCAGCTTGGTGCGATTCTTTCGGTGGTAGTGTATTTCCGGAAAGAACTGATTCCGTGGGTGCCCAGCAAAAGTCCGGTACAACGGCAAGAAGTATGGACTATTTGGAAAAAGACCCTGGTAGGTGTCACCCCGGCGTTGATCATTGGTGCCCTCATCGGCGAGTTTATTGAAAGAATACTCTTTGTTCCAAGCGTCGTGGCTGCGGCGTTGTTTTTGGGTGGAATTTTCTTAGTGATCGTCGAGAGAAGGAAAAATCCAGAAACAATTCAAAGCATGGCCGCGCTGACTTATCAAATGGCCTTTGCCATCGGCATGGTTCAATGCTTGGCGATGATCCCCGGCATCTCGCGATCTGCAGCAACAATTATTGGCGCAATGCTGCTCGGTTGCTCGCGCACTATTGCCACCGAGTTTTCGTTCTTTCTCGCCATTCCAACTATGATGGCCGCGGCAGCTTATCAGCTCATAAAAAACTCAGAGAACACCACCGCCGGTGATTGGGGCGTTTTGATCGTCGGCTGTATCACCTCGTTTCTCGCAGCGTGGGCCGCCATTGCCTTTTTGATGAACTACATCCGCAAAAACGATTTCAAAATTTTTGGCTATTACCGCATCATCCTCGGCATCATCGTCATCGCTTATTTTACGTTTGCCGTTACCGATTGATTTTCAACCAACATTATGAAAATCTTTGCCCACCGCGGGTCTTCGCTGATTTGGCCGGAAAATACCTTGCTGGCGTTTAACCTCGCCCATCAAACGGGGGCCACCGGTTTCGAGACTGATCTGCGTCTTTCGAAAGATGGGAAGATCGTTCTTTCGCACGACAACGATTGGCATCGCTTCGGAAAGCCGGAAAAAGTTATTAGCGAATTGAGCGCCGAAGAAATAGTCTCTTTAGAAATATCATCGCCGGACGGCAAGTACCGGGGCCGGCTTATTACTCTCAAAACCCTCCTGCAAACTTATCCCGACAAAGACTACATTTTCGACTGCAAAATTTCTGAACGCCGGCTGTTCGAAACTTTGGCGAGAGATTTATCCGATCTCAATTTTCACAAGCGTATTTGGTTTTTGACGTGGGACCGCGCCGGCGATCAATTCGTTCGTGAGATTTTTCCGGGGTATGCGTTTTTCCCGCGAGTCTTCCGAAGCTACGTTTGGGGCGTCGGCGCACTCATCCGGCTGAGCCGGCTCTTTGAGCCCGGCAACGAAATTCTGTCCTTGCCGGCTCACCACTTCGGATTGCCAGTGATCCGTCCCGGACAAATCACCTCTCTTCAGAAACGTGGTCGAACGTTCGTGGGATACCTGGTCAATTCAGAAAAAGATTTTCGGCGCTGTCGCGAATGCGGAATCGATATTGTACTGACCGATCGCGCTGATGTGATTACTAAAATAGAATAAGAAAGTGCCACGCACTTCGAAAGTGCGTGGCACTTGTACGCGGCCAAAAATAAAAAGCGCGCCCCAAGCTTTCGATCAAGACGCGCTGGTTCGATGGACTTTTTGATGTTCTAATTCAGAATTCTGACATACTCCCGGTTGAGCCAGCCAAACTTGCCGGTTTTCAATTTGATTTTTATCCACATGCCGTCCTCTGCGATCACGCCAAATTTCTGTTTGATTCGCACCTGAGCTATTTTTCGGAACTTCGTACCCGGGCCGGAACGAACGTTCAGCAATGCGGCGGTCACCAACAATGACCTTGATTTCTTTTTCACGGTATAGGTGGTCTTAGGCTTAGGTGGATCGGGCGCATCAAATTTCGGCCGCGGCGTGGGCGCTGGGCCCGGACGCGCAGCGGTAGCATTGACGCGGCTTGAGGAAGGACTCCCGAATGAAAAAACTAAAGATATCTGATGAACCGCGTCGTTGAAAATCCGGTCATTCGTATATGAATAATTGAACTCCAATGAGTTAGCCGCCAGCGGAACGAGAAAACCGGCGCCTCCGGAAATTTGATTGTCGTGAAAGCCGAGGCGGATGGGCAGAAAGTAAGCCGGCCGCAGCTCGCCGCCAAAATGAAGTTGCGGCGATAGGCCGCCGGTTTTGTTAACGTCCGCGGCTAATACTACGCCTTCGTAAATTTTAAGAGCGAGGCCAGCACGATAGCTCGTGGGCACGGCCTCTGTGAACCCGCCGCTCCACCGGTAATCGGTGCCGATGTCCTGCGCCATCAATCCAAGTGTAATTAGATCGAAGGGGTGAATGAGCAGACCGGCATCGAAGCCGACTCCAGTAGCCGATTGATGGCCGAGATCATATTTGATAAACTTGACGTTGCCGCCAATGGAAACCATCGAGGCCAGCGATTTTCCCAACGACAGCGCGATCATGTTTTGACTGCTGGTGAAAGTGTAATCGGGATCTTCGGTATTACCCGTGCGGCCCTCGATATTGTTGACACGCAATCCGATCCAGCTCAGTCCGATGGTGGCGACATTCTTGATGGGGATCACACCGCTAAAGAAATTCGAAGTGCGATCAAACGGCAGGTTGGTGTTCATGAATTCAAATTGCAAATTTTGGATGCGCCCCAGCCCGGAGGGATTCCAATAAGTTGCCGCTGGCCCTTCCGCGAGTCCAACGTAGGCGCCACCCAAACCCAACGCGCGTGCGCCGACTCCCATGCGCAAAAATACACCGGGAGATCCGCTGTTTTCCTGCGATTCTGCGCGTGCGCTCAGTAAGCCGACCAATGTCAACAACCAAATGAGCTTCCCTGCCTTCATTGCTCTTCTCCTTACTTGGTGCATGTCAATGTTGTCCTAATTAAACGTTACCGCGCTACGACTATTTTGATAAAACGCTGGATTTTGCCAACTCTGATTCGGCAAAAATAAACGCCGTTAGCCACCAGGTTACCCTGGGAATTTCGTCCATCCCAGGAGTCCTGCACATTTTCACCGACTCGGCGAAATCCGTTGCTCACCAGCGTTCTCACCAAACTGTTGTCCATGTTCAGAATATCGATGGTGACGTCGCCGTCGCTGAAAAGCTCATAACGCATGGTGGTATTTTGCTGGCCAACCCGAAATGGATTGGGGAAGTTATAAACCACCGTACCGATGGCCTCCGCAGTTGGATCGACCGGCGGATCATCGGGCGGCGGGTCCGGCAGCTGTGGAATCTCCACACTGACTTCAGTGGAAAATCCGCTTTCATTGCCGGCAACGTCAACTGCGGTGACGGCGAAGAAATAACTCCTCCCTTCTTCGAGTCCACTGACACGATGTAACGTCACCTTGCCCACAGAAATCTGCTGGCTGTAGTTTCTGGAGCTCGTTCCGTAATAGACCCGGTACCCCGACAAATCGCTTTCACGGTTGGCATCCCATGTAACCGTTGCTGAGCGCGTTGCCCAAAATGGGAAAACCATCATACAACTCAAGCAAAAAGCTTTTTTTAAAAAATTGGTAGTGGGATTTGTTTTTGTAATTTCTCTCATGGTGGAATTTCTCATCAAATCATGACCGCAATTTTTTCTAAAATCGCGCTCGGTTTACATGGCTTTTTAAGAACCTGCAAGCGTGGGCTTATTTTCAATTTTAAATTGTTTGAGAACCCAGTAACAAAAAGGACCTTCAAATCCGGCAGAATTTCGAGGCACTTTTCTACGACTATTCTGCCGTCAATATCCGGCAGTATGACGTCTGTTAATAACAGATTGAACTTTTCACCTTTGCATTTGCTGATAGCGTCGCGACCGTTCATCGCCACCGCAGTCTTGAACCCCTGTTCGTCAAGGAATTCTTGCATTGTCAGTGCAACTTCTTTTTGATCTTCGACTATCAGAATTTTGGCGCTCATTAATCTTCACTATCAAAAAAAAGGGGAGATGAAACGGCGTCTCAAAAACGGCCCGAAACGGTTTCATGTCCCCATCACACAACCAATCAACAACTAATGCCTAGGCCAGTTCAACTTCTCGTTTCTTTCGGCTGTTCTTTGGGCTGGTCGCATCTTCAAAATTATCAAGATAAACGCTGCGGCCGCTTTCAATTTCCTCGATGGATTCAGATTGATGTCCGTAAACATTTACCTGCTCACCTTTCCTTTTGCTGACATAGAAATAAATGCCGCCAACCATAAGCAGCACCAGGCCCAGCACACCAGCCATCAACGCATAATTCACTTTGGATGGCCGTTCGACTTCGGCCAGTTGATCATCGAGAGCCAACGTTGCTTGTTTAGCACGCGGCGGCTCTGTCGCCGGAACGGTTGTCTCGGCATTATTCGGGTTCATCAACGAGTTTCCAGAACCTAAGAGAGCCTGTTGCGCCCCGATCAACTCATTCACTTTCGAAAGACTGCGCGTGTTGCGAATTTCCCGAATCACTTCGAAGCTTGGGATGATCACCTTTTCACCGGGAAAAATTTTGTCCCCGAGCGGCGCGCGATTGACTAAGGCCAACTCCTTCCAGTAAGAAGGATCGTTGTAGTATTCATTGGCAATCTTGCTCAACCAATCGCCCTGGCGAATTTGGTGCTCGACGGGTTTCTCCAGCAAAAGAAACTTGCTAAGAAGAGCCTGGGCTGGTTCAATAAGCAACACTGTCGCCAGTGTCATCGCAAGGGTTAAGAGAACTTTCTTCATTGTCAAAACCTCCATCTTGTTAATAAACCCTCGCGAGAATTTTAGGCAAAGGCAGTGCCAGAGGTTATAAGAAGTTAGTCAAAATCTAATACAAAGTTAAGTTTTTCCATTAATAGGAGTTATGCAGAAATCGATTGCGATGAATGCCAAAAAAGATTGGGAATAGGAAGTGATAAGCGTGTAGCTGATGTAAAAGTTACAGCAACAAGTTACATGGACAAACTAAGAATTGCTGTCGCCAGCATTTTCGGAGAGGTACTTGTTAAGTTTGTTGTGCATGGTTTTCAGACTGATGCCCAACAATTCGGCGGCTTTGGTTTTATTGTTGTTGGTGAACTTGAGGGTGCGGAGAATAACATCTTTTTCTATTTCGTGTAGCGGTTTGCCCAGATCGACGGCCTCGCCTTTGGCCGTTTGGGAGTCGCCGCGGGCAATCTGTGCGGGTAGGTGCCTGGGCTGGATGTAGTCTTCGTTGCAAAGGATCACGGCGCGCTCGGCCGCGTTTTTCAGCTCACGGACATTGCCCGGCCATGAGTAACTGCCGAGAATTTCCAGCGCCTCGGCTGTGAAGCCTTTGATGGCTTTGCTGTTGCGCTCATTGAAAAGCTTCAGGAATTCCCGCAAAAGCAGTTGCACGTCGCTCATGCGTTCGCGCAAGGGCGGCAAATCGATCTCCATAACGCTCAATCGATAATAAAGATCTTCGCGTAGCTTGCCATCGGAAATCGCCTGTTTGATTTTACGGTTGGTGGCGGCAATCACCCGCACATCGACTGACAACTCTTTGGTGCCGCCCAGCCGGCGAAACCTTTTGTCTTCCAACACCCGCAGCAACTTTGCCTGAGTGTCGGCGGGCATCTCGCCAATCTCATCGAGAAATAATGTACCGTTGTTCGCCATTTCGAAGCAGCCGGGTTTTTCGTTCAGGGCGCCGGTGAACGCGCCTTTCTCGTGGCCGAAAAGTTCATTTTCTAAGATGTCGCGCGGAAAGGCCGAACAGTTCAGCGCAAAGAACGGTGCTCTAGCGCGATTGCTTTTATTGTGAACGGCGCGCGCCACCAATTCTTTGCCGGTGCCACTTTCGCCGGTAATCAAAACGTTGGCCGTGGTATTGGCCACAGCATCGACGAGGTTATAGATCTGTTGCATGTTGTCGCTCTGGCCAACCATGTCATCGTAGCGGGTCATGCTTTTGATTGTTTGCTCCAGCCGGCGATTGGTGAGGATCAGGTTCTGGCGCTCGAGGGCTTTCGGCACGATGGTGCGGAGACGATCCGGCTGCACGGGTTTCGTCAAATAATCATACGCTCCTTTCTTGATCGCTTCCACAGCCGTGGAGATCGTGCCCTGCCCAGTGATGATGATGACTTCGGTGGACCACTCGCGTCTTTTAATTTCTTCGAGCAGTTCCAAGCCGGTCAAGCCGGGCATCATCAAATCGACCAGCACTAAATTGAACGCATCTTTTTCCAACAACTGCAGCGCCTTTTTGCCGTCGGAGGTTTCGGAAGTATCGTAACCCTCCAGTTTCAAAAGCTCGGAGAGTCCTGTGGTGATCGAACGCTCGTCATCGACGATTAGAATTCTCGGTGTGGGATGCTTAGCCATGGTTGCGCTCATATCGCCGGAAAAATAAAGGTGACCGTCGTGCCTTTGCCAACCGCGCTTTCCAGCAACAATTGGCCGTTGTTGCCCTCAACGATTCTTTTGGAAACCGGCAGCCCCAAACCCGTACCGTTCTTCTTGGTCGTATAGTAGAAATCAAAAATTTTCTTCAATTGATCTTTGGGGATGCCGGCGCCGGTGTCTCGCACGGCGATCAAAACTTTGTCACGTTTTTCCCAAGAGCGAACAGTAACTTTCCCGCCCTCGCCGGTGGCGTGCATGGCGTTGATCACAATATTGTGGAGCGCTTGCTGTACCTGATTCGGGTCGAGCATAACGTCGTGCAGCCCTTTTCCAAGCCTCGTCTCAACGCGAATTTTGGATTTTTCTGCGTCGGCAGAGATTGTCTGGCAAACTCGTTTGATAATCTCGTTGACTACGCTCTTTTCCTTTTTCGGGACGCCGGGACGAACGTAGCTCAAAAAACCCTGCACCACTTCCTGCAAGTGATCGAGTTCATGTTCGAGTATCTCAACGTGCTTGAGCGTGGATTCCCGCGGCTGCCCTTTGTCGATCTTTGTTTTCAGAACATCGAGGTTGATGCCAAGTGCGTGCAGCGGATTTTTTATTTCATGTGACAGCATGTCGAGAAACCGGGTGACGGTTTTCAGTTCGTTGAACGCTTTATTTCGCCGCTCAACGGCCGCCCGTTGCGCCGTATCCAATTGTTCCATTCTCTGCAATGCGAGGTTGACTTTCTGATAGACTTCGGCGAACTCTTCCTCTTTGTTCCACTTCAGGCGGAAACCGTAGCGCCGCTTGTCAATGTTGTCCATTGCGCGTGACATATTGTGCAGCGGCGACTTCGAAACTCTGCTGCCGAGCAGCGCCAAAAGCAACGCGCCGAGCACTCCGGCAAATCCGATCAAATAGAGTTTGAGATTAAGATCGAGCAGGGTCGAGCGCAGTGGCCCGGACTCGCTCCGCGTGCGCAGTACGCCGTGCAAATTGATCCCGTCATCTTGCAGCCAAACACACTCAAAAGAGCCAATGCCCTTTCTTTTGCTCAAGTGCACCTCTTTTGTGGAATTAGCGGAATCGTCCTGCCGCGGCAAAGCAAAAGTTTTTACAACTGGATTAGGATTCAAAGAAAAAATAATCTGGTTCTGCGCATTCACAAAGAACAAATCCTCGATAATCTTGAAACGATTGGTTTCAATCAGCAAAAGTTGGCGGAGTCGAGCCTCGTCTGCTGCCGATAGAGATGCAGCAAACGCCGTCGTGTTGAGATTCGACGCAACATAGGTTTTCAAATGAGCGGCAAGCAACAAAGATGACTGCTCTGAAAGTTGCGAGATTGAATCATGAAGCCCCTCTTTAGCGAAGTAAATGGCGGAGCCGAAAATCAGCACAAAAAATAGCAGCGTTAAGATCAACTGCCGATGAAAAATCTTCATCTCATCAGCGCCTTCAGTCGATGACGATGACTTCAGTTTTGGGGGATCGATTGGCTATAAATAATTCCAAACCACGTAAAGCAAGCTCCAACTGCGAAGATTTCGACATCATCCCTCCAAAATTTCGGCTTCAAAATAGCATGAACCCTTCTAAATGTCAAGCGAAAAATCCCGGCCAGATTTTGCTTGCATTTATAGACATCACGTTGTATTCTTTACCGAAATTGCTAAACGACATCCATGGAGTTGTTATGGCATTACGAATAACCAAAGTCTATACCCGCCAAGGCGACGGCGGCGAAACCCGGCTCGGGGGCGGCCAAAAAGTTTCCAAAGATTCGCTCCGCATCAAAACCTACGGCACCGTCGATGAATTGAATTCTGTCATCGGCATCGCGTTGACCTTCGAGCCGGCGGAACGCGTAAAATTAGAACTCACGAAAATCCAACACCAGCTTTTCACGTTGGGCGGCGATCTGTGCGTTTTGGAAGAAGACAAACAAAGCTGGAAGATGAAAGTCATCGAGGCAGCGGACGTGGATGATTTGGAAAAGATAATGGACAGTCTTAACGAAGAGCTGCAGCCGCTGGAAGATTTTATTTTACCGGGAGGAACAAAAGTCGCTGGATTTCTGCATCAGGCGCGCTGCGTGTGCCGGCGGGCGGAGCGGTTGGCCGTGGAATTATCTAAAAAAGAAAAAATTGGGGAGCAGGTGATAAAGTATCTGAACCGCCTTTCGGACGCGTTATTCGTGCTGGCGCGCTACGAGAATTTCAAGAGCGATAGCGATGATATTTATTGGAACAAATTGCTATAAATTATTATGAGTTTTAAGCACCAAAACCCATTAAACTGAAATATGATGCAAATAAGCATCTTTGAGGTTAAAGATAAAGACGGAATTGTTGTAATCTTAAGGAAGGATGTTTGGGAGAATAAAATCTTGTCTCCCAGTCCAAAGGGACACCCAGAAGTCAAATCATATCTAAAAGAAATTAACACTATAGCTAATCCTGATTTAATTTATAGAAGCCCCCAAAGGGACAATGTTAAATTATTCTATCGGTTAGATGCCGGCAAAAAGAAATACTCCAACTGCCATTTACTGGTAATTGTAAAATACGTTGTCGACGAGGGTACGACTAAGGGTTATGTATTGACAACGTATCTATGCAGAAAAGTAAATTCAAAGGGAGAACTTCTATGGATCAAACGAAAAGAAATTTTTCAGTAGAATATGACGACGACCAAGATATTTTGTATCTTTGCTTCTCGCAACGCTCTGAAGAAGGGGTCGCGGAGGAAATTAACGATGAGGTATTCGTTCGCTTTGACCCCGCAAAGAAAAAGCTAATCAATATTGAGATTCTAAATTTTCGGCACAGAATTGAAACGGCTTTTAAAAAGGGGCGAAAGAATTTAAAGGTCGCATTAGAAGATACGCTGTTACCCGAATAACTCAACTGTATGCAACTCTGGCTATATCGGTCCGCATTCGCATTGTATGCCGTCGCCGTACTTTACATTGGCTGGCGCGGATTTCAAAAGAGCAAACAATCTGAGGCCCAAATCGATTTTTGGGCTGCGGGGAAAAAACTCGGACCTTGGTCCGTCGGCCTTTCCATTTCTGCCAGCTTTATGTCCATTAGCTGGTCGTGTGTTTACAACATCCAGCTATTCTATTGGTACGGCGTCGGCGCGCTCTGGCTTTTGCCCATTCCCTGGCTGCTGGCGATGCTGTTCTTCTATCTGCTCACCCCCTACTTCCGGAGCCTACCGGCTTTTTCACAACCGGAAATGATCGCCCGGCGTTTCGGTGAACGCGCACGGGGATACCTGGCGTTGCCACTGGCCTTTGTATTCCTGGTTTGGGGCGGCGCCGAAATTTATGCCGCGGCCAACATCCTTTCGCCCCTCCTGGAAATTCCTTTTAACGGCACTTTGATTTTGATCACCCTGGTTGTTGCAACTTACTCGTGCATGGGTGGATTCTCGGCGGTGGTCAGCACCGACAAACTGCAATATACGTTGGTCGCTCTTTTCATCATCGCCATTGCGGTGGTGGCCGCCAAAGTGGCGCTGGCAACCGGCACTGTGATGGATGTATTAGCCAGTATTCCCCCACCTCCGAAAAGCGGCACAACGGCATTCGCCATTTTTGCCGCCGGGCCGGCGCTCATTTTGATGACGCTTCTCACCTATCTTCCCGGCTGGGCGGTGGAAACCGATATCTGGCTGCGGCTGCAAGCGGCAGGATCGAACAGCGACGCGCGCAAGGGCATCCTCATCGCCGCCACGAATTCATTTTTGTTCGTCGCAATTCTCCCCATGATCATCGGGCTCGCCGCCCTCTACCTGTATCCACCGACCGGATCGCAGATTCCGGCTGAGCTGAGTGATGGCGCGAAGATTCTCGCCGTGTTGATTCGCGATCATGCCGCCCAAATGTTAGGAGCGCCGATGATTGTTGGACTCTCAGCCGCTGCCACCTCCGCCACCGATACCTGCTGCAATGTGGTGGCACTGTCACTCTCGTATGACATTGTCGAACCCTATCTCCAGTCCAAAGCGAAGAAGGTCAATCTGCGTTTGGTCTCGCGGATCATGTCCGCCGGCGCAGTGTTCATAGCCTATGTGTATGCTCTGTTCACCGAGTCGCTGTGGGATATCTTTTATTTGTCATCGGGAATTCTCACCACCACCATCTTCATTCCCATGGTGGCGATGTTTCGACCAAACTCCACCAAGTTGCAAGTGGAAGCAGCTGCCATAACCGGCTTCATCTCGACATTTGTGTTTTACTTTTTGGAGAAAAACGGTTGGCTGAGCCGATTCGAGCCGGCGTGGTTGGCGTCGACCGGCTTGGGCTATATTGTGTTTGGATTAGCAGCAAGTTTTGCGGCGTACTGGGTTTCTAAAACGCTCAAGTAGGCCGCATTCTATGCGGCAATGGCGGATAGAATCCGCCCTACTATTACATCAACGGAAAATTAAACTGCAGCGCCCGCTCGAAAAACCACACCAGCCCGAAAATCAAAATTAGCGAAGACAGCCCATAAACCACCTGCCGCTGCCATTTAGTTTTTGTCACCCACAAAATAACCGGAAACGCCACCGCAACAATCGTCAGTTGACCAATTTCCACGCCAACGTTAAATGAAAGCAGCGATGCCACCAGTCCTTTGGTTGGCAAGCCCATCTCTGTCAAAACGTTGGCAAATCCGAAGCCGTGCATCAAGCCAAAAATGAACGTAATGAGCCAGCGCTGGTCGGTATCCTTCACCAAAAAGTTTTCGATGGCGATGTACACGATGCTAAGCGCAATCACCGACTCCACCAATCGCGTAGGCAGCATCACCACTTGCAGCGCCGCGAGAATCAGTGTGATGCTGTGCGCCACGGTAAACGCCGTCACGATTTTGATCAGATTGCGAAAACTCCCGCCGAGCACGATCAGTCCCATTAGAAATAGAATGTGATCGTAACCAATGAAAATGTGCTCCATTCCCAGCCAGATGAATTGCCCGATTTGATGAAACAGCGACACATCGCGCCCCTCAAATGGGATGCTCTGTTCGAGATCGTCGACAGTGAAAATGGCCTGTACGATTTCACTGCCTGAAATGATTTTGACCAGGTTTTTGTGACGTGGACCAAAATCATCAAAAATGTCCAGCTTGAGATTGATTTTCCACGGCCGTGAAGACAGTTGACCCTTAAAAAGAAAATCGATGAAACGGTTGCCGAGTTCGTCGGAGAAAAGATTGCCGCCATTCCTGTTTAGTATCAATTCTTCGCCGGCGACCTTGATCGCAATTTTCTGGTGGAAATGCTCCTGCATCACATCCATATTCAACAAGAATTCGTCGTTGGTAATGGCGCCGTCCCCATCTTCGTCGAGATCGAATATTTTTTCGAGATCCGTTTGATCCACTCGGAAGCTGCAGGAAAGTTCGTTGCCTTTGATCTCAATCAATGTGTAGCTGGTATTAATTTCGTGGGCACTCACGACAACATTCGTACACAGCAGCGACAGAACGAGCAGACCCTTATTCATTGATCACCATACTAATTGATTGCAGAAATTCACTTCTGGGGGGTATTGAATTTGAAGGCGTTGACCAGCATATCACGAATCGCGTCTTCGTTAAGATCGAGGATCAAGCGGCCGTCCAACGCAATAGAGATTTTCCCAGTCTCCTCGGAAACCACCAGCACCACCGCGTCAGATTCTTCGGCAACGCCCAGTGCCGCGCGGTGACGCGTGCCGAGATGCTCGGCCAGATTGGTTTCTTGGCTCAGCGGCAGAATGCATTTGGCCGCTTCGATGATGTCATTTTTAATGATGATAGCGCCGTCGTGCAGCGGCGAGCGCGGGCTAAAAAGCGAGACTATCAACGGCGCCGAAACCTCCGCCTGAATGCCGATGCCGGTTTCGGTGATGGTTTTGATGCCCATGTCTCGGGCGATGACAATCAAACCGCCGTAACCCCGGCGCGACAATTCCAACACCGCTTTGATAATCTCTTCGAAGGCGCGGCCGCTTGACACCTTCACAAAAAAGCGAATGAGCCGGCTCTGCCCGAGAAAAATTAACATGCGGCGCAGCTCGGGTTGGAAAATAATCACAAAAGCGATCAGCCAGACGGTTTTCAGATTATCGAAAATCCAGCTCATGCCGCTCATATTAAATAAGCGGGTCAAAAGCGAGATGATCAAAATTAGAACCAAGCCAACGAACATTTGGGCGGCGCGCGATCCGCGCATAAACAAATAGAGCTTATAGAGGATGAATGAGATCAGGAAAATATCGAGAACGTCGATGACCGTGACTTTGAGGAAGCCGATCTTGAAGAGAGTGAGCTGGATATTCATGATGCGATTTCCGAGGTTTTGCCTGCAATTCGGTCAGCGATCAAGCTGGCGCGTTTAGCGGCTTTGACATCGTGGACTCGCAAAATGTGCGCGCCGTTTAGAATCGCAGCGGCGACCGCGGCAAGTGTTCCTTCCCCGCATTCCTCCGGCGGCAGGTTCAAAACCCGGCCAATGAATGATTTGCGCGACGGCCCAACTAGAATCGGGCATTCTAATTTGCTAAACTCTCCAAGTCGTCTGATTATTTCGTAATTGTCCTGTAAGCGTTTGCCGAAGCCGATGCCAGGATCCAGAATGATATTTTCCCGGTTTATCCCGTGAGAAGTGGCGTATGCAATGCGCTCTTCGAAATATCCAGAAATCTCAGCAACGACGTCATCATAGTGCGGATTGACTTGCATATCTTTGGGCTTGCCTTTGATATGCATCAACACTACGGGCGCTTGATATTGTGCGGCAACTTCTGGAATTAGCGGATCGGATCGCAATGCGCTTATATCATTCAGAATGTGCGTGCCGGCTTCAAATGTGCGGCGGGCCACGCCGCTTTTGATGGTATCGATGGAAATGGGCACGTCTACTTTTTGAACGAGGGTTTCGATAACGGGTAGAATCCGCCGAATTTCCTCATCCTCCGGCACGGGGTCAGCGCCCGGTCGGCTGGACTCCCCCCCGATATCCAAAATATCCGCGCCTTCCTCTACCATTTGCAGCGCTCGCTCAACGGCAGCGGACGCGTCGAGAGTACGGCTTCCTGAATAAAATGAGTCCGGCGTGCAATTGATGACCCCCATGACGTATGTTCGTGCGCTCAAATCTAAGATTTTCCCGCGACAATTTAGACGAAAGGTGATCATTAATTTACCGGCGTTCTTAGATGAATAAAAAAGAGTTGAATCACAACATCTGATGTGAGTCCAACTCTCCTGTTTTTTGACACGTTTGAATTTCTTCGAAGGTTATGCAGCGACCGCAATTTCAAACAGTAACGACTCGCTCGGCCTGCTCCTTTTGCACAGGTTTTGAATTCTCTTTACTTTTGAGCGGCGATAGGGCTTCTCCGTTGAGGACTTTGTCGATTTCCTCGCCGTCGAGGATTTCGCGCTCCAGGAGTGCTCTGGCCAGGGCGTGCAGTTTTTTGATGTTCGTGCTGATGATGTCTTCTGCTTTAGTCGCCGCGTCCGTGACAATACGCTTCACCTCTTCATCAATAAGCTGCGCCGTTTTCTCACTATAGTCGCGGTGCTTGGCAATTTCTCGACCGAGAAAAATCTCTTCTTCTTTTTTGCCAAAGGTCAGCGGCCCCATCTTTTGGCTCATGCCCCACTCGCACACCATTTTGCGCGACAGCTCGGTCACGCGCTCGAGATCGTCGCCCGCGCCCGTAGTGAGTTCGTTCATCACTAATTTCTCGGCGGCGCGGCCGCCCATCAAATGGCACAGCATCGATTCGCAATAGGTTTTGGAGTAATTGTGTTTTTCATCCAACGGCAAAGTGGTAGTCACACCCAGCGCGCGCCCACGCGGGATGATCGTAACTTTATGAACTTTGTCGCCGTGCGGAGTAAACTTGGCCACCAATACATGGCCCGCTTCGTGATATGCGGTGATGCGCTTTTCCTCTTCTGTGATGAGCATGCTCTTGCGCTCTGCGCCCATCATCACTTTATCCTTGGCTTCTTCGAGGTCAAGCATTTCTACGAATTTTTTGTTGGCGCGCGCAGCCGAGAGTGCGGCCTCGTTCACCAGGTTGGCGAGATCTGCTCCCGAAAAGCCAGGCGTGCCTTTGGCAATGACGGGTAAATTCACATTCTCAGAAAGGGGCACGTGCCGAGTGTGAACTTTTAAGATTCCCTCGCGACCGCGCACATCGGGCCGATCAACCACAATCTGGCGATCGAATCGGCCCGGCCGCAGCAGCGCCTGATCGAGTACGTCCGGGCGGTTCGTCGCTGCAATCAGAATGACGCCTTCGTTGGAGTCGAAGCCGTCCATTTCCACCAACAATTGGTTCAGTGTTTGTTCCCGTTCGTCGTGGCCGCCGCCCAAACCGGCGCCGCGATGACGGCCGACCGCATCGATTTCATCGATGAAGATGATGCACGGCGCGTTTTTCTTTCCCTGGTCAAACAAATCCCGCACCCGCGACGCTCCGACGCCCACAAACATTTCCACGAAATCAGCGCCCGACATGCTGAAGAACGGCACGCCGGCTTCACCCGCCACCGCTTTGGCCAACAGGGTTTTGCCAGTCCCCGGCGGCCCCAACAGCAGCGCCCCTTTGGGAATCTTGCCGCCCAGCTTCTGAAACTTCTCCGGGTCTTTGAGAAAGTCGATGATCTCTCGCAACTCCTGTTTGGCTTCGTCGGCGCCAGCGACGTTATCGAATGTTATTTTGGTTTGATTTTCTGTAACCATTTTAGCCCGCGATCGCCCGAAGGAAAAAATGCCCTTTGCGCCGCCGCCCTGCATCCTCCGTAAAAAGAAAATCCAGAAAACGCCAAACAGCACCCACGGCAAAAGATTGAAAACATAGCCCCACCAATCGGTTGCCAGCTCTTCAAATTCCAGAGCCAGGTTGTAGTCAGTTAGCCAGCGTTGAGCGGTTGCGTTGTCCGGGGCTTCCGGTAGATTTACTTTGAAACGGCGGTAGCTCTTTCCCAGCGCCGGATCGAAATAGTCGGCCACCAACTCACCGTGAAATTCCTTGTTGGTAACTTTTGCTTTGGTGATGCCTTTGTTTTCAAGATGCTCTATGAATTTCGAATAAGAGATGCTGATCTCGCCGCGTTCATCCAATTTCCATTTTGATGAAACAAATATGGAAACCATGATGATCAGCAGCCAAAAAAATAACGTACGGGTTGCCTTCTTCCACTGAAAGTTTTCTTCTTTCTGCTGCTTGCGGTTTGAAGGTCGTTTATTCGATTTACCTTTGCCTTTATTATTCAATTGTATTGCAACCTCCACTTCAAATTAAGTTAGTCCATGACGTAGATGTCCGGCAAATTGCGATACTTCTGCGCCAGATCGAGGCCGTAACCCACCACAAATCGATTTGGAATTTTAAAGCCAACGTAGTGAACCTCGTATGGAACTCTTTCGGTTCCCTGTTTCACTAAAAGCGATACAAATTTCAATGATTGCGGATTGGTGGCCTGAAGCTTTTTGTGTAAGTATTGCACAGAGTAGCCCGAATCGACGATGTCTTCCACCACCAGAACATGCCTTCCCTGCAAATGAGCATTCACTTCCTTCAAAAGCTTAACTCGACCGGAAGTCTTCATTGCATCTTCGTAACTGGAGATCTTGATGAAATCGACTTCGCAATCGATGGTCAGCTCACGGAAGAGATCGGCGCAGAAAATGAAGCCGCCATTTAGGACTGCGATTAGAATCGGGCATTTGTCACGATAATCTTCCGAGATTTGTTTGCCCAATTCTTTTACTTTTGTGCCAATCTCCTCCCTGGAAATCAAAATTCTTTCTTTGCTTTGCGTTATTTTTGCAGTGTCGTCAAGTTGCATCGGGTTTATCGAGAAGTTCCAATTTTAGTAAACGTTTCGTTTTTTCTGTTACTTTAAAACGATCGTCAATTCCAAATCCTCCAATCCAGATAATTCCGGATGCTGATTCCAAAATCGGCGTTTCCCGACGCAAGTGATGAGGCACCTTTTGATCGGAAAAAAAACTGGCTAATTTCTTATGCCCCGAAGAGTTTAACGGAATAAATCGGTCCCCTGGCAAGCAAGTACGAAGACAAACAGAGTGCCCGGTTTTATCGAAATCAACAAACTCGACATTATAGTTTTTTTTGAGTTGCAGGCTTTCGGTTTTGTTCATTATCGACCAGCAGATTTCAAAATCCTGAAACGGCACGGAGTGCTCTTTGCGCAAATCAATTTTCATCTTGAGGGTTGGTACCACACGTTTGCGCAAGGCCAATCCGTCGTGGTCGATGTAAGCTTCAAACTCGCGGTTGATCTGTATTCTCTTTCCTACTTTTTTCGATGCAACCGATTTGAGAATCCGTTCAAATTTTTTGAAAGTCCATTCAACCCGCGGAATGCACAACAAGAGACCGGCATGAATCAAGATATATTTTTGAACGATGGTAAAGTAACTTAAAAATGGCTCAATTTCAAGAATAATTTCATTTTTTTTTTGCAAAGAAACCAATGATTTATAGGCGTTACCGGCAAATTCAGTCAGAAACGCCTCGTTCTCGTCCAGAATCGTCGCGGTTCTTCCCAGTGTGTCTGTCAGATTGGAGTTGAAATGCTTTTTCAAATAAGGGATCAACTCATGGCGGATGCGGTTGCGTTTAAAGCTCGCATCGCGGTTGCTGGAATCTTCGCAGAAAACAATTTTGTTCTGACGAACAAAATCATCCAACTCGTGGCGAGTGAAAACCAGCAGCGGGCGGGCGTAAGAATCCCTCTTCTGCAAAATCCCCCGCAGCCCGGTGACTCCAGAACCTCGCAGGAGATGATCGAGGATAGTTTCAGCTTGATCGTCTGCGGTGTGGGCAGTCGCCAATTTCGTGGCGCCAGTTTCTGCCAGCACTTCGTCAAACGCCTGATAGCGCAGCGCACGCGCACTTTCTTCCAGAGACAATTTGTGACTTTGGGCATACGCACGAGCATTTACTTTTCGAAAATGGAATGGTAAATTCAACGCCGCGGCAAGCTTGCGGCTGAACTCCAGATCTCGATCGGCCTCTTCTTCGCGTAGCCCGTGATGGACGTGCACTACCTGCAAGGATATTTGCAGGTCACTGTGCGACTGGGCAAGCAAATGCAGCAGCGCCACCGAGTCCAACCCGCCGGAGACGGCCACCAGAATTTTGTCTCCGGATTCAATGAGGCGCGAAGTAACTAAATGCGACTTAAATCGCGACAATAAATCATGGTGTGCCATAAGTCAATTTTGATTTCTTTTATGTATCCCTGTCGATTCTGCCGTCAACATAATTTATTTGCCGCTTAATTTCAAATGAATTTTGTTGGTAGTTGCTATTTGAGTCCGACGCGAGTATATTAGCCGAGTTAATTTTCAATTGAACAAAGAAAGTATAGGACAAAAGATGAACCTGAAAATTCAAATCACATTAATTTTCGCTTTTTTGTCTTGCTTCGTAGCCTGTGAAAAAGCAAACCGAGATCTCGCAAACACCACCGTAGAATCAGATCCGCACTCGTTCTCCCGCCCGCATGAGGTTGCGCTTAAGCATCTCGATCTGGATATGACCGTCGATTTCACTGTGCGCCAGATTTCGGGCAAAGCCTCGCTGACCATTGAAAACAAGGCCGCGGCCAATCAATTAGTTTTGGACTCGCGTGATCTTCGTATCGAACGCGTGACTCTTGACGACTCGCAAGCGCAAACCACCTTCTCTCTCGGCGAGCCCCAGCCCTATCTCGGCCAACCGCTGACGATAGACATCAGTCCTGAAACTAGAGTAGTGCAGGTTTACTATTCCACCAGTCCGGATGCCGCAGCCTTGCAGTGGCTCACACCTGAGCAAACGTTCGGCAAAAAGCAGCCGTTTCTGTTCACACAGTCGCAGGCGATTTTAGCGCGAACTTGGATTCCCTGCCAGGATAGTCCCAGTGTACGCATGACATATTCCGCAAAAGTCAAAACCGATCCCAGCTTATTGGCGGTGATGAGCGCAGAGAATCCTACCCAAAAAAGTTTTGATGGGATATACACGTTCAATTTGTCCCAACCGATTCCATCTTATTTGATGGCGCTTGCGGTAGGCGATCTGGAGTTTCGGGCTATCGGCGCACGCAGCGGCGTGTATACTGACCCATCGTTGGTAGAAAAAGCGGCCTGGGAGTTGGCGGATACCGAAAGAATGATGGCGGCCACTGAGCGCTTGTACGGCCCCTACCGCTGGGGACGCTACGACATCATCATCCTGCCGCCGAGTTTTCCGTTTGGCGGCATGGAAAACCCGCGGTTAACGTTCGCGACGCCGACCATTCTCGCCGGCGACCGCTCATTGGTATCTCTGGTGGCACATGAGTTGGCGCACTCGTGGTCCGGCAATCTCGTCACCAATGCCACCTGGAACGACTTCTGGCTGAACGAAGGCTTCACTACTTATCTCGAAAATCGCATTATGGAAGAAGCCTATGGAAAAGAATACGCAGAAATGCTTGCGGCTATCAGCTTTCAGGATTGGCAGACCGAGTTGGAAAATCTCGGGGCGGACAGCGCGGCGTCACACTTGCGATGGAATCTGGCGGGCCGTGATCCAGATGAGGCGATGAACGACATTGCCTACGACAAGGGCGCGTACTTTTTGCGATTGCTGGAAAGTGCATTTGGGCGAGAAAAATGGGACGCTTTTCTACGCGGCTACTTCGACAAATTTGCGTTTCAAACCATGACCACCGATAGATTTGTGGATTACTTGCGCCGCGAGTTGATCAAAGGCGACCAGGCTCTCGAAGCGAAACTTAAGATTGCGGCGTGGATTGACGGGCCGGGCGTTCCTGCCAATGTTGTGCGCGTGCAATCCGCAGCGTTTAAAAAAGTCGAGGCGCAGTTGCAGGATTGGATTGGCGGCAAACCTGCCACCAATTTCGACACCACCAACTGGACGACCCATCACTGGCTCCATTTTCTGCGCAATCTGCCGGACTCACTGGATCACAAAAAGATGATTGAATTAGATGCGGCTTTTGGATTCAACAAAGCCGGCAATTCAGAAATTCTTTTTGAGTGGCTCTTGCAATCCATTAAAAATCGTTACGAACCCGCTTCTCCGGCATTGGAACAATTTCTCCTGGGAATGGGGCGGCGCAAATTCCTGGAACCACTTTATGAGGAGTTGGCAAAATCGCCGGAAGGCTTGCAGCGGGCTATGTCAATTTACAAAAAGGCCCGGACAACTTACCACCCGGTGTCGGTCAATACGATCGACAGAACTTTAAACTGGCCGAATTAAAAAAAACACAACCAGAGACCGGGATCGGATCAGCATACTTGCATTATTCCTAAAGTTTTCACCGCAAAGTCGCTAAGACGCAGAGAACGAACAGATCGGAAACGTTTGTTTCTTTGAAGTCTTGGAGTATTTGCAAATTACTTGCTATTGCTTTCTATTTTAATCTTTTTTAGAGCTTTGCGTCTCCGCGACTTTGCGGTTTGTGAATTACTCAGGCTTATTGGTCTCAACTGGCATACATTTCCTCAATCAGTTTAGCATACTCCTGCTCCACCACCTTACGCTTCACCTTCAGAGTGGGTGTGAGTTGTCCGGCCTCAATGGTAAACGCTTGCGGCAGCAACTTGAACTTGCGAATTTTTTCATAGTCAGAAAAATGTTTCTGGCGCTCATTCACCTCGGATTGAATTAACGCCACGATCTCAGGATGTTGAATCAATTCCGCAGCGCCGTTCATGGCAATGCCGCGGCTTTCCGTAAAAGTTTTCAACGCCTCGAAATCCGGCACAATCAGCGCGCTAATAAAATTGCGTTTCTCGCCAATCAGCATCACCTGATCGATGTATTTGCTGTTCTCCACTTCTTTTTCGATTGCTTGCGGCGCCACCTTTTTGCCGACGGAAGTCACCATGAGTTGTTTCTTGCGGTCGGTGATGGTCAGATAATCGTCCTCATCCAACCTCCCAATATCTCCGGTGTGTAGCCACCCGTCTTCCAACACCTCGTCTGTGGCGGCCGGCATTTTATAGTAACCCATCATTACGTTCGGGCCTTTCACAATGATCTCGCCGTCATCGGCGATTTTCACTTGCACCCCTGGCAATACTTTTCCGACGCTGCCGATTTTTGGGTGCTCCGGAGGATTAAAGGAAACGATGGGAGACGTTTCTGTGAGGCCATAGCCCTCGATTATTTTTAGTCCGACAGAAAAGAAAAATGTCGCCACTTCGCTGGACAGCGGTGCGCTGCCGGAAATAAAATATTTCATGCGGCCGCCGGTACGCGCTTTGATTTTCGAAAATACCAATTTGTTCGCCAGTTTGTATTGCCAATTGCTTGGCCCCTCACCATCTCTTACCCCCAACTCGGTCTCGGCCTTTTCCCGCCCGACGTTCATCGCCCAATTAAACATCCCTTTTTTGATGGCGCTTTCTGCTTCCGCCCTGGCTTGTACCCGCGCCCGCACTTTTTCATAAAAACGCGGCACCGCCGCCATGATCGTTGGCCGCCATTGTTCCAAATCCTGCGCAACGGTGTCATTGGATGAATAAATGATGCTGAGGCCGCAGTAGAAATAAAAATAGTCCACGGTGCGTTCAAAAGCATGGGAAAGCGGCAGAAAGGACAACCCCACATCTGACTCGTCCAACTTTAAGTAGCTGGTGCAGGCCAGAAAATTAGACACCAGATTTTCATGGCTCAGCATCACGCCTTTGGGCGCGCCGGTGGTGCCGGACGTATAAATGAGCGTGGCGATTTCATCGGGGCGTGCGATTTTGGTGGCCCGCTCCAAAAAATCGTCGCCATCGCGCTCGCTGCCAGATTCCAACACTTTTCCGAAGGAAGTGGTGTTTTCTTTGACGGCGTCGGCATTCATCACAATGACGTGTTTGAGTTTTTTGAGATGACCCCGTATCTGTTGAATCTTAGCAATCTGAATTTCGTTTGATACGATGACGACTTCACTATCACTGTTGTTGGCTATGAACTCGACTTGATCCCAGATAAGCGTTGGAAAAATCGGGACAAGCACCGCGCCCAGCAGATGACACGCAAAGTCCGCAATGTGCCATTCCGGACGATTTTCCGCGAGCAACAAAATTTTGGTTTCAGACTTGACGCCCAATTCCCGCAACCCGAGCGCAAAACTCACGACGCGATCTTTGAACTCGTTGCTGGATATTTTATGAAACGCGCCGTCATGGCCGCGATAGACCAACAAATCGGGCTTGTTGAAGTTGGTGACGTTGTAATGGAAAAGCTGGCTCAGGGTCTGAACGCTCATCATCTCTCCTTCACTCCTTAAGTGTGGGAAGTTTGCTCGGTGGCAAATTAAGTGGGTCAAAGTGTAAAATCAAGAGAAAATATGTCCGAGATTATTGTCTTGACTTTTAGGGGGCATCGGTTTAAATTTGCACCACTCAAAAATAGATTTATCTAGCACATGATACGAAAAACCCAATTTGAATGGGATGAAAGCAAGAATCAAGAAAATATACAAAAACATGGCGTGTCATTTTATTTAGCGCAGTATGCCTTTGCTGACTCCAATCGTGTGATTCTGGAAGATCAAAAACACGGTCATGGTGAGAAAAGGAAACTAATCAGAATATTTGGCGCCGGCTACTGGCGAAAAGGAAAAAAAATTTATGAAGAACAAAATAAAATACACTGATGAGCCGATGGATGAGGTTGAAATCATTCCAGATTTTTTGCCTCCTCCTGAACAGCTGGCTTTTAAAGAAGAAACCGTAACGGTGACTCTGGCATTAAGTAAACGCAGCATTGACTTTTTCAAAAGACAAGCCAATCGTCATCAAATACAGTACCAGAAACTGATTCGTCGCTTGCTGGACGAATATGTAAACAGGCAGGTTTGAAAGGAGCCGCATTCATGAAAATCTCAGCCGCCGAAACCCGAAAATACCGCGCCGCAATGAACGACAAAATTCTCAACAGCGGCTTCAACGATTTCAAAAAATTCTTCGGGCTGGATCACAAAGCCTACGTGGAAGGCGCGCTGCCGGTGAAATGGTAGCACAGGCTTTAGCCTGTGCTGTAATGATGAAAGCCGCAACCTGAAGGATGCGGCTACAGTTTTTCCACAAAGGAGAGAGGATTTACATCATGGCAGAAAACAAACGACGCGTGGTGGTTACCGGTTTGGGGATGGTTACCCCGTGCGGCTTAACTGTCAAAGAAAATTGGGGGAATATTTTGGCCGGCAAATCCGGCATCGGGCCATTGACAAAATTTGACGTCTCGGATTTTCCGGTGAGAATTGCTGGCGAGGTGCGCAACTTCAACCCCGAAAATTACATAGACAAAAAAGAAATCAAAAAGATGGACCCGTTCATCCAATTTGCCATGGCCGCCACAAACGAGGCCATGAAGGATGCGAGCCTGCTGGTTGACAATGGCCTGTCCGAACGGGTCGGTGTAATCATCGGGTCGGGACAGGGCGGCATCACTGTTATCGAGCAAAATACCTTGAAGGCCTACGGTGGGCAAAGCAATCGCATCTCGCCATTTTTCGTTCCGTCCGCCATCATCAATTTGGCCTCGGGGCAGGTAGCGATCAAATATAAGCTTCGCGGGCCGAGTTACGGCGTGGTGTCCGCCTGCTCAACAGGCGTGCATGCCATCGCCGATGGCTATTTCACCATTTTGCGCGGCGACGCGGAAGTTATGATCGTCGGCGGCACCGAAGCAACGCTGGTGCCGGTGGCAATGGCCGGATTTGCCAATGCCAAAGCCCTTTCAACGCGCAACGATGAACCGGAGAAAGCCAGCCGTCCGTTCGATCTCCACCGCGACGGCTTCGTCTCCAGCGAAGGCGCGGGCATTCTAATTCTCGAAGAGCTGCAATTTGCCAAAGCGCGCAACGCCCGGATTTATGCGGAGATCATCGGCATCGGCATGAGCACGGATGCATTTCATATCACTGCGCCGGATCCGGAAGGCCGCGGGCCGCGAGTGTGCATGCGCAACGCCATCCGCAACGCCGGCATCCAACCTGAAGACGTGGACTACATTAACGCGCACGGCACCTCCACTCCGTTGAACGATGTCACTGAAACGAAAGCGGTAAAGGAAGTCTTTGGCGAATATGCCTACAAGCTGCCGATGAGCTCCACCAAGTCCATGACCGGACATTTGCTCGGCGCGGCGGGTGCGATTGAAGCGATCTATTGCATCAAAGCCATCGAAGATCAGATTCTCCCGCCCACCATCAATTATGAAACCCCGGATCCCGAATGCGATCTCGATTACGTGCCCAACGAAGCGCGACGGGCCAAAGTTGATGTCTGCCTCTCCAATTCGTTCGGATTTGGCGGGACGAATGCGAGCGTGATTATTCGAAGATATTCGTAACCGCTGCTAAAGTTTTAAACTCAATTGTTGTCGGTTAATTAAGACTACCACAAGACACGAAAAAGCACAAACTATGCCTTCTTTCAATCCATTCGGAGCCGCAGAAGAGGCGATTGGCGGTGCGATTGTCGAGCTGATCAAGCTGGCCGCCGAGGATCGCCGTGACTTCGAAGAAGTGCTCCGAGACACTTTGACAAAACAGCTCCATGCTCATGGTAGTTTCAATCCAACTCGGGTGAGCAACATTGTTGACCAACTGATAAGCGATCAAGAAATTCAAGGTTGGCTGAACGCTGAGCAATTGCCCCAGGGTTTTTGCTTCATCGATGCCTTGGCGCGAAAGTTGAGCCTCGACCTGTTTGTCGTGCAAGATTTCTTTTTGGCTTTTGAAATTGCTGTCGCCAAAAATGACACCCTCAACAAAATCCTGCAAAATCGCCGGGACGCCAGCCGGACGCAATCGTTACAGGAGTTGGTAAAAGCGCCGCAGGAGAAAGAGGCAGCGCAAAAAACACGCGACCACGAAATCGTCCAACGTTACTGTCGGAAACTGCGAGAGCGTTTTTCCACAATTCATCTTTTTGGCGAGAAGCGCCACGAGGCCAGCAGAAAAGAAGGAGCGGTTGGGCACATGTCCGACATCGATTATGGGTTTGTGCCGCTGCATTTGACTGACTGGCAGGAAGATGGCGCCGGGCAGGAAACGGCGCCGCTGGAAATTGACGAGCTGTTTTTCACGGATGAACGACCGCACCGCTTCCTGCTGCGGGGCTTGCCGGGCAGCGGCAAAACCACCTTGCTGCGCTACCTGGCCTATCATTTTGCCAGCCAGTGCCTGGAAGGCAGAAGGGAATGGCTGCCGGTTTATCTGCAGTTAAAAGATCTCAATCTCAGCAAAACTTCTCTGGAAGATTTTATTCACCAACAAATCGATAAAGACAGCGAGAGCACCGAAGATTGTGAAGTGCTCTGCGCGCGCGGCCGTTTTCTCGACCTCCCCACGGTGCTGCTGCTCGATGGCCTGGATGAGATCGCGGACGGCGAGACTCAGAAGAACATTACTGAAAAGTTAGATGAGCTGGCGCGCCAGCACCCGCGCTGCTCCATAATTGTCACCGCGCGTTCGATCGGATTGCAGCGCGAAAATTACCCTAAGTACCACCCACTCGATTTGCGGCCGCTGAATAAACCGCTCATCGACGACTACCTGGCGAAATGGTTTGAAGGTGATGCCGACAAAATTGCCAAACTCCAGGAGACCTTTGAGAATAAGCCGCGGATTCGCGCTTTGGCTGCCAATCCGTTTTTGCTCAGCATGATCTGCTTTACGTATGAGCGCGGCGGAGATCCGGCGCTCATCGAGCACCGCAGCGCGCTTTACGAAAATTGCACGAAATACTTGCTCCTGCGTCTGTACGATCCGGAAAGCGCGGACAAATCCAAACCCAAACCCAATTACGAGAATACCCTGGCGATATTGAAGGACCTCTCCCTGCGCTTCTTCCTCTGGCAGGAACCCAATTTCCCGGTGGATCATGTCAACGTCATGGGACAGCAAATCCTCACGGCGGAGGTGCTTGGCAAAACCGCAGACTTCCTCGACCGCGTGCTGCGCGAGACCGGGCTCATCCAGCGCGCCAAAGAGGGCTTCACCTTTGTGCACCGCTCCTTGTGGGAATATTTCACCGCGTTATCTTTGCTCAAAAAACCCGATTTCGTCATCCGCCACGCCGCCAATCCAGATTGGGAAGAAGTGGTGCGGCTGTATGCGGGACTGTTGCAGAAGAACGAAGAGGTCGCCGAGCTGGTCGCTGGCCTGTGGAATATCAACCGGCCGCTGGCGCTGCGCGTGACCACCGAAGTGCAAACGCCCGCCGCGGAGCTGATTAAACCGCTCATTCAAAAAGAAGAAGGCAACCAGGGCAAGCTGCTGCTGATTGATTCGCTTGCACAATCATTACCTCTGATCCCGGAAAGCGAACGGCAAAAATTAGTGCATGAAACCTTGTCGATCATATTAATCGATTGCGAAGAGCGCGACTGTGAAGTCATCTATCACGCGCAGGAGCTTTTGGAAAAAATGGGCATGCAGCCTTTGGAACCGGGTGGCTTAATTCATGATCTCTTTGATCTAGAGCACGCCGCTGAACGCCAGCAAAAGCTGCTCAGCGATCCGGCCAACCATTTTAGCTGGCTTGCGGTGGCAGGAAGCGCCTTCTGGATGGGGGATGACGAACATCAGGATAACGAAAAACCAGCCCACCGGGTCAAAATGGATAGCTTCTGCATGGCCAAATATCCGGTGACCAACCGCCTGCTTTCGAACTTTCCCTTTGGTGTGAAATATCCAAACGAAGATGATAACCTTCCGGCAACAAGTAATACCTGGTGGGAAGCTTACTATTTTGCCCTGTGGGTGGACTCGCGTTTGCCCACTGAGGCGGAGTGGGAATTTGCCGCGCGCGGCGGCCTGCCTGCGCAGGCAGGCAAGCATGCCCAACGCACTCAATATTATTTTGGCGACTCTGTGGAGGAGTTGTCCAATCATGCCTGGTTTGGAGAAAGCGAGAAGCCTCATGCTCATGCCGTGGATGAAATCAACCCTCGGACAGAAAAAGAGAATCTCAATCCGCTGGGATTAGCGAACATGTTAGGCAATGTCTGGGAGTGGTGCCACGATTGGTACGATAACTATCGCCCACCGAAAGACCGCGGCGAGGTTATAGAAAATCCGCGTGGGCCGAAAACCAGCCAATATAGAATTCGGCGAGGTGGGAGTTTTTATGATTCTGCTGATGCTCTGCGTTGCGCGCGTCGCAGCGTCAATCAGCCCAGCGACCGTACGGACAGCCTCGGCTTTCGGTTGGTCGCGCGAGTCGCTTTTGATAATCTGAAACTCTGACCATCTGAACCTCTGAAAAAAGATTTTGAAATCATAAAGAAGAGTGTAAATTAGAAAGAGCTTGCATATTGGCGGGCTGCGAATGCAGCCCGCCGCGAAATTTTTTTGAGTTTTGACGTTCGTAGTAACGCCTTCAGTTTGTAGTAATGCCTTTAGGCGTCCGTGCCCCCGACCCCTGAAGGGGTAACTACTGACATTCGCTGAGTTTCGTTTGGGGCTAAACCCCAGATGGAAAGGATGGAGCCTACGGCCGCGACGCTCTGTTGTAATTTGGCAGGTGTTTGGCCAAGCTGATGCTCTGCGTTGCGCGCGTCGCAACAACAATCAGCCCAACAACCGTACGAACAACAACGGCTTTCGGTTGGTCGCGCGAATCAAGGTCAACCCAGGCGAGTCACCCTGCGCGGGTCACTCACGATGCCGGTCATCCAAGGATGCCCGGACGGTAGTCTGACCATGACATGGGTTCCATTCCTGTGCCCAATTCTGCGCAGGCGGAAGAAAGCACAAACATAAGAGGCAGCGGGTCTCTTCAGTACGCGGTTTGGAAAGAGAGACCCGCAATGCCGTGAAAAACAACTGAATTCGTAATGAAAAAAACCGAAATGATTAAAGAGTTAGATTTAGTTGCTCTCAACCACGACATCGAAGATTACGGGCTTAAATCCGGAGATGTGGGGACGGTTGTCCATTGCTATGAGGACAACATTGGCTACGAGGTTGAGTTTGTCACCGCAGAAGGCAGAACGGTTGCATTGCTGACGTTGACATTGTCCGACATTAGATCGATTCAGCCAGCGGAGATATTGCATGTCCGCAATGTGGAATCGGAATTTGCATAATTCGAGAAAGGCGCCGCGTACTTGAGAATAATCAACAACCTGCTTCTCCCATTTCTATTTTGGCCACTTCTAATTCACGCCCAAAACAGCATCGAATGGCGCACCTACGGCCACTTCACCGACCGCGCCATCGCCGAATCATCCGGCTTCGTCAAAAGCCGGCAATTCGAAAATGTGTTTTGGACGCACAACGATTCCGGCGATCTTCCCCGCATCTTCGCCACGACTGACAAAGGCGAGCTGATTCGGCAGGTCACCTTCGAGGGAGCGAAGAATGTTGATTGGGAAGACATCACCACCGACGATGCCGGCAACCTCTACATCGGCGACATTGGCAACAACGACAACAACCGCCGCGATCTGACGGTTTATGTCATCAAAGAACCCGATCCTCGGAAGGCAAATACCACTCAAGTCGTCAAACGCATTCATTTCCAATATCCCGACCAGATCCTTTTTGCCGATCCGCAAAATCTAAACTTCGACAGTGAGGCGCTGTTCTGGGCCAACGGCCATCTTTATCTTTTGACCAAACATCGCAGCGACCGTCGCACGGCGCTCTATCGCTTCGAAAATCTGGATGGCGCGCAAACGCAAACCCTCACTCGACTCGGCGACTTTAAAATCGATGGCATGGTCACCGGCGCGGATGCTTCAGTGGATGGCAGCAAATTGCTGGTGTTGTGTTACGAATACATTTACCTTTTTGAGAAACCACGCAACAACGATAATTACTTGGCTGGACAATTCAAGCGCATTCTGATTGAGCTTCGTCAAAGCGAGGGCATTTGTTTCGACGAACCCTACTTCATGATGACCAATGAGCAGCGCGAAATTTACCGAGTGCCAGAAGATATCTTCGATACTGGGGAGTCGTTTCTGCCACCTTTGCCAACCGCCGCCATTCCAAAAATCTCCAATTACAAGATCGATGGCAAAACCACCGAATGGAACGGTCTCACGAATAGTGCGGTGAAGCTCACCACTAATTTTCTTTACGAAAAAGCGAATGGCCGCTGCGTGCCCCCGAAGCTGAACGTCGCGTGGACCGACGGCGGATTGGTGCTGTCAATTCAGAATTGGGATTTGCCAAAACCGAAAAAGAAAAAAACAGATTTGCTCTTCGTGATGATCGAGATGAAGAACAACCGCAGTGTGAAATTAGAAGAAAGCTCGCTGCTTTGGAAATTCAGCCGTTCAAAAAAGGAATCTACTTTCAAACAAACCGCGCCAGCAGTGAATGAATCGACGCCATTGTTTTTTCTCCGCAAAGATCGCCGCAGCTACACGTTCGAGGCGTTCCTGCCAGTGACAAAAAAACTGTCCCCCGGCGACGGGTTGCTGTTTAATATACTGCTCTTGCCCTTTCAGGAATGTGAGTGCTACTGGGCAACGGACTCCAGCACGTGGACTTTGGAGAATCCGTATGTCTGGGGTGAAATCACGTTGGGGTTTTGACTGGTTGAGAATTCTTTTCCGCAGGCTAAAGCCCGCGGCTACCCACTAAAGCCCGCGGCTACCTTCAAAGCCGCTGGCTGAAGCCTACGGCTACTTCGTTTGCGGTGGTGGGAAAGCATTCTTCAAAAATTTAATCAATGCTTCCAGTTCTTCCGGCGTCAGCTTTTCCGCAAATGCCGGCATCGATTTTTTTCCCAAGCCTTTGCCCTCGAGAATGATCTCCCTCACCTTCTGCTCGTCGTATTTCATGAAAATGTCGAGAAGCGCCGGCGCATCCTGCCCACCCTGTCCATCCGGACCATGGCAGCGGGAACAGTTGACGCCGTCTTTGGCGTATCCCAAAAAGAGAAGCTGACCGGGATCAGTAATGTCGGCGGGCGGCTGGTTTTGACATGCGAGCAACAGGAGCGTGAAGCCGGCGGCAGAATAACAACGAATCATTGCAGGGCTTTGATGATGACGAGGGTAATGTCATCGTTCTGCCGCGCCGGGCCGGAAAATTCCATCACCGCGGTATAAATTTTATTGAGCAACTGCTCCGCGGGCGCTTGCCGATTCAGTCGGATGATGTCCTGCAGTCGTTTATCGCCAAACTGATCTTGAAGCTCGTTCACCGCTTCAGTCACGCCGTCTGAAAAAATAACCAAAAGTTCGCCCGGTTGAAACTTACGCGACTCCTCCTGGTATGGCCGATCCGGCAGCAAGCCGAGTATCATTCCGCCGGTTTGTAATTCCAGCATTTCTTCGCTAGTGGTGAAAAGCAGCGGATAATTGTGGCCGGCGTTAACATAGGAAAAGGTGCGATCACGCGCGTCCAAAATGCCGCTAAACAGCGTTGCAAACTGATTGGCTTCCGTGTTGAGACAGAGGAAACGATTGGTCTTGGAAACGCAATCAACCAGCGAAACATTGTTTAGCGCCTGGTTTCGTAACGTCGCCTGCAGGTTGGACATCAATAACGACGCGGGGACGCCCTTGCCTGAGACGTCTCCCAACGCGATGCTCCAGCGGCCGCCGCCCAAGTCGATGAAATCAAAGTAATCGCCTCCCACCTCTCGAGCAGCATAGCTTTTGCCAGCCAACTCGAAGCCGGGAATTTGAGGGCTCTCTTTGGGAAGTAGGTTATTCTGAATCTCGCGCGCTATTTCCAAATCCTGCTCATACTCGCGCAGTTGCTTCTCTTCTTCGTAAAGCCGGGCATTCTCAATGACCTGCGCTGATTGCGATGCGATAATCGAAAGCAGGCGTTGATCGTCGGTTGTAAACCCGTCCGCACTTTTTTTATTGAACAAATTGACGACGCCGATGAGCTTGCCTTTGCATAACAGCGGCACCGTCAACAGCGTTCTAATTTTTTGATCTCCTGCTTTGCCAAATAATTTGTTTTGGGGAAAGTCATTAATCAAAAGGGGTTGGCGATTTTTGATCATCCACCCGCTCAACTCGAAATCCAAGCGGTATTTGTCAACGGGGTGAGTCTGATCTGCTTTTCGAATCAAAGTCCGGAACGGAGATGCGCTCTCCGGACTTTCCAAAAGATGAATTGTGCCCTGCTCGGCATCGATGGCTTTCAACGACGCTGTCACCACTTTGTCGAGAACTTTTTCTAATGACATAGTGGAGCTGATGATCTGAGCGAACTCGTTGAGCATTGAAAGTTCGGAGACCGATTTTTTCAAGCGCTCGTTCTCCAGCAACAGCTTATCGATATCGAAACTTTTAGATGACACTGCCCTAACCTCGTCGAATCTTAAAATAGAAAAGAATTTGCAAATTTAACTACAGCGATGTTATTGCACTCGGACCGCGATCATCGCCATGTCGTCGCTTTGCTGAGCGCCGTCGGTAAATTTCAAAATCGCGCTTTTCACCTGCTCGATAACCTCCGCCGATTTTTTTGAAGCTGCCGCAGTAACGGCGTCGCGCAAACGCGACTCTTCGAACATCTCCCCTTTTTTGTTGAAGGCCTCGGTCAGGCCATCCGTGTAGATTAAAACCACGTCTCCGGAATTCAGCTGCAGTGATTTGTCCTGATAAACGGACAGCTTGGACAAACCCAATGCCGGACCGCGAAGCTCGATCATGTCGCAGCGCTTTTCTTTTTTTTGATAATACAATAGCGGGTTATGGCCGGCGTTGGAAAATCGCAGTTCATTTTTTTTCAAATCGAATACCAGAAAAGCCATGGTGACGAATTTCTCGCGTGGGCCGATCTCGTTGACGATTTTATTCAGCTCGCTCAGCGCTGAGTCCGGCGATTGAAAATTGTGCGTGATGGCGTGCATGATGCCCTTCACCATCGTCATCACCAGCGCTGCGGAAGTGCCGTGCCCCGAGACGTCCGCCATCACCATCCCGATTTGATTTTCCTCCAATTGAAAATAGTCGAAATAATCACCGCCCACCTGCGTCGCCGGGTTGAAATAACTGGCGATGTCCAGACGCGTGGTCTCGGGAATGGTTTTTGGCAGCAGCGCTTCTTGAATTTCGCGCGCCATTTGCAGCTCGTGCTCGAACTTGCGCAGGCGTTTTTCTTCTTCATAAAGACGAGCGTTTTCAATCACCTGCGCCGACTGCGACGCGATGATCGCAAACAAGCGCTGATCGTCTTCAGTGAAAACGCCAGCTTCTTTTTTGTTGAAAAGATTGACGACTCCAATCAGCTTTCCCTTGCACAGAAGCGGCACACTCAACAGCGAGCGGATATTTTGATTTGTTGGCTGATAGCCGCGGAAAGTCTGATCCGCACTGAGATCGTTGATCAGCAGCGGGCGGCGATTGGCGATCATCCAGCCGCTTAGATGATCGTCCAAACGGAATTGCGCCTGCGGCTGCGTCATATCGACTTTGCGGATAAGAGTTTTGAACGGGTCGGCGGCCTGTTTTTCGTCCAGCAGTGAGATGGTGCCCTGCTCCGCCTTGATGGCCTTGACCGACACTTCCACCACCCGATTCAAAATTTTCTCCACCGGCATGGTCGAGTTGATAATGTTTGCCAGTTGGTTGATGGAGCTTAAGTCTTCAACCGTTTTCTTCAAGCGGGTATTTTCTTTTTGGAGGTCTTCAAAAGCTTGCGAATCCGATGCCGGTTTGCCCAATTGAATTCTCCTGATTTTTAGAGTGGCAGGATTGCTTGGTTTAGTAACTGCAGAAATTAACAAAACGCGGAAAATTTGTCAACCGTTATTTGCCCAACATATAAAGCTGCCACAGATCGCGGCGGCTGGTGTGCAGAAACGGCAGCATCGCTAAGCGCCCCGTTTTCCCGATACTGTTTTCAAGATATCGTAGTTCAACAAACCTGTCTTTAATTTCCGGGTCTGTGTGGACTCTAAAACCAGACTGCCGCATCAGCAGTATGCCCTTAGCTCGCACGGCCAATTCCAAATGCAGTCGCAGCAGGCACAGCATATCCGCCACCACCTCACCGGGGAAATGGCTCTTCAGACTTTCGAGATAGAGGCCGGCGCGTGTTTCAGATATCCTGCCAGAGTTGATGGTTTCAAGCAAATCCATATCGGTGTCAAAGCCGATTCCTAACCATTTACGAGTTGCGCGTTCGCTTTGCTCAAATACGACTAAGACCAGAAAAGGCAACACCACGAGCAACGCCACGGTGGTCATGATCGGTGGTAGAAGAAAGTGATTGAATAGAGAATGAATGGCAATGGCACCCAAAAACGCTGGCGCTGAAATGACCATGATGTTCGAAGGTTGACGTTCCGAGCGGCTTTGCGCCAGAATTCCAAAAATGGCGGTGGTCCCGCCGTGCATGAGGGCGGTGCCGAAGCCGCGAACGATCCACAGCAGGATCGTGGCATCCGACAGTGAACGCAAGTAGTAAACATTTTCCACCAGCGCAAATCCCGCGCCGATCGCAAATCCATAAATAGCGGCGTCAACCATGAAGCCGGTTTTCTTCGCGCGAATCAGATAGAATACGTACAGCGCTTTCAGCACCTCCTCAACAATGGGAGAGCAATAGCGCGAATAGAGACGGGAATCGATTTCGAAATTTGTTAAAAAAAATGTATTCAGAAACAAGCACACGCCGGCTACGACACATCCGATAAAAACTGTAAGCAATACGGCTCGCAATGTGATCAGCTTGTAGCTATCCAGAAAAATTAGCGCCAACAGAAAAATCAGAACCGGCAGCAGACTGATAGCTAATTCGCTGATCGCGCTCATAACAATTTCAACGATACCATCAGCTCATTCGACCAACTTTGCCGGCGTTCCTTCGCAACGGCAAATCCAACACTGAACGTGGTTTCCTGATTTGAAAACAGTACCATTCGAAAATCCAATTGCCCGCCGAAGTTCAAGAGAGTGCGGCGATTCGAGGCTTCATCTAAGTTCGTGCGAATGGCAGATGAAAATAACGCCAGCCGCGCCCAATTCAGGTACAGCGCCGGAAAGCCAACGCGTCGAAAGCGGAGGGGCGGCAGGTTCCATTCGAACATCGCCTTGGCATAATTCTTTCCGCCAATTTCATTAAGCTCGATGCCGGGGAAGCTGTAATATTCGCGATACCGCTTTTCGTTGCGGTGATCGACCCAGTTGTTGCCAAATCCGCCAAAAAAGAAATTCGCAAACGGGTTATCGCGATCGCCAAAGGACTGGCCAGCCGAGGTCCGCAGCCAGACCGACGAATGGTTGAGGGGCAGCAGCACCCCATAATCAAAATTGATGAAGAGGCTTGGAAAGAATTCCCTGTTCACATAATTGCCGTGGCTCGCGATGTCCCACTTGACTCCTCTCTCTTCGTCCACTGCACCCAACGATTTTTCTACAAATTGATAGTGCAGATTGCTGCTGGCGGTAAGCAGTTTCTCGAATGGCGCCACTACGTTTTGGAAGTCAGGCAAGCGGTCCAAATTTCCGTAACCAGTGACATCGAAATTCCAGTGCAGGGTTTTGGGTTCATCATAAATTATAGTTTTCTTATACCCCAACCCCAGCGAGTATCCTTTGCGACTGGTTTTGGTGGGACCGAAGAGATCATAAAAATCAGCGCCGTTATACGTGGCGCTTAAATTAAAATTCCAATGTTGGAAATTTAATTTCACATGCGCCCGTTCGCTCGCAGGCAAATCGCGATCTGGTGAATAGGTCGTATTGAGGGCAAGCTCGGAAAAACTCAGACGATCCGCGAAATTGAATCTCAACCCTACTGCGGCAAAATCTTTGTAGCCCTCAACCACCGGATAAATTGTCGCCAGTCTGAGGTTGGCCAGCGTGTTGTATTTGCCAGTCGATATGGTCAGCGAATCGAGGTTGACGCGCGCCGGCGAACCAAGCACCCAGCTTCTGACGATCGGATGCTGCTGCGCCACCGCGTTTCCCAAAAAGCGAATGGCGCCTACCCACTCGACAGTTTTATTGGAGATCATCACCGGCTGAAATCCCTTGCCCGTGTAATTCATCACTATCAATGAATCTTGTGAGATTGGAACGGGGCGGAAGAAACCGGTCTCACAGTTACTGAGGATGGACATGTCGCTAAACTCGAAATCGTAGCGGTAGATGTTGGAGACACCAGAGTAATAGGATGATCCAAACAAATAACGTCCATCCGGAGAGAACACAAAATTGGCCGGTGAGCTGTTTTCGAAATCGAAGATCACGTCGTAAACATTTTCGGTTCCGCCGTTGGTCAGCAATTTTGAAATATTCATTTTGATGAGCTTTTGATGGCCGGTAACTTCCACCAGCGCAGCTGTCAAAAGCGAGCCGGTCGGGGAAACGTCGATATCGAAGATATCCTGACCGTATGGGAAAGAATAAATCTGATTCCATTCTTTGTACGGATGTGGCATACGCACGAGCGTGGAGATGCCGTTATAATGGCGGACACCCCACAGCGAACGGTCGTTCGAATTAAACACCAGATCGCCGACTCGCGCATCTTTTATCAATGTTTGCCATTCGCCGGTTTTCAAGCTGACCGAATTCAAATCGCGCCAGCCATTGTTGTCCGTGGTGTAAAACAGAGTTTCCGAATCGAGATCATAAGCCAGCGACGTTACGTAAAACAAGGCGGCGCCTTTGATATCGCAAATTTTGTGAAGCGCGCCGTCGTCAACATTGATTGCTGCCAGTTGCGCTACTTGTCCCGGATAGCGAATGGCCGTGTACAATTTTCGGTGTCGCGTATCGAAATACGATCGCGAAACCGATCCGAGAGTTTGATGAGAGAGCACGCGCGCGGGCGTGACCGGATTGCGACGAATGGAGTCGAGATTGGCGCTCTGCCATTCGCGTTCCCAGACGTGCCAGCGTGACCATGCGTCATCGAGTGAAATTCCGAAAACGTTTTTGAACTGACTCGAAAAATAAGCCTTGCTGCCGTTGCCCCTCGAGATCCATTGCACCACTTTTTCCGGACCGTGGCGATACGCGAGGTATGTCACAAAACGCGTTCCGTAAAGATACGAATTCGCGCCGACCTGAAAATCCACTTTGGTGCCTTCAGATTCCAAACCGACGACATCATAAAAATAGCTGCTGTCGCGCACCATCGTTCGGAACACCATTTCGTCGTACGCTCCCATTGCCCGGCCCAAACCACCGGCCATCCAGGTTTCCATAAACACGGCGATGCCCTCGTGATACCAGCGCGGCGAATACAGCCGCGGGTTGGTGAGATAAG
>Ga0247727_10002935_pt1 | contig 38375 bp, 26 predicted proteins | sample WisWelCaveWW1625_FD_202498 | JGI IMG/M metagenome (GOLD analysis project Ga0247727, IMG submission 202498) | Biofilm microbial communities from Wishing Well Cave, Virginia, United States - WW16-25 | ecosystem: Environmental > Aquatic > Deep subsurface > Groundwater > Cave microbial mat | place...
GAGGCTCTGATGCGATTGCAAAAGATGACGATTCCGCCGGACGCACGCGTCTTCCGAAAAGGCTCGTACCGGCTGCGTGCGCCCGTGCCCGACCCGCGCAAGATCATCTGCATCGGACTCAATTACAGAGATCACGCCCGCGAGAGCGGTGCCGCGATTCCGCCCGAGCCGGTGCTGTTCAGCAAGTATCCGACCGCCGTGATCGCCACCGAAGACCCGATCGTGCTGCCGCCCGTCTCGCAGGAAGTCGATTACGAGGCCGAGTTGGTGATCGTGATCGGCCGCGGCGGCAAGAACATCAAGAAGGAAAACGCCGCGGGACACATCGGCGGCTACACCTGCGGCCACGACGTCTCCGCACGCGACTGGCAGCTCAAAAAACCCGGCGGCCAGTGGATGGCGGGCAAGACGTTCGACACCTTCGCGCCGACCGGCCCGGTGATCGTCACGTCCGACGAGATCGGCGACCCGCTAAACCTGCCGATCAAGCTCCGCTTGAACGGCAAGACAATGCAAGATTCCAACACGCGCGAGCTGATCTTCGGCCCGAACGAAGTGGTCGCGTACATCTCGCAAGTCATCACGCTCGAACCGGGCGACCTCATCTTCACGGGCACGCCGCCGGGCGTCGGCTTCGCCAAGAAGCCGCCCGTGTTCCTCAAACCTGGCGACGTCTGCGAAGTCGAAATCGGCGGCATCGGCGTGCTGCGCAATCCGGTCGTGCAGGGGTGACCGTCATGAAACAGCGTGCCTTCCGGTTGACGGCGTTCTTGCTGCTATGTTGGTCAGTTCACGCTGGGGTAATTCTTGCCGGCCAAGCGCACGACGTCATCGCCAAGAACGGCGTCGTCGTCAGCGTGGAGGCGAATGCGTCGGACGCCGGGCTGGAAGTTTTGAAGCGCGGCGGCAACGCCGTGGACGCGGCAGTCGCCACGGCGTTTGTGCTGGCCGTGACGCATCCGGCGGCCGGAAATATCGGCGGCGGCGGATTCATGATGGTGCACCTCGCGAAGACCGGCGAGACCAGGTGCGTCGAATATCGCGAAACGGCGCCCGCGGCGGTGACGACCGAAGCGCTGGCAAGGCTGAACGACACGAGCCGCGGACATCTCAGCGCCGGCGTGCCCGGCACGGTGCGCGGACTGGCCCTGGCGCACGAAAAGTTCGGCTCGCGGACGTGGCGGGAACTCGTCGAGCCGGCCGCGCGACTGGCGGCGGATGGCTTCGCGATCGACGCTCATCTCGCCCGATCACTCAACGGCTGGCTCAGCGCGGCCAAGGATTACGACGAGGCGCAGCGCGTGTTTCGCAAGCCGGACGGATCGCCGTGGACGGAAGGCGATCGCCTCGTGCAGACGGACCTCGCGCGCACGTTGCGTCTCATCGCCGAACATGGCCCGGACGCGTTCTACACCGGGCCGATTGCCGACCAGATTGTCGCTGACATGCGAGCCGGCGATGGACTCATCACGAAGGAGGATCTCGCCGCCTACCGCGCGAACGTGCGGCGGCCGATTCACGGCACGTACCGCGGCCACGAAGTTTTCGCCCCGTCGCCGCCGAGTTCCGGCGGCATCGCGCTGGTCGAGATGTTGAACATCTTGGAGACCGTCGATCCGTCGAAGCACGGTCGCGACGCCGCGAGCACCGTACACCAGTTCACCGAGGCGATGCGCCGCGCGTACTTTGACCGCGCGGTACACGTCGGCGACCCGGCATTTACCGACGTGCCGGTCGATCGGCTCACGTCGAAGGCGTACGCCCGAGAATTGGCCGCGTCGATTCTCGCCCGCGACCGCGCCACGCCGAGCGACGAACTGGGCAAAAACGTGCTAACGGCCGGCGAGGGCGAAAATACGACGCATTTTTCCATCGTCGATTCAGCGGGCAACGCCGTCGCGAACACCTACACGCTGCAAGACAGCTACGGCTCGTACGTAGTCGTTCGTGGCGCGGGCTTTCTGCTCAATAACGAGATGACCGATTTCAATCTCCAGCCCGGCGTGACCGACCGACGCGGCCGAATCGGCACGCCGCCGAACGTCGTCGCGCCGCATAAGCGCATGCTCAGCTCGCAGACGCCGACAATCGTGCTCCGCGACGGCAAGCCGCTCGTCGTCACCGGCTCGCCCGGCGGCCGAACGATCCCGAACACCGTGCTCGGCGTCGTCACGAACGTGGTCGATTTCAAGATGTCGATCCGCGACGCCGTGGACGCGCCGCGCATGCACCATCAATGGATGCCCGACGTGCTCCGCGTCGAGCCGAACCGCATGTCGGCCGAAACCCGCCAGCAACTCGAAATGATCGGCCACAACATCAACGCCGCCGGCCGGCAAGGCGACGCTCACTCGATCTGGATCGACCCCGTCACCGGCCTGCGCCACGGCGCGGCCGACAAGCGGCTCAGCGGCAAGGCGGCTGGCTACTGAACTGCGGGCTCCGCCAGTGTCTTTCCGTCGCATTCGCTCCGCCCGCCAGCTTTGTCAGCTCGGCCGACTTATTTCTGCTTGTCGAATATTGTGGTGATCGTGGCCTTGCGGGCGAGGTCCTGCACGTAATTTTGAGATTCTTTCGCGGCCTTTTGCTCGCGCAACTTCGAGCGGATTTCATCCTGCGAATCGACGAAGCTCACGTTGCCGCCCCCTTGTCGCTCATCGACGCGGACGATGTGCCAGCCCTTCGGGCCTTCAATCGGATTGGAAATCTGGCCGACGGGCAATTTGAAGATCGCGTCGTCCACGGCCGGCACGACGTAACTGTTCTTGGTGGTCAGTTCCCATTTTCCGCCGTTTGGCGCCGTCGCCCCTTCGCTTTCGGTCTTGGCCAGTTCGGCGAAGTCGGCGCCGCCGCGGATCCGCGCGACGAGGTTGTTGACCGTGGCGAGCGCCGCGTCGCGCGAGCCGGCTTTTTCAATGCTCACGAAAATCTCGCTCCAGCGCACGGCCTCGTCCTTCTTGAATTGGTCTTGGTGCAGGTTGTAGAAGTCGATCATCTCCTCGCGCGTGACTTCGAGCCGCGGTTGGAGCTGCATGCGTAAATACTGCTGGGCGAGAAACGTGCCGCGGTAAAAATCGCGGACCTGATCGAGCGACTCGCCGCTTTCGAGCATTTTGCGGCGCAGTTCCGACTCCGTGTTCACTTCCATCCGCTTCATTTCCGACTCGATCCGCTTGCCGAACTCCTTGTCCGCGATCGCCTCGAGCCGTTTGATGCCCGGCTCCGGAATTGTTTTCTTAGCCTCTTGGATGAGCAATTGCCGCTCGATGAGGTCGCGCATCTGCCGCTGAATCAACTCCGCGCGATACTGAGCGAATTTGGCCGGTGGAATTTCCTGCTGCGCCTTCGCCATTTGTGCGCGGATCGGCGAGAACAAGCTTTGCGCGAGGATCACGTCGCTGTTCACTCGGGCCACGATGCGCTCGGCGATTTCGCCGATCGGCTTTGCACTCATCTCGCCCGTCGCCGCAACGACTGACGAATCACCCGACGGCGGTTGAATTGGCGAGCCGTCCACGGATGCAAGCGCGTTGCCCTCTCGCTTGGCCGCGCTCGCCTGCTTTTGCCAACGCTCGTCGGGCGTGATTTCCTTGCTCGCCCAATTCTTGGGATTGAGGCGCTTCAGTCCCGTCACCACTTCAGAAACTGCCACGCCTTCTCCGTCCGTGTTCTCCTCGTTGCCGTGCCACGCCCGCGAGTCGTTCGTGCCGCGCGTGGGAACGTCCCGGCAGCCGATCATTGAAGAGACGAGGAGCAAGACGAGCGAACTGGTGATTGTCCGCGACACTTCAGCACCCGACCTTTCCCGAAATTGCACCGTTGATCCGGCACTAGCCGATGAATCGCGTCGAGCTGAACGCCGTGACCGGTGCTCCGAAGTGAAGCCTGTTCCGTTTAGAATCAGCGTCGCTGCGCACGTTGGTTCCGTCTCCTCTGCAAGACGGTCCACGCCTGCACCGCGAAACTTGGGGCGGGATACTACGGAAAGCCTACTTTTGCTGCAACAGGGCTTTGATCCGCCGAGCGAGCTGCGGGCCGGCCGGCGCGGAGCCGTCGAGCGGCAGGTACGCACTCGACGAGTCCGCGACGCGAAGTTCGCCTCTCGATTTTTGAGCCAGTCCGCGAATCGCATCCGCATTTCGATAGCCAAACATCAAAAACTCGCCGTCGAGCCGAACCGTGTCGATCTGCCAGCGTTCCGCCAGAATGCGCAGTTCCGCCATTTCCAGCAGGTTCTCGGCCGGCTGCGGCGGCTTGCCGAATCGGTCTTCAAGTTCGCGACGCAGGTCAACCAGTTCGGCAAGTTCGCGAAGGCGGGCCAGTTTGCGGTACACCTCGATTTTCTGACGCAGACCGGGCACAAAATCGCCCGGTAAGTACGTTCGCCACGGCAGCTCGACCGTCACGTCGAGCCAGCTTCGCAGCGGTTGCTTCTTGAGTTTGTGAACGGCGTTTTCCAGGAGTTGGCAATACAATTCGTAGCCGACAGCCGCGATGTGGCCGCTCTGGGCCGAACCGAGGATGTTGCCCGCGCCGCGGATTTCCAGGTCGCGCATCGCGATCTTGAACCCGGCGCCGAGTTCGGAGAATTCCTCGATCGCCTTGAGTCGCTTGGCCGCATTCGGGGTCACCGAGCGCTGCGAGTCGAGCAGCAGGTACGCATACGCGCGGTGTTTGTATCGGCCGACGCGGCCGCGAAGTTGGTGCAGGTCGGCGAGGCCGTAGCGGTCCGCGTCGTGAATGAAAATCGTGTTCACGTTCGGAATGTCCAGGCCGCTTTCGATGATCGTTGTCGCGACGAGAATGTCCGCGCGGTGCTCGACGAAATCGAGCATGGTTTTTTCCAACTCGTGCTCGCCCATTTGGCCGTGCCCGACGAGGATGCGTGCCTCCGGAACGATCGCTTGCAGTCTGTTGGCGATCGTCTGGATTGAGTGGACTCGGTTGTGCACGAAATAGACTTGGCCGTCGCGGTTCAACTCGCGCACGATCGCGTTGCGCACGAGCGCGTCGTCGAATCGCGAAATTCGCGTTTCGATCGCGAGCCGGTCTTGCGGCGGCGTTTCCAGGTTCGAGATGTCGCGGATACCCAAGAGCGACATGTGCAGCGTGCGCGGGATTGGCGTCGCCGTCAGCGTGAGCACGTCCACGGTGCGGCGCAGCGTCTTGAGTTTTTCCTTGTTTTCGACGCCGAACCGCTGCTCTTCGTCGATGATCACGAGGCCGAGGTCGTGGAACGCGACGTCGTCCTGCACGAGCCGGTGCGTGCCGATGATAATGTCGATCTGCCCGGCCGCGAGTCGTTCCAGGATCGCACGCTGTTCGCCCTTTGTTTTGAAGCGGCTCAGCACGTCAACGACGAACGGGAATTCGGCCATGCGGCCGGTAAACGTGCGGTAGTGCTGCTCGGCCAGCACCGTGGTCGGCACGAGCACGGCGACCTGCTTGCCGAAATCGACCGCCTTGAACGCGGCACGCATCGACAGTTCGGTCTTGCCGTAGCCGACGTCGCCGCAAATCAACCGGTCCATCGGTCGCGAGCGCGACATGTCGGCTCGGATGTCGTCCATTGCGCGGAGCTGATCTTGCGTTTCCTCGTACGGAAACGCGGCCTCGAAGTCGGTCTGCCACGGACTGTCCGGCGGGAACGCGATGCCTGGCTGACTTTGCCGCGCGGCCTGCAAGTCGATCATCTCGCTGGCCACGTCCATCACGGCGTCGGCCGCCCGCTCCTTGCGCCGCTCCCAACTCGAACTGCCAATCTTCGACAGCGTCGGCGACGATTTGCCGCCGCCGACATATTTTTGGACCAGCTCGATCTTCGACACGGGCACGAAGATTTTCGTCCCCTCGGCGAATTCGATCACGAGGTGCTCTTCGATTTGCCCGCGTTTTTCCAGCATCTCCATGCCGCGATAGACGCCGATGCCGTGCGTGAGATGCACGACGAGGTCGCTCGCGTCGAGGTCGAGGAAGCTGTCGATCGCCCGTGACTCGTAGCGCCGCCGCGTCGCCGGCCGCCGCACGGATTCGCGATGGAAGAGTTCATGGTCGCTGAGGACGAGCAGCGAGTTGCTGATCGCGGATTGCTGCGTGCTGATTGTCTCGCTGATTGCTGCGACGATTCGGAATCCCGCGCGGACTTGGCCGACGTCGAGGTGCAGGCGGCCGGAGCGGCCAAGTTCGCTGTCGGCGAAGACCTCGCCGAGCCGCTTCGCTTCCGCGTCGTTGTGACACGCGACCAGTACTTGGTCGAGCCGCGCGGAGTCGTCGAGTTCGCGCTTCACGCGGCCCAGTTCTCCGCTGAATCGTTCGATCGATTCGATGCGCAAATGACAAGTCGTTTCGAGCGAATCAGCGGCAATGCCGCCCACGTAGATCGACGGGAACTGCAGCACCTGCTTCAGCGCGCCTTCGACGTTCAAGCAACCGCGCGGATCGTCGAGCCGATTTAGGTAATGGCGTCCCTGCTCGGTCAGATCGTGTGGTTCGACGAGCATGAACCACGAACCGCGCGGCGCGTACGCACAGAAGTGCACAAGTTCATCGCCGGCTAAAAAGGTGTCAGGAACCTTTTTTGCCTGTTCCTCGTTGCCCGCCGGCTGTGTTCGCGCCGCCGTGACGCTGAACGACTGAAACTGCTCGACGCTGCGCTGCGATTCGATGTTAAACGACCGGATCGACTCGATCTCGTCGCCGAAGAATTCGATGCGAATCGGCGCGGCCTGGTCCGGCGGGAACACGTCAAGAATGCCGCCGCGCTGACTGAACTCGCCCGGCAGTTCGACCGCGTCGCGGCGAATGAAGCCGCGTTCGACCAGCCAACGCATGAATTTGTCGAGCGGCACGGTGTCGCCGAGTTGAATCAGCCGGCTGTGTCGCGTGATCGCGCCGGGGCTGGGGACCGGCTGCAGCAGCGCTTGTATCGACGTGACGACCACTTTCGGCGGCGCTTCCGCCGCGAGCGCTTTGAGCAGCCGCAGCCGCTGGCCGTAAATCTCGTCGGCCACCAACTCCTCGCGAGGCAGCCGCTCCCACGCCGGAAACGAATGCACCGGCTGACCGAGAAACGTCGCCACGTCGTCGCGCAAGTCGTCCACGTCCGAAACGTGCGACGTTACCACGAACAACGTCCGCGTCGCGCTCTGGGCCAACGTCGCCGCAATCAGCGCGCACGACGACCCCCAGGCTCCGTCGATTGTGGCACTGTGCCCCGCGGCCAGTGCCGCCAGAATCGCCGGGAAGCCCTCGGCATTCCGAATCAGCCGCGGAAGCTCGCGCAGCCTCCACGTTTGGGGACTGACTTCTACCTCAGGCATCAGCCGTCGATCGCAACTATAACGGCTCCCGCCAATACCGTGAACGCCTGTCCGGGCTTGTGCTGGTGAAGGCTGTGGCCTCGCGCGGCGTTGGTGTCAGTCGAAGGAATCGCAGTGGGCGCGGCGGACGGTCAGACCTTTACGGCACGGAGCGGCGAACGACTAAGGACAAACGTGCGCGTGTCGCCGGCTGTGAATCGGATGGTGGCCTTGCGCGCGGTGCCGTAGCCGGACAGCGCGGTGATTCGGCCGAGGCCGTAGGCCGGGTGCCGAACCAGCAGGCCTTGCTGAAACTCGGCTGCGTCGGCTGGCGGGGCAGGGGACTCGCCGACGAGTTCGGCAGCGGTCATGAGCATCGCGCGGGATGCGGCTGGCCGGTCCGGGCGAGTGCCCGACCGCGATTCGTCGTAGCCACGGTGGTTGCCCGCATTCGTCCCGGCGCGCCGGAATTCGGATCGGCGAAACCTCGGCGACGAATTCGACTCGGTATCGTCCGACATCGTCACGCCCGAGTTGATTGGAAGTTCAGTGAGGAATTGACTCGGTATCGCAAGCTGCGTCTGGCCGCGGTATTCGCGGACGCGGACGTGGCTCAAGTTCAGTTCCTGTTTGGCTCGCGTCATGCCGACGAAAAGCAGCCGTCGTTCCTCTTCGAGGTCGTCGCCGTTGGCCAGCGATCGCGAGTGAGGCAGGATATTGTGCTCGATCGCGACGATGAAAATGACCGGGAATTCCAGCCCCTTGGCCGCGTGCAGCGTCATGAGTGAAACGGCCGAACGCGATTCGTCCCAGTCGTCGAGGTCCGTGGCCAGCACGCTTTCCGACAGGAATTGATCGAGCGTGCCGCCGGGATTGGCCACGTCGAATTGATGAGCGGCCGTGAGCAGTTCTTCCACGTTCTCGCGTCGCTCGTCAATGAAGCTGTCCGGATCATTGTCCGATTCGTCTGCCGGTTCGATTGACTTCTTGTTCTTTCGAGCGGCTCGGGCATTTTTCTTGTACGACTCGGCCGCGTCGCCGAAGTAGTCGGTCCGCTCCAGGACTTGCCGCATGATCTCGGCGACGCAGTGACTCTTCAGCGTAGCGAGGGCGTCAATGAGCCGGACGAAGCAGGCAAGGGCGTCGGCCTGACGGGACTTAAGAAAAGAGTGAGTGGTGAGTGGCGAGTCGTGAGTTGCAGCCGGTACGTGCGGTGGCGCGAGTTGCCGTGCGGATTCGAGCAGCGGCAGGCCCAAGCGCGCGGCCTCGGTTTGGAGTCGGTCGATCGAACTCTTGCCGATGCCGCGCGCGGGCACATTGACGACGCGGGCGAAGGCGACGTCGTCGCGCGGGTTGACGAGCAGCTTCAAGTACGCGAGCAGGTCTTTGACTTCGGCCCGCTCGAAGAACGCGACGCCGCTGAGCACCTGATACGGCACGTGTTCGGCTGCGAGGGCCATTTCCAAATTGCGCGTGAGCGCGGCCGTGCGGCAGAAGACGGCACAATCGCGGTAGTCGCGCTGGCCGGCATCGACCGCGTCGCGGACGCGGGCCGCGATTGACCGGGACTCTTCTTGTTCGTCCGAGAACTGATCGACGCGGACCGGCCGGCCGTCGGGGTTGTCGGTCACGAGGTCCTTCGGCTTGCGGCGGCGGTTGAAGCGGATCAGGTGGCTCGCGGCCTCGAGAATCCGTTTCGTGCTGCGGTAATTCTTCTCAAGCCGCACCACGCGCGTGCCGGGAAAATCCTCTTCGAATTGCAGGATGTTGCGAATGTTCGCTCCGCGCCAGCCGTAAATCGACTGGTCCGGGTCGCCGGTCGCGCACAAGTTCGGATGATCGACGGCAAGTCCGCGCAGGATCGCGTACTGAGCCAGGTTCGTGTCTTGATATTCGTCCACAAGGATAAATCGATATCGCTCGTCCAATTCCGCTCGCAGCTCGGGCTGGTCGCGCAACATGATTGCGACGTGCAGCAGCAAGTCGTCGAAATCGACGGCGTTCGACTGCAGCAGTTGCTCTTGGTAAACGCGATAGACCTTGGCGATGTTCAACTGAAAGTAGTCACTCGCTCTTTCAGAGTAGGCCACGGCGTCGAGCAGTTCGTTCTTCGCGCGGCTGATCGCGTTTTCGACCTGCTCCGGCTTCCAGTGTGCCTTGTCGAGTTCGAGCTTGGCGAGCGAGTCGCGAATCACTTTCATCCGGTCGGCCGTGTCGTAGATCACGTAACCTTCGCGGAGGCCGACGCGGTCGCCGTGAATGCGCAGCAGCCGCGCGCAGAATTTGTGAAACGTGCTCACCCAAACTTTGCTGCCGGGCACGAGCTGCTCGATGCGATCCTTCATCTCGCCTGAGGCCTTATTCGTGAATGTGATCGCCAGAATGTTGCGCGGCGAGATGCCGTGCTCGATCAAGTGAGCGACGCGCCGTGTGATCACGCGCGTCTTGCCGCTGCCGGCGCCGGCCAGCACGAGCAGCGGACCTTCCACATGCGTCACGGCGTCGCGCTGTTCCGGGTTGAGATCGTCCAGGTTCATGATCGAGAGCATGCCTTCCTTGGTGCAAACAGATGCGTTGGAGAACCGCCAGTGAGGATGTTACCATTCGATGCGGAGGATTTTGAAGACACGAGCGAGAGAAACATGGAAATTGTCGGATTGGGAACGGACATCGTCGAGTGTTTGCGGATTCGCAAGATGATTGACGAGCACGGCGAGCAGTTTTTGCGGCGAGTATTCACGACCCGCGAGATTCGTTATTGCCAGTCGCGGCGGCATTCGACCGAGCACTTTGCCGGGCGTTGGGCGGCGAAAGAGGCCGTGTTGAAGGCGCTCGGGACCGGCTGGCGGCGCGGCATTAGTTGGACGGACATCGAAATTCGCAATGATCCAACCGGCCAACCGCGCGTCGCCGTGCAGGGCGAGGCGAAGGAAATCGCCAAGAAAATGCGGCTGCAAGACTTGATGATCACGATCTCGCACTGTCGGCAGTTCGCCACGGCCTACGCGATCGCGGTGCGGAAGGACGGGCCGGCGAAACGCAAGACGCGGCCGAAATGAGCGGGCGCCAAATCTACTTCTTCCCGTCGTCGTTCACAGGTGATGGCTGTAGCATTTCGGGCGGCACTTCTGCGGTGTTGCGGCATTTCGGATAGCCCGAGCAGCCGAGGAATGGGCCGCGCTTTCCATTGCGGATCACCATCGGCTTACCGCACTCTTCACAGTCGATGCCGGTCGCTTCGGGCTTTGTGCGACCCGGATCGGATTTGGAAGTGGCCGGCGCGAATTGCGGCGTCGCGGGCTGGGCAGCCTCGTGTGCGGTCAATGCTTCAGTCAGTTGTGCTTGCTGTTCGGGCGTCAACGTGTTGAACGGCACTCGGCCGCGACATTTCGGGAATCCGCTGCAGCCGAGCCACGGTCCGCGCTTGCCGCGACGCAGGTAAATCGGCTTGCCGCACTTCGCGCAAACCAATTCGGTCACGAGCGGTTTCGGTTTGGGCGGCAAAATGTTGCCCTGCTTGTCGAGGTTCAGGATCGTGCTGCATTCCGGGTAGCCGCTGCAGCCGAGGAACGGGCCGAACCGGCCGGAGCGCTTAATCATTGGCCGGTCGCAGTTCGGGCATTTGTGCCCGGTCTCTTCGCGCACGGTCGGCCGGCCTTGTGTATCGACCGACTTCGACGCCGAGCAATCCGGATAGCCGCTGCACGACAGGAAGAATCCGTTCTTGCTGATGCGATACGCCATCGGCTTGCCGCACTCGTCGCACGTGTACGGACTGATCGTCCCGCCCGCGTGAACCAATTCCTTGAGCGCTCGCTGAACGTCTTCGTGAAACGGGCCGTAGAAGTTCAGCAATAGTTTGCGCCAATCGAGGTGCTGTTCTTCGATCGCGTCGAGTTGGCTTTCCATATTCGCGGTGAACTGAATGTCCATCACGCGCGGAAATCCCTGAATCAGCTTGTCGGTCACGACCTGTCCGAGCAGCGTGGCGTAGAAACGGCGGTCGATTTGTTCGACGTAGCCTCGGTCTTGGATCGTCTGAATGATGTTCGCGTAGGTGCTCGGTCGGCCAATGCCGTCGGCTTCGAGCGCCTTGACGAGGCTGGCCTCAGTATAGCGCGGCGGCGGCTGCGTGAAGTTTTGCTCCGGGTCGAATTCGACCGGGAAGAGGTCTTGCGATTCGTGCAATTCCGGCAGCAGTTGATCTTCGCTCGAGACGCCGGCGACTCGCATGAAGCCGGCGAAGACGAGTTTTCTACCAGTCCCTTTGAAGATCGCTTCCCCTTCGGGCGTCGCGCCCGCAACGAGCACAGTCGTCGCGTCGAACTGGGCCGGCGTCATCTGGCACGCGACGAATCGGTCCCAGATCAGCTTGTAGAGCCGGAATTCGTCGTCTCTGAGCTGCGACTTGGCCGCGGCCGGTTCTAACAACACGTCGGTTGGGCGGATCGCCTCGTGAGCCTCTTGAGCACTCTTGCGGCTGGCGAAGAAATTCGGCTGTTCGGGCAAGAAGTCGTTTCCGAATTTTTCCGCGATGTAGCCGCGGGCCATCTTGATCGCTTCGGGCGACAGGTTCGTCGAGTCGGTTCGCATGTAGGTGATGCGGCCGGCCTCGTAAAGCGACTGTGCGAGCCGCATCGTGCGGCTTGCCGGGTAACCGAGCCGTGTCGAGGCGGTCTGTTGCATCGTACTGGTGATGAACGGCGGCGGCGGCCGGCTCGTCGTGCGCTTCTTCTCGATCGACTTCACGCGAAACGGAACCTTCGGCAACGTGCGGCCGGCGAGCGTCACGAGATGCTGTGCGGGACCTTTGGCTTTCGGGTCGTCTTCGGTCTTTCGTTCGGCCACTTCGAATCCGAGCAGCGTGGCGATGCGAGCGGTGGCGTCCGCCGAGTTGGATTGAAACTTCTGACCGGCGAATTCGATGAACTCCGCCTCGAACGACTCGTGCTCGGCGAGCCATGCGTCGCGCTCGGCCCTGGTCCGCTCGCTGTCCACTGCGGCCGCGTGAAACTCGGTCCAGCGTCGCACCAATTCGTCGAGCAGTTCGCGCTGCGTGCAAAAGACGCCGGTGATCTTCCAAAACTCTTCCGGCACGAACGCCGCGATCTCGCGCTCGCGCTCGACGATCAGCCGCACGGTCACGCTTTGCACGCGGCCGGCCGAGAGACCGCGGGCGACCTTGCGCCACAACAGCGGGCTGATTTCGTAGCCGACGATTCGGTCGAGGATGCGCCGCGCCTGCTGCGCGTTCACCTTGTCCTCGTCGATCTCATGCGGATTTTGAAATGCCTCTTGGATCGCCGACTTCGTGATCTGATTGAAGACGACTCGCGAGGTCTTGCTCGCGGGGATATTCAAAACTTCCTTGAGATGCCACGCGATCGCTTCACCCTCTCGGTCGAGGTCCGTCGCCAGATAGACGCGATCTGATTCCTTCGCGAGTTTTTTCAGCTCCGCGACAACCTTGGTTCGCCCCTGAATGATCTCATAGCTTGGCTCGAATTCCTTCAGGTCAACGCCCATGCCGCTGCGCGGCAGATCGCGCACGTGGCCCATGCTGGCTTTGACGACGTAATTAGTACCGAGGTACTTGTTGATCGTCTTCGCCTTGGCGGGCGACTCCACGATGACCAGCGATTTTTTGTTCTTAGCCATGCTGCGAGCGACCGGGAAAAAGGTGGACGACCAAAGGCGGGTCGGCTCCTGAAGTTAGAACGAAGCCGGGCGGCGGAGGTTTCTTTGGTCTACCGTAAGGGCGGCACTTCCAATATATAATGTCTAAGTTGCTGTCAAGTGACTGTCCGGCTGGCCTAGCCGCCGAATCAGCGGCGATTTGGTATTCGGACCACCGCGTTGGCTGGACCTAACTGCCCGTTTCGTATAATCTTGCGGCCAGCGACACCACGATCAAGCCAGGCCACGTCAAGGAGTTTTCATGTTCGATACATTTCGCAAGCGTCAGAAGACATTACTTGCCGCGCTTGCCGTCATGGCGATGTTCGCCTTTGCGTTCCTGCCAGGCGTCTCACTTGGCCCAACGGGTAAAGGCTCCATAGACAAAGATCGCGACAAGGTCGTCGCGGACATCTACGGCCGGAAGGTTACCAAGGCCGAGTTGGAGGACGCGAAGCATGAACGGTTCATCGCCAACGCGTTTGTTCGCGAGTTGCTGGCAACGATGTACGGACCCGAAATCGTGCAACGAATGCCGGCCGAGTACTTCGACATCCAGTTCGGTTTTGGCCCGACGAACACCGACGAGGCGATCAAGGACGCGATGCGATTGAACCACAAGGCCGATGAATTCGGCGTCAAGGTCAGCGACGACATGGTGCGGGATTGGATCAAGTCGAGAACCGGCGGGCGAATGACGGCGGACCAATTTGAAGCGGTCGTGAAGCGGCTCGGCCGCGTGTCGGAAGGCATCTCCGTGAACACGTTGTTCGAGGTGCTTCGCCGGCAGATGCGCGTGCGACGCGTAGAAATGCTCGTGACCGGCGCGCAGCAGGTGACGCCGTTCGAGGCGTGGCAATTCTATCGCCGGATGAACGATAAGTTCGCGTTCGAGGTGATCCCGGTGAAAGTGTCCGACTTCACCGACTCGATCGCCGATCCGGGCGATAAGGCGTTGCGCGAAGTGTACGACAAATTCGTGAGCCGGCTGCCGAACCCGAATTCTCCGGAGCCGGGCTTCAAAGAGCCACATAAGGTGGATGTGCAGTTCGCCTCGATTTCGCTGGAGGGGTTTCTGCTGGCGTCGCGGCCGGAGATCCAGGTGTCCGAAGAAGAGATGAAGAATTACTACGACAGCCACAAATACCAGTACATCATCTTGCCGAACATATCGACGGACGAGCCGGCGGAGTTGCCAGAAAAGCCGAAGCTCGAAGGGCTGAAGCCCGTGGAAATGAAGAAGGACGACTCGCCGGAAAAGAAGGACGGCGACGACAAAAAACCGACCGAAAAACCTGCGGAATCACCACCGGCCAAGCCGGAATCGAAGTCGGACAAACCCGATGACGGCTCGTGCGAGGACGCCGATGATCCGCAGGAAAAGCCCGGCGAACCGAAAGAGAAACCATCGACGCCCGCGGCGGCAAAAGCTGACGACGCTAAGAAGACGGACGAACCAAAAAAGACCGACGAGAATCCCGACGACGCGAAGTCGAAGTCTGAAAAACCAACTCCCGCCAGGGACGACCCGCAGCCGCCGGAATCGAAAGACGACGCGAAGCCGACCGAAAAGGGCGAACCTGAAACGCCGAAAACGGACGATCCGGAAAAGACTGACGCCATGCCGCAGCCGCCGCCGCTGGAATACAAATCGTTCGACGACGTGAAGCAGGAGATCGCCGACCTGCTGGCCAAAAACAAGGCCCGCGACGAGGTGTTCAAGCGAATGCGGAAGATCCAGACGCTCGTCAACCGCTTCGCCGACGACGACTACCTGCCGAAGAAAACCGAATTCGATCGAGCCAAGGAGAAGAATCCGAAACTTGAATTCACGCCGCCAGAACCACCGGACCTGACGAAGCAGGCCGAAGAACTCGGCTTCACGTTCGCGCGGACCGGACTGGTAAGCCTTGCCGAATTGTCGAAGGTCGCCACGCTAGGCAGTGCGTCGGAAGTCGTCGGTGAAACGGCGACGGGGCGGCATGTCACGGCTGTCATGGGCGGCGCGGAGCGCGATCCGATCTTGTTCGACCCGCTCGAAATGATGAACGATAAGGACGAGTACATCGTCGCGTGGAAGGTTGCCGACGTGCCGGCCAGCGAGCCGCCGTTTGACACGATCCGCGACAAAGTGCTCGCGGCGTACCGCGCGATTGAGGCCCGCAAGCCAGCCAAGGAGCACGCCGAGAAGCTGGCCCAGGCGCTGCGCGACGCGGGCGGCGACATGGCGAAGCTGCGCGAGGCAAAGCCCGAAATCGAGTCGATCTCGGTGCCGGCCGTGCCGATGTGGACGGAATTCGGTGGCCACGCACTCTTCGGCCCCGGCCGCATCGAACCGACGACGCTCCCCGGCGTCGATCAGCCCGGCGACGCATTCCGCGACGCGGTCTTCAAGCTGAACGAGGGCGACGCCGGAGTCGCCCTGAATCATCCTGAAGACACCTATTACGTGCTTCTGGTGACGACGCGCGAGCCGGCGTCGCGCGAATCGTTCGGCCGCTCCCGCACGACGGTGGAATCGCGGCTGCGCGAGCAGCAGTCGCGCGAACAAGCGATGCAGTGGCTCACCGAACTGCGTCAGGAATCGTCGCCCACCAAACCGAAGGCGCCGGCCGGAAACTAAGCGGAACTAAGCGGTCGTTGCCGCGACAAGCGATTTCAAAGTATAATTCGTTAGTCGCGGAATGGGCCGGGATGCACGAAAACTACAGGACAAACTGAACGACCGAGGAGGAATGTCGCATGCCCCGTCGAAACTTGGTGTGGGTGCTGTGTGTGGTGCTTGTTTCGTTCGTGTGCCTGCAGGGTGCGCCGCGCGACGACGAAAACTACGAGTTCTACCGGCTGCTCGTGGACGCGCTCGACCACATCGAAAAGAGCTACGTCGAGAAAGTGGACCGCAAGCAGTTGCTCGACGGCGCGCTGGAAGGAATGCTCAACAAGCTCGATCCGTATTCGAGCTACATTGGCCCGGAAAGCTATCGCCAATTCGAGCGCACCACGCAGGGGCACTTTGGCGGCATCGGCATTCAAGTCGCGCAGGAACGTGACCGCGTGCTCACGGTGATCAGTCCGCTGGTGGGCACGCCGGCCTACCGCGCGGGTGTGCTCGCGGGCGACCGAATCATCAAAATCAACGACGAGTCCACGGAAAACATCACGCTCGATCAGGCCGTCGGCAAGTTGACCGGCCCGGCGGGAACCAAGGTCTCGATCACGGTCGTTCACAAGGGACAAGCGGAGCCGCATGAAATCGCGCTCGTCCGCGAGGAGATCAAGGTCGAGAGCGTGCTCGGCGACTCGCGCAGGCCCGACGACTCGTGGGATTGGATCGTCGACAAGGACAACAAGATCGCCTACATGCGAGTGAATTCATTCATCAACACGACGGCCGAGGACGTGGACAAGGCGATCAAGCAAGCGAAGCAGGACGGCATGCAGGGTTTGGTGATCGACCTGCGGTTCAATCCCGGTGGACTGCTGCAGTCGGCAATCGACGTGTCCGACATGATGCTCAAGAGCGGTATGATCGTGAGCACGAAGGGCCGCAACACGCGCGAGCGCAAGTGGCCGGCGAGCGGCGCGGGTGTGCACACCGATTTCCCAATGGCCGTTTTGGTGAACCACTACAGTGCCAGCGCCAGCGAAATCCTCGCGGCCGCGCTGCAGGATAACGGCCGTGCCAAGATCGTCGGCGAACGCACCTGGGGAAAGGGCAGCGTGCAGAATGTCATCGAACTCGACGGCGGCAAAAGCGCGCTCAAGCTCACGACCGCCGAATATCACCGGCCGAACGGACACAACATCCACCGCCGCGACAAGGCCAAAGACTCCGATGAGTGGGGAGTGATGCCCGATGAGGACTTCAAGGTGGAGTTCACTCCGGACGACATGACTCGCTACCTCGATTACCGCCGCAGCCGCGACATTCTCAAGAGAAACGGCAAGGACGGCGCCAAGAGCGACCCGCAAGAAAAGCCGCAGTCGTTCGAGGACAAGCAGCTTCAAAAGGCGCTCGATTACGTCGTGGCTCAGGTCAAAGAGAAGACCAAGGCCGTGAGCCAGAAGTAGCACGGTTCGCGGCTGAACTCCGAATTTTTGCGTTTCAGAATCTGCAACCGATTCCTGGCCAGGGTTCGCCCCCGGCCTTTTCATGCGCATGAAGCTTCTCGCGATTGAAACATCGTGCGACGAAACGGCGGTCGCGGTCGCGACGGACGAGCCGCGCGTGCTCGCGAGCGTCGTGGCGTCGCAGCACGCGCTGCACGATCAGTTTGGCGGCATCGTGCCGGAGATCGCGTCGCGAGCCCACGTGCGGCAAATGCTGCCGGCGATTCACGAGGCGCTCGAACAGGCCGCGACGCGGTTGGACGAAATCGGCGCCGTCGCGGTTTCGACCGCGCCGGGATTGTCCGGCTCGCTCGCCATCGGGCTGACCGCGGCGAAGAGCCTGGCCCTGGCGCTCGACGTGCCGTTTCTGACGGTCAATCATCTTGAGGCGCACATTTACGCATGCCGGCCGAGTCTGTGGCCGGACCGCTCGAAGGGTCTCGAATTCCCAGCGCCGATGGCTGATGGCGAGATCTTTCCCTGCGTCGGACTCGTCGTGAGCGGCGGTCACACGAGCTTGTACGCGTGCCGTTCTCCGCTCGACTTTGAACTGCTCGGCGCCACGACCGACGACGCGGCCGGCGAGGCATTCGACAAGGTCGCGCAACTACTCGGCCTCGGCTACCCTGGCGGCCCGGCGATCGAGCGGGCCGCGGCGGGCGGGAACGCGACGGCATTTCGGCTGCCGCGCGCGTTTCTGAAGGAGTCACGACTCGATTTCAGTTTCAGCGGATTGAAAACGGCGGTGCTCTATGGCCTGGCTCCGGCCGCGCCGGCGGGTTCCGAACGGCCCGTGCCCGGCACGCCGCTCGATATCGAGTCTTTGCGTCAGCCGACAGGCAAGCAACTCGCCGACTGGGCCGCGAGTTTTCAGGAGGCGGTAGTCGAGGTGTTGGTGGAGAAATGCCGGCTGGCCGTGCGTGAGCGTTCAGCGCGGCGTCTGTGCGTCGGCGGCGGCGTGGCCGCGAACCGCCGTCTGCGCGAGTCGCTCATCGACATGGCTCGCAACGAATCGATCCAACTCGTGATTCCGCCGATCAGCCTGTGTACCGACAATGCCGCGATGCTCGCGCTGGCATTCGAGAAACTGCGGCTCGGCGTAAGCGATTCGCTGGAAGCGGAAAGCAATCCCCGCCCGCAACGGCAGCGGTGATTGCCCGAAGCAGACCGTCGATGGGATTCTGACCAGCCCCTGGTTTTGTGTCAGGCGTGATGCGAGCTTTTCGAGTTTCGGCCGCTGTAGTTTGTCCTTTCCTTCGTCGCGTGTAAGGGCGGCTGCAGCGGTCCTCACCCATTAGTAGTTCCCGCGCCGCCATGAAGCCACTTTGCCTGCTTGCATAGACGACGGCCGCGAACGACAAAGCCCGTATCTTGGAGCCGGCTTGTCCAGCCGTTCGTTCCAACGACGCACTCTCCGCGTACGCGAGGCGACGAATCGTCGAGCCGCTCACGACCAGCCCGCAAAACTCGGCGAGGTTTTCCGCCGCACGCCGTGATCACTGCCGAGTCTTACGGCCGGCATTCTGGCGTCGCTGGCCACAATCGCAGTGTCGCAGGGGCGCCCCTTTTTTTCGATGGCGTCCACCTGGCCCTGCAAGACAGCCCGGCATGCCTCGCGTGCGATCGACCGCCCAAAAGCCAAGGCGGAACTATCGACCGCGTCCAACACCCGCCCGCGTCCGGCCTGCTCCCCCGCACGACGCACCTCGGCCAAACCTGCCCGCACCTTCTCGATCAACAGCCACTCCACCGGATCGTCAATCGTAATCGTCTGAGGTTGCATGAATCGCATCCTTGCTCGTATTCTGGGTCGAACGAATTTCTACTGCAACCTCGGTTACACAATTTCCCCAAACTACACCAGAGAATTGAATCACACCCAACCGCTCTTCGGCCTTGCCCGAAATCCACACTTTGACTAACGTTGCCGCCCCTTTGCTCTCCCAGACATGGACGTTTAAGGAGACCGGAACAATGGCAGAGCCAATTCGTTGCCCGCGCGCGGGCCTGTGGCTTCTCGTGTCAGTTTCATTCACGCTTGCCGCAGTCGGAGCGGGTTTTTCGCTCGCCGATCCGCAGAAGAAACCCACCGGCGGCCCGCAAGATTCGGCCAGGTCCGGCAAGGCGGCAGTAGCGCCCGCTTCGAAGCCGAACGAGGCCATCGTCGCGCGCGTCAATAAAGATCAAATCACCTACAAGGAATTAGCTGAAGAGTGCATCGCGCGAAAAGGGGCCGAAGTACTCGAAACGATGCTCTCGAAAACGCTCGTCATGCAAGAATGCCGCCAGCAAGGCATCAAGGTTTCGGCCAAGGAGATTGACGACGAAATCGGCAAGACGGCCGGGCGGCTGAAGATGACTCGCGATCAATATCTCCGCGTGCTGCAAACTGAACGCGGCATCTCGGAGAAGCGTTACGTGGACGACATCGTCGTGGCCGGCCTCGCGCTCAAGAAACTCGCCAAGCCGGCCGTGAAAGTCACCGAAGAGGACATTCGCACCGGATTCGAGGCCCACTTCGGCGAGAAGATGAAGTGCCGCTGGATCATGTGCAAGGACCACGCGACCGCGTCGAAGGTCTGGAGCGACTTGCACGCGTCCGACGACGACGGCAAAGGCACGATCGACGTGAAGGAATTCGAGCGGCACGTGACCCGATCGACCATCGACGACGGCAGCCGCTCAGTCGGCGGCAAGATCCAGCCGATCCCGCGCCACACCGGCCCCACGTTTCGCGAAGTCGAGAAGGCGGCCTTCGCGCTCAGAACGGACGGCGAGATCAGCACCGTCGTGCCGCTCAACGAAACGTTCGTCATCCTGTTCCGCGAATCGTACGAGTCGCCAGCCGACGTGAAGCTTGAGAACGTCCGCGGACAGATCGAAGAGCAAATCTTCGAGGCGAAAATGAGCGATCAGATGCGTGCGATTTTCGAGGACTTGCAGCGGCACGCTCGCATCGAAAACCTCCTCACCGGTAAGACCAGCCCCGCCGCAGTCGATTCGACTAACTCCGCCACTGACAAAGAGGCCGCAACGAAGCCCGCCGACCCGGCCAAGAAAACCGCGCCCGCCAAACCGGCCGCCAAGGGCAACTCGACCACGCCCACCCCGACAAATGAACCGATCATCGCTCGCGTCAACGATGAGAACATCACGTACAAGGCGCTCGCCGAAGAGGTCATCGCGCGCAAAGGGCCGGAGGTGCTCGAAAAGATGATCTCGAAAACGCTCATCCGCCAGGCCTGCCAGAAAAAAGGCCTCACCGTCGCGGCCGAAGAAATCGACGCCGAGATCAATCGGCACGCCGAGCGGCTCGGCAAGACGCGACGCGAATACGAGACTCTGGTCAAGGAAGAGACGCAAGACCCGCTCACCATCTTCGCCCAAGACACCGTGTGGACCACGATCGCGATGCGCAAGTTGGCCGGCGCGTCGGTCAAGGTCACCGACGAGGACGTGCGCAACGGATTCGAGGCCACGTTCGGCGACAAAATGAAATGCCGCTGGGTCACGTTCGACAACCTGAAGACGGCGATGGACGTCTGGGACAAGCTGCGCAAGAGCGCCGACGACGAAGGCAAAATTCCGCTGCCCGAATTCGAGCGGCAGGTGTCGCGCTGGTCCAGCGACGTGGCCACGCGCGCGATCGGCGGACAACTGCAACCGATCCCGCGCTACACCAGCCCCACGTTCAAGGCCCTCGAAGAGGCCGCGTTCGCGCTGAAGGAGGACGGCGAGATCAGCAAAGTGATTCAGTTCGCCGACACCTACGCGATTCTTTACCGCGAAGGACACATCGAAGCGTCGGACACCAAATTGTCCGCGGTGCGTGACGAGCTGACCGCAAAAATCCGCGAGGCGAAGCTGGCCGAAGAAATGGGCCGCGTGTTCCGCGAAATCCAACAGAACGCCTCGATCGAAAACCTGCTCACCGGCAGCGTCTCCACGCCGACGCAAATCAAACCGGCCTCCGCCACCGCCTCGAAAAACGAGTCGGCCAAGCCAGCCGCGCCAAAGTCCGACTCGCCAAAGTCGACTCCACCAAGGACGCAATGAAAAAACCGCAGCAGCCCGTGCGAAAATGAGTCGCCGCACAATTGCCCGACGCGCCAGCGACGGAGTCCGCGGGCGTCGCATCTTCCCCGCTCGCGCGACGGGCTTCTGTGGAGTCGCTCTCCAATTGCTCCTAGACTATCCGCATGCGCAACGACACCGACGAAACATTTGGCAAGGGCTGGAATCAGCCGTTTGAGATTGATGTCGCGGAGCGAGTTCGCCGGCTCCCCGCGTATCTCTTCGCCAAGATCAACGAGCTGATGTATCAGAAGCGCCGCGCGGGCATCGACGTGATCGATCTCGGCATGGGCAATCCGAACGACGCCCCCGACAAGCGAATCATCGAGAAACTCTGCGAGGCGGCCCGCGACCCGCGCAACCATCGCTACTCCGCCAACCGCGGCATCCTCAACCTGCGCCGCGACGTGGCCGCGCGATACGACCGAAAATACGGCGTCAAACTCGACCCCGAAAAGGAAATCATCGCCACGCTCGGCTCGAAGGAAGGCTTCAGCCACATGTGCCTGGCGCTGATGGGACCGGGCGACACGGCCATCGTGCCCGCGCCGTGCTATCCGATTCACTTGTACGCCGTCGCACTGGCGTCGGGCAACGTGCTGAGCCTCGAAATCGCCGACCCGGCGAAATACCTCGCCAACATCGCGCACGCCGCCGAGCATTTCTATCCGCGGCCGAAACTCGTCGTCGTCAACTTCCCGCACAACCCGACCGCCGCCGTCGTCGAACGCGATTTCTACGTCGAACTGGTGCGACTCGCGAAGAAACACGGCTTCTTCGTGCTCTCCGACCTCGCCTACGCCGATGTCTGCTTCGACGGCTACGAAGCGCCGAGCTTCCTGAACGTGCCAGGCGCCAAAGATGTCGGCGTCGAATTCACCACGATGTCGAAGGGCTACAGCATGGCCGGCTGGCGGCTCGGCTTCTGCTCCGGCAATCGCGAACTCGTGCGAGCGCTCGCCACGATCAAGGGCTACTACGATTACGGCATCTTTTCGCCGATCCAAATCGCCGGCATCATCGCGCTGCGGCACTGCGACGACGCGGTCGAGCGCCAGTGTGCCATCTATCAAAAGCGTCGCGACGTTCTCTGCGACGGCCTCACGCGCATCGGCTGGCAAATCGAAAAGCCGCGCGCCAGCATGTTCGTCTGGGCTCGCATGCCCGAACCGTGGCGCAGCCAAACCGGCTCGATCGACTTCGCCATGAAACTCATCGAGGAAGCCGAAGTCGCCGTCTCCCCCGGTCGCGGCTTCGGCCCCGCCGGCGAAGGCTACTTGAGGCTGGCGCTCGTCGAAAATGAAAAACGCCTGCGGCAGGCGGTGCGCCAGATTGGTCGCAGTCTGAAGTCCGAGCGGGCCGCAATTTGAAGCCGCATCGTGCGGCACACCGCCGTTTCGTCCGGCCCGACTTGCTGCACGGGCACGCAGCAGCCATCATGAATTCAGTGCAATCAATCAAGGGTCGATAACGCGGCGTGAATCGCTGTCAATTGGTCAATTGGTCAACGCACGATTGACACGAACGGACGTTAGTGATATCAGCCTGACGCATTGCCGGAAACCTTCCGGACGCCCAAACTTGGTTTCGACGACGAAGAGTTGGGGCGTCCAGCGGGTTTCGGCAGAGGTTTTTCTCGAGCCTTGAGCTTGAGACCTCCGACCTCTGACAAACCTGTGGAGAGTCATCGCACAATCATGTCCGAAGCCACCCTCGCGCGGGACACCGATCGGCTGGAGCGGTGTCAGCAAACGCTCGGTTACCAGTTCCGCAATCTCGACCTGCTGACCGCGGCCTTGACGCACGCGTCGGGTGCGAACAGCCGACTGTTGTCGAACGAGCGGCTGGAGTTTCTCGGCGACGCGATCTTGGGCGGCGTCGTGTGCGAATTGCTGTTTCACCGATTTCCGGAATACCTCGAAGGCGATCTGACGCGGATCAAGTCGGTCGTGGTGAGCCGCCGCATATGCACGAAGCTGAGCCAACAACTCGGGCTGCACGAGTTCCTGATTCTCGGCAAAGGCATGACGACGCAGACGCATGTGCCGCCGTCGGTGCTGGCCGACGTGCTCGAATCGCTAGTCGCGGCCATGTACTTGGACGGCGGCGCCGACGTGGCCCGCGAGTTCATTCATCGCCACATCGGGCCGGAGATCGATCGCGCCGTGAAGGGCTACCACGGCGGCAATTACAAGTCGGTGTTGCAGCAGCTTTCGCAAAAAGAGTTCGGCGTCACGCCGATCTACCACGTGCTCGACGAAAAAGGGCCGGACCACAGCAAGTGCTTCAAAGTGGCGGCGAACATCGGCCGCGATGCGTTCCCGGCCGCGTGGGGCCGCAACAAAAAGGAGGCCGAGCAGCGGGCCGCGTTTCAGGCGCTGTGCCGCATCAACGGCGAGGAACCGCCGCCCGAACCGGACGAGGAGGCACTTGTCCGCGCCGACGACGACCACCTATAATCCGCACCGTCAGCCGCGGTGCGAGCGGCAGACTCCGAACTCTTTCGCCACGCAGTTCTCTTTGCTTTAGTTCGATTTGCTGCTGGATTAGGGACCAACCGTCATGAACCGAAAAGCCGTCGCGCTGCTGTCTGGTGGGCTCGATAGCCGGCTCGCGATCCGCATCGTGCAAGAGCAGGGGATCGAGGTCGAGGCGTTGAACTTTCGCACGATCTTCGGCTGCTGCAAGGATGAGGCGTTCGGGGCGGCGAGCGAGTTGGGAATTCGCCTCACCGTGGTGAACATGGACGAGAGTTATCTCGACATCATCAAGCGGCCGCGCTACGGATACGGCAAGGGCATCAACCCGTGCGTGGACTGCCGCATCTATTTGTTCGAGCTGGCCCGCAAGTTCATGGATCAAGTTGACGCGACGTTCTGCATCAGCGGCGAAGTAGTGGGGCAGCGGCCGATGAGCCAGAAGCGGCGCGATTTGGACATCATTGCGCGCGACGCGGGCCTGGAGGATTTGCTGCTCCGGCCGCTCTCTGCCAAGCTGCTGCCACCCACGCTCCCCGAACGCCTTGGCGTCGTGGACCGCGAGCGGCTGTTCGGCATCGAGGGCCGATCGCGCAAAGGACTGATCGAGCTAGCACATCAATTTGGCTTCCACGAAATTCCGCAACCGTCAACCGGCTGCGTGCTCACCGAGCCGCTGTTCGCAAACAAGGTGCGCGACTTGATCGAGCTGTCGCCGCTGGCGCGGCAGTGGGATTTCGAACTGCTCCGCGTCGGCCGGCACTTCCGCTACGACTCGCAGACCAAAATAGTGATCGGCAAAGACGAGACGCACAACGAACAGTTACGACTACTGGCGGCACAAGACCGAGCGTCGGCGAGCTGGCTCGTCGAACCGGAGAATTTCCGCGGACCGACGGCTCTGGTCACTGGACCGTTTTCTCAAGAGGTTCTTGACTACACGGGCGGGCTTATTCTGCGCTATAGCAAGAACTACGAGCCGGAGCAGGCTCGACTCGTTTATCATGTGAGCGGCCAAAGATCGTTCTACCTGGCGAGAAGTCATGACGAGGCTGCACTCGCAGAAACGATCTGACATTCAGCAGTGAAATCGGCAGCGGCAACGCGCTCCGGTCAAAACCGTCACTTCCCGTACGATCGTTGCAATTCTCCTCTCCTCCCATTCCGACACTCCACCGGGGCACTGCGGCGTGAACAAGCCGCGATTCCCGCGTTCAACAACGTCCACGTCCGCGGCCATTCATAACATCCGTGCTTAATTGAAGATGCCACAAGTATGCGATTCGGATCATTCGTCCGCACCATCAAAAATGAGCATACTGAACAATTTGGGATAATTGCGTGACATATTCTCAACAGCCAGCCTTGGTCATGCCGAAAATCTAGCGTGAGTTGGTACATTGCCCTACTTGCTTAGTTTTGTCCATTTGCGGTCGGTTTAGTGAAGGAGCCAAGCCTATGAAGAAGCTGTCGTGGATGCCGCTGATCGCCTCGGTGGTAGGGGCGCTTGTTGCGGCTGGAAACACGGCGGAGGCCGCCCACTTCGGCGCGGCAAACCGCGGCTGTTGCCCGCAGTCATCCTGCGAGCAGCAGTGCTGTCGTACCACATGCAAGATGGAGACCGAGACGGTCATGAAGACCGTTCAGGAAACCGTCTGGGAGAAGCAGGAATACACCTGCATGAAGAACGTGTGTGAGACGGTGTGGAAGGACGTGGAGTACACCTGCTACAAGACCGAGTACGAGCGCGGTTGCCGCGAGGTCAAGTGCACGGTGTGCAAGCCGGTGTACGAAACTCAAATGAAAGAGTGCCGCTACACGGTCTGCAAGCCGGTGTGGGAAACGATCGAGAAGGAGTGCCGTTACACGATCTGCAAACCGATTCGTGAAACGACCTACAAAGAATGCCTCTACACGGTTTGCAAGCCGGTGTGGGAGACGATCGAAAAGGAATGCACCTACACCGTGTGCAAAAAGGTCCCGGAGACCTGCTACCGCGAATGCCGCTACACGATCTGCAAGCCGGTCTATGAGACGATCGAGAAGGATTGCAGCTATACCGTGTGCAAGCGCGTTCCGGAGACGGTCATGAAGGAATGCCGTTACACCGTGTGCAAGCCGGTGCAGCGGACGATTGAGAAGGATTGCAGCTACACGATTTGCAAGCCGGTGCAGGTTCAGTGCGAGCGCGAAGAGTGCTACACGGAATGCGTGCCGGTCGTTGAAGAGAAGACGATTAAGGTGGATCGCGGCGAGTGGAAGACGGAAGAGACCGAATGCCCGGGCCCGGTCGTGACGCGCTGCGTCCGCGAGCCAGGCACCTGGGCGTTCGATCCTTGCTCGTGCCGTTGCGTGTACACGCCTGGCGCGTGCCACACGGAACAGGTGCAGTGCCCGTCGCGTAAGATCTGCCGCAAGGTTTGGGTGCCGAACTGCGTCGAAGAGAAGGTCCAGTGCACCCGTTATGAGAAGCGTACGATGACCCGCAAGGTTCCTTACACCGTTTGCAAGATGGAGAAAGAGACCGTCGTCAAGAAGGTCCCGGTCACCGTCTGCGAATGGGTGAAGGAAGAGTGCGTGAAGCAAGTTCCTGTGAAGACGTGCAAGGTGGTCACCGAGGTTGTGAACAAGAAGGTTCCGGTGACGACCTGCCGCATGGAGAAGCAGGAGTGCGTGAAGCAAGTGCCCTACACCGTGTGCCGCACAGTCACGGAAACCTGCACCAAGAAGGTGCCGGTCCGCGTCTGCCGCATGGAAAAAGAAGAGTGTGTCAAGCAGATCCCGGTGTGCACGGTTCGCTGGGAGAAGCAGGAATGCGTGAAGAAGATTCCTGTGAAGGTCTGCCACATGGTCAAGGAGGAGTGTGTGAAGCAGGTGCCTGTGTGCGTCAAGAAGATGGTCACGGAAGAAGTGACCAAGCAGGTGCCGTATTGCATCGCGAAGAAAGTCCCCGTCACGATGACCAAGAAGGTCGCGGAATGCGTGACCAAGCAGGTCCCGGTGACGATGACGCGGTGCGTGCCGAAGACCGTGTGCAAGGAAGTACCGGTGACGGTCTGCAAGAGCGTCCCAGTGACCGAGTGCTGCCCGGCTCCATCCTGCTGTGAGTCCGAATGCGGTGGCGGTGGTCTCTTGGATGGGCTGAAGGGCCTGTTCCATCACGGCTGCTGCGAGAAGGCTTGCTGCCAGTAACCGGCCGATTTCGGCGCCCTTCGGTCCACCCCGAAGACGCCCATAGCTGAAGTGTAACAGGGCACCCGCGACGATGTGTCGCGGGTGCCCGTTAGTTTTGCGCTTCGGATTGTTCACTTGCCCACACAAGCCCGACGTGCATGCGAGGCACGGGCACGCGTGCAACGGACTCCGCGCGTGACCTGCGGGACCGCATCGGCTAGCCTATGACCAATGACTCTCATTACTGATTCCGAAGTTCAGAACGCGCGAGCTGTCGAGCCCCTTCGGTTGAATTCGATCGTTTGGGCGGCGGTCGTGGCCTTGTTCGGCGTCAGCCTCGTGTTTCGGCTGCTTTGGCTCGATCGGATTCCGGGTATCGACGGCGATGAGGGCTGGTATGGCGTGCAGGTGACTCGGATGCTCCACGGCAAGGAGTGGTCGCCGCTGACGCCTTCCAAGCTGCCCATCAATCCGCAGCTCTTCTTGACCGAGGCGGCGGTGCTGCTCGTGCTTGAGCCTTCGGGTTTTGTCCTGCGGTTGCCGATCGCGATTTGGGCCTGCGTTGGCATCGCGCTCACGTATCGGCTGCATAGCTGGGTGTTTGGCGATCGCGTGGAAGCCGTGCTGACCGCGTTGGTCACGGCATGCCTCCCCGCGCATCTTGCTTACTCGCGGTTCTGCTGGGACTCGAGTTTCGCATGGGTGTCGCTGCCGATTCTGCTGTATGCCACGCTGCGAATTGTCAGCCGCGCGGCCACGAGCACCGCGTGGGTCTGCCTCGTCATTGGCGCAATCCTGACCGTTTGGACTCACGCGACGCACGCGGTGTTCGTGGTCGCGTGTCTGCTGGCGATCGGCTGGACGTGGTTCAAGCCGTGGTGCCGGCGGGCATGGACGACAAAAAACCGCCGGCAACCAATTGCCGTGTTAGGTGTGGCAGTGCTCGTCGTGTGCGTCGTTATGGGTCAGGACCTATTGATCCGGAGTGTGGCGTACGGCGACATGTGGCTGGCGAGTCGTTGGTCGATTGGCCGGCGGCTGATCGCGACGTTGCTGGACCTGATGACTGGTGTTCGAGCGTACGAGTACATCGCGGGCGTTCCGCGCCCGTCATGGACCGGTGTTTTGTACTCCGTAACGCTCGTCGCGAGCGGTGCGTGCTTGCTCGCACTCGTACGGAGCGAGTGGCCGGCGGATCGCACGCTCGCCATGCTGTTCCCGATGCTGCTCGGTATGCTTCTCGTGCCGGTCGTCTCGAACCAGCTTCGTTATGGTTCACTGAGCTACGAGCGATACGTGATCTATTTTGTCCCGCTGGGAATCACCGCGTTTGTGCGCGCGATGCGGGCTCTCGGCGGACGGATGGGGCGGTGGGGCGGGCGAGTCCCGCCCATCGTGAGCATCGCCATCGCCGGGCTCTTTCTCGCGCAATTCTGGCACTACTACTTTGACGCGCTGCGCGAGCACACGTACTGGGAACGTTTGCGCGTGACTCCGCAGCGCACGTTTGGAACGGGGCCGATTGAGCCGAAGCAGGCGGCAGCCGATGCGATCCTCAAAATGACCGACCTGTCCGCGCCGCTCAGAGTCTACGCGGAAGATTATTTCATTCGCCAGCCGCTCGACTACCTCATGGGCGGTCGATTTGAAGTTCAGGAGAGGTCGATCCAGTTCGAGTCCCGGGTGCGAATCTGTGTCGTTGGCTACTCGGGTGCGTCACAGCTCGCGGAGGCTCAGACCGCTGCGAATCAGTTCGGTTGGAAGGTAACGGAGCAGTTCTTCGGCGACTCGCGCGGAAACCCCATCGTCACCTTGCTCGTGCTCGAAGAATCCGATCGCAGTGTCGCCGGCGAACGTGCCGATGTGGCGCGGTGACGGACGGCCGTCGTCGCCGCTCACCGCGTCGCGTAATCACTGATCGTGAGCACGATCATGATCGCGAAAAAGTAAACGGCGCCGGCGATCGCGATCCACGTGAGGCGGTTCGAGTGGATCAGGTGCATGAAGAACAGCAGCACGAGCAGCGCCTTCGTACCGGCGATCGCCAGCGCGACGGTGAGATTGAGCTGACCGAGTTCAATGAACGAGACGCCGACTGTCGTAGCGGTCAGGATCATCAGGGCCGCGAAGATGATGAAGTAGATTCGCGGTGCGGCGGTGTACTCGTGCATGGCGTTTTCGGCTCGTTGCATGGTTGTGCTCGCCTCGTCGCTCCATGAATTCCCTTGGCTAATGCGACCCGCGCGTTCCCACCAGGTAAAACAGCGGGAAAAGAAAGATCCAAACGACGTCCACAAAGTGCCAGTACAGCCCGAGTCCCTCGATCGGCGTGTAGTAATCGCGCGAGTAGCGGCCGTGCCACGCCGGACGCAGGTAAAAGGCCATCACGGCCATGCCGATGATCATGTGAGCGCCGTGCAAGCCGGTCATGCTGAAATAGAGCACGAAGAAGAGTTCGCCCTCGCCGGCAAACTGCTTGGCCTCAAGGGGGGGCATGCCTTCGTGCGCCCAGATCTTGGCGTCGAATGCGAGACCCGGAATGAGCGACTCCTCGTAGTCGTGCGTCCATTCGATCGCCTTGATGCCGAGAAACATAGTGCCAAGAAACATCGTAGCGAGCAGAAACCGCGCGACGTTTCGGCCATTGCCCTGCTGCGCGGCGAACACGGCCAGCGCCATCGTGAGGCTGCTGCCGATCAGCACCGCCGTGTTGATGCAGCCGAGCACGATGTTGAGATGGTGACTGCCGGCGGCGAACGCGGCCGGGTACGACATGCGGTAAATCGTGTACGCCAGAAAGAGGCCGCCAAAGAATAGCACCTCCGTGACCAGAAACGCCCACATGCCCAACAGGGATGCGTCGCGCTGTTGGTCGAGCGTGTCAAAATGATGCCGCAGTGCCGAGTGGGCCGGCGCGGCATGGTCAGTGGACACGGGCGTCCTCCTTCGGTGCGTAGGCGTACGGCTCGTCGGTGACGATTGGCGGCTTGTCGAAATTGAATGTTGGCGGCGGCGAGGGTGTTTGCCACTCCAGGCCCGTCGCGCCCCACGGATTCGGCCCGGCGAGCGGCGAGTATTTCAGCGACCACAAAAAGTAAAGCAGCGGGATGAAGAATCCTGCGCCGAGGATCGACGCGCCGGCCGTGGACATCACGTTCAAAATCTGAAATTCGTCGGCGTACGTGTGGTAGCGCCGCGGCATGCCGAGGTGGCCGAGCACGAACTGCGGCAGAAACGTCATGTTGAATCCGACGAAAATGATCACCATTGCCACCTTAGCGATCCCCTCGGGGTACATCCGGCCGGAAATCTTCGGCCACCAAAAGTGCAGACCGCCCATGTAGGCCATCACCATGCCACCCACCATCACGTAATGAAAATGAGCCACGACGAAATACGTGTCGTGAAAATGAATGTCGAGGCCGAGCGCCGCCAGCATGAGACCCGTGAGGCCGCCGATCGTAAACAGTCCAATGAAACCGAAGGCGTACAGCATCGGCGTCGTGAGCAACACCGAGCCTTTGTAGAGCGTCGCCGTCCAGTTAAACACCTTGATCGCCGACGGGATCGCCACGAGAAAACTCAGGAAACTGAAAATCATCGCCACGTACACCGACTCGCCCGATGTGAACATGTGGTGACCCCACACGAGGAATCCGAGCACGGCAATCGCCATGCTCGAAAACGCCACCAGGTGATAACCGAAGATCGCCTTGCGCGAGAAACACGACACGACCTCGCTGATCACCCCCATGCCCGGCAAGATCATGATGTACACGGCCGGGTGCGAGTAGAACCAAAACATGTGCTGGAACAGCACGGGGTCCCCGCCGAGCGCCGGATTGAAGATGCCGACGCCGACAATTCGTTCGACCGCCACGAGCGCCAGCGTAATCGCGACGACTGGCGTGCCCAGCAGCATGATCAAGCTGGCCGCGTACATCGCCCAGATGAACAGCGGCAGCCGAAACCACGTCAGGCCCGGCGCCCGCATGCGGTGCACGGTCACGACAAAGTTCAGCCCCGTGAAAATCGACGAGAACCCGGTGATGAACAGCCCGACGATCGTGGCGACCACCTGCGAGTACGAATAGCGCGTGCTGTACGGCGGGTAAAACGTCCAGCCAGTGTCCACGCCGCCGGCCAAAATGGCCCAAAATGTGATCAGCCCGCCAATGATGTACAAGTACCAACTCAAGAGGTTGATGCGCGGGAACGCCAGGTCTTTCGCGCCGATCATGATCGGCACCAGAAAATTGCCGAGCACGGCCGGCACCGACGGGATCAGGAAAAAGAAGATCATCATGATGCCGTGCATCGTGAACAGTTTGTTGTACGTGTCGGCCTGGAGCACGTCGCCCTCGGGCGTCATCAGTTCGAGCCGAATCATCACCGCAAACGCGCCGCCGAGCACGAACATCAGCGTGATCGAGGCCAGATAGAGAATCGCGATCCGTTTGTGGTCGGTCGTGAGCAGCCAGGAGCGCACGCCAAAATCCACGTTGAGATAGTTCACGCGACTCGCGGTGAACCGCGGCTCGGCGGGGGGAATCGGGCTGTCGATCGCGGCGGTGCTCATGGTTCGGATGCCTTCGGTGACTCGCCGGCGGGCAGCTTGGCCGGCGGCGGTGATTCTTCGACGCGGGTCGGCGTCTGGCCCGGCCGCAACGACTTGATGAACGCAAGCAGTTTGAGCACGTCATCCTCGCGCGGCTGGCCCTTCTCGTCGAACAACTCTTTGAACGTCGGCATGATGTACTCGAAGCCAGCTACGACCTTGGAGCCTGGCGACAAGATCGATTCGCGCAAGTAGTTCTCGTCCGCGACGACGGTACGGCCGTCCTTGAGTTGCACCGGCCGGCGATACAGCGATTCGAGCACCGGGGCGCGGGCCTGTGCCGTCGCGCTGTGACACGTCACGCATTGCAATTTCAAAAACAGCTTGCGGCCTTCGAGCGCGAGCGAACCCTCCGCGCGGCTCTCGAGCCACGCCTGAAACTCCGCCGGCTCCATGACGATGACCGAGCCGATCATCTTCGAGTGACTCGTGCCGCAATACTCGGCACAAAACAGATGATACGTGCCGGGCTTCGTCGCCGTGAACCATACGGTCGAGTAGCGGCCGGGCACGACGTCATTCTTGATGCGAAACGCCGGCACATAAAACGCGTGGATCACGTCCTCGGAGATCATCTTCAACTTCACCGGCTGGCCCACTGGCACGTGCAACTCGTTGATCTCGCGCTGGCCGTCCGGGTGCTGCACCTTCCACATCCACTGTTTGCCGACCGCGTAGACTTCAATCGCGTCCTCGGGCGGCCGCGCCATCGCCACGAACAGGCTCGCCCCCCACACGAACATGGCCATCGAAATCGCCAGCGGAATCGCGGTCCAGACGATTTCGAGCGGCACGGAGCCGTGGATCGCCCGCGGCCGATCAGTGTCCGCGCGCCGCCGGTACTTCACGGCAAAGTAGATCACCAGGACGGAAATGAGCAGCGTGAAAAACACCGTGACGGCCATCAAAAAGAAAAACAGCGCGTCCACGCGGCCAGCCATGGTCGACGCTTGCTCGGGAAATAGGCTGAAATCTGCAAACATTCGTCGTCTCAACTGACCTCTGACCTCTGACTTCTGATCTCTGATCGTTGACCTCTGGCTCCTTGCCGGCCACGATTCCGCACAATGAACGCGACCACCGCCAGCACCATCACGACGGCCCCGGTTCGCACCAAGTTCATCACGGCAGCCGTGTACTTGCCCGTCTTCGGGTCGTAGCCGTAGCAGAACAACATCACTTGATCGACCGCCGTGCCGATCTTGTTTTGCGACGCCTCGACGAGACCGAGCCGCAAGTCGCGCGGCGAGTATTCGACGCCGAAAAAGTACCGCGCGATCTTGCCCTGCGGCGTCAGCACGACGAGGCCGCTCGGATGCGCGAAGCGATCGCGATCCGTTTCGTAAACGTAACGAAAGCCAACCGCCTCGGTCAGCCGGTCGATCGACGCCTGATCGCCGGTCAGAAAGTGCCAGCCTGCCGCGGCGCTGGGACGATCGTAGCGTTCGAGGTAGGCCGCCTGCTTCGCCACCGCCAGCGCCGGTTTCTCGCGGGCGTCAAAGCTGACCGTGATCACGTTGAACTCGCGGCCCGCGTCGAACGATAATTTGCCAAGTACGTCCGTCAGTCCGTTCAAAATCAGGTTGCAGAGCATCGGGCACTTGTACTGCACGAGCACCAAGATCGCCGGTTTGTCACCGACGTAATCCGCCAAACGGACCGCGCGACCGTGCTCGTCGCGGAACGTCAGATCGAGCGGCACCACTGCGTCGAGCCGCTGATCGAAGCCGACTCTTTCGAGCGACTCCGGCAGCTTTTCTGGGGCCTGCGCCACAGCGAGGCCACACAAGGCGACAATCGCGTTTAACGCGGCTGGCGTCACGGCGTCTCCTTCACAGCGCCTCGCGCGGAATTCGAGTCGCTCGGCGGTCGCTGGACACCGCCCGGCGCTTCAGACCGAACGGGCAACTTGCCCTCGAGCTTGTCCATTGCCTGCTTGATCGCTTCTTTTTCGCGTGGCGTGAGTGGCGGCTTTCGCGGCGAGTCCAGCCGCGCGCGGCTCTTACCGTATTCCATATCGATCCCTTCGAGTTGCGGCTCCGGCGGCGGCGTGCGCTTGCCCGTCGCTAGCGGATACGCCGACTTCTGCAATTCCCGCTCCCGCGAATCGAAATAGCCCAACAACCCGCCGACCGCCACGAGCACCAGCCCCGCGAACACGGCAAGCACCAGACCGAATTGGATCAGCGGCCCGATGCTGACATCGCTTGGTTCGTGGCCCGCGCCGGACGCGGCTTCGTGGCTCGAGTTGTGATTCGGTTCACTCATGGCTCGTCAACTCCGCAAATGCCGGATCGCGCACGGGCAGCAGTGGCCGCTTGCGCAGTTCAATGAAAAACAACCACAACCAAATGCCGCCCAACCCCACCAGCGCCACGATCGACGACAGGATATCCATCGCCGCAAAATGCGCCTCGACTTCCTTTGCACCCGAACCGTGCGAGTACGCCGGCACGATCATCCACATCATGTCCACCATCCGCATTACCAGCATCACGATCGCCACGGCGCCGAGCATGCGTGGCGTCTCTTTCACCGTCCGCGACAGCAACAGCAGGAACGGCAGTGCAAAGTGAAACACGATGAGCAAAATGCCGATCATTTTCCAGCCACCTTCGAGCCGGCTGCGATACCACGGAATCTCCTCCGGCAGGTTGCCGGACCAGATCAGCAGAAACTGCGACAACGCCATGTACGCCCAGAGCATGACGAACGCCAGCAACATTCCGCCGAGATCGCGAAAGTGCGACGCTGAGACGACGCCCGCGAACGGCGGCAACGACGCCAACGCCGCCAACACCGCGACCGACAGCGCCATCGCCGACAGCACTTGCCCCATGCCGAACAGCACACCGTAAATCGTCGAGAACCAGTGCGGCTCCAGCGACATCGCCCAATCGACCGACGCGAACGTTACGGTGAGTCCGTAGAGCAGCAGGCCGGGACCACTGATCGTCTGGAATTTCCCGGCCAATCGCGGGTCGGCCGTGTCGTCCTGCTGTTTCGACCACCGGTTGAGCAGAAACGCGGCGCCCAACCAGACGGCAAAATAGAACGCGGCTCGCACCATGAAAAACGTTACGTTGAGGTACGGCACCTTCTTCGCGAGTTCCGGGTCCGCGGCCACCTCCGCCGGCCGCGACCAACTGTAAAGTTCGTGCATGCCGAAGAGCACCGGCAGGAAAAACACCGCCAAGTACGGCAACGTGCGCGTGCCCGCTTCCAGGATGCGGCGAATCACCAACCCCCACGCGCCGCCCGTCAGGTGTTGCACCATCAACAGCGCCAAGCAGCCCAGCCCGACGCCAAGCCAAAACAGGTACGCGACGAGATACGAGTGCAGCACGCAGCGCAGATTGAAAGTCGCGACGAGCGTCAGGAGCACCAGCCCGCCCGCGCCAAAATACAGCGCGCGACGCTGCACTTCTTGCCACGGCGGCTCCACGCCAGTGCTAGCGACTTCTGAACTCACTGCTTGTCTCCGTCGCTTGGCTCGTCGGTCTTCGCCGCGGGCAGATCGGCCGCTTGCAGCGCGCGAATGTACGCAATGATCGCCCAGCGGTCTTCAACCGGCACCTGCTCCGCGTAATCGGGCATCGCACCGAAGCCGTTCGTGATCACGTCAAACAGATAGCCGGCCGGTGCATCGGCGAGCGACCGGTCCTCGCCGCGCCGCGCGTAGCCGCGCGACTTATCCGTGCGCAGGGACGGCGGCCGCGTGTAGCCGCGATCGACCACCTTGCCGTCGCCGTCGCCCAGCCGCCCGTGACACACGACGCAAAAAATCGTGAATCGCTCCTGACCGCGCGACATCACCGCGTCGGAAACCGCAAACGGGAACTCCGTCGCGTAATGGGAAGTCGCATCGCCCTCGTCACCGTCCAGCTTGCCGGTAAACAAGTGGCGGTCCTCGTTCAAGTGCCCGCGCGCGACCGTACCGGGCACGAGCGGCCGCGAAGCCCGGCCGTCCGCAAAGAACGCGCTCGCCTCCAGCGGGTCCACGCGCGGCTGCTCGGCCATCTGCTGGCGGCAACCAGCGGAGACGAACAACAGGACGAATGCTGCGGCAAGGCGGCAAAATTGCAAATTGCAAATTTCGAATTGCAATTTGCAAATTGAAGACGCCGCACGGTCGAACTGGACTCTGCCAATTTGCAATTTGCAATTTGCAATTTGAAATTTGCAATCGCCCCGCACACGGCCTCGCATCTCGCGCGGCTGTTTGCCGTACAACGTCTTAATGCGGCACCTCCGACACCTCGCGCGGGTTCATCGCCGCGAGAAACTGCCGCGTCTTCTCGCGGTCAAACTTCGGGTCTGTCGCCTCGATGCACAGGAAAAAGCGGTTGCGCGTCGCCATCGCAAAGCGCGGCAGGTTGAACAACGGGTGATACGGCATCGGCAGGCCGTTCAGGCCGAGCATGCCGAGCACCGCGGCCAGCGCCGCGCCGAGGATCGTACACTCGAACGTCACCGGAATGAACGCCGGCCAACTGTGGAACGGCCGGCCGCCGATGTTGAGCGGGTAAGCGACCACTGAGGCGAAATATTGCAGGAAGTAGCCGCCGAGGAAACCGATCACGCCGCCGGCGAGCACGATCCACGGCAGCCGCGTGTGCCGCATGCCGAGCGCGTGCGTCAACTCTTCGATCGGGAACGGCGTGTACGCATCCATGCGGCGAAAGCCCGCATGCCGCGCCGCGTGCGCGGCCGAGACCAATTCGGCCGGAGTCAGGAACTCGGCGACGATCCCATAAATCGGCGGCCGGTTCGTCGCCACAATGGACTTAATCATGCGACACCTCGCCCGTGCTTTCCGATTCCTTGGTTTCCGGCACCTGCGCATCCGGCAGCAGCGTGTGCATCTCGAAAATCGAAATCATCGGCATGAACCGAATGAACAAGTACAGCAACGTCAGGAACAGGCCGATCGTGCCGATGTAAAACGACCAGTCGAAGATTGTGCCGGAGTAGCGGCCCCACGACGACGGCATGAAGTCGCGGCTCAGACTGACCACGACGATCACGTACCGTTCCAGCCACATGCCGACGTTCACGAACATCGCCACGCACCACAACGCCGCCGGGCTGGATCGTACCTTCTTCAGCCACACGAACTGCGGCGCCACCACGTTGCACGTCAACAGCGCCCAGTACATCAGCCGATACGGACCGAAGAACCGGTTCTTGATCATGTAATGTTCGTAGAGGTTGCCGCTGTACCACGCCATGAACATCTCGACCATGTAGCCGTACGCCACGACGAGGCCCGTGACGAGCATGACCTTGGCCATGTTTTCCAGGTGTCGCGATGTGATGAAGTCTTCGAGGCCGTAGATCGCGCGGACCGGGATCGTCAGCGTCAGCACCATGGCGAACCCGGCGTAGACCGCGCCGGCCACGAAGTACGGCGGGAAGATCGTCGCATGCCAACCGGGCACGATGCCCACCGCGAAATCGAAACTCACGATCGTGTGGACCGACACGACCAGCGGCGTCGCGATGCCCGCCAACAACAGCGACGCGACCTCGTGCCGGTGCCAGTGCATCGCCGAACCGCGCCAGCCCATCGACAGAACGCCGTAGATCACTCGCCCCACGCGGGTCGTCGAGCGATCGCGCAGCGTGCCGAAATCCGGGATCAGACCGATATACCAAAAGAGCAGAGACACCAGTGCGTAGGTCGAGACGGCGAACACGTCCCACACCAGCGGACTGCGAAACTGCGGCCACAGCCCCATCGTGTTCGGGTACGGCGTCAGCCAATACGCGAACCACGGCCGGCCCATGTGCATGATCGGGAACAGCCCGGCACACATCACGGCGAAGATCGTCATCGCCTCGGCGAACCGGTTGATCGACGTCCGCCACTTCTGACGCAGCAGCAGGAGGATCGCCGAGATCAGCGTGCCCGCGTGCCCGATGCCGATCCACCAAACGAAATTGACAATGTCGAAACCCCACCCGACCGGCACGTTGATGCCCCACAGTCCGACGCCGACGACGAGCAACGCGCTGATCGTGAAGAACAGCATCATCATGAGCATGAACGCGATCGAGAACCCGATCCACCACCGCCGGGTCGTGGGCCGCGTGAGCACGATCGCACTGATCTTGTCCGTGATCGACGCGAACGTGTGCCCAGGCCCGATCACCGGGGTCGCCGTGGTGCCCAACGGGGACTCGGATCGGTCTCCCGCCGGCACATTATCCCGCGTCTCAGACGAACTCATCTCAATCCTCGTGTGAAGCGTGGTTCACACCGTGTTAATCTGCGTAAGATCTCGTCAACCTGGAAGTTTCAGTCATCATCCTGTCGCTCGCACCTGTCAGCCTGTAGGGTGGGCCGAGTCTTCGAGTCCCACCAAACTATCGCAAAAAACGCTGGTGGGACTCGAAGACTCGGCCCACCCTACGGCTGTCACGCGCACTCGTTAGTATGTCTCGCGCACTCGTCATTCTGTCGCGCGATCTTGTCATTATGTCTCGCGCACTCGTCGTTCTGTCGCGCGATCTTGTCATCATGTCTCGCGCACTCGTCATTCTGTCGCGCGATCTTGTCATTACGTCTCGCGCACTCGTCATTCTGTCGCGCGATCTTGTCATCATGTCTCGCGCACCTGTCATTCTGTCGCGCGCACTCGTCATTCTGTCGCGCGCACTCGGCAGTCTGCACGATTCAAACCATTACGGGACATCCATTTAGCCGATGCGCCAGACATTATGACTCATGCCGTCGTTCGTTGACCCCTTGCGGCTTACCTAGTGCGATTTCTCCTTGTCCGATCGTGGATTTCGCACGGCCGCTAGGTACGACGTGCGAGGCCTTGTGTTTAAGTCCTCCAACAGTGTGTAGTTAAGCGGCGATGCCTTCGCTTTGGACACGGCACTTTCCGGATCGTTCAGGTTGCCGAACGTAATGGCCTGGGCCGGGCACACCGCCTGGCA